>Ga0073934_10007395_pt1 | contig 15321 bp, 16 predicted proteins | sample LarsenN4metaG_FD_76834 | JGI IMG/M metagenome (GOLD analysis project Ga0073934, IMG submission 76834) | Hot spring sediment bacterial and archeal communities from British Columbia, Canada, to study Microbial Dark Matter (Phase II) - Larsen... ...
CGCGTTGGAGAAACTTGATGTTCGATTTGCCGAGAATGTGTTCGTTATCGACCCCGTTGGTTATTACGATATGATGATGTTGGAAGAAAATGCCCGCATCATTGCCACGGATTCGGGAGGGGTACAGCGCGAGGCGTATTTCATGCAGAAACCCTGCCTCACACTGCGTGACGAAACCGAGTGGACAGAAACTGTCACTGCAGGTTGGAATAAACTTGTTGGCGTGGATGTAGACCTGATCGTGCATGAGTGGAGGAATTTCACACGGCCGGCAGAACAACCCCCGATCTTCGGCGATGGCACGGCTGGTGAAAAGATCGCTGAGGTTCTCGGGCAGGTAAAATTATCCTTTCACGCCGAGCGCGTGATGAATCCAATGGCAGGTTGATGATCATGACAGAACCAACAAAGCAGCACATCGGAATCATCGGTGGGGGAATCATGGGCATCAGCCTTGGGTATTTCCTATCGCGCCAGGGTGTGAAGGTGACCATTTATGAAGCCTCGCCGATCTTGGGAGGGTTGGCAGGTCCCATTACACTCGGAGATGGCACGCAAGTGGATCGCTTCTATCACGCGATTCTCTCCAGTGACCGTCACCTCGGAGACTTGTGCAAGGAACTCGGTATCGACGACCAATTACGATTCAAGGAGACGAAGACAGGCTTTTACTACAAGGGCAAGATCTACCCGATGAACAACATGGTGGAATTCCTGAAGTTCCCTCCGCTCGGGTGGATTGATCGCTTCCGCCTTGGATTGACCGTACTTGCAGCGCAATTCATCAAAGACTGGCGCAGTCTCGAATCGATCAGCGTGGAAAACTGGCTACTGAAGTGGAGCGGCAAGGGTACATACCAAAATATCTGGCGTCCCATGTTGAAAGCCAAATTCGATGGAGGATTTGACAACACGCCTGCCACGTATATGTGGTCGCGGCTGGCGCGCATGAAGTCCACGCGTGAAGGGGCGAACCAAAAAGAAATGGCGGGACATCTTATTGGCGGCTACATCACGCTGATCAAAGCCATGACTGACAAGATCCTTGCGGCTGGCGGGGAAGTCTTACTCAAAACCGCGGTCAGGGAAATTGTTATCGAAGACTGCAAGGCAACCGGCATTCGCCTGGCAAACGGTGATATTGCGAAATTCGACAAACTGATTTGCACACTGCAAACGCCGATCTTCCAGAAGTTGATCCCCAGTGCCGACCAGAAATATCATGACTTTCTAAATCGTACAGACTATCTGGGAATCATTGCGCCCTTGCTTGTGATGGATCGCCCCCTTAGCGGCAACTGGACCTTGAATATCACCGACGACCGCTTCCCTTTCACGGGTGTGATTGAAACCACAGCGTACATTGACCCAAAATATGCGGGGGGCTATCATTTGGTCTACCTGCCGAAGTACACTGCGCCGGGGAGTGTGTGGCAGCAGAAAACCGACGAGGAAATCAAACAGATTTGGCTGGAGAATTTGCAGGCGATGTTCCCTGATTTTGATATGGCGTCAGTGCGATATTTTCTAATCCACCGGGAGCGATATGTGGAGCCGCTTCACAAACTCAACGAGACTGATTCTGTGCCTGAGGTGAAAACGCCGGTCAGGAACCTGTACCTTGCGACCACCGCGCAGATTTACCCAGCACTCACCAACGGTGAATCAGTTTCCCGTCACGCGCGCGAAGCGGCTGAAATCGTCATGAAGGGAGATCAATGAACTCAAAAAGCGTGATCGTGGTCTCGGGTCTGCCGCGTTCGGGCACATCCATGATGATGAAGATGCTGGAGGCTGGCGGCAAATCCATCCTGACCGATAATTTGCGTGAAGCTGATGCTAACAATCCCAAAGGGTATTACGAGTTCGAGCGTGTGAAGCAAATGAAGGATGGGGATGTGGCGTGGCTTTCTGATGCTGTAGGCAAGGTTGTAAAGATCGTTACGGGACTGATCACATACTTGCCTGCGGACTTCAACTACAAGGTCATTTTCATGCAACGCGATCTTTCTGAAGTGCTCTCTTCACAAAAGAAGATGCTCGGGCGATTGGGGGCGGGTGATGACAACATTCCTGATGACCAGATGGCGAAGACCTACGCGGAACACGTTAAACAGGTGAAGGGATGGCTCATGCGGCAGGCGAATGTTGAGTTGTTGAATGTCAACTATAACGCGATGATCTCAGACCCAATAGAATCGCTGCAGAAGGTTAATGCCTTTTTAGGCGGGGGTATGGATGTGCAGAAGATGACGTCGGTGGTGGATGCTGAGTTGTATCGGGAAAGGAAGAAATCCAATACGTGAATTGATTATTTGTAAACACGAACTCCCACCTGCTTTCGAATTGAAACAAATTTGGACGGGACTCTATTTTGGTTTGGCATAAGGTATTACTCGATATTGATTTTATCCCTGACGTGAGGACCTTCATTTCTGCGCCATGAAAAGTAAACCTTTTTTCCCTTAGAGATTACCTGAAACTAAGTGAGGTACATTCGATCGCGAAAATCGGTTCAGATGGTTTAACGTTGTTCAAAGTATATATGATCAATTATCCATCATTCCTGAAAATGCCGTAAATAAGAAAGATGTTTTGTGAACACATGTCTCTATGGCCTAATTCGATTGAAAAGAATCACCAATCCTTTGTTTGTTCCTTGCGTTCAGACTCGATTTCAGAATACCATTCACGAAAGATTGGATTTTAATGATATTTTCTCGTAAAATACAAACTCTTTTAACTGCATTAGGGATAGGATGCCTCGTATTTCTAGCCTTGTATAACCAGCCCTATTACCCCTCGACCTGGTTTGATGAGGGCTTGGTTCTTCAAGGTGCCATGAACATTGTTAGGCATGGTAAGTATGCAATGTTATCCGTGGAGGGTTTTCGCATCCTCGATCAGCCCCTAATTGCAAACGGACCGGGCATTGTGCTTCCGCTTAGCGCCATATTCTCAATTTTTGGGATTGGGTTATTGCAAGCCCGAATGTTGGCATCAGTTTTTTTTCTTGTGACAATCTGGCTGTTTCTTCGTTTTACATCACGCCTCTATGGTCTCCCTGCTGCTGTTATCTCTTTGCTAATCCTGCTTTCTGTTCCTGTGGAAGGATTCCTCATGTATGGTCGGCAGGTGCTGGGTAATGTGCCGGGGCTTGCGTATTTTTTTGCGGGATGTTTGTTTTTTGTAAGTCTTTGTGACCGTAAACATGCAGGGTATGCTTTTGCTTCAGGACTCTTTTTCGGTTTAGCGCTTTTAACCAAAGGCCAATATTGGCTCATAATTCCGTTGTGGGGATTGGTCATTCTTGCAGATGCGTTTTATTACAAACAATTGGGACTCAAGAATGGAATAATCCTTTTGGGAACGATCATTCTCTGCCTGGCTTCGTGGCAATTAATTCAATTCATTCTCGTTGGCGCAGAGAATTATGGAACCCACCTCGAAGCGATCAGTTCGAGCTCGAAAGTGACCGTATTTGCTTTCGAACCAGTTCGCTTCTTGCAAAGTCTTTGGTATCTGATACGGTCAGGCTTTATGGTTTTTATATTACCCGCACTATTAATTGGTGCATGGGAAAGCCGCAAGCGCGATGGGTCTGGGCTTGTTAAATTTTTCCTGGTTGTATTTGTTGCTATATGGGTACTCTGGTTCTTGATTGCATCCATAGGTTGGAACCGATATGTCTTTGAAGCATACGTTGTGGGTTCCGTTTTGTCAGGATATGCGATTCTAAAGATCAAGGATTCTGCTTCTCTCCTACGCAATAGGTTTCCAATCATCGGCCGCCCTATTCCTTTCGACCGGGTCTTGGTTGTTATATTTCTGGTTGTAGTTATTTTATTTGCGCTCATCGATTTTAGAATTCAAATAAGGAGTGTAGTTTTTTATCGCGATACATCCGCGTTTCAGTTTGCAGACCATCTTGAGTCAACTGTGTTACCAGGGGAAGTGATAGAATCTTGGGAATGGCAAATTGATGCTCTTGCCCCTTCTCTGGTTTTTCATCATCCAACCAATGATTGGGTCGACAAAAAGACCGCTGAAATCCATTTTGGCACGCCTATCACCGACTCGTATAACCTGCTTGAATATAAACCAGCCTATCTCATCGACGGACCATTCTCGAAATTCACAAAGATGTACAGCAGCGAGATTTTAGGCGGCTGTTGTGTAAAGGTGTTTTCTGCTGGAGACTACACACTCTATCAGGTGATGTCATCGCGATAATTGCAACCAATTCCATGGTCTGCCCGATGACAGATATTGAGTTATATTAATTTAACCAAATGAAGATATGAAACTCTCCATTGTGATTCCATGTTACAACGAAGTTGATAACATTAATAAATTAAAGCTGGAACTTGTGCCAGTGATTGTTGATCTAGTGGGCATGATTCTCCCAGATGGTAATGCGATCACTGATGTGGAAGTGGTCTTTGTGGATGATGGAAGTGTGGATGAGACTTTGGATTCTCTCCAGAAAGCATTCACGGAAGATCAAGACACAGTCGTGTCTTATTCTTATGCTCGTCATGAACTGAATCGTGGACTGGGTGCTGCGTTGAGAACAGGATTTAAGGAATCGACCGGTGAAATTGTGGTCACTACTGATAGCGATGGTACGTACCAATTTTCCACCATCCCGAACTTGCTCGCTTGCTTAGCCCCCAACGTTGATATAGTTACTGCATCACCTTATCACCCCGATGGTGAAGTGGTGGGAGTTCCTCGATACCGAATATTCCTAAGTCGAGGGTCGTCCCTGATATATCGGGCTATAGTTAATTCGAACGTTCATACATATACTGCTTTATTTCGAGCTTACCGGAGGGATGTCATTGAACGTGTTGGTTTCAGAGCAGATGATTATTTGGGCGCAACGGAATTAATGGTTAAAGCGATGCTGAAAGGATATCGAGTCGTTGAATATCCGGCAGCTCTTCATCGAAGGGTCTTCGGGGTCTCCAAAGCTCGTCTTTTACGAACCGTAATTTCTCACCTGCGTTTTCAATCCAAATTATTGCTTCACAAGCTGAAGATATCTTCCTTCGAATGAAAATAGCCTATATCGTTCCATATGTTCCCAACTTGATACGGATAAGATCATACAAGTTGATCAAACACTTGTCCAGATTGGGGATAGAAGTATCCTTGTTCACCATTGGTTCTAGTAAGGGTGATTTGGATGATGTCAACCTGCTCAAATCCAATTGCCGCAATGTGTTTTACGGAAATCAACCAGTCTGGCGCTCTTTGTTGAATTGTATTGTTGCTTTTCCGACCGAGAAGTCTCTTCAAGCGGTGTATAGTTGGAATCCCGAGCTCGCGGCGAAACTAAGGAAGCAAATTGAGGCAAATACTTCTGAACAAGGTTATGATCTCGTTCACGTCGAACACCTGCGAGGTGCTCAATATGCCGAATATGTGAGGAGCAACTTTCCCGACAAGCCTCTATTATGGGATAGTGTAGACTGCATTAGTCATTTGTTCAAGCAGGCGGTAAGTCAAAGCAGGGGATTGTTTGGTAGATTCATTTCACAGTTGGATGTTAAGAGAACCCAATTGACAGAGGGTAGGCAAATTTGTGAGGTTGATCATGTTTTGGTCACTTCTCCTGTAGATCGGGATGCTTTGCTTGCCCTTGTTTCTCCCGAGAGAACGTCCGCGCCGATATCCATTCTCTCCAACGGTGTTGACTTGGATTATTATCGCCGACCAGATCAGTTCGCGAAAGAGCTAGATACGATTGTCTTTAGTGGTAAGATGAGTTATCACGCCAATATTACGATGGCTACATATCTTATTTATGAGATTATGCCAAAGGTGTGGCAGTTAAAGCCCAATATTCGTGTGGTGATTGTTGGAAAAGATCCCAGCCCGGCTGTAAGGAAATTTTCCGAGAATCCCAAGGTAACGGTTACGGGAACTGTTGATGATGTTCGACCCTTCCTTTGGAAAGCAGGCGTTTCTGTTGTTCCCCTAGTTTATGGCGCTGGGATCCAAAATAAGATTTTAGAGGCCATGGCCGCTGGTGTTCCGGTGATTGCGACATCCAAGTCACTTTCTGCATTGCATGTGGTGGCTGGGAGTGATTTGCTGATTGCAGATAGTCCGGAAGAATTTGCTGTGGAAATTCTCCGGTTAATGTCAAATCCAAAACTCTATAATGATATTAGTAGCAATGGTCTTGCGTATGTGACAAAGTACCATGATTGGAATAATATTGCGAAGCAACTCGTAGAAATTTATGAGCAAACTATCGAACGGAAAACGGCGCCAAAAAAACAAGGATAAAATGCTATGATTACTGTTGTAACCGATCCTGTTTTTCTGCACTTCGTGTATCAAAATTTCTTTGTCTTGGCTTCCCAAGTAACCTTTACTCACCCGGAGCGTCATGGCGGAGAGGAGAATAGTAAAGTTCCTGCGTAACGGCAGTTGGAATTGGGTATACGACCCATAATTCCAGTTACTGGTTCAGTTTTGGAGCTTGCGAATAAATTCCATGGACATTAGCGCTTATATCAAACCATTAACTAAATGGTGGCGGTTGCTGGCAATAACAACCTTGTTGGCTTTGATTTCCAGCACAATTTCGTCATTATTTTTACCTGAGCAATATGTATCCCGGACTACCCTGATTATCGGTAGTACCATTTCAGACCCTAACCCTCAAACAGGGCAGATCTATGTTACACAACAGCTGTCAGCGATTTATGCTGAGATTGCCCAACGGGAGCCTGTCCAGACAGCTACCATGGAGGCCTTGGGGATTGACTGGCTTCCGGACTACCAGGCTAGGGTTGTTCCGAATACTCAATTGATCGAAATCTCTGTCACAGATACAAACCCTGCCAGGGCACAGATTATCGCTAATGAATTGGCCCGGCAATTGATACTTCAAACCCCTGCGGCAAACGATTCTGAAACAGGTCAGAGGCAGGAATTCATAAAACAACAGCTTTCGAGCCTGGAATCTCAAATCCAGGAGACCACTCTCCGGATTGAAGAACTTCAAAAAAGCCTTCTTACCATTAATAGTGTAAGCCAGGCGGCTGAAGTGGAGAGGGAAATAAGCCAGCAGACAGCCAAGTTGAGCACCTTACGGGATAACTACGCCACGTTCCTCGCTAATTCACAACAGGGTGCTATCAACATTCTCAATATAGTTGAGCCGGCGAATCTTCCGACTCAACCTGTAAGTACGAATAAATTACTGATCGTTGGTCTGGCTGGAGGTATTGGCTTCCTTCTTGCTGTCTGTGCTGCCTACCTGCTCGAATTTATGGACCGCACGATCAAGACCACCTCCGATGTCGAGCGCGTGTTCAATCTTCCGGTGATCGGGTATTTAGCCAGTATCTCTGAAAATGGGAATAACGCCACTTATGTGGTGAGTCATCCCAACTCACTGGTTGCAGAAAATTTCAGATTGCTTCATTCCAACCTTGAATTCTTTCAGACATTCAATTCCGCCCGAACCATCCTTGTGACCAGCCCCACACAGGGGAATGGAAAGACAACGATTGCGGTGAATCTTGCGCTGACGATCGCAGCGAGCGATCAGAAGGTAGCCATTGTGGATGCGGACCTGCGCCGACCCGCCGTTCATACAGCTTTGAAAATCTCACAGAATCCCGGACTCGCCGACATTATTCACAGCAAGGTCAGCGTCAAGGAAGTGGTGCGGCCCGTGAAAGGCAAAAAGATTGATGTGGTTACCGCCGGTAACATACCGCCCAGCGTTACTGAAGTGGTGGGTTCGAAGAGGATTGCCGCCATTTTGAACGATCTTCGGGACGGTTACGACACGATTATCGTAGATGCCCCGCCGCTTGTCATTTCCGACTCGTATAATCTGGCTTCCAAAGTGGACGGCGTCATACTCGTCTTGGAACCGGGGATAACGAAAGACGATCAAGCCAAGGTCATAAAAGAACAGTTGAATCGCGCTGGTGCGAGAGTGATCGGTATTGTTTTTAACAGGGTGTCGTCGGTCAATGCGAAAAGCTACGGCGATACGAAGTATCTTTCGATGTACTCGCCCCAGCATTACAACGATTATGTGGCGAACAAACCGGCAGTGGATGAGCCCGACTCTGGCTCGAGAAAGTTGCTGGCGTTCTTTGAGCATGGCGAAGTTCCAACGGACGTGAAAGAATCGCTCGAAACCGCCTTCGAAAAGTTCCAGGAACAGAGAAAATCCATGTTCAATCGGTTCCGTAAACCGTCAAAGAAATAAGATCGAACGAGCCCTCAGCAATGAGGGCTCGTTTATTGAATGGGGGTGTATACTTTTGTAAGGAAAGCGATGCAGGCTTACCCGAGGCGGGAGGCGGGGTAGGATTTCCCTGGCAGGGTCTGCAACTTTCCGTCAATTTTGGCGTATGGTTAGTGCGAGGAGCACAGGTGACCGATGAAATTGCCTGGGTGATCCAGGCTCAACAAGGCAGTGACGAGGCGTTTACCCGACTCGTTGAAGAACACCAGACACATGTATATAACCTGTGTTATCGGATGTTGGGTGAACCCGAATCCGCGGAGGATGCCGCCCAGGAAACGTTCCTGCGCGCCTACCAAAACCTCCATCGGTACGATCAAAGCCGCTCATTCGCCACATGGCTCCTCTCAATTGCGGCGCACTATTGCATCGACCGCCTCCGCCGGCGGAAGTTATCCGTCTTTTCGATGGATGAAGAGCGGGAGGACGGCACGGTCTTCGAGATCGCAGACCCCGCTTCTCCCGACCCCGAGGTTGAATCGGTCAAACGCGAGGAGCGCGACCGCGTACATCATCTATTGAAAAACCTCGACGAGACCGACCGAGCGGCAGTGATCATGCGATATTGGTATGACTATTCGGAGATTGAGATCGCTGAATCATTAAAGTTGACCGTCAGTGCGGTAAAGAGCCGCCTGCATCGCTCGCGCCGTGCACTGGCAGGCATGTGGGAGGAGAAAGACTCCCCCCGCGTTCGAACCGAAAGGAGACGCCGTGAATCACCAGCCTTTTGAAGAGTGGCTATTGGATAACACACCCATCAACATTGAGCAGAAGCGCGAACTTGAACTGCACGTGCGCACCTGCGCGTATTGCGCCGCGCTCATGAAGACCGATAGGGTGTTGCACGATCTGCGGATGGCTTCTCCGGCAAGCGGGTTTGTGTCTCGATTTGAGACGCGGCTCGCGGCTCAAAAAATCGCCGATCGCAAACGCCGATTGCTGGGTTTCGTTCTCTTTGCATTCGCAGGTTCAGTTTTGTTGCTTTGGCTTGCTTCGCCCTATCTTTCCGGGTTTCTAACCTCGCCGGTGAGCTGGATCACGGCATTGGTAGAGTGGGGAGTGTTCTTTGTCACTACATTGCTGGCATCGCTGCAAGCTGGAGCGGTCATCCTCGATGTGGTGGGCGGGTTTTTACCCCCATTCGCATGGATGGTGATGATCTCCGGCGCGGCGGCAGTCAGCCTCGTCTGGTCGATTTCGATTTGGCGGTTCGTTCGCGTTCCGCAAGGAGTTTGATGTATGAAACATGTTTTCAAATCCATTACGTTGTTGATATTGCTGGGATTGCTATTGATGCCGATTCCGGTACAGGCACAGGGACCCAACCCTGAGAGCGGCAAACTGGTCTTCGGTGATAACTTTACGCTGGAGAGCGGTGAAGAACTCACCGGCGGATTAGTCGTTTTCGGCGGCAATGTGGTCATTGAACAAGATGCGTCTGTGTACGGCGGAGTGGTTGTTTTCGGCGGAACCATGACCTCCGACGGTGATATTGAAGGCGATATCGTGGTGATCGGCGGACAGGTAAAACTCGAATCCGAATCGTATGTTAGCGGTGATGTGGTCACGATTGGCGGGCAGGTTGACCGCGAAGAGGGAGCCGAGATCGGCGGCGAGGTTGTGAATAATGCCCCTGCCCCTGATATCGATTTCAACCCTCCCTCTGTGCCGGAAGTGGTCGTGCCAGATGTGCAGGTGCGCTTCAACCCGTTCCTGGAGTTTTTCAAAGTGTTGGGTGTTTCGCTACTCATGGGTTTCCTTGCGTTACTCGCCACACTGTTCTTTCAGGATCGGTTGATCCGTGTATCGCAGGCGGTTGTTGTGCAACCGCTGATCACGAGCAGTATCGGGTTATTGGCGGTTGTTGCCTTGTTGGTGCTCGCCATAACGATCATACTGATCCCCTTTGCAGTTCTTGGGTTGATCCCATTAGGGCTGGCATGGATGTTCGGTGTGGTCGCCATCGGTCAGGAGATCGGCGAACGGCTCACACGCGCGCTACGGCAGGATTGGACCCCCGCCGTGACGGCAAGCGTGGGAACGTTCATCCTGATGTTCCTGCTTGCCTCCATCCAATCGTTGAATGACCTCCTGCCATTCATGCTCTGCGTCACATGGATCTTCCCCGTGGCGATCGGCTTGCTGGCGGTCGGCGCGGTGGTGGTGACGCGGTTTGGGGCGAGACCGGTTCAAAGTCCCGGAATGATCGTGAGTACCCCGCCTCCTTCGGCGCCGCAGTCGTAAAATCCTGCATGATATAATCTTTCCGCCCCGAGATGAAAATCCGGGGCGGATTGATTTATTTGGAGGATGTATGGCTCTAAGAGAAATTCAAGTCCCCGATACGATCGTGCATGAGACCCCGCCGCCGCTGATCGACGTTGCCGGAACTCATCGCGACATGGGACGCCAGGTCGGTGAGGCGAGGCGCGAACAGGTGCAGCACAGCGTGGAGAATGCCCGCGCGTTGATCGCGCAATCGTATTCGATGCTTGAACTCACCTGGGAAGGCGCGCAGATTCAATCGAGAAAATACCTGCCGTTTTCAGAGGAGCGTTACCCACAGTATGTGGATGAAATGCGCGGCATTGCGGAAGGTGCGAACGTCTCTTTCGACGATATCGTGGCGCTGAACGCCATGGAAGCTGTGACCATGGACGCGCTACACCTGACGCGTTGCACGAGTTTCGCGGTGAATGAACAACGGACTGCCGACGGTCACGTGCTAGCAGCGCACAACGAAGACTGGGTGCCCGAGGACGAGAACGACGTGTATGTGATTTCTGCGAAGCCGAAGGATGAACCGCCGTTTCTTGCCATGACGTACGGCGGGTTGCTCCCCAATGTGGGATTCAACGCTTATGGCATCGCCCAACTGATCGACTCGGTCTACCCGAACGATTCGCGCATCGGCATCCCGCGGCTGGTGGTTTCACGCGCGGTGCTGGCTTCCCGGCGTCTCTCCGGTGCCATCGGGCGGATGCTCATTTCACATCGCGCGGCGGGGTACAACCATTTACTCGTCCACGAAAGCGGAGAGATGTATTCAGTGGAAGTTTCCGCGAAACGGTTCGATATCCTGCATGGTACAGATGGATATATCGTTCACACCAACCACTACCTTTCACAGACGATGAAAGAGATCGAAAAAGACCCCGAAGAGTTGATCTCCTCGCGCGTCCGTTATTTCCGTGCCAATCGTTTATTGCGTGAGAACTCCATGCACACGATAAAATCCTTACAGGCGATTCAAAAGGATCACGTCAACCTGCCGAACTCCATCTGCAATCACAACATCGCCGGCGTGGACCCGATGGACCGCGAAAGCACCATCGCCGCCCTCGTCATTGACCTGACCGCGCGCGAGATGCACATCGCCTGGGGCAATCCGTGTCAGAACGCGTATCACACATATCATCTGGATGCGTGAAGATCAAGGATTAGAGACTGGAGAATTGATTCTTGAGTTTGGGTCTGAAACCCGAACTGTTTTCGATATCTACGGTCAGGTTTCGGTGTGGGTCTTGCGAAGCCTCTGCTACAATGAGCGCGCTGAAAAAAAAACGAACCCGCCTCCGAGTCCATAAGAGGCGGGTTTTTTGCTCATCCAGCTATCACGGCAGCTGGGCTATCATTCCTCGTAGACTTTCAAAAACTCATCCCTCGAAATCCCTGATTGAGAAAGAATCGTTCGTAACGTTGAACTTTTGATCGTGCGGTGATTTGGCATGGTCAGCGGAGTTTTCGTGCCATCTGCATTTTCGCGGGACATGGCAATGTGATTCCCTTCGCGCACCAGGCGAAACCCGAGTTTCTCGAAGGCTTTGATGACTTTTGCTTTCGGTGCGTCAACGGGAAACTTGGTCATCAGACGGCGATGCCCGCCTCGGCAACGAAGGCTTCTAACACAGGAGTTTCCGATTCAAACATCTCCGCGCCGAAGGTTTCGATGTGAAACGCAAGCGCAGACTTTGCGTCCGTCAGGGCATCCTCGTATGTGTCACCTTCGCCTACAACAACTCCCTTGATCCCAAGCGGGTAAGCCACATAGCCATCGGGATGTTTCTCAACAATGATCTTGAATTGTCTTGTCATATTAAACCTTTCATATTTCTTCAAGTATTATACCTGCAACGCGCTCGTTCGGTGTTATTTAAGCATCAGCATCCCCCTGCGGGGACGACGGTCGTAAAACAAAAACACGCCTTGCGGCGCGTTCATGGTTGTGTGCCCCCACGGGGATTCGAACCCCGGTCGTAGCCTTGAAAGGGCTGCGTCCTAGTCCACTAGACGATGGGGGCTTTCTTAAGGCGGGCGGATTTTATCATCCTACCATGCACTGGTCAAGCAATTGGATTACTTATCGTCTTTTGCGCGTTGGTTGAGTTGTGCCATCATGTCGATATGCTCGCGGTTGAATAGGATCGCCGGGCTTTCCACTTTCAGGTTGGGGATGAGGATGGCGGTCAACAAACAGTCGAACACGGGAATAAAGTTGCGGGTTTTATCCGAGATCAACACCGAGAAATCGAAACGACCTGAAACTTCAAGCTTACCCTCCACTTCATAGACCGGGGTGGCTAGTCTTGATGGCATGCTGGTGACGTTGGAATATCCCCCGCGCACGATGGCAGTGGGACCCAGGTCTTCGCGCCGCGCGGTGCACATGGCATAAATATGGACCTTGACGAGGCGAATCACTTCGAAGTGGTCGACCAGTTTTGTCGGCATGTGGATGCGCGCCAGACGCGCATCATGGACTTCAAGATACGACTTGGTGGGGTCGTTCATCGTGCCCATCAAGCCGCTTGTCCCTGCCATTACCTTGCCGACGATTCGGTAACCCGCGGTGTATAAGTCGGATGGCAGAAAACGATAGGTACGAGGAGAGGTTTCCATGAAGGTGGTTTAGTCCAGCGGGGGGAGGGGATGAGTCCCTTTAGGAGGGGCGGGCTGACGGGTGCGTTTGAGGCGGCGGGTCGGTTTGCCCGCTTCCGGGTTGAGGAGCATGTTCAACTGCGCGATGGCGCGTTCATCATATTCGCGCCGGCCGCACACGTCGCAGATCCACGCGGGGAAATCTGGCACGGTGATGAGTTCTTCGCCGAGGTACGTGAAGTACGTGATGCGGCGGAGGTGGATAACACCTGCACCGCAATGACTGCACGGAGCGTGTTCGGGTTGGGTCGAATGTTGGACGGACGTCTCATGATTCATGGCGGGTCTCCGGGTTATTGCGCGGCACTGGCATGTTCAAAATGGTCGAGCACTTCCCAGTTGGGCGGGGGCCAGTAAATGACCACCGCCCTGCCGATCACATTTTCCATCGGCAGCAAACCCCATTCGTGCGAGTCTTTCGATTCGTTGCGGTTATCGCCGAGGACGAACAATTCTCCTTCGTTGACGATCCACGAGCCGTTATAAAAAGGCGCATCGGCAATATACGGCTCATCGAGCGGCAAGCCGTTCACAGAAACCTTCCCATTTTGCACAGTGACCGTTTCGCCGGGCAAGCCAATGACTCGTTTGATCAGGTCCTGCTTGGGGTCGAGCGGAAAACTAAAAACGATGATATCGCCCCGGACAGGTTCGCCGAACTTATAAGCAAGTTTATTGACGAGGATGTATTCACCGTTTTCGAGCGTGGGATTCATGCTGAAACCGTCCACGCGGACGCGGGCGGAAACGGCGTTGATGCCGAAATACAGGACGACTGCCAGGAAAAGCGTTTCGAGGATGTCGAGCGCCATCCGCTTCCAATCGGACGGTTGGGTCGATTCGCCGGTGGCTGGGTTTTCTGGCTGGATCTGGGATTCTTGCAACGATTCCATTTGGGCGGGATTATACTGCCTTTTATTTGTCAGGGTTTCCCCTTAAGGTGGGGTTAACTTATTTGTAATCCCGAAGGAATGACATGATGCGCTCGAAAATCGTAACACCCCTTCGGGGTTTGCATATGTACGCGTTGAATCTATAATCCTTTCACTCCTTCGGAGTTGTATCTGCGTGAGGTGAGTTATAAATATATAAAGTCTATTGGGGGAATTCGGCGCATAACTGATTGAGGATCTGCCCGCGCAATTCGACCAGTTCGGGAAAATCGTAAAAGAAGAGGATCTTTTCGTTTGCAATCGAAGTGAATTCGGGCTTGGGCGCGAGAATGAAGAACGAGAACGCTTCAGCGATATCCTCCGCCGGACTTGTGGCGGCGTAATCGGTGAGGAATTGATCCTGGTAGGTATTGTAGAATTCATCCAGCAGGTCGTAGTAGAGGTCTTCATCCTCTTCCGAGTCGATCTCCTGCCATTCGGCGTAGAGGTCAAACCAGAACCGGTCGAAGAACAGGTTGATGTACGAATCGGGGTTGCTGCACCCTTCACCGGGAAAATATTGAGTGCAGGCGGCGAGTTCGCTTTGGTACACGCTGTCACTGTTGGGGTTATCGAAGATCGCCATGCTTGGCGGAACTTGCGTGGAATTGAGAGTGAGCAGATGGCCGTACTCATGGAGAAGGGTGACGGTGAGCACATACTCATTGGTCGCATCGAGAATGTCAACTTCGAGAACCCATGCCTCGGCATCGTCTGCGCTTTGCGCCACTGCCGCAAGCACGTTCCCGTTGCCGTCGGTGATGATGGAATAGGCGGTGAGAAATTCCCTGTCTTCGAGAGGAATCAGCCGTGTGAAGTAATTCCAGATGTCTTCGTGCGCCGCGAGATTTTCCTGTTCGTCAATGTATTCCTGCGGCACCGATTCCTCGAACGGACTGCTGAGGTTATCGCCTTCGACGAAATACGATACAAGATAGATCTCATCGTCGGCATCCTCTTCTGAATTAAAGTCGAAGTGGACGGCGGTATCCAGAATGTCTGAGGTCAACACCGGGCAACTGACTTCCGGTATCGGTGTCGGAGTGAAGGTTGCCGGAGGGAACGGAGTCAACGTGGGCGGATTCGGCGTAGGCGGGGGAGTGGGCGTGTCGGGGAGGATCAGGCGCGTGGCGGCGCGGCAGGCTAACGTCGAGAAAAGAA
>Ga0073934_10007398_pt1 | contig 15316 bp, 11 predicted proteins | sample LarsenN4metaG_FD_76834 | JGI IMG/M metagenome (GOLD analysis project Ga0073934, IMG submission 76834) | Hot spring sediment bacterial and archeal communities from British Columbia, Canada, to study Microbial Dark Matter (Phase II) - Larsen... ...
AGGCGTCGGTGGTGTCCTTGGCGGCGACGATGACGCGCAGCTCGCGTCCGGCCTGGATGGCGAAGGCCTGCTCGACGCCGGCAAAGCTGGTGGCGATCTGTTCGAGCTCTTCCATCCGCTTGACGTAGCGTTCGAGCGTTTCGCGGCGCGCGCCGGGGCGCGATGCGCTGCAGGCGTCGGCCGCCGCGACGAGGACGGTGTACGGATTCTCCAGCCGCAGGTCGTCGTGGTGCCCCAGGGCCGCGTGGACTACTTCGGGCCGCTCGCCGTAACGCTTGAGCAAATCGGCGCCGATGCGGGGATGCCCCCCTTCGGCCTCGTGGTCGGCGGCCTTGCCGATGTCGTGCAACAAGCCGGCGCGGCGGGCCAACCGCCCGTCCATGCCGATTTCCTCGGCGAGCATCCCGGTGAGAAAGGCGACTTCGATCGAATGCCGCAAGACGTTCTGCGTGTAGCTAGTGCGGAAGTGCAGCCGACCGAGCAGGTAGATGATCTTTTGATTCAGGCCCTGCACGTCGGCCTCTTGGGCGGCTTCCTCGCCCAGCTTTTGGATCCGCTGCTCAAGTTCCTTCTGCGTCTCGGCGACCACCTCCTCGATCCGCGAGGGGTGAATCCGCCCGTCCGCGATGAGCTTGTTGAGCGAAATCCGCGCGATCTCCCGCCGCACCGTGTCGAAGCCCGAGACGATCACCACGCCGGGCGTATCGTCGATAATCACGTCGACGCCGGTGGCCTTCTCGAAAGCGCGGATGTTGCGACCTTCGCGGCCGATAATGCGGCCTTTCATGTCGTCGTTGGGGATATCGACGGTGCTGGTGGTCGATTCGGCGGTGTGCGTGGCGGCGTAGCGCTGCATGGCGCCGATCAGCAACTCGCGCGAGCGGCTCTCTGTAATCTCGTTCAATTGCTTCTCGAACCGCTGGATCAAGGCGACTTGCTCGTGCTGGAGCTCGCGTTCCAGGGCGTCGAGCAATCGCGAACTCGCTTCTTCGCGCGACAGTCCGCTCACCTGGTGCAGGGTCTGCCGCTCAAGTTCCAGCATCTTGCTGAGCTCTTCGTTGCGGCGATTGGCCTCCTCGATTTTTTCGCTCAGCCGGCGCTGATTGGCCTCGACCATCTTCTCCTGCTTGCGCACCTGGTCGGCCTGCTGGTCGAGCGAATCCTGCCGCTTGTCGAGGGCCCGCTCGCGCTCGTGCAGTTCCTGGCGCACCGCCGCGTGCTTTTGCTCCACTTCGGCGAGTTGCTGAATCGTCCGTTCCTTGAGCGCCAGCTCGGCCTCCTTGCGGCGGTTTTCGATCTCGCGTTCCGACCGCTCCAGCATCTGTTTGGCCTGGGATTCAGCGTCCTTCAGCCGCAAGCGGTCGATCATTTTCAGGATAAAGATGCTCAGCGCCGACGCGACCAGGGCCGTCACGAGCGTGAGGATAACTTGGGTGGAGGTCACTGTGCGGCAACTCCTTGCTGTGTGGGCGCCGGGGCGCTTCATCGCGCCTCGACCGCCGCGTTGCCAGGCAACCACGGCGCATCGCGAATGGGCGGATCCATGGCCGTTCGCCGTGATGCGTCTACCGCGAAGCGGCGCGCGAATGACTCCGCCGCCAGATTCAGGCGGGAATCGCTCGAAGAATCAATGCCACGACGGTCGGCGCGACTTTCAGAACCGGGGCCGCCAGCGCAAACGTCCGGTTCCACCGAGCGGCGGGCGCGCGGTGGCGCCTTGTCCGGCGAAAGGACGGGGGAATTGCCTGGAAAAACGAGATGCCGCCCGATACGAGTCGCATCGCGAGGATTCGTTGCGCCTGGGTTCGCCCTGGGACGAGTTCTCGGACTCGTCGACAGGCAGGCGCGCCGGTTCCAGTTGCGGGGCAAGCCGAAGCTCGCTGATCAGCTCACACAGGACGTGGAGAACGACCAGAAGCAGATGCATCGCTGGAACAACTCCCGCGCAAATCGCAAGTTACGCCAACCGAAGCAGATTCAATTCACCGAGTCGCGCGTCACGTTCCACCCCTGGTCGGTTTGCGACCAAACGGTTTCCGAAACGCTCGCCAACGAAGGTCAAATGATCTTTCCCCCATCTTACCAGTGCCAACCGTTGTCGCAAGCGCCAGCCGCGCCGTTTCCCGCGTGATAAGATGAGGGGCCGACGCGCTACTGAGAAAATCGCCCCATGACCCCGCGGCTACCCTTCCCCGATCGACTCCAGGAACTGTGGCCCCAGGCGGAGTGGGGGCCCTGCGGCGTCGTTGTCGCGGTGTCCGGCGGGGCGGACAGCGTGGCTCTTCTGCGGGCCTTGCACGCATGTGCGGACTCGTACCGAAACGCCCTCTGCGTGGCCCACCTCGACCACCAACTTCGCGGCCCGGAGGGCGAAGACGATGCACGGTTTGTCGGCCGTCTGGCGGACGAGTTGGGGCTGGAGCGGCGGATCGAATCGTTCGACGTGGCGGCCGTACAGCAAGGGGGCGAGGGACGCGAAGCGGCCGCCCGCCGCATCCGCTACCAGTTCCTGCAGCGGGTCGCCGAAGATCGCGGCGCGCGATACGTGGCCGTGGCCCACACGGCCGACGATCAGGCCGAGACGGTCCTGCAGCAACTCTTTCGCGGCGCCGGCCTTCAAGGTCTGTCAGGCATGACGCGAGCTCGGCGGCTGGGACAAGCCGTGACGCTGCTGCGCCCGCTCCTCGAATTCCGGCGTCAGGAGCTGCGTGACTATCTCACGTCCATCGGCCAGCCCTGGCGGGAAGATAGTTCGAACGCTGATCCGGACCTTACCCGGAATCGCCTCCGGCAGCGGCTGCTCCCGCTCCTGGAAGCGGAGTTCGGTCCCGACGTGGTATCCGCCATCTGCCGGGCTGCGTCGCTGGCGAGCGAGGCGCAGCAGGTCATCGCCGACGCGGCCGCCGGGCTGTTCGAGTCGGCCGCGATTCATATTCAACCGTCGGTCGTCATTCTGGTCGTCAAGCAACTGGAACAGACCCCGCCCATTGTCGTCGGCGAAGTCCTGCGTCTGGTCTGGCGCAAGCACCGCTGGCCGCAGCGCGATATGAGCTTTGCCGATTGGCGGTCCCTGGCGGACGCGCTTAGGACTCCCGGCGACCTGCCGGCCAGAATGCTGCCTGGCGGCATCCGCGCAGTGAAAAAGGGCGATCAGCTCTGGCTGACGCGCCCTTATATTGGCGGCGATGCTTGCGAAGCTTAGGCTACGTCTGCTCGAAAGGCGGCTCGTCCGCCGACGCCGAGTCAGGTTGCGCCGGCCCTGTTTCCGACTCGGGCGTTTTCGGGAAAAGTTGCTTGTCGAGCACCGGAATCAGTTCGTGAATGAACTTGTAGGCGGTGCTCCCCTCCAAGTCTTCGCCCGGCCGCACCTGGCTGATGACGTAAAGTTTGTAAAGCGCCGGCAGGCCGCGCAAACTCCAGCGGGCGTAGGTCGGCGAGACCCACTCGCCGTCGTAGTTCCAGGTCCAGAAGACCCGCAGCCGCTGCTGCTGCTCGCGATCCTCGAGTTTGAAGACCGTGGTGTTAAAGCGCGCCACGGACGTATCGGTCTTGGTGGTGTATTGATCGACGTCGCGCTCCTGCGTGAAACCGGCCGCACGGTAGCATTGCGTCGGCTCGTGCTTGGCGATGTTGCGGAAATTGCCGCAGACCAGCATCACCGTGGCCGATTCGTCCGTTCGCGGGTTGCGATACTCGCGCGAAACATAGCCCACGATGCCGGCCACTTCTTGTTCTTGCGCGTTCATCGGGTGATCGACCGACTCCCATTCGCCGATCACTTTCGGCACGCCCTGCAGTCGGACGGCGAAATCTTTGACAATCTGGCTGTCGGACTTCGCGCCGAAACGGTTCGTCCAGAAGCCTTGCACGATCGACGAGGCGATCACCAACACGGCCGCGACGCCCACGGGAATCAGCAGCGCGGGGTTCTTGTTCATGTGGTCACTCGATAGTAGTCGCGGAGTGCGGATGAGGAAGTTTTCAAGCTCGCAGCCGGCTCCGCTGGGAGGCCGGCTGCGACAATGACGTTCTGCGAAGATCAGGCGGCTGCCGGTTGCAGGTCGATCAGCCGGCGATGCACTTTCTGCGTTTCGCCGTTGACCACGGCCCCCATGACGTTGATGCCCACGCCGCGGAGCCGTTCGACGGCGTCAAACACCTTGGCGCCCTGGCTGACGTCCTTGAGGACCGAGACGATCGTGGCGTCGACATGCTGGCCGACCGACAGCGAATCGGCCACCGTGAGCACGGGGGCGGAATCCAGGATAATGAAGTCGAATTCCGGCCGCAGTCCGCTCAGCACGCCGGCGATGGCGTCCTTCGCCAGGGCCTGCACGGCTTCGCCGTCGCAGCGGCCGCCCGGCAGCAACCAGAGGCTCGGCAACCGCGTCGGGCGGATGGCGTCGTCCAGTTCCAACTCGCCGCGAAGCACTTCACAGAGCCCCGGTTCGGCGGGCATATCAAACAGCTCGTGAAGCGAAGGGCTGCGAATATCGGCGTCCAGGAGCAGCGTGCGGCGCCCGCAGCGAGCCAGGCTGGCCGCCAATTGGCTGGCGACGGTGGTTTTTCCCTCCAGATCGACGGCGCTGGTGACCATCACGATCTTGGTGCCGTCGATGCCGGTGGCATGCAACAGCAGTGTGCGGACGCGGTCGATCGATTCGTTGAGAATGGTCGGCAACATGGCGTCGTTGTTGCCCGCCAAGCACGGAAGCGAGCCCACCACCTTCATCCCCAGGCCGTCCGAGACCTGCGTGGCCGTGCTGATGCGACGGGCTTGGAATTCACCATAGGTGATCGCAAACATCGTCAAGCCGAAGGCGCCGACCGTGCAGAGGCCGGTAAGGAAGTACTTGAAAATCCACTCGTTTCCTTCCGGCTTCTGGGCGGACATGACCAATTGCACGCGGGAGTTGTCGCCGCTCAACTCCAAATCCATCATTCGCAGTTGATCCTGCAAACGTTGCCACTGGGCGCTCAAGGTTTCCACTTCTTGCCGGAGCCCCATCAGGTCGGCGGAGTTGCCGCCCAAGTCATTGAGCCGAGCGGCCACCGCGTCCTTCTCTTCCTTGACCGATTTCACTTGGGCCTCGAGGGACTCCAGGCTGGCTTGGGCGTTCCGCTCGTCGATTGCGAGCGCCCCCATCGACTGCCCCATCATCAGTTCCTTCGCCGGGCCGACCGCTTCCAAACGCAATTCATCCATCCGCGCCTCGACGTCGGCCTTTTGCTTACTGAGCGACTGCACTCGCGGGTGGTTGGGATCAGCGATCACGGAGGTTGTTTGACTGATCGCCTGATCCACAGTCTGCATTTCCATCTGCAGTGATTGGAACCGCGGATCTCCCCTGAGCACCTGCATGATCGCCCATTCCGTCGGCTCGGCGCTTTCGGACTTTTCCTTGAGCGCCTTGATCTCCTCAATCTTCTGATTGGCGAGGATTACCTCGCGGCTCAGATTGCGCTCCTCCATTTGCAGGTTTTGCAACTGCGTCATCAGCAGGCTCATTTGGTATTGCACCGCCTCGGTGCCGCCGGCTTTCATGTCGCGGCTGAGATTGATCTCGTCCTTTTGCTTTTGCGACAGACTAGAGGCGATCCGCCTAAACTCCTGCTCCACGGTGTCGCGCTTTTTGAGTTTTTCCTGCTTCTCTTTACCCAACACTTCCTTCGAATAGGCGTCCTTCACGGCGTCGACGATCTTGACCAGTTCGTCCGCGTCTTCCCCCCTCATGCGAATCCGCAAGATATCGCTACCGCCCGGGTAGTCGACGAGAATCTCGTCGGTAAGGAAAGTCAGCATATCGTTGCGATGGGCCTTCAAACTTGGCAATTGGGCGATTTCCTCGCGCCGCAAGGCGGAGTTGAGCACCAGCGGACTCTTGACCAGCGTCGTCTGCGTTTTCTTGAAGTTCTCGTGTTCTTCGCGCGTGACGCGGACGATGGAATCGTCCAAGACCTTGCTCTCATTCAATTGCCTGACCTCAAAGAGCGCCTGGACTTCGTAATCAGCGGGGATCAAGAACCACGCGATGGCGGCCACGACGATGGCCGCTAGCGTGCCGAAGCCGAAAGCCGGCAGCCATTTCCGCCGCAACGCGTGCAGCAGCGTGACGGGATCCGGCCCGGAGGTCAGGAAGGTTGGACGTGCCGGCGCCGCGCCTGGCCAGGCGAAGTTCGCCGGCATCGGGTAGACCGGTCCGATCGGCACCAGGGCCCCGCCATTCGAGGCCGCGCCGTCGGCGGAATTCGAGGGCACTACGTTTGTCAGATGAGCGTCGCCGGATTGCGGAGGTAGCACCGTTCGATTCTCCCAGAAAGTAACTCGTCGTCGGGCGGTTATCGCCGAACATCCATTCGCATGACAGTCGGCGGGTTGGTCCTTTGCAAGCGATGTGCCGGCCGGCGCCAGCGGATCGCGGATTGCCCTAAATCCTGATTCCTCGGCGGTTTCCTCGCCCGGCGCGGTTCCCGCGACGCCGGCCGATTGTTGATTCTACGCAACACCCTCGACGTGGTTCGTCAACCGGACGCTACGACCCCGTCCCCCGCAGCTTCATCGCCGGATTGAGCCCCACCCCCCCGACTTTCGGTTTGGCTGCCTCGACCGTGATGAACAGGTTGTCGAGGATCTGCAGGAAGAGGAACAGGAAGCCCAAGGCGATGATCGGCATGATGTATCCGGCGAAGTCGTGGAACACCTTCTCGGCCGATTGCCCCAGGCCGAAGCTGTACAGCACCGCGGTGATCACGATGCGGATCATGTTCGTCACGATGGCGATCGGCAGCGCACTGATCACGATGGCGATCCGCATCCACATCGGCCGCTCGATCAGCAAGGCCACGCCCACGGCCAGGGCCAGGAAGATCGTTGCCATCCGCAAGCCGCTACAGGCGTCCACCACGTTCAGATCCTGCCCCAGCAGCTTAATGGTGTTGCCGGTCCGGTAGCAGGCGATCCCCAGCGTCTGAATGCAGAACGTGCTGGCAATCGTGGCGATCTGGTTGAGCGGCACCAACAAGGCCCGGTTCAGGAATCCCGGCAGGGGATACATGAAAATCATCATCCCCAAGCCCGGTCCGGCCCAACGCAAAATCCGCACCCCGCCGACCAGCAGGAAAACACCGAAAATGCAGGGCAGAAACGCCACCATTTCGATGTATGGGATGCCCAGGTAGGAAGCGAACAGCCAGACCCCCAAACCGAACGCCAGCAGGGCCGTGCCGGCCCAACGCTCCCAATTGCCGACTTCGCCGATCGGCTCCCAGCGGAGGTAGAACCAGATCAGCGAGAAGAGCGGCACCAGGTAGCCGTGTGAATACTGGGGATCGGACCAGTAGTCCGACAAATCGAGCATCGTCTTGCCAAAGCCGATCAGCAGCAGCGCGCTGAGACCGATCAGCACGGAAAATGGCACAATTTGATCCGGATCGGTGATGCTCCGCGGTGCGCTAGCGGCCGCGGCGACGGTGGCAGGTTTATTCATGGATGCGCGTCAGTAGGTGAAGGAGTTGCCGAACGAGATGGGACAGCTACGCAAGTCAACGCAGCAAGGCGCGTCGATGCGTGGTTCCGTGGGGCAGAGGCCTTGAGGTTCACGATACGCGCGTGCGAAATATCTGTCAAACAGTTACCCGGGAGACGCGGGTCCCAAAGCAAACGGCCGGTTTCTCCGCAACGATTGCAGCGGCGATGCGCTCGCGCAATCGTTAAGGATTGACAGGCGTGAAATTTTCGATCGTCACATGGAATTTGGTTTGATCGCCGGTCCCTTGTCTGGAGTACTCGATCGGATAGCCAAGATCCGGGTGGAGTTTGCCCACGTTCACCATTTGCTGGCCGGCGTTGCGGGCCGCCAGCGACGTGTCGCGTTCGATGTAGGCGGCGATCTGTTGCATTTGCCCTTCAATCGTCCATTGGGCGAGTTCCTCGGGCCGGGTGCTTTCGATTTCGTTTCGCACCAACCGTTTCCCCTCGCCCCCCCGGACTTCCAGGTGGATGTCCGTCTTGTGCGCGTTGCTCACAATGGTCATGTCCAAGTCGTAGTCCTTAGGACCTGATTCCTTCCATTTGGCAATCGCCTGATCCAGTTCCCGCGGCGAGATTTCCGGCAGATCGGTCGGGGCGACTTCACTGCCGCCGCTAATCCAACGAAACGCCTGGAATCCCACGACGGCCGCAATCACCACGCCGGCGATGCCGATCATCTCTCGCCGCGAAACTTCGCGTTTCGGGCGCTCCGACGGCACTGCGACGGCGTTGGACTGTTTGGGTACTAATGGAACGCTCACGCAACCGCCCCCCGGAATTGCGAAACGCAGATGAGCTTTTGATGAGACTCCCGGCGGCCGGCGGTACCATCCGGCGCGGGTCGAGTTCTCAGTCTAAACGATGCACCAGCAGCGCAGCAATTATTTCCGTCACGAATATGCCGTTCCGGCGTCGCTTCCGCCGCATTGTTACGCAGCCGCCGCGGGCAAGGATTTCGACGGCCAGCCTGGCTGTCAAACAAATAACCATCGGCGTGCGTACAAAATGTTCGACGCTTCGTGGTGCGCTCGAAACGCCCGATGTTGACGTTTGGAAACATCCGCCAATCGGCGACGAACGCCGCGCGCCGACGCGTCGTTCGCAAGTTCCTTGTCCTCAGGGCTTTCGAACGGGCCTCCCGGGAGCGGGGGCCGTTCGGCACAGACCTTGCGAATCGTTGGGAACCGGTGGTTCGCGGTCCGCGAAAATCCGCAGTGAATTGATATACTGCCGGAGGGCCACCGAAATATCACTCGTCTACGATGTCACCTTCGGGGAGATGCCACACATGAGTCAACCAACGTCCGCCGCCGCGACGCTGCCGGCCATTTTGGGGGGCGCGCCGTTGTTTCCGGAGTTGGTTCCGATCGTTCGCCCAGCTTTGCCCAGCTTCGAGGAACTGGCCCCCGACTTTCAGGACATGTTCGAAAGCCGGATCCTGACCCGCGGCAAATATCTCCGCGCCTTTGAGCAAGCGGTCGCCGAGCATTTGGGCTGCAAACACGCCCTGGCCGTCTCCAGCGGCACCAGCGGACTCATGCTCGCTTACCAAGGCCTGGGCTTTAAAGGCGACGTCATCGTTCCGAGCTTCACTTTCATGGCGACGGTGAACGCCATCGTCTGGAACGGCTGCCGCCCCGTCTTTGTGGACGTGCTGCCGGATACCCAATGCATCGACCCAGAAGCGGTCGAAAAAGCCATCACCCCCGAGATTTCGGCCATCGTCGCCGTCCACAACTTCGGCAACCCGGTCGATTGCGATCGCTTGGAAGCGGTTGCGCGGCGGCACAAGCTGAAAGTGGTCTACGACGCGGCGCATGGCTTCGGTGCGCTCTATCAGGGCCGCCCGGTCGGCGCGCAAGGCGACGCCCAGGTGTTCAGCCTGAGCCCGACCAAACTGCTGATCGCGGGTGAAGGCGGTCTCGTGACCACCAACGATGACGCCTTGGCCGATCACGTCCGCGTGGGACGCGAGTACGGCATGGTGCCCGTGTATGACACGCGATTCCCGGGACTCAACGCCCGCATGAGCGAAATGCACGCCCTGGTCGGCCTGCGTAGTTTGGGCATGCTGGAGGAAGGAGTGCAGCGCCGCCAGGAGGTGGTGGCGCTCTTCAAACGCGAGCTGGCGGGCCTCCCCGGCATCGGTTACCAGACGATTCTGCCGGGCGATCGCTGCTCGTATAAAGACTTTTCGATTACCGTCAACGCGGCGGAGTTCGGACTCACCGCCCCGCAATTGGCCAAGGCGCTCAAATTCGACAACGTCGACAATCGCCAGTACTGGGTGCCGCCCGTGCATCAGCAGTCGGCTTACCGACGATTTGCTCCATCCGCGGAAACTCTGCACAATACAAACTGGCTCGCGGAAGTGAGCTTGAGCTTGCCGGTCTGGTCGCGGATGGACGACGAAGTGGTCGTTGGCATCTGTCGGGCGATCCAGCAGATTCACGAACATGCCTCCGAAGTGCGCCGCGCACTGGCGGAGTAACACTGAGGAATATGCGTACGGTCGCCGCGGCGCCGACGAGGCTTCGCGGAGCGTGACAGAGCGTCTGAGTCTACAACTGGGAGTGTCATCAAGTGTTACCTTCGAGGTTCCAATTCTCCGCCGGCACGCTGCTCCGCATGGCGGCCGACGCCGTGCTGATTCACCTGGCGCTGTTGACGGCGCTGACGATGCGATTCGTAGTCGCCATTCTGTTTCAGAATCGCGGCGCGGCCGTGCAAGTGGACAGCCGCTTCTCGGAACTCATCGGCGACTTCGCCGGCAACGGCTGGGCCCTCACCTTGATCTGTCTGGCGGTGTTCTACCTGAGCGGGTTCTACACCTATGGGCGCGCTTACCAGAGTCGCTACAAGGCCGTCATCATCGCCCAGGCGGTCAGCCTCAGCTACCTGATCTACGGCTTCTTGATGCCGTTCTTCTTTGGCCAGAACATCTTCACCTCGCGCGGCGCGTACGTGATGGCCTGGCTGCTCACGATCGGCTTCATGGTCAGTGCTCGGATGTGGAGCGCCGCCTGGAAGCGCTACGTGCATCCAGAAACGGAAGCCGCCTTGAGGGCTCGCCGCGGAGAGAAACGGATCCTGGTGATTGGCGGCGCCGGCTACATCGGCTCGGCCCTGTTGCCCAAGCTGCTTAACAAGGGCTACCAGGTCCGGCTGCTCGACCAGTTGCTCTTCGGCGAAGAACCGATCGCCGATGTGCTGAACCATCCGAACCTGGAAATCATCCAGGGCGACTTCCGCCACGTTGAAAAAGTAGTCGAAGCGATGCAGGACGTCGACGCCGTCGTTCACCTGGGCGCGATCGTCGGCGATCCGGCCTGCAGCCTGGACGAAGACCTGACGATCGACGTGAATCTCTCCGCCACGCGAATGATCGCCGAGTTGGCCAAGAGCTCCGGTGTGCGGCGCTTCATCTTTGCCAGCACCTGTTCGGTGTATGGCGCCACCGAGGAGACGCTGGACGAGCGTTCGATCGTCAAGCCGATCTCCCTCTACGGCCATACGAAGCTGGCGTCCGAGAAAGTGTTGCTCGGCATGGCGTCGGAGAATTTCCGCCCGTCGATCGTCCGGTTCGCCACGATTTACGGCCTCTCCGGCCGCACGCGGTTCGACCTGGTGGTGAACCTCTTGGCGGCCAAGGCCAAGATCGACGGCAAGATTACGGTCTTCGGCGGCGATCAATGGCGGCCGTTTGTCCACGTGGACGACGCGGCGCTCGCGGTGTCGAAGATCCTCGACGCCCCGCTCGAAGTGGTCGGCGGCCAGATTTACAACGTCGGTTCCGACGAACAGAACTACACCATCACCCAGATCGGCCACATGGTGCATGAGCAAGTCGTGGCGGCGGAGTTGCTGATCAACTCCGACGACACCGACAAACGCAACTACCGCGTCAGCTTCGCCAAGATTCGCAACCAGCTCGGCTTCGAACCGCAATGGACCATCCCGATGGGCATCCAACAGGTGCTCGAGGCGATCTCCAACGGCGAAGTGGAAGACTACACCGACGCCCGCTACAGCAACGTCAAGTTCCTCAAGGAAGGGGGCGCCCGTAACTTCAGCAAGAGCAACTGGGCGAAGGAACTGATCAGCGAGATCGCTGGGGAACGGGAAAAGACGCCGGCCTAGGAGAGAGTGTGAAGTTTTTCAGTGTTCAGTTTTCAGCGATTGGATAAAAACTTCTCTCAATCCTCGTCGTCTCTCGGCGTGCCATTATCGCCAGGAAAATCGCCGCACTTAAACACTGAAAACTGAACACTGAAAACTCGTATGTACCCCACGATTGGTAAACGGTTGCTGGATCTCGCGATCTCGCTCCCGATTTTGATCCTGACGCTTCCGCTACTCGCGGTGGTGGCCGTGCTGGTGCGGTTGGATTCGCAAGGGCCGATACTGTTCCTCCAGGAACGGCTCGGTCGCAACGGCTCGGTGTTCCGCGCTTTTAAGTTCCGCACGATGACCGATCGTCCCCGTGTGCCCGACAAAGAGATTTACGGCCGCGACGCGGAAGTGACCCGCGTCGGCTATTGGCTGCGAAGGTTCAAAATCGACGAACTGCCGCAGTTGTTCAATGTGATCAGTGGCGAGATGTCGATCGTGGGCCCGCGCCCGGCGCTACCGCGCCAGATTGAAGAGTACGACGAACACAGCCGCCGGCGGCTACTCGTGCGTCCGGGTCTCACGGGACTCGCGCAAGTCCACGGCAATACCTATCTCTCGTGGCCCGAACGCTGGGCCTGGGACGTGGAGTACGTCGATCGCCTTTCCTTCTCCCTGGACGTGACGATCCTGCTCAGAACCATCGGCGTCGTCCTGCGGGGCGAAGAACGCTTCCTCGAACGCCTGTCGAAATCGAACGGGGTTTAGTCTCGGTGAGCGGCCATTCTCCTCGCATTGTCCTCGCCGGCAGCGTGACCAGTTCGCGCCGCACGCTCGAAGCGCTCGTGCGCCACCGTGCCAATCTGGTTGGCGTGCTGGAACTGACCGAGGAGCTGGCGCCGCAAGTCAGCGGTTTCCGACGGCTCCATGATGTCGCGTCGACCGCCGGCGCGCCGTGCGCGACGTTTCGCAACATCAACGCGCCCGAGATCATCGAACAAGTTCGCGCCTGGCAACCAGATTTGCTATTCGTCGTCGGCCTGTCGCAACTCGTGAAGCCCGAATTGCTTTCCGTCCCCACGCGCGGGTGCGTTGGCTTCCATCCGACGCATTTACCCAAGGGACGCGGCCGCGCGCCAGTGGCCTGGCTCACGCTCGACGGCACGCCCGGAGCGGCCACCTTCTTCTTGATGGACGACGGCGCGGATTCCGGCCCGATCCTGGTCCAGGAACCATTCGACGTCACCAGCGCCGATTACGCCGAAGACGTCGTGCGCAAGACCGAGGATGCGCTCGATCGCGCCCTCGATCGCTGGCTCCCCGCGCTCTTGCGCGGCGAGTGGAACCCGCGGCCGCAGGATGACGCCCAGGCGACCTACCACGGCAAACGCGGCCCGGAGGACGGATTGATCGACTGGCGCGAGCCGGCTGAGCGGATCCACGCCCTCATTCGCGCCGCGTCGCGGCCCCACCCGGGGGCCTATACTTACGCGCGCCGCCGCAAGCTGATCGTCTGGCGGGCCGAAGTGGACAAGGCCACCCCGTTTCGCGGGGTCCCAGGCAGAATCCTCGACCTACATCCCGAACGTGGCGCGCTCGTCCAGTGCGGCGAGGGATTGCTTTGGCTCAATGAGGTTGAATGGTCGGGCGACGCGCCGCCAGGCCGCTTGAGCGTGGGGCTCAAGTTGGGCGTCGATCTGGAAGACGAAATCGTGCGATTGCAGAGCGAGGTCGAAGCCCTCCGCGAGCGGATCGCTCACTTGGAAGCACAACTACACCCGGCCGGAGCGCAATCCTGATGCGAGTGGTTGTCGTCGCGCCCCATATGGATGACGAAGTGCTCGGCTGCGGCGGCGTCATGGCCCGGCACGCCGACGAAGGGGCCGAGGTCCACGTCATCGTGGCCACGCGCGGCATCCCGGAGTTGTTCCCCGCGGAGCTGGTGGCCCAAGGTCGCGCGGAATTGGCCGAGGCGCACCGCGTGCTCGGCGTCAAGGGAACGCGCTTCCTCGATTTCCCCGCGCCGCGGCTCGATACCGTGCCGCGCCACGAATTGGCCGACGCCTTCGCCAAGGCCTTCCGCGAGCTCCAACCCTCATTACTTTATCTGCCGCACCACGGCGATATCCACGCCGACCATGGGCATGTCTATCACGCCGCGCTCGTGGCCGCGCGGCCGGTGGCCCATTGCCCGGTGCGCAAGATACTGTGCTATGAGACGCTCTCGGAAACCGAATGGACGCCCCCCATCGACGGGGCGATGTTCTTCCCGACGGTGTTCGTCAACATCGAAAAACAGCTCGAACGCAAGCTCCAGGCGATGGCCTGCTACCAGAGCCAGTTGAAAGAGTTCCCCAATCCGCGATCATTGGATGGGTTACGCGCGTTGGCGCAATTGCGCGGGTCGACCGTCCACGCCCGGGCGGCCGAGGCCTTCGAGCTGGTGCGGGAGATCGTGGACTAAACTGGTGTAGCCACGGGGTTTTCTGTCGCCGAGGGCGCTGGACAGCGACGCTTTCAATGGTCAGGCCGAGGTCACAGATCTCGGCTACAGACGACAGCTATTATTAGGATGCTCGTGATGTTCATCTTTGGTGCTTCAGGACATGCCAAGGTCGTGCTCGAACTTGCCCGCGCGGCCGGCGTGAAGGTGGAAGGCTTCATCGAAAGCGAAGTCGGCGCGCCGGAATTCGCAGGCTTGCCGGTGATCGCGGAAGCCGAGGCGCTGAATCGCACCCCCGGCGAACTGGTTGTCGCCGTCGGCAATCCGGTCACGCGGATGAGCGTCACGCGGCGCTTTGCCGAGCGCGGTTGGCGGTTGGCGACTCTGGTGCATCCCCGCGCCGTCGTGGCGCCAGGCGTGCAACTCGGCGACGGCACGGTCGTGATGGCGGGCGCGGTAATTCAACCCGGCGCACGGGTCGGACAGGGCGCGATCGTAAACACCAATTCCAGCATCGACCACGACGGCGAGCTGGGAGATTTTACCCAGGTCTGTCCCGGCGCGAGTCTCGGCGGCGCGGTCCGGATCGGCGAGGGTACGTGGATCGGCGTCAACGCCTGCGTCATCCAGGGGCTCACCGTGGGCGCTTGGACGATGGTGGGCGCAGGCGCCGCCGTCGTGGACGACCTGCCCGATGAAGTCGTCGCCTATGGCGTCCCCGCGCAGGTGCGGCGGCGCGAGCGTTACTTCCCGGCGGAGCACGCCCCTACGAGCGCCGCTTCGAACAACGGCGTCAGCGGCGTGCGCGAGACCGTGGCCGACGTAATCAACACCATTCTCCGCGACTCCGGCCGTGATGTGCGCAGCTTCGAGTGCCAGGACCAATTGATGGGCAACATCGGACTCGATTCGCTCGACCTGGCTGTGATGACCGTGTCGCTCGAACAGCGGATCGGACTCGATCCGTTCCGCTCCGGTCGCGGCGCGGTGCGCAGCTTCGGCGAACTGGTCGCCGTGTACGAGGAGTCCTTGCGGGACGCGGGCAAGTGATCAGGCAACTCGTCGACGACGCCCGGCGCGAACACGCATGTCGGCCCGCGCTGCGCTGGGCCGGCGGCGCATGGAGCTACGCCGAATTATCCTCGGCCGCGGACGCCGTCGTGAACGAGCGGGCGGCCTGGCGCGGACGCCGCGTCGGCATCCTCTGCCGCCGCGCGGAACGGCAGATCGCC
>Ga0073934_10007399_pt1 | contig 15315 bp, 12 predicted proteins | sample LarsenN4metaG_FD_76834 | JGI IMG/M metagenome (GOLD analysis project Ga0073934, IMG submission 76834) | Hot spring sediment bacterial and archeal communities from British Columbia, Canada, to study Microbial Dark Matter (Phase II) - Larsen... ...
AGAGCGATGTGCGCGAGGGGCGCAAGGTCGCCGCTCGCGCCCAGGCTGCCCATCTCGGGAACGTCGGGGATGTCGTCGGAGTTCAATCGGGCGCACAGGGCCTCCGCCGGTCGGGCGTCAACCCCACTGTGGCCTCGCAGGTGCGTCGCCGCGACAAGGAGCATCGCCGCGCGAACGACTTCCTTCGGCAACGGATTGCCCACGCCCATCGCATGCGAGCGCACGAGGTTCGCCTGAAGGTCGAGCCTGTGCTGTGGCGGCACGATTTCGGACTTGAGCGGCCCAAAGCCCGTGTTGACCCCGTACACAGCCTCGCCGGAGTCGAGGATGGCTTCGAGCGCCTTGCGTGAGCGCTCCGCCCGGGCGGCCGCATCCGCCGCGATGCGCACCTCCGCGCCACGAGCAACGGCGACTACGTCCTCGACGCTCAACCTCTCGCCGTCCAGCGTAACGGCGCGTGGCACGGATGTCCCCGCCCGCGAATCACCGCGTTCCATCGCGGGGGATTATGGACGGCGCGAGCCGCACGACTCGCGCCGTCCGTGGATGCCTTATCGCCTCTTGCCCGGGATGCAAAGACACGACGAGTCAATCTGGATGTCTGCGTGCGCCCAGATGTCCTTGAAGCGCGCCTCGTAGCGCGCGGATTCGTCGTGCCGCCCGAGTCGCTGGAGCGCATCGCTCATGCCGTAGAGCGACCAGCCGTTGTTCGGATTCCGCTTGAGGTCTTCCGCATACACAGCGGTCGCCTCTTGGTACCTGCCCATCTTCATCAGGGCAGCCCCGAGGACGTGCCGTGACGGCAGGATCCAGTCCGGCGGCTCGTCGTAGCGCAATGCATCCTCGGCTACAACGGCGAGGCGCAGCTCCCGGAGCGCCGCCTCGTCCTTGCCTTCGGCAACGAGGATCTCGCCGTTCATCAGATGGTGTCCCACCTTCAGGATGTCGGCGGCTGTGTTGTTTCCGAAGGTCGCCTCGGCAGGCACGGCGGCGCGCGCCACGTAGAAGAGCGGCTGCTCTGCGCGCGCTTCGCGCGTCATCCCCTTAGCCGCGTAGGACACGGCGCGGGCTGCGCGGCGCAACGCTCGAGTGAGTGGGAACTGCTCGCCCGGCTCGGGCATTGCAAGCACCTCATTCCACATGCCGAAGCGCACTCGCACCTCGTAGGGCATCGCGAAGAAGCCATCCACAACCGGGGCTGCGACCGACAGGAAGCCGGGCGGCATCTCGGCGCACATCGTGTCGATGTGATGAAGCGCCAGGTTGCGCTGTCCCGTCATCATGGCGGCAAGCGACAGCATGTGGTGGTTGTGCGCCATGTACACGCGGTAGATGAACTGCTCGGGGCGCTTCTCGCGATACGCCTTGTCGGCTGTGATCGCCTTCTGGTTGGCGACGATCGCCTTCCCCCAGTCCCCGACGCGGATGTCGATGTGGCTGGGCATATGCTCGTTGTGCCCGAGCGCCGGTGTCAGGTCGCGCAGTCTATCCGCCGCGGGCACCGCCCTCTCCGGGTTGTTCGATGCCTCAACCGCATGGATGTAGAGGTGCAGCGCGAACGGGTGCTGCGGGTGACGCTCCATGACCTCCTCGAGGGTCTTGACGATCAACAGCGTGTTGCCCTTCGGCTTGCCGTCATGCGTCCATAGGTCCCACGGCTGCAGGTCCATCAAAGACTCTGCATAAAGAGTGCCGATGTCCCCGTCGTCGGAGAAGCGGCGATAGACGTCCGCCATCGCGCCAGCATAGGCTCGGTCGAGCGGCGAACGGTCTTTGGGCTGCGGGTCGGCGAAGCGCTTGACCGCGGCGCGGATGAGCGCCTGGTCGGCTGCGGGCTCGTCAGCCATCACGGCGATCGCCTTCTGAAGCGCGTCGTAGGCTTCCTTCTCCTCGCTGGGGTCAACGTGGCCGAAGTTGATGTGCGGGCCGTTGGCGGTGGCGATGCCCCACCAGGCCATCGCACAGTCCGGGTCGTGCCGCGCGGCGGCTCGGAATGACCTTCTTGCTTCTTTGTGGTTGAAGGCAAACAGGAAGTTCAGCCCTTGGTTGAAGAACCGCCTCGCGGTGTCTGAGTTGGTCACTATCGGCCTGGTGTGCGGGCCGATTCCGTCGAAAAGAATTTCATCCTGCGCGAGCGTCGTTGCTCCGGGCACCGCGAGGACGAGCGTGAGTGCTATGTGGATCATCTTCATGCCCTCCTTGGGCCTTGATGGTACCCCCGGCGCGAGGCTCGGCTCCACTCCTCTCGGAGGCGGGGAGGGGGCGACTCTTTCCCTCCGCAGCTTGCTGTGGAGGGTTTTCTCCCTCCACAGCTTGCCCTCTCTATCCCTCCACAGCTTGCTGTGGAGGGTTATCCCACCGCAGCTTGCTGTGGAGGGTTCACTCCGCTTGCGATCCCTCCCTCCTTGGCGCTGGCTGGGTGGCATGGGCGAGCGGCTCGGAGGCTGCCCGGCTTGGAGTGGTTCAGGCTGCCGCTCGCCCGTGTCTCTTTGCTTTGCGCTGAGAGCGAATCGCGGGGCGCACGGGGGATCCGCATCACCCCACCCCAGCCCTCCCCGCAAGCGAGGAGGGAGGAGATCTGTCCCTCCGCAGCTTGCTGTGGAGGGTTTCTCGTTCGGGATCCCGGCTGAGCCAGCCGCTCGCCCGTGTCTCTGTTGCGTTGCGGCGTGAGCGGAATGCGAGGCATAGGTCCGAATGCCACGTGCGAGCGAAGCACAGCATGTCTTCACGCGGGGGCTGGCGGTCGCTCGCCCATGCCACCCGGCTCTATCCCGCCAAGCTTCCAGTTCTATCCCTCCACACCTTGCTGTGGAAGGTTCACTACGCTGCGATCTCGCTTTTCTCCCTCCCCGCTTGCGGGGAGGGGCGGGGAGGGGTTGTTCGTCGATCCCGCCGTGCCCGGTGCCTCAATTCACCTTCGCCCGACGCCGCCGAGAGGCGAGGAGGGCGAGGAACGCGCTTAGGCCCACCACGGTCCCAGGCTCGGGAACGGGAGACCACATCACGGCCTTGCCGCGATTTTGGTCAAGCAAGTCTTCAGCGTAGCCGATGATGTTCCCCTCGACGTCTATCGCGTGGGCAAGCGAGAATGCCCCCTGGCCCTGGAACTGTGCAGGAAGGAACCGGTGCAGGTCGAAGTAACTCTCGGCGCTGCCCCACCAGGTCGCCGCACGCTGCGCCCCCGCCAGGCTGACCCAACCGACCTGCTGAGTGCCGTTCGTGTCGAGCGCTTGCCCACCGATGGAACCTGGCCCCAAGTCCACGAAGCGATCCGGGCTTCCAAACCACAGCATTGGCCGCATCTGTCCGTTTCGACCAGCGTATCCGACTTGCTGCCCCCCTGCGGCTCCGGTGGCCTCGCCGCCGCTGTAGCCAGCCGGCAAGAGGTTGACGAAGCTCCCGGCGGTTCCGCGCCACAGTGCCGGGCGCACACCCTGGATCAGCGAGGCGGTGCCGACTTGAACCTCTCCATCAGTGTCTACCGCCCAGCTGTTGATGTATCTTTTAGGATGCAGATCCACCATGCTCTCGGGCGTGCCCTGCCAACGGACGGCGTGGCGTACCAGCGGGCCCTTGTCGGGAGGCCTCCCATCGCCCACCTGGTCGCTGAGCGAGATGCCGAGCGCTGCACTCGAAACCCAACCTTGGGGATGCAGCATGACCATGCTCTCCCGGCTTCCGTTCCACATGACCGCTCGCTGGAAGTACTCCGGCGACAACCGCTCCAAGTAACCCGACTGCCACCCGCCCGCCACGTCGGTTGCAAAGGACGCGTCCCAGCCAGCCGGGTGCAGGTCAACCAGGCTTTCAGGCGTGCCCGACCAGAGCAAGGCGTGGGATGAGCCGCCGCTACGCAGGTTGTTGCTGTCACCCACTTGCTGCCCGCCGCCGATCCCCCAGCCGTAAGAGCGCGAGAACGGCACTCGGAAGGAGTGGAGAACCGTTACGCGGTACTCCTGCTGCGCCACAGCCGAGAGCGCTGCCGCACTTAGGAAGCAACAGAGCGCGAGTCGCCACTTCATGCCATCAGTGTACAGGAAAACGGTCGTCTTCGTGTGCCCTCGGGTAGGGAGCCGCAGGGTTGTGGCTCCCAAACCCGGCACTCCTACTGGAGTTTCACGTATTGGGCGTGCGAGGGCACGCCCTGCGTCGTGACGATGAACAGCATGTAGTCGCCCGGAGGCGCGATGGAAGGATGCACCGGCGGATAGACCTCGACGCTGTTCGACGTGCGATCCTTGATCGAGAGGTTGATGAACCGCTCGTTCATGTCCGCGTTGTGCGTCGTAGCCGATAGCCTGATCATCGTGACCTTAGCGATCTGGTCCGCCTGATCCGTGTACACGGTGAACGTCTCGTTTGGCCCGTACGGCATCGTGAGCGACGAAGTGCCGCTGATCGTAGGCCGCATGGATGGCTCCTGGAAGTACGGCGGGTAATAGATCTGGCCGCTGAACTCCGAGCGGTTTACCCACTCTTTGTTTTCTTCCAGCTGCTCCCTGTACTGCCCTCCGGCGATGAGGACGCTGCCGTCGGGCAGCAGGATCGCAATTGAGTGGTACATCCGGCTGCGAGCCATCTCAGGAGGCGTGATCACCACCGTGCCGACGCCGGGGCGGTAGATCTCCACCGTCTGTATGCGCGAGCCGTACGTCTGGAGCAAGTGCTGCTCCGACGACCCGCCGACGATTGCGATGTCCCCGGTCGGCAGAATCACCGCGTTGCAGTTCGCACGAGCCGTCTCTAGCGCAGGTGCGCTCGTCCAGAATGGAGGGTCCGCATTCAGGTCGATGACCATTACCGCGTTCGTGACGCGTGGCTGCCGAGGCTGCCGCCGAACTTGTAGACGACACCCTTGTCGTCCGCCATCCCGACACCGTCGCGACGTTGCCGTTCGGCAAGGTGACGAGAGAGGGATAGTATCTTGCCTGGCTCAGCCAACCCGCGTGGCTGATCGTGAGCGAGACGGGATCGAACAGAAACGTGTCTGTGATTCCAGTATCCGTTCCGATCGTGCCGCCCGCAATCAGCACCTTGCCGTCGGGGAGGATAGCGTGACCTGCGCAGAACAAGTGAACACCGGACACCTTCCACGCATCCAGGTAGGGCTCCGTCAAGAACTGCCCGGTGAAGGAGTTCCTCACGTAGAGGCGCGTAAAAGCAAGCCTCTCTCCTGGAGGGTCGTACTCCCGGAGTCCGAACAACAAGACGTTGCCTCCGGGCATGTGCACAGCATGTACGGCGAGACACTGCGCGGGCCAGCCGGTTGACTGGTCAAGCAACGGCCCGTAGTAGCCGGCGTTCTGAGCCGGCAGGGGGACGAAGGCTGCCAAGAGAGCCAGGCAGCTGATGGCTTTTTTCGATGGCTGCATTGTTGTTGCTCCTTTGGCTCCCTGTCGTGGGCTGGCGCCCCTCTCAGGGAGCCTGGTACATTCTAACACGGTTTGGCACTGGATACCAGGGTTTTTTCGCGAGCTCGACTTTTGGAGGGCGGTCTCGTTCGCCACAACCAAAGGCCAGCCCGGCCCTCGCAGTAGCCGGGGACGGGCTCTAGCCGTTGCCATTGCCGCGCAACTCCGTTCGCCCCCCCTCTGCGGACCGTCACCCCTGTAGAACCACCAGGTTCCCGCCGATAATCCCGCTACCCGCCGTTAGGGACTTGACACCAGGCGGAGGGCCGGGTAAGATGATGGCAATGGCAGAGCAAGTCCGCCCTCGGACAAAGGCGAACCGCGTGAGCGCGGCGTCGCTGGCTGCTGCCTCGCTCCGACTCCGACGACGAGCGCGACGATAGGGGCCTCGCCCCGGATGGTCCCCTCTCGGGATCCCGCGAGCCGCCCCATCTCTCTTCCCCCCAGCCCGCAAGGGCGTCGCAACCGTATCTCACATCTGTCAGAAGGAGTCGATAATGTACAACCTATTTCAATCTGAAGCCATCGCCGACATCGCCCTCATCGAGGTCAGCCAGTCCCCGCGCCACGTCTTGCATTCCGCAGACCTAACGTCCAAAGAGGTCCGCACGATCTTGGACCTCTCTCATGCGCTGAAGGCGCAGCGCGAGTTCGGGCTTCCCATCCAGCCGATGGAGAACCGCACACTCGCGATGATCTTCGAGAAGCAGTCTCTTCGCACGCGCTTCACATTTGAGACGGCGATGCGTGAACTCGGAGGCCATGCCATCTACCTCACCAAGCAGGACATTGACATGGGCAAACGCGAGTCCGTGTACGACGTAGCGAAGAACCTCTGCCAATGGGCGTCGTTGATCGTTGCTCGGCTCAACAGCCATGCGACGCTGCTCGAACTTGCTGAGCACTCCGACGTGCCGGTCATCAACGCACTCACTGACCAAGAGCACCCTTGTCAAGCGCTCGCCGACCTTATGACCATCGAGGAGACCTTCGGCAAGCAGAAGGTCAAGATCGCCTATGTAGGCGACGGCAACAACGTGGCAAACAGCCTCGCTGTAACCGCCGCGCTGCTCGGTCATCAGGTCGTCATCTGTTCGCCTCCCGGCTATGAGTGCCAGGACTCGGTCTATTCCTACGAAAACGTGTCCCACTGCTACAATGCAGTCGAGGCTGTGCACGGCGCGCACGTGGTGTACACCGACGTTTGGGTCAGCATGGGGCAAGAGGCAGAAGAGGAAACTCGCATGAAGCGCTTTGAGAAGTACCAGGTCAATGAGGCGCTGATGCAGCACGCGAGCAAGGACGCCATCTTCTTGCACTGCCTCCCCGCCCGCCGCGGCCTCGAAGTTACCGACGGAGTCATTGACGGCGAGTGGTCGAAGGTGTTCGACCAAGCCAACAACCGTCTGCACACACAGAAGGCGCTCATGAAGATGCTACTGGAGGGAGCGTTGGCTTGAAACGCGCGCTCGTCATCTACAGCGGCGGATTAGACACCACCGTCTGCATTCCTCTGTTGAGGGAGGAGGGCTTCGACGAGGTCTATACCGTTACCGTGGATGTTGGACAACCCGAGGAGGACATCCGCCAAGCGGAGGGACGAGCCGATGCGCTCGGCACCTGTCACACGACGGTGGACGCCAAGGAGACCTTCGCGAGCGAGTACTGCGTGCCCGCCATCCAATTCAATGCGGACTACTTCGGCTACCCGCTCTCGACTGCGATCGCTCGCCCGCTCATCGCTCGGTCTGCCGCCGATGTCGCGAAGGAGGTCGGCAAGCTGGATGCCGTCGTCCACGGTTGCACTGGAAAGGGCAACGACCAGTTCAGAATCGAGTTCGGCTTGCGCTTGCATCTTCCCGACGTTCCGATCCGGGCGCCGATTCGCGAGAAGAATTGGACGCGCAGCGCCGAGATCGAGTATGCCGAGAAGGTTGGCGCTCCAATCGCCCAATCCAAAGAGAAGATCTGGAGTATTGACGAGAACCTCTGGGGCCGGAGCATCGAAGGCGGCAGGCTTGAAGACCCGAACTACGCCCCGCCGGAAGAGATCTTCCAATGGACGGTCTCCCCTACGGACGCGCCCGATGCGCACGAGGAGGTCGCGCTCTCCTTCGAGGGCGGCGTGCCGGTCGCGCTCAACGGCGTGAGAATGAAGGCGTTCGACCTCATCAAGGCGTTGAACGGGCTTGCTGGAGCGCACGGCATAGGCCGCATCGACATGATGGAGGATCGGATGATCGGCCTCAAGGTGCGCGAAAACTATGAGTGCCCCGCGGCAGTCGTGCTCATCCAGGCGCACCGAGCGCTGGAGGCGCTCGTCACCGCGCCGCACGAGCGGCGGTTCAAGGCGCTCGTAGACGCCGAATGGGCGGACCTCGTCTACAAGGGCCTTTGGGGCGACCCCCTGTTCGACGACCTCGCGGCGTTCAACGCATCGCTACAGAGTCGCGTAACGGGCGACGTCTCGCTGACGCTCTACAAGGGGGCGGTCACGGTTACAGGGCGCACCAGCCCGTGGGCGCTGTATAGCGAGGCGGACGCAAGTTTCGACGACGATGCGTTTGACCAAAGCGAGATGGCGGGCATGGTTCGCACGCACGGCTTGGCGAGCCTGCTGTATCGCCGCCTCAAGGATCGTCGGCAGGGCTAACCCCGTTCGCCGTCGAGAAGGTGCGCGACCGTCGGGAGCGTCGCGACGCCGTCCGGAGCGTGCTCGGTCACGCCGGTAAGCACGAGAACTGAGTCGCAGCCCGCGCGCCGCGCGCATTCGATGTCCGTGTCGAGGCGATCCCCTATGAGCAGCGCATCCGACGGATCTGCGTCCGCCTCGTCGAGGATCATCCGCACCATCGTCGGTTCAGGCTTGCCCATCACGACCTCCGGTTCCTGCTCGGCTGCGGCGGCGACTGCGGCGACCACCATGCCCGCGCCGGGCCGCACTCGCTTCTCCACGGGATACGTGACGTCGCGGTTCGTTGCCAGGAACCTTGCGCCGGAGCGGATTCTCCATTGAGCCTCGTCAATCTGATCGTACGTGAGGTCGCGCTGAAGACCGACGACGACCCACTCCGCGTCGCCATCAGCGACGACCTCAACCCCGCCGTCGCGCAACTCGTCGAACAGCCCCGGCTCGCCGAGCACCCATGCGGTAGAGCCACGCAGGAATCGCGCTGTCGCGACGGCGGACGTGAAGACCTCATCCGCCTGCGCGCTGAACCCCATCTCGCGGAGGATGCGGGCGTTGTGCTCGCGCGTCTTCGTGGAGTTGTTGGTAAGGAAGCGGACGACAGCGCCGCGATGCCTCAACTCGTCAAGCGTCTCGCGGGCGCCGGGCACGGGCGTGTCTCCGCGAAAGAGCACGCCGTCCATGTCGAAGATGTAAAGACGGTACTCCTTCACGATTTGCGACTTAGGATGAGTTCGGTTACCTCTTCGAGGAACAGCCTCGCTCGGTTCTCCAGCAGGGCGTTCAGCGCGGCGACGGCGTGGGAGATGTGCTCCCTCGCCGCTCCCTCTGCCTCGTCCAGCACGCCTTCGGCGCGCATCTCTCTGGCAACGCGGGAGACGGCATCGCTATCGCCGGCGGCGTTTCCAAACAGGCTTTCGAGCGCATCGCGCCGCTCCGCCTCCGAGCGCTCCCGCAAAAGGATGAGCGGCAACGTTGCGCAGCCCTCGATGAGGTCGGTGCCTTGCGGTTTGCCCGTAACCTCTGGGCTTCCCGCGTAGTCGAGGACGTCGTCAATGATTTGGAATGCCATGCCGACGTGCAATCCGTAGTCCGCCAGCGCGCGCCGCTCCGCCTCGCCTGCGCCGGAAAGGATCCCGCCTGTTTCGCAGCACGCCGCCATGAACTCCGCCGTCTTCAGGCGCAGGATCTCGAAGTGCGCGCTCTTCGTGAGTTCGAAGTTGCCGCGGGTCTCAACCTCTCGCACCTCGCCTTCCGCCATTGCGACGACTGCGCCGCTGATGACGCGGATGACTTCGATGCTGCCCGTCTGCGCGAGGAGGTCCATCGCCTTGGCAAGCATCACATCGCCGCTCAGCACGGATGCCGCCTTGCCGAAGAGGGAGTATGCGGTCGGCAGCCCACGCCTCGTCGTCGCCTCATCCACAACGTCGTCATGGATAAGGGTCGCCATGTGAATCAATTCGGTTGCGGCGGCGGCTTGGTAGACGGGCAAGTCCAGCTCGTCGCGGCCACAGGCTCGCGCCGAGAGCACGACGAGCATCGGACGTAAGCGCTTCCCGCCCGCTGACACGAGGTCGGTGCCGACGCGCTCCACGGTTTGGCAGTCGGACAGAACGACCGTGCGCAGAATCTCCTCGACTGCGATGCCGTCGGCAGCGATAGCCTCTCCGATACCGGAGTCCATCAGTTTTGCAGCGACGCCCGCGTACGGATGCGTCATCGCTCAACCCTCACGATGGCGATGTTGCCCATAAACAAGCGGCGAATGACAGGGTTCCGAAAGCCGTGGCGCTCCATCCGCTCGGCGAGCGCTTCCGGCGAGTCAAACTCCTGAGTTGAGCGCGGAAGGTAGGTGTACTCCTGGCGTCTTCCAACCAGCGCCCCCAACGCAGGAATGAATGCGCGGTGGACAAGCATGGCGAACGCTCGCGGGATGGCAGCCTTCGGCAGCGCCATGTCTACGCTGACGAGTCGCCCACCCGGCTTGAGAACGCGGCGAGCCTCGGCGAGGCTCGCGTCCAGGTCCGGAACGTTGCGCAAGCCCCAGCCTACGGTAACGGCGTCGAAAGACGCGTCGGCGAAGGGAATCGCGCAGGCATCACCCAGAGCTGGCGTCATCGGCGCTCCCTTTGCGCGTGCGCGCTTCAACATCGGCTCGGCGAAATCAAGTCCCACGACGACGCCTGCCGCTCCGACCACCTGGCGGAGGGGGAAGGCGAAGTCGCCCGTTCCGCAGCATAGGTCGAGCACCCGTGCGCCCGGCTCGAGGTGGAGAAGTCCTACCGCCGCGCGCCGCCAGCGATGGTGGAGCCTGAGGCTCATCACCGAGTTCATCAGGTCGTACGTGGGGGTGATGGCGGCGAAGAGGGAGCGCACGCGCTCTCGCTTCGCGTCGCCTGATAATTCCCAGGGGGGCCGGCTGGCGGCTCGGCTCATCTTCCGCCTAAAGATACCCCTTGAGCGGTCAGTCGGTTCAGAAGAAACTGAAAGATTGGCGGCTCGTGCGCCCGGCTCGCCTGTTCGTTCGCCCGCCCGATCCCTCGAGCGTCCCCGCCCGCGAAGGGTGTCGAGGGCTGCCGGCTGATCTTTTTGCTTCGGCGAGCGTATCTTCCGTTTGAGTGGTCAGAACCACATCCAAAGGAGGATTAGAAACGCGATGAAACGAGTCCTGTTCGTGGTGTTTGTTATGGGCCTGTTGGCCGTGTCGGCGACCGCCCAGCGCGGCGGCGGCGGCCAGGGGCCGGGCGGGCGTCAAGGGTTTGGCATGATGGCCGGCCCTCGCCTGCTGCTGAACCCGCAGGTGCAAGCTGAGTTGAAGATGACCGAAGAGCAGGTCGCCAAAGTGCGCGAGGCTCTCGGCGGCCCCGGTGGACCCGGTGGTGGCGCTGGTGGCGCCGGTGGCGCCGGTGGCGGCGGCGGTCGCGGCGCCTTGGGCGGCGACCCGCAGCAGCGGGAGCAGATGCGCCTGGAGCAAGAGAAGAAGATCAAAGAGATCCTGAGCGCCGAGCAGTTCAAGCGGTACCAGGAGATCAGCCTTCAGCAGGAAGGTCCGGCGGCCTTCGCACGCAAGGAAGTCGCCGACAAGTTGGGCCTTTCCGACTCTCAGCGCCAGAAGGTCAACGCCATCCTCGAAGAGCAGCGCGCCACCATGCGTGATATGTTCCAGGGCGGTGGCGGTGGCGGCGACCGCCAAGCGATGATGGAGACGATGCAGAAACTGCGCGAGGAGACGAACGCAAAGTTGCTCGCCGTCCTGACCGCAGAACAGAAGAAGGTCTGGGAAGGCATGCTCGGCAAGCCGTTCCAGTTCCAGCGCGGCGGATAAGCGTCGCTTCACTCCTGATAGCTGCGCCCCGACGCAAGGCGTCGGGGCGCGCTCTCTTGGCATAGACCCGAAGAGAACGACGCCACACTTACCATAATAGAGTTAATGCCTCTCGGCACCCTCGGTCGCTACGAGATCATTCGCGAAATCGCCCGCAGCAACGACATCGTGTACGAGGCTTGGGACCCCACGATGGACCGCCGCGTGGCGGTGAAGGAGTTGCACATGCCGCAGGGCGCAACCGAGAAGCAACGCGAGGAGCGCAAGCGGCGCTTCTTGCGCGAAGCGCGCGCCGCCGGCAAACTCGAGCATCCGAACATCGTCAGCATCTACGAGGTCGGCGAAGACGAGGGGCGCATGTTCATCGCAATGGAGTTCCTCGAAGGGGGGACACTCCGAGACAAGATGGACGGCGAAGGCGCAATCACGCAAGAAGACGCCGTCGAGATCTTCTCGCAGGTGCTGGACGGCCTCGCCTTCGCCCACGAGAGGGGCGTGGTGCATCGAGACATCAAGCCGGAGAACATTCAGTTGCTCCCTAACGGCCGCGCGGTCATCACAGACTTTGGCATTGCCCGCCTCAAGTTCGAGCCCAGCATCACGATGGACGGCCAAATCTTCGGCACGCCCAGTTACATGTCGCCGGAGCAGGTGGTTGGTCGCGAGATTGACGAACGGACGGACATTTGGAGTTGCGGCGTGGTGCTGTACGAAGCGCTGGCGGGCGAGAAGCCGTTCACGGGTGATTCGGTGGTTACCATCAGCCACCGGATCATGCACTCCGAGCCGTCCGATCCGCCAAACGTGAGTTGGGCGATGCGACAGGTTATTCGGCGCGCGCTCGACAAAGCGCCTTCGGAGCGCTTCGCGAGCGCAAAGGAGATGAAGCGCGCGTTGAATGACGCGCTCAACGCCACATCCAGCGCCGGCGATGACCCGAAAAGTGCAGCCAGCCCGTGGGGCGCGCCACTCGACCCGTACGGGACGACGCCGCCGCCCGCCGCCAACCCCTACGGCCAACCCTACGCGGGTTCGGGGAGCGCACCGGGCACTACCGTCGGGCCGCCCGCTCCGCCGAGTAACCAGCCCTACTCCTACGGCCAGCCTTACGGTGGCGGCTCCGTGCCGCCGCCGCCAGGCTTCCCCCCGGGTTGGACGAACCCTCCGCGCGCGCCGCTCTTTAGTCCCGCTACCTCGGAGTTCTTGCGTCGCACGTTCATCGTCGTGCTGGTCGGAGGGCTGCTTCTTGCCACCGGAGTGGGGGTCATTGCGCTGTTCGACCGCGCAGCCGAGCGCACGCGGCAGGAGCAGATTGACCGCACGTTGCTGCCGAGTATCGAGGAGGCGGAGGCGCTCGTTGCGAGCGACCCCGTGGCGGCCGCCGCACGATTGCAAGAGTTGCTGGACCGCGCCGAGGCGGAAACCACCCGCCAACGCATCCGGAGCGGCATTGCGAACTGCTACCTCAACGTTGCGCAAGAGCAACTGAGCGCCGACCTAAATGCCGCGCTTCAGAACGTCTCATCTGCTGCGGAGATCGCACCGAATGACGCGAAGGTGCTGGAGCGCGCCGCCGCGCTCTCCTATCAGGCTGCGCTGCGGATGTCCACTCGCCCGGTTCGCCTAACGTTGCTGGAGCAGTCGGGCGCGCTGTACGACAGAGCGTACGACCTCCTAAACCCCGATAAGCGCGAGCGGATTGCGGACGACTACGCCCGCGCCCTCTATCAACTCGCAATCGCCTACCGAGAGAACGCCGACCCGAGGTGGTGGTTCGCGATGGACAAGGCGGTCGCGCTGGCGTACGAGGCAGGGGACAGGGCGTTCGCAGCCGAGTTGCGGCGGCAAAGAGATAGCGAGTAGGGAAGCTGCGACAGGTCGAGCCGGCATCCGGGCGTCGTCGCTCGCGTACACAGCCTCCTTACGCTTCGCCTACTTTGGGGGTTCGGGTCCGCTGCCGTCTTCAAGCCCGTCGTCCTGGGGCTGAAGCCTTCGCCCAAGACTGCGCGCGTATTGAGCGAGCGCGACCGCCATGACCGGCGGCGAGACGTTCGGGTCGGCGGAGTGGAAGAAGGGCGACTCGTAGGGGAGCCAGCCGCCCTTCGCCAGAGCGTGCATCGCTTCGCGGCTGCGCTCGCCGGCTCGGATTTTCTGCAAGTTGACCGTCTTCTCGGGTATCGCCCGAACGTAGGCGGGCTGCAGTCGTTTGGCGAGATGATGGAACAGCAGGGCAACGTCCTCGCGTGTAGCGGGCTTGTCGCCTGCGAAGGAACCAGTGGGCATGAGCAAGGGAAGCGCTCCGCTCGTGGAAAGGTATCGAATCCCTTCTGTCGCCCAATGGTCGGGCGGAACGTCTGGCGGAAGGGCAAGTTCTCTCGGACCTTGGGGCCTCAGCAACTGCGCCTCGATCCCCTCGGCGAATCGCTGGAAGAGCGCGGCGAGTTCGTAGCGAGTTACGGGTGGGCCTTCGAGCGTCGCGAGCGCGGCGTTCGGGTCGAGCGAGTCATGCACGTGCGTCGCTCCTTCCATCCCCGGCGGCTGCACTTGTCCAGAGGGGAGGGTCAGCGAAAGCGCGGCGAAAGTGAGGGCGGCGGTGCGAAGAGGTGATTTCATCGGGCGACTCTCTCTCGTGCGTCTATCATAGTCTCAAGGGCGATGCCCGTGCCGATGGCGACGCAGTGGAGCGCGTTCTCGGCAACCCGGACCGGAATGCCCGTCTGGTCGGAGAGAAGGCGATCTATGCCTCGGAGGAGCGCACCTCCGCCTGTAAGCGTGATTCCTCGGATGATGATGTCGCTGCTCAGTTCCGGTGGCGTCTCTTCGAGAACGGCGCAGGTCTTCTCGCACATCTGCCTGAGCGGCGACTCGAGAGCCTCCCGGACTTCTTCGCTTGTGATGGCGATGGTCCTCGGCAGTCCGCCGGCAAGGTCTCTTCCTCGCACGTCGAGCTGAAGCTCTTCGTCCAGAGGAGACGCCGAGCCGATCTTGATCTTGATCTCCTCTGCCGTTCTCTCTCCGATCATCAGGTTGTATGCATTGCGCATATGCCTGACGATTGCATCGTCGAGGCGATTGCCGCCGATTCGAATGCTCGCCGATTGCACGATCCCGTCCAGCGAGATAACGGCGATGTCGGTGGTCCCGCCCCCAATGTCAACGACCATGTTGCCCCCAGGTTGCGATATGGGCAAACCGGCGCCGATAGCGGCAGCCATCGGCTCCTCGATCAGGAGGCACTCCCTCGCCCCTGCCTCCAGCGTCGCTTTCTTCACGGCTCGGCGCTCGACGTTGGTGCATCCCGAGGGGATGCAGACCATCACTCTTGGCCCGAACCATCTTCGCTTGCCGCACACCTTGTCAATCAGGAACTCGAGCATCTTGAGCGTGTGCGTGTATTCGGCGATGACGCCCTCTTGCAGCGGTCGGATGGCGACGATGTTGCCCGGTGTGCGCCCGATCATGTCGCGCGCTTCGTCACCGACGGCGAGTACCTTCTTCGTTTCGGTGTTGAGCGCGACGACGGTCGGCTCTTCAAGAACGATCCCCTCGCCCCGCTTGTAGACGAGGATGTTGGACGTGCCGAGGTCGATGCCCAGTTGCGAGCCTAACCTGACCATCCGGTCGCTCCTTCCCGTCCTGTGGCGCGGGTCTCTCCTCCGGTGAGCCAAGGTCCGGCTCCACCCGAGTCCAGCGCGTCTGAGATTCGTTCCACCTCGCCGCCAAGCGCCCGAAGCGTCTCCTCCAGCTTCTCGTAGCCCCTGTCAATGTGCTCGACGTTCTTGACGACGGTCTCTCCGCGGGCAGCAAGCCCAGCCAGAACCAGCGCCGCACCGGCTCTAAGGTCCGTGGCTTCAACGACCGTGCCCTGGAGGTGGTCAACTCCTGTG
>Ga0073934_10007400_pt1 | contig 15314 bp, 17 predicted proteins | sample LarsenN4metaG_FD_76834 | JGI IMG/M metagenome (GOLD analysis project Ga0073934, IMG submission 76834) | Hot spring sediment bacterial and archeal communities from British Columbia, Canada, to study Microbial Dark Matter (Phase II) - Larsen... ...
GGATTTGGTCGAAAGAAAGTATAAGAAGATGGAGTGGCAATCAAGATCGGCCTGAGACAGCAGCCGTTCAATGTCAGGCTAGCAGCAAGCATCGTTCGATTTCGCATGGGAGTTCTGCCCTCTCTTGATGCATGTCTCACTAACGCTCATCAATCTTGTAATTGCTCTTGCTCCATCTTCAGATTTGTTCCCGTATGTGATCTTCCTTATCACAACACATGACCTGATAGCTCTCTCGGCATCATTATCATGCGCCTGCATACTATCATTATGGCATTGGAGAAGGTGATCTTATTGTTACGATTGGTAGAATTTACTTCAGAAAGCTAAACTATTACAAAATTTCTAACTCTTCTTATCTGAAGAAGGATTGTGTATGTAAATGTGCGAAAACAGATATGTTAACAAAACACAAATTCATAGATTTAATCTATATTGTACTCACGCCATCTCTGGTCTACAAGGTTCTTCGTTTGTTCGTCCACAATGGCAAGTTCCTGCACTTCCCTCTCGTATCCTTCCTCCTTCCACTTTGTGGTTGCATCTATACCCAATTTTGACCCAAGGTTCAAGAGTGGGGAGGCTGGATCAAGTGTATCTGTTGGAGCATTCTCTATTACCATTATATCCCTAGCCGGATCAGTTCTTGTTGTAACAGCCCATATCACATCGTCCATGTTGTGAACGTCAATATTATGATCCACTACAATGAACATCTTCGTGAGAGAAAGCTGTCCAAGACCCCAGAGACCCATCATAACCTTCTTCGCCTGTCCAGGATATCGTTTCCTTATGGAAATTATTGCAAGGCCTTGATACCATCCAGCTGGAGGCATTGCAAAGTCAACCACTTCAGGATGGAACATGCGTATCATAGGTAGAAATGAACGTTCTATTACTGTTCCAATGTAAGCATCCTCAAGAATTGGCTTGCCGACTACAGTTGTAAGATAGATCGGATTCTCTTTCCTCATTATACCAGTCAAGTGAAAAGTTGGATATGGCTCCGGAGGGGTATAGTAACCTGTATGATCTCCAAATGGCCCCTCCATCCTCACATCGTTTGGATCAACATAGCCTTCAAGCACTATCTCCGCATCTGCAGGCACATCCAAATCAACACCATTGCACTTCACTAATTTCAAACCCTTCTTTCTCACTATACCAGCAAATAGATATTTGTCAAGACCCTCTGGCACTGGAGCCACTGCAGAAAACACAGTAGCAGGGTCTGCTCCAATAACTACTGCTACCTCTATCTTCTTCTTTTGCTCCCTTATCATTTGATAATGTTGAGCGCCGCGCTTGTGTATCTGCCAGTGCATAATAGCTCTTCTATCATCTATTATCTGCATTCTATATACGCCAAGATTTCTGGTTCCAGTTTCGGGGTGCTTCGTTACTACCAATCCAAATGTTATGAATCTTCCAGCATCCTTTGGCCAACACTTTAGTGCGGGCAAACTGTTCAGCGATGCTCTATTGGTATCCTCATAGACCTCCGATATAGCACCCTTGCTAACCATCTTTGGCGCATTGTCTGCTATCTCAGATAATTTAGGAAGCATCTTCAATTTATCAAGCATGCCAGTGGGTAACTCCATTTTTGACAAACCTGTAATTCTTTCGCCTATCTCTTCAAAATTATCGGTCTCAAGTGCAAGTTTCATTCTCTCCATAGTTCCAAAAGCATTGCCCAGAACAGGCATCTTATAGCCATCAACGTTCTCAAAAAGAACTGCTGATCCATTGCTATACATTAACCTGCGCAAGATCTCTGCAAGTTCAAGATCAACGCTTACCTTGCTCTTCACACGTTTAAGCTGATGTGAATTCTCTAAAGCCTTCGCATATTCTTGCAGGCTTTCAAATGGCATGATACCTCTTTCCCTGCTGGTTAGATAAAGCTTAAGCCTCTCTTTTCTCCTTCAATCTCGTATCGCTTAAACCACAACCTTTGCACCTGTATTTTACCGATACTTTTAGTTCCTCCACAGGCTCCATTACATCGCCACAACAGGGACATCTAATCGAACTCATGAAGAGTTTACGCGATAACTGTTATTAAAATTAGTCTTATTTTGCCTGATATTTTGAATACAATGACTAAACTCAATAATAGTGTTAGGCCTTCTTTTCAGATACAACCAGACTGCCTTTCCTTACAGTTAGAACATCGTCAACAAGCTCTTCAAGTGCACGCTGAGCTTTGTCATCAAGTGTATCATTGCTAACTATGAGCAAGACATCTATTCCATACCTGTTTGCGAATTCCGATATCATCGTGACCAGAGTATATGTGGATTCTAGACCAACAAGCAGTGTGAAGTGAGAAAGGTTGTCAAATACCAGCTTGCCATTCTTCATGTTCTGGAGCGTCCATCGAAGTATTTCACTTATTATCTCCTCCGAAAGTCTTACAACAAGAACATCATCCACCTTTCTTACTGGCATCTCTTCAGATAGTGAGAAACTTACGATCTTGCATTTTTCGTTGAACTCTCTGGAACGCAAGATCTTGCTACCCTCATGAGTGAGCAGGAGATTTCTATCAGGATCACTGTTCTGCAAGAAATCGTTTATCCAACGTGTGTAATCGCTTCCCGGTTCAACTCTTAGAATTGTACGATTAGCTGCCTGTGGTATTTTCTCCTCCTTTGCTCCACCCTTGTTCAGTGATATGAAAAATGTCTCCAGCAGAGTCGGTCCTCTTGATAGGTATACTATACCGCCAAGAATACCAATTTGAATCAGATGACCTACCGCGATAAGATTGATGGAAGCATATGGTAGCACAGCATCAAAAATGAAGGCGCTGAAGGCTATAGAGACGCAGAGTATGCTTGCCAGTCTTTTGCTTAATTTATGTTCACCAGTAGTCTGGAAGAGTAAAGTGGAACCAGATCTCAAAACATTAACACCGAATAGTACAGCCCCGAAATAAACTACCAGCATATACCAAAGCGTTGGAATAGGGAAGTAAGATGGGCTTCCGAAGATATCTATCGTTGATTCCATTGTGAATGGTGTTGTTAGCCAAGTCACAAGAATAACAAAGGCGCTGAATGCACCATACGTTAAACCATTAAAACTGATCTTGTTACCAGAAGGTGTCTTCGGTTCTATTCCTGCAAACGACTTTAAGGCAAAGAACCCACTAACGATTGCTGATGTTACCGCAATTTTAGCCAAAAGTTCTGCTTCAGAATAATCAGTGCTTAATGGCGTTAATGATTTGGAGAGCACCATGGCTGCGAAGAATACGAAGGAAAGACTTGCAAACCAACCATACTTTGTTAGGCTATAGAATCTTCTTTTGAAGATATTATGTGCTAGATACAGTGATAGCGATAGAAGTACTACAGCGACAACTGCGTTAAGAGGTTCCAGCAACTCAGCGTTATTTCGGTATTATGCTTTAAAGCCATTTTGAAATAATGTTAAGTAGATTTGAACGTGAACATTGTTTTAAAATCAAAATGCTACAAATGAAAACTTTTCATATTCATGAATCGTGGATCGAAATTAACTCTTGCTAGGCAGAAAACAGTGATAATGGTGAAAACATTGCAAATTTACATCTTGAAATGTGAAATTGTCTTAATGAAATATCGTAAGAAAATAAGTTACATTGGTATTAAAATAGATTGTAATAATGTTCATTTAATATGACCTTTAGGCAAAGTGGTAACGATAATTCTAAAGATTTTGATTGGATAGAAATTTTACTAAATATTGGTATACCTGATGGCAGACATAGAATTATAGCTACTGTATTAGCACCTTACCTGATAAACGTGAAGAATTTAGAGGTGTCTGAAGCTGAAAAGGCTATTCAAAGTTGGACAGAAAAATGCGAAAGATATGAGCCGATCAGAGGCAATATAAGCGCCTTTATCACCCGCTCCTGTCTTAACGCTTACAGATTAAGGAAGAAACCAAAAGACCTGGATTTCCTAAAGGTCAGACATCCTACCTTGTATAGAGAGATAGTGAGCCTGGCAAGCTCTTACACAATGGTAGAATAACCTCTCAGGTTCTCAAGTTCTTCTGCATATGAGATAATGGTGTAACTATAGCAGTAAATGATATGGTTACAGCGTAGTTTATAACCATGGAAAATGAAGAGCGGTTAGGGATAGAGCCTTGCATAGAAGCATGATAACATCGGGGCGTAGAAGTGGTCTAGAGATTATTGGAGAGATATTGGAAGAGGCCAAGAATGGGGTAACCAAGACCAGACTTGTGTACAGAACAAACCTGAACTTCCTAGTAATTCGCAAGCATCTTGATTTCCTATTGCAGCGAGAACTTCTTGAAATAGTGCATGAACCTATGCAGCATTATGTTACAACGGAAAAGGGCAATCAATTTCTTGAAGAATTCAGGAAGATGAAGGAGATACTTGGAACTGGCGAAATTGAGCAGAGTCAAATATACGAACATATGTAACTCTTGTATTTTGCATGACTATTTGTGATACCTAATATAAGCAATTAATGTGCTAGATTCTTCCTATTGTATGGTTACTGGCAGTTGAGGGACATTGAATGATAATGGCGTGGGATCTGCTACATCTTTCCAAACAAAGATCTCAATCTCATAATTATCTATACTCTCAGGAATCCACTGTTGTGAGAACTCGAGGCTTTTCTTTGTTTTTAACATTCCAGAAACCCAAGAGAGCTGCACTGTTATTCCTTCGGAATTGGTTATCTTTACTATATATGTGAATGACTCTTCCTCGAAACTATTACTTTCTATTGTGGCTGAAACCTTCAGGGGTTCATTTACATTTGCTAGCGTCGTATTTGTACCGCTTCTATCAATAAGTGAAATTTTGGTAATAGAGAATAACTCTACACCCCGTGAAATTGTTTCTTTCAATGTTGGGAAACCGCCATTTGATTTGTCAGGAGTCTTGAGAAGGAACCTCCAATTATCTTCACCGTTTGGATAGCGCTGCCAAGTTGCACTATCTTTATCTGTTTCAGTAAAGGGACCGACTTGATCGATCACATTTCCCAACTGATCCTTGAGAATTATTACTTCATCTTTCTGTTCCATCCACGATTCGCTGTTTTTTACAATAAAATATCCCGAACCATTTACCATAGTACCTTGCGGTACTGTTAATGTCATGTTCTTTGACAAAGATGTTATAGTCCATCCACTCAGATCAGTCGCAAAATTGGAAGTGTTGAACAGTTCGACCCATTGTCTTTCATAACTTACCGATGGATAAAGCTCCACTTCGTTTATGATTATTTGGGCATATGCAGAAACTGGTAAAATAATTAATGATGATATTACAACTAATGCATATATGATCATATCAAAATGTATGTTATACATCGATAATTTACATGTTCTGAGGCTGTTTTGTACTTTGAAGATTCTATAATGTGCATCTAATACACACTCTTCTCTTATTTTCCTTATTGAGTAGTTTGTTAAGCTGCAACTGCTTCCTTCTCTTCTTCTTTCTTCGCTGCACTTTCCACATTCTCCTCAACCTCCTCAGCCTTCTCCTCTACCTTCTCTACCAATGGAACCGTTTCTCTAAGTGCAACTCCCACTCTAGAAGGTGGAAATCTGCGAACTTCTCCAACAACCTTCACTTCTGGTGTAACAGGATGATTGTACACCACAAGATTTGGGATGCCTCGAATGCGCATGAATTTGAGCCTTATCATACTGACCAAATGGAGTGATATGTTATTATAATTATCGTTTGTTTATTTTCCTTCTTTTACTATGCATGTAAATGTGTACAATAAATTGCAAATAATAGCCATAAAAGTAGGAGTTTTACGAACCTTATCACAATTATTGCTTAGGCGAATGATCAAACTTTTATACAATAAATATGTCAAGAATTATATGAAAACTTACGAAGATTGGCTGGCAGAATTTTCAAAGAGACTACAGGACTCTTATAGGTTGAATAGGGCTGATGGTAAATTTGTTGGCTTGTCGCGTGATATTGAAAGACCTACGGGCCTCCTACCACTGGGCTCAGGAAAACCGATATCTTATGCAGATATTGATCTGGGTACAGAGATAGAACCATACACACTTACTGGACAGGAAGTGAAGCCTTACAACATCGGAATTTCCTATGACCTTTCAGAGTGGACCAAGGCGCCTGAATTGAATGATCCTGATGGCGTTCTCATGGACATAGCACTCCATATCATGGGTAGAAATATTGCGCAGAGAGAAGCTTATTTGATAATGAAGACACTTGCAGATCGAGCAAACATTAGACTTCCTTCGATGGAGAAAGGGGTGATAAGAAGTTCTGACATAATTGTTGCTGAGAAAAGAATCAGTGACTATGGTTTTGCCCCCGATACAGTGATAATGGAACCATTCCAACGATATCAGTTGCTTCTGGAAGAAGGTGTTGACCTAGGTAGATTTGAGGAACTGATGCGCAATGACGGGTACAAGTATGCTGGCAAGGTCTCCAACATGGACATATACTCTACAGAAATAATAAAGAATCTGTGTCTTGTTTATGACAAGGACTATGTTAGTACTGTAAAGACACCGTTCAAGATATACTTCGACAACATAGAGTCGCCAAAGTTCTTGGTAGTTGATAGGATTTGTTTCGTAGCACCTGTTGATCCAAGATGTGTAGTTGCAATAAACATAAGAAGACTGGATAGCGAAGACTAAAGCGCTAACTGAAAAATACACTGACATGAAACGTTGAAATTTTTTTATTTCTATAGTATCAATTCGTGTTATGTTTGAATTCTTATAAGTCAGTAGTGTTATAAGAAGAGTGTGAGAACATCTATTTGGCGCGGTAGAGGAAAGATCAGGTGTGGAGTGTCTGAAGAGGATCGAATTAGAAAAAGGAATATTGCTCCTTACGTCTTACTCCCATTATTGCTTGCCATTTTTGCAGTACCGCTATTTCTTGGAGTGTTGGGAGGACCAAAGCCTTCCGAGACGACAGCTCTAGCTGGTACAAGAATTAGCGAAATACAGCCTGTAGGTGCAGTGGGTGATGAGAGTGTGCCGGTGAGATACATTATTGTACCTGCTGAAGCGCCAGCACCCGCTGGTGTTGCTGGAGCTGGTGGTCAGCAACAGCAACAGAGTGTTGTTGTAGTTATTCCAAGTCTGAATATTGATAGAGTTGTGGAGATTGAACCTACCTGTATACAAAGTGACTGGTGTTCCAGTGAGATACACTGTGGTTTCTGCTGAAGCATTATTACCAGCAAGGTGTAGTCATTTAAGAGAGTAAACTAGTTTTCTACCATATGTTTGTAATCTCAATATCACTGTTTACAAAACTATATCTTCTCAGTCCCTTGATTCCATCACGAAGCCCTTCGGAATCGATTACATATATAACATCGTCAACTTTTGATGTCGGTATATACAAATAGAAGATTAGATTTAGAGACGCAAAATCTTCCCACTGTTGAAACTCTATTTCACTAACCAAACTTTCGGTCTCGATCTCTGCAATGATAGATGGTTTACCTGTGAAATCCTCCACTGCAACAATGTCAGGGTATTGTTCCTGTCCTCGAACTACACCTGCAGACTTGTTCTTTTCTCCATCAGGATTAAGGTAAGTTGTTTTATCAAAAAATCTGTAACGCGTGCGAGCAATCAGTCGGATAGCTTCATCATGAAGACGTTGCTCTTCCGGTGTCCTTAATCCAGCCTGTTGCATGAATTGACTTGGTTAGTTTAAATAAATATTTAACATTTATGAATAGTTGGATGAGCAAGTCATCAAAATATCAGTAATATAATTAACGTGTTGCAATTTTTGTTTGATTAATTATGAATTGTGTATCTATTTGTAATCGAGTGAAGGATGCTGCGAATGGCACCAACATCTGCATTTAGTTACATGTTTGAATACTCCCTTATGGTTGTACTTCCAATCATGACCCTCACTTTTCAGAAGACTCTGGCTAGCAGTAAATTCCATGCATTCTCTGGTATGCCTTCTCATTCGCATCAGCTTGGTCTAGTAAGATCTCAGCACTTCTTCTCTAGCATTAGCATACTTTGCCTGATATTTCTCGAAAGCGGCTTGAACTATTGTTCGGTAGTGGTTCCAAATAGTCTGCCTAAAATTCTGGTACCTTACCCACGCTTCCCGTTCTCGCAAGAGATACTCGTGCGCTGTGGCACGTCTTAGATGTCTGCTTTCATTCGCTGCATCTTGTTCTGCCCTCTTGTATCTAGCCCATGAACGCTCTCTATGCCAAGGATGGAATACGACTTCTTCTATATACCAGGGGTATGATATAACTTCCTCTGCATGCCCATGCGGATGTGATACAATTATTTCCCTATGTCCGGGGTATGATATGATTTCCCTATGCTCAGATGGGTATGATATGATTTCTGCACGCCCGTATGGATATGATACAACTTCTGTATGTCCATGCGGATGTGATACAACCATGTACCTATGCTCAGATGGTTGCGATACAACTATCTCTCTATGCCAAGGATGTAATTCGATCACTCTTTCTGGCACATGCTCTTCGAAAGCAGGCAAAGCAAATCCTCTAAAATCTCCAAATGTGTCCGCTTTATATTCATGCAATGCAGTTCTCCATGATTTTTCAAACTCATCCTCAATCATAGACACCTCCCTATGCAGCTCGTCTCTATCAGATTTTCTAACCATGAGATACTCTTCTCTAGCAGCCCGCATCACCGCTTGAAATTCATTCCATGCTTGACGACTTGTCTCCATATATTCTGCCCAAGCCTCTGACCGAACTTTTTTCAAATTTTCAAAAAGGTTCTGTCTTGCAGTAGCAGTTAATTCTTTCCCAGCTGGGTCATCTTGTATTATTTGTCCCATTGCTATGATCTATAGCAGTTTGCTTAAGTATTTTTCGGTGGAGTGCATTAGAATGCTAAATTTTGCGATCATGCGAAAAAATTTGATGTTACATTTAACAAGTATGTATTCATTGCAAGGCTGTGCATTACAAAAAAGGCGTCTAGCTAGGCGTTTAGGAGTACTTCCTGACTAACGAATTCAATTCTCCTGACTTATGTCATCATTGCTGTTATTATATTACCAAACATCCTCATAGAATATCTGATCCTCTCTATTCAAAAAAAGTAAGCATACACTAGTTAAGTAATCTACTTACTGAAAATTGTTGTCTATCATAATAAATATCAAAAATAACAATTTTCACTTAATAGACTGTCTAAGGATGTTAGAAAATGGTTGATTTCATAGTATCCGAGCCAAGAATCATAATAGCGTTGTTGATGCTAGCTGTAGCTTCCTTTATGGATCTTAGAACCAGAGAAGTTCATGACTTTGTATGGATTGTGTTTGGTTCCATAGGAGTTCTCATGTATTTCATTCAGCCTATAGCTCTTAACGTAGTTCCGTTGCTCTTCACATTATCTTTCAGTGTTGGGATAGCATTTTTTGCATATAGAATGGGATTGTTTGCTGGTGCAGATGCTTTGGCATTAGTAGCACTTGCAGTAATAATCCCAGTGTACAATGGGCCGAATATGCTTCACAGTATAGCACCTCTAACCATTTTAACTAATGCTGCGATTCTTGCGAGTCTCTTTATTCTATTCAACATTGTGAGAAATAGTGTTGCGCTTGCCAAAGGGATTCCTTTGTTTGCAGACTTTGAGGAACCAGAATGGAAGAAGGCCATTGCCTTCATTCTAGGTTACAAAACAAACAATCCAAAATTTGCATATTCAATAGAGGTTGACTCTGCCACAGGTAAAAAATTCGATTTTTCGCTTGTGCATGCAGAAGAGGCTGATTATTGTGCAAAGCAAAGCGCATGGGTAATGGCTGGATTGCCATTCATAGTCTACATGCTTGGTGGACTTGTTGCTATGATACTTGTAGGAGATATTGCGATGACTCTTATCAGTATGTTACTTTAAAAATAAAAAATGGGCTTTACACCAAGAACCTACAAGAAACTCTTGTATTCGACCAGTTGCTCTATACCCATTATGTCTCTTAACTTTGCAAACTCATCCAAAAATTGCCCGCCCCTCTCTGTAGTTACAAAAACTAAATTCGGTCTCTGATCAGTTCGTATGAGTCCTTTATCACTCAAAAAGTCTATGTATTTTTGAACTACGATGAAATTCAAGTTTGTTCTATAGACCAAGCGCGTTTTGTTTATGCCGTTTCGAGCCTCCTCCAAGATGTTGACCATTATCTCCATCGAACTGCGTCTTTCGGCCTTGAATATGCTTTTCTTCATATGCATTGCCAAAATACAATTAAGGTATAAAAGAAAGCACGTAACTATGTTCAGTGCTTCTTTGCTAGAAATATGAGATTTACTGCAAAAATTGATTTCTCACCTCATTTATGTGTAAATTATTGCAATATCAAGTCATGAGATTCCAACTATATTCTAACATGTAAGCATGATGAGGTGTGACGGTGTGATTTTTCTTTCCACCTTTTGTGGGGACAAAATCATGGTATAAACATTCAGTAAATCAATTACTTATCATCTTATAACTTTCAGAGTCAGTGCGTATTATATGTTCAGGAAACTAGCTCCTAGATTACCTAAGGTTGAGAAACGTTCCACAGTGACAGAATTACAGCCACCCAAGAAAAAAGTGAAGGAAAAAACCAAGAAAAAGGAAATAACTAAGAAAAAAATTAACCTGCCGAAGAAGGAACTTTTGAAGCATGCTTTATCCTTTCTGCCATTAATAACACTAGGAGTTCTGCTTGTCCTGTCCAGAGTTGGGATCATTTCAAAACAGATGTTCATGTTTTCAGGTTTTGGTATTATCGGTATAGAACTATTTCTTTACTTTAAGCAAAGAAAAAGTATCAAACAAGCTATGGAAGTTCCCGAATTGGAAATTCCTCAACCAGCGCAGGAAGAGTTGCCGCCTCCAAAGATCAATCTTGAGCCTAGCCATATTGACGCATCCAGTGAAGTGCCAAGTTTCATCGCAATGTCAGAATCTTCACCGTTGACTTCACAGTATTATACAGTGGTTGCAAAGGACACAACATCTGAAGCTGGATTAAGATATGTTGTTGTCGAGCCTTCTCTCTCTGAAACTGATAAAGCTAACTTTAACCAAATCAAGAATATTCTAATCAACGAACTTACTGTTGATCTAAACAAATTAAAGAGCAAGGAAGATGCGGAAGAATTTCTAAAGTCAAAGATATTGGAAGTGATAGAAAAGTATAAGATGCCAGTTCCAAAGGAAAGCCTTCCAAAGATATACTATTACGCAATAAGGGACTATGTAAAGATGGGCAAACTCGAACCGCTTTTGCATGACCACATGATTGAGGATATCAGCTGCGATGGTATAGGAGTTCCACTGTACATATGGCATAGAGAATATGAATCGATACCAACAAACGTTGTGTTTGAAACAGAAAAGGAGCTGGACGACTTTGTTATGAGAATGGCCTACAGAGCTGGTAAACACATTTCTCTTGCAAATCCAATAGTTGACGCTTCGCTACCAGACGGAAGCAGAGTTCAGATAACATATGGATATGAAGTTACAAAGAAAGGCAGCACATTCACAATAAGAAAGTTCAGAGCCGATCCCCTTACCGTAGTAGACCTTATAATTTTCAATACACTGTCTGCCGATCTTGCTGCATTCCTATGGTACATGGTAGAGAAGAGGCTTACCCTGCTTGTTGCCGGAGGTACAGCAAGTGGTAAGACAACTACGCTTAACGCTTTGGGAACCTTCATCACACCTGGACAAAAGATCGTAAGTATAGAGGATACTCAGGAAATTAACTTGCCTCATGAAAACTGGATCCCTGCAGTTTCAAGACAGGCATTCACAGCCGGTGAAACTGGAGAGATCACGCTTTTCGATTTGTTGAAAGCATCGTTAAGACAGAGACCTGATATCATAATAGTAGGAGAGGTTCGAGGAGCAGAAGCTTACACATTATTCCAGGCAATGGCTACTGGTCATGGTGGTTTCTCATCAATTCATGCCGACTCTATCAAGGCCACTATAACAAGGCTTACATCAGAACCAATGAACATACCAAGCGAGCTGATAGGAAACTCCTTGGATCTGGTGCTACTGCAACTGAAATTGAAGCTGGGAGATAGAAGTGTAAGGAGAGTACTGCAAGTAGCAGAGATAGTAGGCGTTGATGAATCAACGGGTGAGTTCATCTTCAACGATGCTTTCAAGTGGGAGCCAGCAAAGGACCTTCACGTTCCAACTGGTAGGAGCATTGCTTTTGAAAAGATTAGGAAGAGGTATGGTGAGAGGGTAGAACATATAACGCATGAGATAGCGAAGAGGAAAGCCGTTCTTGAATGGATGGTCAGAAACAACGTAAGAAGACACAGGGATGTTTCCAATGTGATCAAGCAGTTCTATGCCAATCCCGAAGGCTTCTACGAAAAGATAAGGATGAGTGTATGATTAGACTCAGAAAGCAGAAGCAGGTGCAGCAGGAAAAGAAGAAAGAGACAGATATCTACCATAAAGCATACAATCTCTTAGGAGATAAAATAACAACTAGGGTACCAAAGATAGCCAAATTGGAGCAAAATCTTTTGCTGTCCATGCTTCCTATCTCCTATCACACATATGTTTCTGCTATGGTATTATTTGCAATAATAGGCTTGGTTGCTGGTCTGGCAGTTGGTATTGCATTGGCATTTATCCTTAATGTTTCGTTAGCATTAAAGATTGCATTACCTATAGTCTGCGCATTGCTTGGTGCACAATTCGGTTTTGCAGCACTGTATGTTTACCCATCACTGCTAGTGAACACAAGAAGGAGGATGATAGCAGAAGAATTGCCTTACTTCATCAGCTATATGTCAATGCTTTGTGCCAGCGGTATGACTCCTGAGGCTATGTTCAGAACAATTGCAGCTGAAGAATCAAAGGAGGCAATAGTTCAAGATGCAAGGATGCTTGTAAGGAATGTCGATCTATTGGGAATGGACTTTGTTTCAGCATTGCGGAATATTACGAACAGATCTCCCCTGACCTCTTACACAGAGATGCTTGAAGGTATGATGTCCACAATAAAAGCCGGCGGAGACCTTAACGAATTCTTCAGTTCAGGTTCAAGGGTTATGATGGAAGAGAAGAAACTTGCTGTCAAGAAGTTTGGTGAGACTCTTGGTATGCTCGCAGAGATCTATACAATCATGCTAGTTGTCTTTCCGTTAATGGCAATGATAATGCTTGCTATAATGGCAATAATGAGCAAGGACATTGGAGGAATGGATATCATGCTTGCAATGAATATGGTGACATACATCTTTGTTCCTATTGCGGGTATAATGGTCATATTGATAATCGAGTCGATGATGCCAAAGAGGTGATAAGATGCTAAAAAACAAACGTCTCCTGATCAAATCAGCACTTATAGGAATGGGATTGATAGGATTAACCTTTGCCCTTAGTTCATTAACAGGTATAGGCATGATTCGTGATCTGGGTATAGCAGCTGGTGTCCTGTTGACCATACTCCCTATATCAATGGAGGATCTGAAAATACATAAGAAGAGAACCGGCATAGACCTTAACATACCGTTCTTCCTGCTGGAAGTAACAGGTGCAGTGCATAGCGGCATGAGCCTCCTAAAGGCTATTGAAGGAGCAGCTGACAGAGACTTGGGATTTCTAACTCATGAACTGAAAAATATACGTGGAAAAATAAGCTGGGGTATACCCATTGATGAGACCTTTGAAAGTGCTGTCAAGAGCATGGGAACGTTGCTCAGCAGACGTGTATTCTTGCTTTTACTGATCGCTGTCAAATCAGGAGGAAAGATACACGCCATGTTGGAGATGGTTCAGAAGCACGTAACAGAACTTCAGAATCTTGAGAAGGACAGAAAGGCTTCCATGCGTCCATACGTATTTACAATTTACATTGCCTTCATAGTGTTCTTAGCAACTACAACCATACTTGTGAATAGTTTCTTTACAGAAATAGCTAGCTTGCAGGTAGATTTACAGAAGAAATCGGATGAACTTGATATTGACCTTGGAAGGTTCGCTACGGTGCTTGGTATTGATATAAGTGGTATAAAGAATGTTCTCTTCCATATGTCCATTGTGGAAGCGTTGTTTGCAGGGATAGTAGCAGGGAAGATAGGCGAGGGAAGTTTTGGTGCAGGCATAAAGCATGTAGTCATACTTATAATCATAACAATGGTGGTTTTCCTAGGAGTGGTGAATGTAGCACTTTGAGCAGCAATAGAGACCTGATGTATATTAAACCAGAGGTGCAGAATGTGATGCATAGACTGATCACTGCTAAAGTGGATGAAATTATTCCAATTATAGATCTTAATGCAAGCGAGATAAGATATCCTATACTGGATGTGATAGGCCTGAACAGCATGGATGCGCAGATACTTGAAAGCATGACACAGGTTGGAATATTGGAAAAGTCTCTTTATGATAAACTCCTAGTGTGTCCCACCCATCCTGACACGCTGGCAGTTACTTTAAGACTCTACTGCCCCAAATGTAAATCGTTTGATGTTTTCCGCATGAATCTGGTGGAGCATAAATTATGCGGATTCATTGCAACCAAAGAAGTGTTTGAGAATAACAAACTCGTATGTCCCTCATGCAATGCGCTGATAAAGGATCAGAAGGATGTTAGTTTTCCTGGTATGTGGTATGAATGTAAAGCGTGCAAGGGCAAGTTCGATGCTCCTACAATAATGCTGCGATGCAGAAATCATAGCCATGATTTCACTATGAGTGATGCAAAGAAGATCGATGTTCACTCCTATAAATTGAACAAGGAGGCAGAGAAGGAATTCTATGATAACTACATACTTGTTACTCCATTGAGAAAGTTACTGGAACCCTTTGGCTTCAAGGTTGAGGCAGCGGTAAGTGTAAATGGAAAGAGTGGGGTGAATCATAAGGTTACTCTGTATGCACATACAAGCGATACTAAGATCGTGATTGATGCAAAAACAGCAGAGGCAGAGGTTCCTGATCAATTTCTCATTGCGATGTTTGCTAAGGTCATAGACATAAGTCCAAAGTTAGCGTTCTTTGTGGCAATGCCAAATGTCTCAGAAAATACCAAGACACTTGCAAAGAATTATGGTATCGTTGTGATAGAAGGGAAGACTTTGCAAGAAATAATGAATAGTATAGTAGAGAATCTAAAAAGTAAGTTGAATCTACAAATTAATGATCAATGTAAGATAACTGTGGAGTAAGAATTTCTTTCCAGAGCTAGCTGTTGAGTAATTACAGAACCAAGAATAGATATCTTATCTTTTCAAACGACTGCTTTATTA
>Ga0073934_10007401_pt1 | contig 15313 bp, 13 predicted proteins | sample LarsenN4metaG_FD_76834 | JGI IMG/M metagenome (GOLD analysis project Ga0073934, IMG submission 76834) | Hot spring sediment bacterial and archeal communities from British Columbia, Canada, to study Microbial Dark Matter (Phase II) - Larsen... ...
CAATCGTCCGGATACGAACGCGGTCGCCGGCGTCGCGCGCGATCTTGCGGCGGCGGGGCTCGGGCGGCTCGTCACGAAGGCGCCGGCGCCGGTCAGGGGCGAATTCCCCTGTCCGCAGAAAATCGGCCTTCATTTCCCGAAGGGCGCCGAAAACGCCTGCCCGATGTTCGCGGGGCGCTATATTCGCGGGGTCAAGAACGGGCCGAGCCCCAAATGGCTCGCCGATCGGTTGCGCGCGATCGGCCTTCGTCCGATTTCGGCGCTCGTCGACGTGACGAACCTTCTGACCTATGACCGCGCGCGCCCGCTTCACGTTTACGACGCGGACAAGCTCAAGGGCGAAATTCGCGCGCGCCTCGGCGCGCGGGGCGAAAGCTTTGTGGCGCTCGACAACAAGACATACGCGGTCGACGAGGCGATGACCGTCATTGCCGATGACAACGGCGTCTTGGGGCTTGGCGGGATCATCGGCGGCGAGGCGACGGGGTGCACGGAGAAAACCGTCAACGTCTTCCTCGAGTGCGCCTATTTTGATCCGCTGCGCACCGCGAAGACCGGCCGCAGGCTCGGCATCCATTCCGACGCGCGCCACCGCTTCGAACGCGGCGTCGATCCCGACTTCGTCGCGCCCGGCCTTGAAGCGGCGACCCGCGTCATCATCGACATTTGCGGCGGAACGCCGAGCGACATCCTCGTCGCCGGCGAGAAGCCCGATGCGCGAAGGACGATCGCCTTCCCGCCCTCGGAAGTGAAACGTCTCACCGGGATCGACGTCGACCCGCAGAAGTCGGAAGCGATCCTCTCGGCGCTCGGTTTCAAGGTGTCGAGGGCCGACCCCTGGCTCGTCGATGTTCCCTCCTGGCGCCCCGACGTCGAAGGCAAGGCCGATCTCGTCGAAGAGATCGCGCGCATCGTCGGCTTCGCAGCGCTCCCTGCCGCGGTCCTGCCGGCGCGCGCCGCAATTGAAATGCCGAAGCTGACGCCAGCGCAAACGCGACGCATGGCGGCGCGGCGCGCGCTCGCCGCGCGCGGTCTCCTCGAGTGCGTCACCTGGTCGTTCGCCGACGAGCGTCATGCGGCGCTTTTCTGCGACGGCCCCAACTGGCTCGCGGCGCAAGGTCTCCTTCTCGCAAACCCGATTTCATCAGATCTCGGAGCAATGCGCCCGTCGATGCTGCCCAATCTGGTCGCGGCGCTGCAACGGAACGCTGACCGCGGCCGCGATGATCTTGCGCTGTTTGAGGTCGCGCCGACCTACGCCTCCGACCGCCCGGACGGCCAGCAGACCGTCGCCGGCGGCGCGCGGCTTTCAAACCCGAGGCGCCGCTGGCCGCATGCGGAGCGAAAGGCTGACATTTTCGCCGCAAAGGCCGACGCCGTCGCCGCCCTCGAAGCGGCGGGCGCGAAAGTCGATCAGCTTCAGGCGACCGCCGACGCGCCGCCCTGGTATCATCCCGGCCGTTCGGGCGTGTTGCGTCTCGGGCCGAAACTTGCTCTTGCGCATTTCGGCGAAATCCATCCGCGGGTCCTCAAGGCCATGGATGTCGACGGGCCGGTCATCGCGTTTGAAGCTTTCCTCGACTCGATTCCCGCTTCAAAGCCGAAAGCGACAAAGACAAAGCCGGCGCTGGACGCGCCGGAGCTTCTTCCCGTCCGCCGCGACTTCGCCTTCGTCGTCGACGACAAGGTGACGGCGGAGGCGCTTCTGAAAGCCGTTCGAAGCGCCGAGAAGAAGCTCATCGCCGATGTCGGCCTCTTCGACGTCTATCAGGGCAAGGGCGTCCCCGAGGGGCGGAAGTCGATGGCGGTCGAAGTTACGCTCCAGCCGCGCGACAAGACCTTGACCGACGAGGAAATCGACGGCGTTTCAAAGGCGATCGTCACGGCCGTCGAAAAGCTGACGGGCGGGACCTTGCGCGCCTGAAAATTCTCGCTCGGATTGTTGCGGCGGCGGTGACGAGGGGCTAAGAACCCCCCTCCCGACCGGGAGCGCCGCTTTAGCTCAGCTGGTAGAGCACATCATTCGTAATGATGGGGTCGCGTGTTCGAGTCACGCAAGCGGCACCAGTCGGCCTGGGCAGGGTCCCCGCTCAAGCAGGGAGACGATCGGCGCCGCTCCGTTCAGCCGTACACTGACCGAACGGGCGCAGGCGTGCGCAGCGCCGGCGGGTCGCATCGCACGCGCCGATCAGGCGGCGACTGGACATTTCCATTGATCCGCAAACGCCGGCGCGGCTAGACCGCTTCGACTGTCATGTGCCGCGCCCGCGCCGAATGCTCGATCGCAGCCGCCCCTTCGTCGCTCACCTTCAGCGCGTTGCGAATGAGTTCAAGCACGCGAATTTCCGTCATTTCAAGGCCCCCGTCGGCCGCAATGACGTCGATGACCGCCGCATAGGCGGTCTCGCCAAGGTGCGACGGAAGCGAGGCCGCCGCGGCGGTAAGCACCTTGTGAAGGCCGCCTTCCGACGACATCAGCTTGCCGCACGCTTCCGCCGTGTCGACGAGGCCTTGCTCATCGGCGCCGGAAAAAAGCGCGAACGAGCGCACGACGCGGCCGATCGAGCGCAGCTCCCTTTCGGACATCCGCCCGTCCGAAGCGGACGCCATCACCATAAGGTATATCACCGCTTCTTGCGGCGTGAGGCGGGGCGCGGCGTCAGCCATGAATTCTGTCCTCTTCGATCGGCGGTCGCGGCGGAAGCCTAGCGGCGCCTCCTCGCCGTCGCAACCGCGCATGGCGAGAGTCGGGGCGGATTTCCCCTCGGCGCGAAAAGAGGTTAGAGGGACGCGGCCGCGCCGACAAAACTCGAGACAATGACATTCCGCACCTTCACCGCCGACGACATCGCCGCCGCCAAGGCCTGGCCGTTCGAGGAGGCGCGAAAGCTCGCCGAGCGGCTGCAGCGGATCGGCCATGACGGCGTCGTCGTTTTCGAAACAGGCTACGGTCCGTCCGGCCCGCCGCATATCGGAACCTTCGGCGAGGTCGCGCGCACGACGATGGTCCGGCGCGCCTTCGAATTGATGACCGGCCGCAAGTCGCGACTGATTTCATTCTCAGACGACATGGACGGCATGCGGAAGGTCCCGCCGCATCTGCCGAACCAGGAACTCCTCGCGCGCCATCTCCAGATGCCGCTGTCCTCGGTTCCCGATCCCTGGGGCGCGCATCAGAGCTTTGCGCATCACAATAATGCGAAACTCCGCGCGTTTCTCGACCAGTTCGGCTTCGACTACGAATTCCTGTCCGCGACGGACTGCTACCGGTCCGGCAGGTTCGACGCGACATTGATCCGCGTCCTTGAGCGCTATGACGCGCTGATGGAGATCATGCTCCCTTCGCTCGGCGACGAGCGCAAGGAGACCTATTCGCCGATCCTGCCGATCTCGCCGACGACGGGCCGCGTCCTTTACGTGCCGCTTCTCGAGCGCGATGCGTCGAGGGGCGAAATCGTGTTTGAGGACGAGGGCGGCGAAAAGACCCGCATGTCGGTGACCGGCGGGCGCGCAAAGCTCCAGTGGAAGGCGGACTGGGCGGGCCGCTGGTTCGCCCTCGGCGTCGATTACGAGATGGCGGGCGAGGACCTCACCGAATCCGTGCGCCTTTCGAACCGCATCGTGAAGACGCTCGGCGGCGAGCCGCCGGCGGGCTTCAATTATCAGCTCTTCGTCGATGAGGATGGAAAGAAGATCTCAAAGACGAAGGGAAACGGCATTTCAATTGAGGAATGGCTGACTTACGCGAGCCCTGAGAGCCTGTCGCTGTTCATGTTCCAGAATCCGAAAGCGGCGAGGAAGCTCTATTTCGACGTCATCCCGAAGACGCTCGACGAATATTGGCGCCACATCGAGGACTATCCAAAGCAGCAGGGCCCGAAGGCGCTCGACAATCCCGCCTGGCACATCCATGGCGGCGCCCCGCCGGAGGCGACGCCGCCGGTCTCCTTCGCCATGCTGTTGACGCTCGTCAACGCTGTCGGCGGCGAACTGGAGGTCCTCAAGGGCTTCATCCGCAAATATCGCCCGAACGCAAGCGCGGAGCAGCTTGCAGCGGCCGACGCGCTCGCTTCATACGCCGCGCGCTACTACAAGGACTTCGTCGAGCCGAAGAAGCGCTATCGTCCGCCGACGGATGAGGAACGCGCGGCGCTTCTGGCGCTCGCGACAAGGCTCAAGGAGATCGGCGACGGCGCTGACGAAGACGCCTATCAGACGGCGACTTTCGACGCCGGCAAGGCCCACGGTTATGAAAAAAACCTTCGAGGCTGGTTCGCGGCGATCTATGAAATCGTCTTCGGCCAGCATGAAGGCCCGCGCATGGGTCCGTTCGCCAAAATCTACGGCGCGCGCGCGACCGCGGCGCTGATTGAGGCGGCGCTGGCGCGCTAATCCGACCTCCGCGGCCGAACGGCGCAGCGGTTTTCCCCGCGGCCGATGGCGACGATCGCCGCGAGGAGCAGCGACAAGGCTATGGCGATGATGGCGAGAAGCGCATCCGGCATTTTTTGCGATCCTTTGCGCCGCCGCCGCAGGGCCGTTCTCAATCGACGGCGCCGATGAACGGCAGGCCGCGCTTTCGTCCGTCGTCGTCCATGCCGTAGCCGATGATGAAATCCTCGCCCTTCGCCTCGAAGCCGACGAAATCCGCCTTGATGTCGGCGCTGTGACCGGTCGCTTTTCGAACGAGGACGCAGATCCGCGCTTCGCTTGCGCCGCGATCGAGCACCATGTTCTTCGCGAAATGCAGGCTCCGGCCAGTATCGAGCACGTCGTCAATGAGGAGCACGGCGCGTCCTTCAAGCGGGACGGAAAAGTCCTTGAGCAGCGTAACGACGCCGGACGATGCGCGCGCGCCGCCATAGCTCGACAGCTGGACAAAATCGACGAAGGGGTCGCGCCCGAGGACGTGGAGCGCGCGAAGCAGGTCCGCCGCGAAGACGAAGGCGCCCGTCAGCACCGGGGCCATCAGGAAGTCATCGGGCATCGTCCGCGCAATTTCGCGGGCGAGCCCGTCGATGCGGGCGCGGACGGCTTCCTCGGAATGGAGCGTGCGCATCCGCGACCTTTACGGCGCGCCGGGCGCTTTATTCAACGCCCCCGCTCGTGCGGAGGATCGGACGTTGGCGCCGCGGCCCCGGCGGGTCCGAATGCGAACTTCCGATCCTTAAGCCGCGCCAGAATGACGATTTTGCAATTGTCCTTATCGAATCCGAATTTTGCACGCCCGCGCGGCGAATGGCGCGAAGCTCTAAGGAACCGCGCCGCCGGCTGAAGGGACCGGAGCGCAAGCTGACGCGGCCGCATCAGTCGGATCCTGCCGCCGCCGCGCGCGCCGGCATCTCGCCGGCGACGAGCGCCGGGTCGACGAGGGTCCCCATCCATTTGAGGCTCCAGTGCATATGCGGGCCGGTTGCGCGCCCGGTCGCCCCGACGGCGCCGATGACGGCGCCCGCCTCGACGCGGTCGCCTGGCTTCACGTCGATCCGCGACATGTGAAGGAAGGCGCTTTCAAGCCACTGCCCGTGATCGATGAAGACGAGCCCGCCTTCGAAATACATGTCGCTTTCAGCAAGCCGCACCACGCCGGGCGCCGGCGCCTTGATCGGCGCGCCGGCGGGCGCCGCAACATCGACGCCGGAATGGGGCGTCTTCGCCTCGCCGTTCAAAATGCGCTGCGAGCCGAAAACGCCGCTGATCCGCCCGACGACCGGCCAGGAAAAGCCGGCGGACCAGAAGGGGCTCGCCTCGGTCGTCGTTCGGGCGGCGTTCTTCTTCGCCTTGTCGGCCTCGATCTTTGCAAGCTGTTCCGCGGTGAAGCCCGAGACTTTCGACTGATCGAGCCCGTCGACACGATCGACCGGAAATTCGCGGTCCGCGATCTCGAGCGCCCGGCGGACGACCGAACCATCCGCGTGCGTTACAACGAGCAGCGCCGTCGGACCGTGATCACGCCCGAAACCGATGACAAAGCGGCCGTCCGCGCTCACCATGAGCGGTTCGCCGTCGAGCGTCGCTTTGGCGTCCGGAAGCGTCTGGCCGAAGACGACGCCGCCCTGCGTCATCGATCCCTTGAGCGCCATGCTCATCGCCGGATCGTTGAAGACGCGCTGGCGAAGACCGGCATCCGCCATCGCCGCGTCATAGCCCGCCTTCGCGATCGGACCCGCGTCGTCGCCTTCCCCGCGCCCGCCCGCCGCCGGCGCTGCAGCGTCATCGCCGGTCGGCGCGATCGCGACGGACATTGGACCTGGGTCCGCCGCCTTCGTCGGCGCCGCCGCGCAGCCGGCCGACGCCCAAACGCCCAAGGTCAACAACAGCGCCGGCTTCATCGTCACCCCGCCCTCTCCTTGTAGCCGAAGCCGACCATCGCCGCTTCGGGCGAAGCGTAGGCCTCCTGCCTATCGACATTCCAGTATTTCAGCGTTTCGAGCGGGATTTTCACGCCGGTGACGGCGCAGCGCACGAAGCGGCCGGGCTTTACGACCGTGAACTCGGCATCAAGATAGCGCAGCACGGCCTCGCCGTCGCGGCTCTCGGGGCCTTGATCGAAAGGGTTCATGGGCGGGTTTTTAACGCGCGAGGCGCGGATTGGGGAGTGGAGAATTCGCATCCGGGACAACCTCCCGTTCCGGGGCCGGCGGCGGCGATCGGGCGGGGATCGCCGCCTCTTTTTCAAGGATCCGGATCGACGAGAAATGAAAGCTCTTTTCCTGATGACAGCCGTCCTCGCCGCCTTGCTGGCGGGCGCCGCATTCCTCTATTGGCGCGCAGCCCGCGGCCTCGATCCGGCGGCGCTCGAAACAAAATATATGACGCCTACGGATCGTTTCCTCGATGTCGCAGGCGCGCGCGTGCGGATACGAGAGGAAGGCCCGGAAGGCGCGCCAGCGATCATCTTGCTGCACGGGTACCTTTACAGTCTCGAAACCTGGAACGATTGGGCCCGCGAACTGACAAAAAAATATCGCGTCATCCGTTACGATCTTCTCGGCCATGGATTGACCGGGCCCGATTCCATGAGGCGTTATGCGCCGGAAGAACGCGCCGCGTTTCTGGGCCAGCTTATGGACGCGCTCGGCGTCGAGAGCGCCGTCATCGCCGGCAATTCCCTTGGCGGCCTTGTCGCCTGGCGCTTCGCGGCGACCGAGCCCGCGCGGGTCGACGGGCTCATTCTCGTCGCGCCGGGCGCCTTTCCGTTCGGCGGGATTGGCGAAGCGCCGTCGCCGCCGCCGAAAGCGTTTGAGTTCTTCTTGCGGACCGCGCCGCAAGCGGGCGTCGAAAAGATGCTGAAGACCATCTTCGCCGACGACAGCCTCGCCACCTCGGAACGGGCCTTGCTCGTGCGCGACATGATGCGACGCAGGGGCAATGGCGACGCCTTTGTCGAGCATGTAAAGGAATTCGCGCTGCCCGACCCGAGCGGCGATCTCGCAAAGATCGCCGCGCCAACATTGATCCTGTGGGGCGCCGAGGACGCCATTCTGCCCCCCGCGCAGGCGCCGATGCTCGAGGCCGCGATTGCCGGTTCGCGGGCGATAGTCTATGAAGGCGTCGGGCATGTGCCGCAGGAGGAAGCGGCTGGGCGCTCCTTAAGAGACGTTACGACTTTCTTGGCGGAGCGCCCGGAGTTGGCGCCCTGATCAGTCGCTGGAGCAATGCGGTCATACGGCGCTGCTTGAACCCAGCGTTGCGAATTGGCTTGCAAGTAACTTTCCGTGGGCGAACCGCGTCGCTAAACTCGGTCCATGCGGTCTCGCGCGGCTCCCGAACAAGCAGGGCGCTTCTATCTCTGAAGCGAGAGCGCTCTCTACATCGGGCCGGGCTTGCCCGCCTCCGTGCACGCGCACCACGCCGTCCAGCTTTGCAATCCCATTGGCGGGAACCGTGCGGCTGCGAGACCCGGCCCGGCGGCGCCTTGGCGGGCCTATGTCGGCGCGCTGATCCCGTCCAACCAGCTCCATGAGAGCGACCAGGCCGCGCCGCTGATCGCCGCCTGCTGGTTCGAGCCCGAAAGTTCTGAAGCGCGGCGGCTGACGCCGCAACAACCCGCGCGCCATCCAATCGTTTCCCTCGGTCGGGGGAAGCTCGCTGCGATCGTTCCGCAGCTGGCGGAAGCCTGGCGCGAATGCTGCCCGGCAGCCCGCGCAGCGGCGCTCATCAAGGAGATTGTAGACATCCTGGCGTCGCGCCTTTCTTCGCGCGTCGAGACCGATCCACGCATCGCGCGCGCTCTTGAGATCCAAAGTTTGGCCCCGGAAAAGCGCATCTCCGTCGCGGATCTGGCGGCGGCCGTCTCGCTTTCGCCGAGCAGATTTTCGCATCTCTTCACCCGTGCCGTGGGCGTTCCGCCGCGCCGGCGTCTCCTCTGGCTGCGGCTGCGCGACGCCGTGCGGGAGCTCGCCGGTGGCGCTTCGATCACCGACTCCGCTCACGCGGCAGGCTTCGCGGACGCTCCGCATTTGAACCGCACATTCCGGCGCATGCTCGGGTTCACGTCCCATGCAGCGGTCAGCATGTTCGTTCAAGACGCGCAGCCCCGAGGCTGGTAAGCATTGCCCGAGGAGCCTGTTTATGCCCGGCAAAGCCGACCCCGAAGCCTCCGCTTCGCCGCGCGGAGACGCAACGCTTGCCGCGATCTTGTCCGAAGATTCACGTTCGCAGCTCATGATGATCCTCCTTGCAAAGCTCCTCGGAAGATTACGGTGTTCGCTTCCGCGGAGAATCTGCATAGGATCTACAACCCTGTTTCATAACACCCATCTGTCTATGTCGTTGAAGGGAATAGGCTTTGCTGATCGGAATGCGATCCCGCGGGGTGTTTCGGGTTTTGTCGGGCGCGTTCGACAAGTCGCATGGCTTCCGGTTTGCTGAGCGTCGATCTGCAGAACATCCATGGACCGTCCGCCAGCGGATGAATGCTTTCAATCTTCCCTGATTCGGCGGCGAGTCTTAATGTCTTGGGGGCGACGCCGAGGAGGCGCGCAGCTTTGCCGAGATTGAGCCACGGCTCTTCGCCGTCTTCGGCGGGGCGAAACACCGGTATCTTGTGATATGAGCGGAGCGCCGTGACCCGTTCGCGCGTCCAGCGATTGCCGTTTCCGGTCATGAGACCGTTCCGATTGAGAACGCCTGCAATCAGATTGTCGTCAGCAATGAGGACGAGTTGGCGGACGGCGGCGATGATGTCCGACGACGTTGCATTGCGCTGTCCGCGTCTGCGTTTCGGCAGTCTGAGTTCAGTGTGAACGCCGCCCATCCAATGGATCATAAGAACGATCTGCGAGGCGTCATCGTCGATATCGGCGACCACTTCCTTGACGACGGTGCGCACAATGCGTTTCTTGAGCCGCGAATCCGTCGATGGCGCGGACCAGACGGCCCCGAGATCGCTCGCAAGCGTCGCGGCGTCAATGTCATGTGGAGACGGCGGTGCCGGCCTTGAAGCATCGTGCGACGCGATCTTCGCTTCGATCTCGCCGACCCGCGTGAGCGCCCGGTTCCAACGCGTCTCAAGTTCCGCGGCGACGAGCCGGTTCTCGGGATCGGCGGCGTCATATTGCCGGAAGGCGCGATCGGCGCCGAAGCGCGCAGCCTCCAGATCACGCATGAGCGTATCGCGAACCTGATCGCGTCGGCTCGCCGCCTTCGATTGCGCCTCGACGGCGGCGGCGACGGGTTCGACGACCTGAAGCAACGCCTGTTCGATGGCGTCATCGACGCGCAGCCCGCCAAAAGCGATGCAACGAGGCTCGCCGTTGTCGAGCAGGCCGCGCCAGCAGGAATAGCGCGGGATATCGTGTTTTGCGCCGGTGTAACGCACGGTCAGCTTGCGGCCGCAGCGTCGACAGCGCACAAGGCCAGCAAGCAGGGCGTCGCCATGCTTTGGCGCTCCTGGAGTCTCGCCGATGAGGGCGTTGTCGCTCACCATCTTGCGGATCGCCTCGGCCCTTTCCCAGCTGACATACCCTTCATGGCTGTCGGGGATCAGCGCCAGCCATTCCGAACGCGCCTTGCGGCGCGGTCCGGTGCGGATGGCCCCGGTTGCGTCATATCCCGTCGCCGCTCTCGTCTTACCATAGGCGTAGGCGCCGCCGTAGATCGGATTGTTGATGATCCGTCGAATGGCGGCATAATTGGGTCGACGCCAGACGACGTCGCCGTTGCAGCGCTTGGCGGGAAGCTCAAGGCCGTGCTCGAGAAACCACATCAGCGCCTGCCGGGCGCTGCCGAGCTCGGCGACTTTGTCGAAGACAAGTACGATCGCTTCCCGCACACGGCGGTCGGGATCCTTCTCAATACGGTCGCCGGCCTTCACGAAGCCGACGGGCGCCGAGACAATCAGTTCGCCACGCCGGGCCTTCTCATAGCGCGCTGACAAAGAGCGTTGGCGCAAGAGATCGAGTTCGTACTCGTTGAGGCTGCCCTTCAAGCCGAGCAACAGCCGGTCATTGCCCTGGCGCGGCGCATAGACCGTCTCCTGATCGATCAGCACCGTATCGACGACGCGGCACATCTCGATGAGCTGCTGCCAGTCGCGGCTGTTGCGCGCAAAGCGCGACACCTCCCGCGCCGCCACGGCGCCGACCTTGCCGAGGCAGACCTCCGCCACCATGCGGTCGAATCCTGCGCGGGCGACGCCGCCGGCGGCCGAGCGCCCGAGATCGTCATCGACGGTCTCTATCTGCGACCAGCCTAGCGCGGTCAGGCGATCGCGCATCGCGTATTGCAGCGCGCTGCTTTCGCGGTTGTGCAGCACCTGATGAGCCGAGGACTGCCGCACATAAAGGATGGCCTTGCGTTCGAGATGATGCGGCCGGATCTTCTCAAGCATCACGGCGCGCCCTTTGTTCCGGCTCCTCGACGCCGGCGTGATCGAGGATCAGGCGCGCCATCAACGCCGTCAGCGACCGGCGCGTCTCGGCCGGCAGCGTCAGCCATTGCGGCGTTCGCGATCGCTCGGCGTCCGGCGTTTTGGCGAACAGATCGAACTGATAGGAAGCTTTGCGCGGCATGGACGTCTCCCTGATTTGCATCCCGAGAGACCGAAGCTGCGCCTGATTCCTGCGACAGGCGGCGCTTCTCCTGAATCGGCGCGGCCTCGCGCAGCAGCATCGCCAGCGAAACAAGCGCCGCCATGTCGGTTTGCGGTTCGTCGGCGACCCGCCAGCTCGCGCTCGCCGCCCAGTCGAACATCCACGCCGGAATCTCAAGCCACCGATCCGACGCCGAAGCAGACAGGCTGCAGCGCAATACTTCCGCGCCAGTCTTATCGATCACTTCGTGAACGCAAACATCGCGGCCGGACCAGGGATGCCAGGGGTAAAAAAGCGCGCGACGCTCGATAATTTGGGCGTTCTGTCGCCGCGTTGTACAACGAGGAACGACCGCACAGCTCGATCGGCGGCAAGTGCCCGGCCGAGCTTATGATCTGTTCAGGGACGACAGGCCCGCCCTGGGCAAAGACTGCGAACTTCCGGCTCCGCCGCGGTCCAGAGACGGGGGCAAGGTCAAGACCGCGAAAAACCCGTCCCGACGCGGTCCAAGATTCGGGGGCGCCTCAGCAGGTCTTTCTGTTACATAGAACCCGGCTGCGCACTCGGGGACAGGTCATGGTTGCCCGCGAATTGCCCTTCTTTTTGAGGGACGCGCGCGAGCTGACACGCCGGCCTGCGATCGCGTCGCTGCCCTGTTGGAAGCTTCACGCCGTTTCAAGGTCGGGCGGACGTGGCCGTTTCGAGTGACTGCGCCATTCCAGATCCTGATTGACAGGCGGGTTTCATAGCAACGCCAACGGGTTGCGGGCCATTCGCCGTGCTTCGCCTTGGGCCCTTCCACAGGCCGCGCAATGATTTGCGCACCTTTTGCGTCATGTGGGGGCTGGGCGATGCGATGGACGAAGCGAAATTTGCTACCGTTCCTCGATGCTGCCCGTGAATTTCTGTTTCAGCAAAAAGTCGATCTGCGCCTTGCGAAAACCCTCAACGACACGCGGCTGTGGGCCGATCAACGCCAGCGCATCGCTCGAACTTTCATAAGCGGGCCATCCGCGAACGAGGCTGCAGTCCGGCTGGCCGTTCGCCGCGAAGGACACCCAGCATTCGGAAATCCGGCGTGCGAATTCACGGTCTTCATCGGTCATCGCACCGGCGACTGATTCAAGATAGTCGAGCGTCTGAAATATATACGGGACCTCGGAGCCGTGCGCGGCGCCTTTCCGCGTGTTGCGACGCGCCGCCGCAACATAGTCAAAATGATAAAGATAAGTCGGCGATCCGCGTGAAGTTTGTTCCGCCAGCCATCGCGCCGGGGCGACGAACCAGGCGTCGCCGAGCACCTGCCGGCTGAATTCCGCAGCGCTGAGATCAGCTCCATATGCGGCGCGCGCGGCGGTTTCGTCCGCTCCCACATAGTCTCGCGCCGCCGCCGCAGGCGCGCCCATCGCGAGGATTACGCTCGCCTCATCGCTGTTCGCCCCGATCAGCAATGGAATGTCGATCTCGGCGCCGCGCGCAAACGCGCGCCATGGCGATTCATGGATGAGCCGGCCGTCGATGAATGGACCGATCCGCCCGCCGGAACGCACGCCCTGCATGTCGAGTATCTTCTCCACCGACAGCGCGCGCAATTCCGCAGCACTTGCTTCGTCAGAAAGCCTGGCGCGCGAGGCGGCGGCGCGGCCGGTGCGCTCCTGCTGTTCGAGCGCGTCAAAATCAGCGAGCCCTACAGTCGATTGGATAATCGCCTTGTCGAACAGTCCCCTGGCGGCCGGATTTGCAAGCATTGCTTCAATGCTTATGGCGCCCGCCGACTCGCCCATCACCGTCACCTTCGCGGGATCGCCTCCAAACGCTGCGATGTTATCCTTCACCCATTTCAGGGCGGCGATCTGATCCATCAATCCGTAGTTGCCGAGGGGCGCATCGGTCGGCGCCTCATTCGTCAGCGCCGGATGCGCGAAATAGCCAAGAAGGCCGAGACGATAATTGACCGTCACAACCACTGCGCCCTGTTGCGCCAGCCGAGCGCCGTCAAACGCCGGAAAGACGCCCGATCCGATCACATGCGCGCCGCCGTGAATCCAGACAATGACGGGAAGACCTTCACCGCCTTGCGGACGCCAGATATTCAATTGAAGGCAATCTTCCGACTGCCGGTCCGCAACGCCGCCAGCGACGATGGCGGGCCGAATCGGCTGCGGACAGGCGGGACCGAACGATCCTGCGTCGCGGCTGTCGCGCCAGCTTGGCGCGGGCATCGGGGGGCGCCAGCGTAGGTCGCCGACCGGCGCCGCCGCATACGGAATATTCAAAAACCGCTCCACGCCGCCTTCAGCGCCGCCGCGCAATTCGCCCTGATTGATTCTTGCGACCGGTCGGGATGCGTCCGACGAGGTCGAGGCGCATCCGCCAATAAGTGTCGCCAGACAAGCCGTCAGCACGGTCAGGATCGATGTCGTCCACATCCGGTCGCTGTCATTCTTCATCTTTTAACAATTCTTCCAAAAAGCGCGTATCGGACCAGCCGCTCTTCTTGCCCGCGAGCGCCGCGATGATATCGAGCCGGGCGAGGCGCACGATCGTCAGTTTTCGCGAAGGGATGATATAAAGCCGCTGTCCTCCGGCGCCGGCCGCATAGACAAGGTCGCCCGGAAGATTGGCGGCGTTTTCCGGAATATCGGATGTCGCCGTTACGGGGTCGTTCTGAGAGGTCGGCTCCGCCAGCCACCATGTCAGTCCGTAAGCCGGATTCGCCTTGCTGCCTTTAAAGAGTTCCGCGAAGGCGGCCGGATCGACCAGCAACCGGTCTCCGATCCGTCCGCCGTTCCGGATGATCTCGCCGAAACGGGCCCATTGCTCCGCTGTCATGATTGCGCCTTGCGGCATCAATGGATTTCCGTCGGGTCCGCGTCGCCATTCAGAAACGCGAATGCCGGCCGGTTCGAGCACGCGCTGATCGAGATAGGCGACTGGATCAGAATCGACGCCAGCGGCGGCGAGCTTGCGCCGCATGACTTCGCCGAAAACCTGCATCGCCGGCGGGCTGTAAATGAATGTGGTCCCCGGATCGGCGAGGAGCGGTTCCTCCAGCGCACGCTTGTAGGAGGGCGGCTCGCCAATTTTGCCACCGAGCCCGCTCGTCATGGATAGGAGCTGCCGGATCGTGATCGACGCCTTGCGGTTGTCGCCTGTCCATTCGACGATCGTTGTCGACGCCGGTTCGTCGAGCGAAAGCAGTTTGTCCTGCACCGCGGCGGCGGCCATCACGCCGAGGAAACTTTTGGTTCCCGACCAAAGCTCATGGCTTGCGGCCTCGCCGCCCTTGCCGGAACGCCGGCAAACAACCTCGCCATTGTGAAGCACAAGTACCGCCACCCCGCGGTGCTTTTCCGAATAGGCGCTTGCGGCGTCGCAGGCGCTGTCCGTCATTGCCGCTGCGGGAATGACGCCGGCCAAGGACAGAACAATGCCGATCACCAGAAGGATTTTCATATCACCGCTCCATGATTATCGATAATATTGCCGAAAAGCGGAGTTTAGGCTACCCCCGCAAGACAGAAAGGCCTCGGAGATGTCGAAATCGCTGGGCGATGTAGAAGGAGCGATTGAAACGCAGGATCGGCAAATCGCCGCCGCGCTGATTGACGATATCGTCGATTGGCGAATTCCGCCCGGGTCATGGATTCGAGAACGCGAGGTCGCCGAGCGATTCGGCGTCAGTCATGCGCCGGTGCGTGAAGCGTTCCGTCACGTCGCGAATTTCGGTTTCGTCAAGATCGTTCCCTGGCGCGGCGCTCACGTCATCGATATTGAGCCGCACGCGGTGCGGGAGGTGTTCGAACTGTGGAAGGCGCTGTTCGGCGTCGTGTGCAGACTTGCTGCGACAAAGCTGACTGACGAAAAGGGCAAGGAGCTTTTGCAGAGACTCGACGCTTATGATCGACTCGTCAGGATGTCTGAAAACACGTTTGAACACCTCACGGCTTCAAATCGGATCGGCGCCTTTATCGCGCGGCATAGTGATGCGCCGCTCGCGACAGAAATGCTTGATAGAATTGCGCTATTCGCCCGTTGGCAGCATCACGCCAGCGCCGAGGAGTATCTTGTCAAGGAAACTGAGGCCGCGGCCGCCGGATCTGAAAACGACGTGAAACGGATTATCGTGGAGGCGGCGATCAGATCAGCCGAACTCTACCGCGAGTTGGCGCACGCGATCATTCGCAGAGATGTGGAGGAGGCGGATCGCCGCGCCCGCGCCCTGCTCCAACACCTCCAGGAGCGAACGGTTGATGCGTTCGGTGACTTTCTCGCGC
>Ga0073934_10007404_pt1 | contig 15310 bp, 11 predicted proteins | sample LarsenN4metaG_FD_76834 | JGI IMG/M metagenome (GOLD analysis project Ga0073934, IMG submission 76834) | Hot spring sediment bacterial and archeal communities from British Columbia, Canada, to study Microbial Dark Matter (Phase II) - Larsen... ...
ACCGACGAGCAGGCCCGCACGATCAAGATGAACGCCATCACCGAGTGGGCGGCGCTGCCGGCCACCGAGATGTTCCTGCGCGACAACCGTGACGACAGCGACTTCTCGGCCTTCATGAGCGTGTGGTTCTTCGAGGAGCAGAAGCACTCGCTGGTGCTGATGGAATACCTGCGGCGCTTCCGCCCCGATCTCGTGCCGACGGAGGCCGAGCTGCACGAGGTGCGCTTCGAGTTCGATCCCGCGCCCGCGCTGGAGACGCTGATGCTGCACTTCTGCGGCGAGATCCGCCTCAACCACTGGTACCGGCGTGCCGCCGAGTGGCATACCGAGCCGGTCATCAAGGCGATCTACGAGACCCTGGCCAGGGACGAGGCGCGTCACGGCGGCGCCTACCTGCGCTACATGAAGCGCGCGCTGCACCGCTTCGGCGACGAGGCGCGCGCCGCCTTCGCCAAGGTGGGTGTGCTGATGGCCAGCGCGCGCCGCACCGCGCAGGCGCTGCACCCGACCAACCTGCACGTCAACGAGAAGCTGTTCCCGCGCGACACGGTGCAAAGCCGGCTGCCCGATCCGCAGTGGCTCGAACACTGGCTCGACCGCCAGATCCAGTTCGACGCGTCGTGGGAGAGCCGCGTGGTCGAGCGCATCCTGCACAACCTGTCGCTGCTGATGGAGCGCAGCTTCGCGAGCGTGCAGGAGCTCAACCGCTACCGCAAGGAAGTCGCGGCGAAGCTCGGGGCGGCCGCGTCGCCGGCTGCGGTCGCCGCGCCCGGCGCGGCCTGAGGCCGCGCTCGCGCGTTCAGGACTTCGTCGCGAGCTTGGCCTGGTCGGCCTTGCGGTCGGCCACCACCTTCTGCGCGCTCGGGCGCTCGCCCACCAGCTTCAGGTAGGGCTTGATCTCCAGCCCGGCCGCGGCCAGCAGGTCCTCGCCCAGCACGATGCGCGTGGCCAGGCCCACGAGCGGCAGGTGGTTGAAGGCGGCGCAGTCCGCGAGGGTGAACGTGTCGCCCGCCACGTAGGGCGAGAATTTCGCCAGGCGCTTGAAGCCGGCGATGTTCTTCTCCAGCAGCTTGCGCACGCGCGCCGCGTTCGACTCGCTGATCTCGCCGCCGAAGAACGCCTTGCCGTACAGGTCGCGCGCCACCAGCTCGAGGTGCAGGTCGATGAACTTCATCAGCTCGCACACCTTGGCCGCCGCGTAGGGGTCGGCGGGCAGCAGCCGCGGATCGGGAAAGCGCGCCTCCAGGTACTCGACGATCGCCTCGCTCTCGCACAGCGGGCCGTCCTCGGTGCGCAGGAACGGGATCTTGCCGAGCGACGAGCACGCGAGCACCGCCTCGTCGCGGTTGCCGGTGCTCACGTAGTGCTCGGCGAAGGGCACACGCTTCTCGAGCAGCACCATCTTCGGCACGTTGTAGTAGTTCGACAGCGGCATTCCGCACAGCGTCAGCATCTCGTCTCGCTCCGTTCGTCGCCCGGTCCGGGTGTCGCGCGAGCATAGCGGCGTCCCGCGCGAGAGGCCTGACGCGTGCGCGACAGGCGCGGCCGCCGCGACCGTGCGCGCGCCACAATCGCGCCATGCCCTCGATCCTCGACAAGCTGTGCCCGCGCCCGCAGCTCGCCGCGCGGCTGGCCGCGCTGCCGCGGCCGATGGTGTTCACCAACGGCGTGTTCGACATCCTGCACCGCGGCCACGTCACCTACCTCGAGCAAGCGCGCGCGCTCGGCGCGTCGCTGGTGATCGGCCTGAACAGCGACGCCTCGGCGCGCGGCCTGGGCAAGGGGCCCGAGCGCCCGCTCAACCGCGAGGAGGACCGCGCCTGCGTGCTGGCCGCGCTGGAAAGCGTGAGCCTGGTCGCCCTGTTCGACGAGCCCACGCCGGTCGAGCTGATCCGCCTCGTGCGGCCCGACCTGTTCGTCAAGGGCGGCGACTACGACATCGAGTCGCTCGAGGAGACGCGCGTCGTGCGCTCGTGGGGCGGCGACGCGCGCGCCATCGCCTTCGTCGCCGGCTACTCGACCACGTCGCTGGTCGCGCGCATTCGCGGCTGATCGACCGCCGCGACCCGACGCCGGCGCGGCGCGCGGCGCCGCTCAGGTCCGCGGGACGACCCGACGACCGCGGGGCGTCGGCCGGTTGACCAGCCAGATGCCCAGCGCCACGGCGGCCAGCGCGATCAGCAGCCGCGTGGTCACCGGTTCGGCCAGCCACAGCGCGCCGGCCACCAGCCCGGCCACCGGCGTGAGCAAGGTGAACGACGACAGCTGCGTGGCCGGGTAGTGGCGCACCAGCCAGAACCACGCGAGGTAGCTCGCGAAGGTGATGACGACGATCTGGAAGCCGAGGGCGAGCGCCACCGGCGTCGAGAGCGACGCCGGCCACGGCTCGCCCGCGAGCGCGGCGCCGGCGCCCAGCAGCACGCCCGAGACGGCCAGCTGATAGAAGAGCGTCTTCTCGGGCGCGGCCGACGCGAGCTTCGTCGCACGGATCGCCAGGGTCGTCGCGCCCCACAGCAGCGCGGCGGCCACGCCCAGCGCGTCGCCCAGCCACTGCCTCGGACCGAGCGCCGGCTGCGTGAAGCCTTCGGCGAACGCCCACGCCACGCCGCCGAAGGCCGCCACCAGCCCGGCGAACGGCAGCGGCGCGAGCTTCTCGGTGTGCGCGATGAACGGCATGCCGAGCGCCACCACGAACGGCGACAGATAGATGAACACCACCATGCGCGACGCGCCGGTGTACTGCAGCCCGACGAAGATGCACGCGAACTCGGCGGCGAACAGCGCGCCGGCCAGCAGCCCGGCGGCGAGCGTGCCGTCGCGCGAGACCAGCGCGATGCCCCGCCAGCGCGCCCAGGCCATCACCAGCAGCGCCGCGCCGAACGAGCGCAGGGCCGCCTGCGTGAGCGGCGGCACCTCGACCAGCGCGAACTTCGCCACCACCTGGTTCACGCCCCACAGCACGCAGCAGACGAGCACGAGGATCACGGCGAGGGCGTCGAGGCGGGGCTTGCGGTCGGTCATGGCGGGTACTGCGGTGGAGGGACTACGAGGATGACGAGGCGGCCGGAGGGTCCCGGTGCGCGGGCGTGCCGCACGACCACAGCCACGCCGACAGTGTGCCTGCGACCGCGCCGGCCGCATGCGCGAGCGGCACGGTCGCGATGCCGAGTGCATCGCTGAACGGCAAGGTGGCGCGCCACGGCGCTTCGAGCACGACCTTGAGCGCGAGGCCGCACAGCAGCGCCGCGCCGATCGCACGCGCGCGCCGCGTCGTCGCGCGCAGCAGCCACACCGCCGCCACCGCCACACCCGCGTGCAGCACGCCCGACAGGCCGCCGTAGCTCGCGAGCCCGGGTTGCAGCCACAGCGCCGCATGCGTCAGCGGCCAGGCCGCCGCCCATGCCGCGCAGGCTCGCCACGGCAGTCGCGCCGCCACGCCGAGCGCGGCGACCAGCACCGCGCCGAGCGCGTTGACCGCGAGATGCCTCGTGTTGAGATGCACCCAGGCCGCGCTCCACAGCCGCCACGGCTCGGCCAGTGCGCGCGACGGATCCCAGTCGATCGCGGGCTCGCGGCCGGCACCGGTGACCAGCGCGGGGGCCAGCAGCGCCAGCAGCGCGAAGCCGGCCCACGCCCCGCCGCGCGTCAGCGCCGCACGCGACATCAGGCGGCGCCGCCGAACACCGCCCGCCACAGCGCGAGCACGGCCTCGCGCTGCGCGGCCAGTCGATCGGGCGGCACCTGCGTGGGCTGCTCGTCCAGCCGTGCGCGGTGCTGCGCGCGGCGCAGCTCGCGATACGCATCGGCCGCAGCGGTGCCGATGCCGGCCGGCAGCAGCCCGGCCGCTTCGGCGCGTTGCAGCAGCGCGATGTTGCCGGCGTTGTCGAGCAGCGCGGGGTGCGCGGCGCCGTGCGCGAGCACGAGGTACTGCACCGCGAACTCGACATCGACCATGCCGCCGGCGCTGTGCTTCAGGTCGAACAGGCCGGCTTTCACCGGGCGCGCGGCCCGCAGCTTGTCGCGCATGGCCTGCACCTCGGCGCGCAGCGCGGCCGGGTCGCGGCGCGCGCACAGCACCGCGCGGCGCACGGCCTCGAAGCGTTCGGCCAGCGCCGCCGGCCCGGCGCAGAAGCGCGCGCGCGTGATCGCCTGGTGCTCCCAGGTCCACGCGGTGTTGCTGCCGCGGCCGCGCTGGTAATCGTCGAACGACTTCATCGACGTCACCAGCAGCCCCGAGTTGCCGTTCGGGCGCAGCGCGGTGTCGATGTCGAACAGCTCGCCGGCGGCGGTGCGCAAGGTGAGCCAGGTGATGAGCTTGCGCACGAAGGCGCCGTACACCTCGGCGGCCTTGTACGGGTCGGGCTCGTCGGTGTCGTCGAACACGAACACCACGTCGAGGTCGCTGCCGTAACCGAGCTCCTTGCCGCCGAGCTTGCCGTAGGCGATGACGGCCAGCTGCGGCTCGTCGCGATGGCGCTGCTTCAGGTGCTTCCAGGCCCAGCGCAAGGTGACCTCGATCACCGCATCGGCCAGCGCCGACAGGTCGTCGGCCACCTGCTCGACGCTGAGGTCGCCCTCGACGTCGCGCACCAGGGTGCGGAACACCTCGGCGTGGTGCGCGCGGCGCAAGGTGTCGAGCAGCGACTCCTCGCCGGCCTCGCCCGAGCGCTGCCACGCGGCGTGGCGCGCCTCGAGGTCGGCGACCAGCGCGGCGCGCTCGAAGCGGCCGTGCAGCAGCCGCTCGTCGGCCAGCTCGTCGATCACGCCGGGGTGGCGCATCAGGTAGCGCATCGGCCAGCGCGCCAGGCCGAGCAGGCGCAGCAGCCGGTTCTGCACCTCGGGCCGCTCGACCAGCAGCGCGAGATAGCTCTCGCGCCGCAGCAGCGGCTCGACCCAGTCGACGAAGCGCGTGGCCGCGTCCATCGTGCAGCGGCCCGCGGCCACGCCTTCGGCGGCGCGCGCCACCAGCTTGGCCAGGCGCAGCTTGCTGTCGTCGCGCAGCGACTGGATGCGCGCGTTCGCCGCCCACGGGCGCACGCGCTCGGCCAGCGCCGGCGGCAGCTGCTCGACGAAGGCCTCGGCATCGACCGGCAGCGGCGCGGCGCCGCAGGTGCGACAGCCGTTGTGGCCTTGGGCCGACGGCGCCTGCCCGTCGTGCAGCAGCGCGTCGAACTCGGTGGCGACGAACTCGCGCACCTCGCCCAGGCGCTCGAGCAGCTCGCACGCGTCGGCGCTGCACGCGAGGCCCATGCTGGCGGCGATCCAGCCGAGGTCGCCGTCGGCGGTGGGCAGCAGGTGCGTCTGCTGGTCGTCGAGGTACTGGATGCGGTGCTCGACCCGGCGCAGGAACTCGTAGCCCTCGGCCAGCCGCTCGGCGGTGGCCGGCTTCATGAGGCCGCCGGCGGCCAGCCGCCGCAGCGCCTTGCAGGTCGAGCGCGTCCGGATCTCCGGGAACTGGCCGCCGCGCGCCACCTGCAGCAGCTGCACGATGAACTCGATCTCGCGGATGCCGCCGCGCGACAGCTTCACGTCGTTGGCGCGCTCGGGCCGCCCGGCGGCGCGGCGCTGCGCCTCGTCGCGGATCTTGCGGTGCAGCTGGCGCAGGCCCTCGAACACGCCGTAGTCGAGGTAGCGTCGATAGACGAACGGCGTGACCAGCGCGCGCAGCGCCTGCGCGCGCCCGTTGTCGACGCTGGCGCGCGGCGCCACCACGCGGCTCTTGAGCCAGGCGAAGCGCTCCCACTCGCGGCCCTGCGCGAAGAAGTACTCCTCGAGCATCGCGAGGCTCGCCACCGGCGGGCCCGAGTTGCCGTTGGGCCGCAGCGCGAGATCGACGCGGAACACCTGGCCGTCGTCGGTCACGTCGCCGATCAGCGCGTAGAGGCCCTTGGCCACCTTGGCGAAGTACTCGTGCGCCGAGATCGCATCGGGCCCGGCGGTCTGCCCGTCGTCCTCGTACACGTAGACCAGATCGATGTCGGACGACACGTTGAGCTCGCGCGCGCCGAGCTTGCCCATGCCGACCACCCAGAACTCGATGCGGCGGCCGTCGGCGTCCAGCGGCGCGCCGTGGCGTGCGTCCTGCTCGGCCAGCACGGCGGCCAGCGCCAGCTCGAGCGTGACCTCGGCCAGCTCGGTCATGACGCGCGTGACCTCGGTCATCGGCAGCGCCTGCTCCACGTCGAGCACGGCCAGTCGCTCCAGCACCAGGTGGCGCGCCACGCGCAGCGCGGCGGCGAGCGGCCGGCCGCGCGAGCGCAAGGTGGCGATCAGCGCCTCGATCGTGGCGCGCGCGGGCGGCCCCGGCGGCAGCAGCGCCAGCTCGTCGGCGTAGCGCCGGCGCACCCGCTGCACGAAGCGGCTGTGCTGCGCGCCCGCGCGAAGCTCCTGCCCCTGCGCGGGCGCGATCGGTTCATCCATGAAGCGACCGGTCACGATCGCACCGGAACCTCGCGGTCATGCACGGGCTCTCTGATACATTGATCCGGCCCCGGCGGTCATCGCCCCCGGCCGATCCGGCGTTGCTCCCCACACCCCGCGCGCGTCGGCGTATCCCACCGCTCATGTCCTCCGTCCCGCCCGAAGCCACGCCCGCGACGAGCGGCTGGCGCATCGCCCGCACCGCCGTCCGCTGGACCGGTGCGCTGGTGCTGGCAGCGTGGAGCTTATTGCTGCTCGCGTGGCTGACTCTGCACTGGGGGATTCTGCCGCACATCGACGAGTGGCGGCCGCAGATCGAGCAGCGCGCCAGCGCGGCGCTCGGCGCGACGGTGCGCATCGGCCGCATCGAGGTGCGCTCCGGCGGCTGGGTGCCCGCGCTCGAACTGAAGGACGTGAGCGTGGTCGACGCCAACGGCCGCGAGGCGCTGCGCCTGCCGCGCGTGGCCGCCGCGGTGTCGCCGCAGACCCTGTTCGCGTTCGAGCTGCGCTTCGAGCAGCTGCTGATCGAGGCTCCCGAGCTCGAGGTCCGGCGCGACGCGCTGGGCCGCGTGTTCGTCGCGGGCCTCGAGTTCGGCGGGCCGTCGGCCGGCGACGACGGCCGCGCGGCCGACTGGTTCTTCGCGCAGCACGAGTTCGTGATCCGCGGCGGGCGGCTGCGCTGGGTCGACGAGAAGCGCATCACGCCGCCGCTGGAGCTCACCGACGTGCTGCTGGTCGTGCGCAACGGCTTGCGCCGCCACGAGCTGCGCGTCGACGCGACGCCGCCACCCGACTGGGGCGATCGCTTCACCGTCACCGGGCGCTTCACGCAGTCGCTGCTCGCGCGCACGGGCGACTGGCAGCGCTGGAGCGGCACCTTGCACGCCGACCTGCCGCGCGCCGACGTGCGCGAGCTGCGCCGCCACCTCGACCTGCCGTTCGACCTGTACGAAGGTGCGGGCAGCCTGCGCGCGTGGCTCGAGTTCGAGCGCGGCACGCCGCGCGGGGCGACCGTCGACCTCGCGCTGGCCGACGTGTCCTTGCGCCTCGCGCCCGCGCTCGCGCCGCTGGGCTTCGAACGCATCGAAGGCCGGCTCGCGGCGCAGCGCGACGACGAAGGGGTCACCTTGTCGGCCGAGCGCTTCGGCTTTCGCAGCGCCGAGGGGCTGGAGTGGCCGCACGGGCAGGTCACGCTCGGCTGGCGCCAGCACGAAGGCGGGCCGGTGACCGGCGGGCGCCTCGAGGCCGACCGCATCGACCTCGCGCTCGTCGCGGCGGTGGCCGAACGCGTGCCGATCGGCGACGCGCTGCGCGAGCTGCTCGCGGAGCTGGCACCGCGCGGCGTGATCAGCGGCCTCGGCGCCCGCTGGGACGGACCGCTCGATGCGCCCCAGCGCTACGAGGCGCGCGCGAAGCTGCGGGGCCTGAGCCTCGCCGCGAAGCCGTCGACGGAGCCCGGCGGCGTCGGGCGCCCGGGCTTGTCGAACGCCGACCTCGATCTCAGCGCCAACGAGCGCGGCGGCTCCGCGAGCCTGGTCATCCGTGACGGCGCGCTGGAATTCCCCGGCGTGTTCGAGCAGCCGTCGGTGGCGCTCGACAGCTTCGATGCGCAGCTCGGCTGGCGCATCGAGGCGCGTCGCGGCGCCGACGCGGCCGCTCCGCGCATCGAGCTGCAGGTGCGCAACGCGCGCTTCGCCAATGCCGACGCGAAGGGCGAACTCAACGCGACGTGGAGCACCGGCCCGGGGGCGGGACTCGCGCGCGGCGGACGGCTGCCGGGCCAGCTCGACCTGGCGGGCAAGCTCGAACGCGGGCTCGCCGCGAGCACGGCGCGCTACCTGCCGCTCGGCATCCCCGAGCCGGCGCGCCGCTACGTCGAGCGCGCGGTCAAGGGCGGGCAGGTCGCGGCGGCCACCTTCAAGGTCAAGGGCGACCTGTGGGACTTCCCCTTCTACAACGCGAAGCAGGGCGAGTTCCGCATCGCCGGCAAGATGCAGGACGTGTCGTTCGACTACGTGCCCAGCGTCGCGCCGGGCGGCGACGAGCCCGCGTGGGAGTCGCCGTGGCCGGGCTTCACGAAGCTCAGCGGCGACCTGGTGTTCGACCGCGTGTCGATGGAGATCCGCAACGCGAGCGCGCGCCTGTGGGGCTTCGACCTCGTCGGCGTGAACGGCGGCATCCGCGACTTCCTGAACCAGCCCACGCTCGCGCTGGACGGCGGCGGGCGCGGTCCGCTGGCCGACGCGCTGCGCTTCGTGAACGCGACGCCGATCGGCGAGTGGACCGGCGGCGCGCTGGCGCGTGCCAGCGCCAGCGGCAACACCGAGCTGAAGCTCGCGCTGCGCGTGCCGCTGCACGACACCGCGCGCACCACGGTGCAAGGCAGCGTGCAGCTCGCCGGCAACGACGTGCGCCTGCGCCCCGACACGCCCTTGCTGGCCAACGCGCGGGCGCGCGTGGAGTTCTCGCACAAGGGCTTCTCGATCGGCGGCGGCGCGGCGCGCGTGCTCGGCGGCGATGCCACCTTCGACGGCGGCACGCAGCCCGACGGCAGCCTGCGCTTCAGCGGCCAGGGCACGGCCACGGCCGAGGGACTGCGGCGCGCCACCGAGTTCGGCCTGCTGGCGAAGCTCGCGCCGTCGCTGAGCGGGCAGACGCCGTACCGCGTGTCGCTCGCCATCACCAGGGGCCTGCCCGAGATCACGGTCACGAGCAACCTCGTCGGGCTGGCGAGCCACCTGCCCGCGCCGCTGGCCAAGAGCGCCGAGGCGCCGCTGCCGATGCGCTACCAGACCACCTTGGTGGCCGACGCGCCGGCCGGCAGCGTGCGCGACACCTTGCGCTTCGAGCTCGGCTCGCTGGTGCAGGCGCAGTACCTGCGCGAGCTGTCGAAGGACGTGCCGACGGTGCTGCGTGGCGGCATCGGCGTGCTCGACGCGATGCCCGTGCCGTCGGCCGGCGTGCAGGCCAGCCTGAACCTCGGCGCGGTCAACGCCGACGCGTGGGAGAGCGTGGCCGACAAGCTGTTCGAGGCCGGCGCGGCCGAGCTCGGCGAAGGCGGCTACGCGCCCACGCAGATCGCGCTGCGCGCGCAGGAGATCGTGGCCGAGTCGCGGCGGCTGACCCGCCTCGTGGCCGGCCTGTCGCTCGCCGACGGCGTCTGGCGCGCCAACCTCGAGGCCGACCAGCTCTCCGGCTACGCCGAGTGGCGGCCCGCCAGGGGTGCCGCCGCCGGCCGCGTGTACGCGCGGCTCGCGCGACTGTCGCTGCCCAAGGCCGAGGCCGAGGGCGTCGAGTCGCTGCTCGACGCCGGCAGCGCCAACGTGCCGGCGCTGGACATCGTGATCGACGACTTCGAGCTGCGCGGCAAGAAGCTCGGCCGCATCGAGATCGAGGCGGCCAGCCGCGGCGACGCGGCGCGCGACGCGCGCGAGTGGCGGCTCTCCCGCCTCGCGATGGTCACGCCCGAGGCACAGCTGAGCGCGAGCGGACAGTGGATCAACACCGCCGCGGCGCGCCGCCGCTCGTCGCTGAACTTCCGCCTCGACCTGGCCGACAGCGGCGCCTTCCTCGAGCGCCTGGGCTTCGGCAAGGCGATGCGCGGCGGCAAGGGCCGCCTCACCGGGCAGGTGGCGTGGAACGGCTCGCCGCTGGCCTTCGACCTCGCGAGCCTGTCGGGCGACGTGAACGTGGCGCTCGACGCGGGCCAGTTCCTCAAGGCCGACCCGGGCGCGGCGCGGCTGCTCGGCGTGCTCAACCTGCAGGCGCTGCCGCGCCGGCTGGCGCTGGACTTCCGCGACGTGTTCCAGGAGGGCTTCCCGTTCGACTCGATCACCGGCCACGTGAAGGTCGCGCAGGGCGTGGCGCAGACCAACAACCTGCGCATGCGCGGCGTGCAGGCGGCCGTGCTGATGGAAGGGTCGGCCGACCTGAACCGCGAGACGCAGGACCTGCGCGTGATCGTCGTGCCCGAGATCAACGCCGGCACGGCGTCGCTCGCGTATGCCGTGATCAACCCCGCCGTCGGGCTGGGCACCTTCCTCGCGCAGATGTTCCTGCGCCGGCCGATGATGCAGGCCGTGACGCGCGAGTTCCGCGTCACTGGCTCGTGGGCCGATCCGCAGGTCGCGCGCGTCGAGCGCAAGTTCAGCGACCCGCTGCCCGACGACACCGCCGCCGCGCCGCCGCCGGCGCCGGCGACCCGCACGCCATGAACCGCCGGCCATGAACACTCCGCAGCCCGTGAAGATCGCCGCCGTCCAGATGGTCTCGACGCCCGACGTCGAGCGCAACCTCGCCGCGGCCGCTGCGCGCATCGCCGAGGCCGCCGCGGCGGGCGCGTCGCTGGTCGCGCTGCCGGAGTACTTCTGCCTCGTCGCGCGGCGCGACGACGACAAGCTGGCCATCGCCGAAGCGCCCGGCGACGGCCCGATCCAGCGCTTTCTGGCCGACGCGGCGCGCCGCCACGGCGTGTGGATCGTCGGCGGCACCTTGCCGCTGGCGATCGACGGCGATCCGTCGCACGCGTTCAACAGCTGCGGCGTCTACGCGCCCGACGGCTCGCTCGCCGCGCGCTACGACAAGATGCACCTGTTCCGCTACGACAACGGGCGCGACCGTTTCGACGAGGCGCGCGCGCTGCGCCCCGGCGACGCGCCGGTGGCGCTGCAGTGCGGGGCGCTGCGCGTGGGGCTGTCGGTGTGCTACGACCTGCGCTTCCCCGAGCTGTACCGCGCGCTGATGTCGCCGCCGTGCGACCTCGTGTGCGTGCCGTCGGCCTTCACGCCGACCACCGGCGCGGCGCACTGGGAAGTGCTGCTGCGCGCCCGCGCGATCGAGAACCAGTGCTACGTGATCGCGCCGGCGCAGGGCGGCGTGCACGAGAGCGGACGCCGCACGCACGGCCACACGATGATCGTCGACCCGTGGGGCGTGGTGCTGGCCGAGCGCGCCGAAGGCGAAGGCGTGGTGCTGGCCGACGTGGACCGCGCGCGCCTGCAGTCGGTGCGCCAGCAGCTGCCGGCGCTGGAGCACCGGCGGCTGTGAGCCTCGCTCAGGCGCGCAGCGGCGCTGCGGCTGCCGCGCGGCGCGACAGCTCCGAGCCGCGCGCCTCGAGGAACGCGCGCAGGCGCTGCGGGTAGCGCGCCTCGACCGCGTCGCGCACCGACGGCCGCGCGGCCAGCGCCTCGCGCCAGGCGCGGATCGCCGGCGTCGAATCGAACCAGCCGTCCTCGCCGATGCGCTCGAACGCGTCGAAGTAGCGGAACACCGGCGCGAACACCGCGTCGACGATCGACAGGCGCGCGCCCGCGAACCACGGACCCTCGGCGCCGCGCGCCTGCAGCTGCGCCTCGAGGCGCTCGAAGCGCGCCAGCAGCTGCGAACGCCGCGCCTCGAGCGTCGCGGCATCGGGCGCGGTGTAGTACGCCGCGATGCCGTCGAGCACCTGCGAGCCGAACTCCATCCAGCCGCGATGGCGCGCGCGCTCCAGCGGGTCGAGCGGGTGCAGCCGCGGCGCGATCACCTCGTCGAGGTACTCGCAGATCACGGCCGACTCGAAGACCGGCACGCCGTCGGCCAGCAGTACCGGCGTCTTGCCCAGCGGCGAGACGTCGAGGAACCACGCCGGCTTGGCCGCGAGGTCGACGTCGCGCCGCTCGAACGGCACACCCTTTTCGGCCAGCACGATGGCCGCGCGCTGCACGTACGGACACAGCGCGTGGCTGACCAGCACGGGCTTCATGCCGCCAGCCCCTCGGCGACGAGCGCCGCCTTCACGTGCGGGCGCGCCGCCACGCGGGCCCGCCATGCGGCCAGGCGCGGGTACGGCTTCAGGTCGATGCGCAGCGGCTTCGCCCAGCTCACGATCGCGAAGGCATAGGCGTCGGCCACGGTGAAGCGGTCCAGCGCGAGCCACTCGTGCGACGCGAGATGGCGCTCCATGTCGGCGAAACGCAGCGCGATCTTGTCGCGCGCGGCCTTCACCGTGGCGTCGGCGGTGTCGGCGTGCCAGAGCCAGGGGCTGAACACCTTGTGCAGTTCGGTGGACACGAAGGTCAGCCACTGGTTCACCTCGAGGCGCTGGCGCGCGTCGGCCGGCATCAGCGCACCGCTCGGGTCGAGGCTGCCCACGTACTGCAGCAGCGCGGCGGTCTCGGTGTGGCGCGAGCCGTCGTCGAGTTCGAGCATCGGCACGTAGCCGCGCGGCTGGATCGCGCGCCAGTCGCGGCCGTCGTCGACGCGGCCGGCGACGGTGTCGACCTTGTGCAGCTCGAAGGCGAGGCCGGCCTCGCGCAGCGCGATGTGCACGGCCAGCGAGCAGTAGGCGGGGGAGTAGTACAGCTTCATCGGAGGGCTCCGTGTGGCGAAGGGATGCAGCCCAATGTAGGCTTGCATCCGTGCCGATGAAATAGGCGACGAGGCAGTCGATGAATGCACGCGTGCAATCCACGTCCCGGCAGCCGGCGGCGTCCGGGCCCGACGGCCGTTCCGGTGCCGAGGCGCTGCGCCCGGAGGACCTGCAGCTCGTGCTCGCGCTCACGCGCGCGCCGAAGCTCGCCGACGCCGCGGCGCGCCTGGGGGTGGACAGCTCCACCGTCTTCCGCTCGCTGCAGCGCGTGGAGAAGCGGCTCGGCCGGCGCCTGTTCGACCGCGGCCGCGAGGGCTACCGCGCGCACGAACTGGCGCTGCAGCTGGCGATGCACGCCGAGCGCATCGAGGGCGAGCTGGACGCGGCGCGCGCGCAGATCGCCGCCGGCGCCGACCGCGTGGCCGGCCGCGTGCGCATCACCACCACCGACACGTTGCTGTACGGCCTGGTGCTGCCGGCGCTCGACGCGCTGCTCGACCGGCATCCCGAGCTGCGCCTGGAGCTCGACGCGAGCAACGAGCTCGCCAGCCTCGCGCGGCGCGACGCCGACATCGCGCTGCGCGCGACCAAGCGGCCGCCGGAGCACCTGGTGGGCCGGCGCCTGGGCACGATCCGCGTCGCGGTGTACGCGCATCGCCGGCTGCATCGCGCGACGCGCGGGCCGGCCGAGGCCTCGCTCGACGCGCTGGCCGCGCTGCCGTGGGCCGTGCCCGACGACGCGCTGCCCGAGCATCCGTCGGTGCGCTGGCGCAAGCGTCACCTGCCGCGCGTGCTGCCCCGCCTGGAGACGAACTCGATCCTCGGCGTGATGGAGGCGGTGGCCGCCGGCCTCGCGGTCGGCATCGTGCCGCTGTTCCTGGCCGACCGCTACGCCGACGTGCAGCCGCTCACGCCGCCGCTGCCCGAGTGCGAGACCGACCTGTGGCTGCTCGCGCACCGCGAGTCGCGCCACCTGCGTCGCATCGCGCTGGTGGCGCAGGCGCTGGCCGAAGGGGTGCGGCTCGACTGAAGCCGCGGCGCGGGCCGGACGCGATCAGCGCGAGCCGAACATCATCTGCCGCGCGAGCCGCGACTTCGCCGGCTTCAGCGCCTGCAGCGCCGCGAGGCCGAGGCCGCGCGCGACGCCGAGGCCGGGCAGCTTCCAGGTGAAGCTGCGCGCGAGGAAGTCGGTGGCGGCGATCATGGCCCAGCGGTCGGGCGCGCGCGACCACTCCACGCGCCGCAGCGCCGCGTCGAGCTCGTGGGCGTCGCGCAGCGCGAGCACCAGCTCGAAGGCGTCGCGCAGGCCGAGGTTGAGGCCCTGGCCGGCCACCGGATGCAAGGTCTGCGCGGCATTGCCGATCTTCACGGTGCGGCCCTGCACGAGGCTGCGCTCGGCATTGAGGCCGAGCGCGAAGTCCTTCAACGGGCCGAGCTCGGCGATGCGTCCGATCGACGCGGGGAACACGGTGCCGAGCACGATGCGGCGCTGCGCGTCGTCGAGCTCGCGCACCGGGTCGTCGTCGCGCGGCACGCACCACACGAGCGCGGCGCGCGGGCGCCCGTCGGCGCCGGGCTTCAGCGGCAGCAGCGCCGCCGGGCCGTGACGGGTGAAGCGCTCGAAGGCCACGCCCGCGCGCGCGCCGTCGAGCACGGCGGTGCCGACCCACGCGGTCTGTCCGTAGTCGTGGTGCAAGCCCTTGCGCGTCTGGTCGGCAAAGACGCCGCCCTCGGCGACCACGGCCAGGTCGTAGCGCTCGGCGATGCCGGCATCGACCTCGACACCGCCCGATGGCCGGTCGCCCAGCGGCTTGATCGCGGCCACCGGCGTGCCGAAGCGCGTGCGCAGCCGCCCGCCCGAGGCGGCCTCGTCGGCCAGCCACGCGCGCTGCAAGGCGGCCACGATGTCGCCGTAGCGCAGCACCGCGCCCAGCATCGGCACGCCCTCGTCGGCGGCGGCGATGCGCAGCGCGGGTTCGTCGAGCACGCGCGTGAACGGCAGGCCGCTGGGCGGCTGCTGCGACACGTGCACTTCGGTGATCGGCTGGGCCGCATCGGCCGGCCAGCCTCCCAGCCGGCGCAGCAGCTGCACGCTGCCCAGCGACAGCGCCAGGGTGCGCGCGTCGGTGCTCACGTCGCGCTCGAGCGGACGCGCGTCGTACAGGTCGACGTGGGCGCCGGGCAACGTGCGCGCGGCATGCAGCGCGAGCGCGAGGCCCACGGGGCCGGCGCCGACGACGGCGAGGTTCAGGTCGCGAAGCATCGGCCGTATTATTCGCCGCACCCCGAACCCCCCTGGAGGAGGCCGCGATGGCGCTGATGGATTTCATCAAGAAGCAGTTCATCGACATCATCGAGTGGGTCGAGGAGGGCGACGGCACCCTGGCGTGGCGATTCCCGATCGCCGACCGCGAGATCCAGTACGGCGGCTCGCTCACGGTGCGCGAGTCGCAGATGGCGGTGTTCGTCAACGAGGGCAAGGTGGCCGACGTGTTCGGCCCCGGCATGTACAAGCTGACGACGCAGACCCTGCCGGTGCTC
>Ga0073934_10007408_pt1 | contig 15306 bp, 15 predicted proteins | sample LarsenN4metaG_FD_76834 | JGI IMG/M metagenome (GOLD analysis project Ga0073934, IMG submission 76834) | Hot spring sediment bacterial and archeal communities from British Columbia, Canada, to study Microbial Dark Matter (Phase II) - Larsen... ...
TGAATAACTTCTGCACCCGCAGGGCCAATTAATCCTTGAAGTTGGGTAAAAATTGCGTTTCTTGCTGCTGCTTCTCCAAATACTGCACCTGCGATCGCAATCACAATAATTAATAATGGGGCGATAGAAAAAATTGTGTAATAAGCTAAGGCTGCCGCTAACCGCGATGCTTTATCTTGCTGCCATTCGTTAAATGTTTCTTTGAGTAAATCCCAAATCACTGTTAATTTCATTAACTCTGTCTCCTTTGTCAGGATGGTTTGTTTGACCTCCCGCTTTGATAAATACTAAATTTGTGGAATTTTCCACATCTTCCTCAAGATGTTCATGCAGCGTCCTGGAGGTAGAATTGTGGCTGATATGAATTTTAGCTGTGTTACAAATTATGTTTTGGAAGACGAACACAGATGCACACCGATAAACACCGATGGATTATGCGTTGGTGGTTGAGTGAAACTATTCAAAACACAAAAACGAAGTAACTTTGCTTAACACTTCGCGTACCTTTGTGTCGACCTCTGCGCTCCTCTGCGTTTGAAGAGGTAATAAGTATTTTGCTTTTCTATTAAGGATTATCGATTACCGAAGCTTGGAATAATTTCTAGTTCTTGATAGCCTGTTTGCTGATCTACTTTTCTGGTAAAAGCAAATTCTTCTGTGTATCCAATCACTATTTCCGCAGTAGTGTAGATAATACATCCATTATCAAGATGTCCACCAATAGTTTTACCTTCTTTGTCAGCGATCGCAATGTGGAGATGAACACCTGTGTTAGCAATTGTACCGTTGAGAGAAAGAATTTCAAATTTGTCTGTTAAGACTGTACTCTTTTGTTGATTAGCAAAACGAATGCTTGCTTGTTTGAGACTACCAATTGCAGTTAAGATAAATCCGGCGTTAATATTTTGATTTATGGCAAAAATTTTTAGGCTCTGTCTTAAATCTTCATTAGGTCTGAGTCTAAAGGCAACTACTTTCATAAAGTGTTGATAAATCTTCTGGTTTTTATAGGAATCCGGTTTGGTTTTTGAAAAAATTTAATTTTGTGTAGTAAGCTGAAACAACTAAAATAGTGCAATAAATCTCTTCTTTTATCTATGTGTTCTCTCTTGCCTCATGCGGTTTGTTAATGCAGGGTTTTAGTCTTGTTGGTCTACTACACGAAATTAGGTTTTTAGATCTTACTGAACCGTATTGATCGCTAATCCCCAATTGCCCTCAACCCAGATATTTCTGCACTTGCAGTACTAATTCATTTGTCCAGTAGTTAGCAAGATCGGCTGCTTCTGCTTCTACCATGACTCGGATCACTGGCTCTGTGCCAGAAGCACGGACTAAGATTCTCCCAGTATCACCCATCGCAGCTTCAGCTTTAGCTATTGATTCTTGCAGAGGTTGGCATTCTTTCCACGCCATGCGTTTGTGGCGATCTTCTACTCGTACGTTCCGCAATAGCTGGGGGTAAGTGTGAAAGCTTTGATCTACCATTTCTGCGAGGGAAGCACCTGCCTGCTGTACTAAGGCTGCGACGTGTAAAGCTGTGAGTAATCCGTCTCCTGTGATGCCATAATGACGGCATAAAATATGACCAGATTGTTCTCCCCCCAGCATACCGCCAGTTTTCTGCATTTCTGCTTGTACGTATTGATCGCCGACAGGTGTGCGAATCAGTTTACCACCGCTTTGTTTCCATGCTCTTTCAAAGCCCAAGTTTGCCATGACGGTGGACACAATTAAGTTATCTGGCAATGCTTGCTTTTGCTGGAGGTGGTGTCCCCACAAGTAAAGAATGTAATCGCCGTTGACTTGCCGTCCATGATTATCTACTGCTAACACGCGATCAGCGTCGCCATCAAAGGCAAAACCTAGATCAGCGTTGTGTTCCCTAACTGCTGCTTGCAAAATATCGAGGTGAGTCGAACCACAGTTGACGTTAATGCGATCGCCATCCGGTTGGTGATGCAAGCAAATAACTTCTGCCCCCATCGATTCAAATACCGATGGTGCTAACCCAACTGCTGCACCCCAAGCCAAATCTAAAACTACTTTCATGCCTTGGAGATTAGCTGCTTCCAAAGACTGCGTTAACGCATTTGTGTAACTCCCCACCAACTCCGGGCGTGAATAGTATCTACCACAATTGCTAACACCGGTAGATGCTGCCACACCCCGCAGTCCGGCTTCAATTTCTGCTTGCAAAGCTTGGGGTAACTTTAAACCATCTGCACCAAATATTTTAATGCCGTTATCCTCTGGCGGGTTGTGGCTAGCAGAAATCATTACCCCACCAACGGCATCACTCATGCTGGTAAGATAGGCAACGCAGGGAGTGGGACATAAGCCTAAATACCAAACTTCTAGTCCTGCTGCTGTTAACCCTGCACTCAAAGCCATTGCCAGCATATCACTGGAGTTTCTTGAGTCCTGCCCAACAATTACTGATCCTGAATTAGCAGTATAAGACTGTAGTACGATACCCGCCCAATAACCAATTTGCAATGCTAGAGGCGCACTCAGTAATTCCCCTACTCGCCCACGAATGCCGTCTGTGCCAAACAAGGGAGTTGTCGGTAATGAGATGCTATTGGGTGCAAGGCTACCCTCGATAGCTTTCTGCAATTTATCAGGCTCAGAAGCAGAACTACCACCAAAGCCTTGAGTCCGAGTTATAGATGAGACCATAAGTAGAAACACTCCACACAGACACACAGAAGATTATGACTAATCCCCTATCAATTAGGTTTTACCACGATATCTGATTTGTTTTCTTTTTACAGATTTATTTGCTCTTCAGCTCTCATTTAAGCAGAAATACTTAATAATTATATGAAGCTTTTGTAAAAATAATCTCAAAAAATTAATTTATGTTGGTGGTTAGTTGTTAGTTGTTGGGGTTGGCGGGCATTGGGCATTGGTTATTCTCCGCGTCCCCGTGTATCCCCATCACTTTACAGATTTTAACTTCTTTTTACAATTCATAAACATACCTCTGTGCCCGTGATTGTCGTTGCTGTGTTGCACAATACAAAGTCTTGACACTTAAAAAATATTAATAGAAATTCTCATCAAATAGCTTTACTGTAACGTTTTAGTGGCTTTTGTAGCCGTTCTGAAAAAAGGCAACTATTTACCTTTTAAATTTGAGAAATTTAGCATGAGCAGTAATTTAGCAACTAAATTGCGTGTAGGCACCAAAAAAGCCCACACAATGGCAGAAAACGTTGGTTTTGTCAAGTGTTTTTTAAAAGGAGTTGTAGAGAAAAACTCTTACCGCAAACTGGTTGCCAACCTCTACTTCGTGTATTCAGCGATGGAAGAGGAAATGCAAAAGCACAAAGATCACCCTATTGTTTCCAAAATTAATTTTCTGGAGCTATACAGACAACACAGCTTAGAAAAAGACCTGACTTATTACTACGGTACTAACTGGCGGGAACAAATCCAACTCTCCCCAGCAGGACAAGCCTATGTTGGGCGCATCCGGGAAATTTCTGAAAAAGAACCAGAATTGTTAGTTGCTCATTCTTACACCCGTTATCTGGGTGATTTGTCTGGGGGACAAATTCTCAAAGGAATTGCCCAAACAGCAATGAACCTGAATGGGGATGGTGTCGCCTTCTATGAATTTGCAGATATTGACGACGAAAAAGCATTCAAAAACAAATATCGTCAAGCCTTGGACGAACTCCCGATTGATGAAGCTACAGCCGATCGCATTGTTGAGGAAGCAAACGACGCCTTTGGTATGAACATGAAGATGTTCAACGAATTAGAAGGTAATTTGATTAAAGCGATCGGGCAAATGCTTTACAACACCCTCACCCGTCGTCGGACTCGCGGTAGTACTGAAACCGGACTCGCTACAGCCGAGTAAAAGCTGTAACAATTTTGATTTTGGATTGTAGAAAACAATAATTAGTTGCCAATCTAAAACCAGATAGTACTAAATCTTGGCATAAAACATCTTAGGGGTAGTAGCCTTGAGATTACCTGTAGCAGGCATGGGTAAGCGCAAGGAGACTACCCCTAAACAATTAAAAATTAAAAATGAAAAATTAAAAGTTGGGACAAGAATAGTAGAGTTTCGGCTTAAAATAACAGAGGTTAATTTCCACACTCAATTAAGTTCAGTATTTAGCAAAATAATTATAGTTACAAGTTAAGTACTGGAATTTACTTATTTCTAAGACTAGAAAAAATCATTCCCAGCATGGCTACAAAAATTCCTGTCACCGTAATCACTGGTTTTTTAGGAAGTGGTAAAACTACTTTGATTCGCCACTTGTTACAAAATAATCAAGGACGACGCATTGCTGTTCTCGTCAATGAATTTGGTGAACTTGGTATAGATGGCGAACTATTGAAATCCTGTCAAATTTGTCCAGAAGATGGTGAGAGTGAAGATAACATTTTTGAATTAACCAACGGTTGCTTGTGCTGCACAGTGCAGGAAGAATTTTTGCCCACAATGCAACAATTACTCAAGCGACGCGATCGCATCGATTGTATTTTGATCGAAACCTCTGGTTTAGCATTACCAAAACCATTAGTAAAAGCATTTCGCTGGCCAGAAATTCGTTCCGGTGCTACAGTTGATGCTGTAATCACCGTCGTCGATTGTGCAGCAGTAGCAGCTGGAACCTTTGCCAGTGATCCACAAGCAGTAGAAGCACAAAGACAAGCAGATGATAGCTTAGAGCACGAAACACCCTTACAAGAATTATTTGAAGACCAACTAGCTTGTGCAGACTTAGTTATTTTAAATAAAACTGATCTAATCGATCAAGAAACAAAAGCAAAAGTTGAGGATTTAGTTAAACAAGAATTACCCAGAGTCGTCAAGATCGTAGAAAGTAATAAAGGTCAACTTGATCCATCTATCTTATTAGGATTTAAAGCCGCAGTTGAAGAAAACTTAGATACTCGTCCCAGCCACCACGACACCGAAGAAGATCACGATCACGACGAAGAAATCACAGCAACGCACTTAATTTTAGACCGTGATTTTGACCCGCAAATACTACAAAAACAATTGCAAACTCTTACCCAACAACAAGAAATTTACCGGATTAAAGGCTTTGTCGCAGTACCTAACAAACCCATGCGCTTAGTTATGCAAGGCGTAGGGACACGTTTTGAACAATTTTACGATCGCCCTTGGCAACCAGATGAAGTAAAGCAAACCCAGCTAGTTTTTATTGGTCGCAAGCTCAATCGTACTGAAATTGCAGCACAGTTAGAAGCGAGTTTGTGTTAATTTATTGCCTGGTCACAAGCCTAGTGAATTACAGGACAGATCATTCGTTCTGGAGGAGGGCAATAGTTGATCACAACCTCATATTTACTCACTATTTCTATTTGTAATAGCTATGACGATCGCTCAACTGTTTAATATTGCCAATCTTTACGTTTTACCTTTTTGGGCTTTGATGATTTTCTTACCCAACTGGAAAATTACTCGTCGGGTAATGGAATCATATATTCCTTTTGTGCCATTAGCATTAGCTTATATATATTTATTTGTCAGCAGCATTACACCAGAAAATGCCCAAGCATTATCGAATCCTCAATTAGCAGACATTGCCAAATTTTTCGCTGATGAAACAGCTGCTGCTACAGGTTGGATTCATTTTTTAGTAATGGATTTGTTTGTCGGTCGCCACATTTATTTACAAGGACAGAAAACAGGGATTTGGACAATTCATTCCCTTGCCTTATGTTTGTTTGCTGGGCCAATGGGATTACTTTCTCACATTTTGACTTACTGGATAGCGAAGAAATTTTTCCCAAATTCACAAAATGAGGCAACAACAGTAGCAGAAAAAACTGTGTCATCTACATAATTATTTTCAATTGTTGGTTTAAGGTGTGTTAGGGTAACACACCTTAAAAACTAGACTTTAGCAAGAGTCACTTTTTCTTGCTGATCTTGATATTTACCCTGACGTGCTTCATAACTAATAGCGCAGGGTTCACCTTCTAAAAATAGTAATTGCACAACGCCTTCATTAGCATAAATCCGACAGTCAGCACTAGAAGAATTAGAAAATTCTAAAGTTAAATGACCACGCCACGCAGCCTCCGCAGGAGTTAGATTCGCGATTATACCGCATCTTGCATAGGTAGATTTGCCAATGCAAATTACTGTTATATTGTCTGGCACTTCCAACCTTTCCAAGGCGACCCCTAAACCGTAGGAGTGTGCAGGTAGGATGAAGTAGCTGCCATTAGTATCTGTATGCAGTGGTGTTGGTTCCAAATTGTGAGGATTAAAGTTTTTGGGATCAACAACAGTTCCAGGAATGTGGCGAAAAATTCGGAACTCAACAGGAGAAAGCCGTATATCATACCCGTAAGAAGACAAGCCATAGCTGATAACACGGCGTAAGTGTGGAGCATCTGAATCTTTAATTTCTCGAATCAGGCTAGGCTCAAAGGGTTCAATCATAGCCTTTTGAGCCATTTGAGAAATCCAAATATCGTTCTTAATCACAAGTAGAGAATAATCGAAAAACCAAATTATATAGAATATCCTGAATTGGACATGGGCGATAGGGGGTAGGTGATTAGGGAGCAGCTTAAGTAGAAATAATCTTTAATTCTTAATTTCCTGTTCCTAGCCCCCAGTAACCGTTTCGCGATCGCCTCAAGGTTGATGACTGCGACGAATCTCTGTGATTTGATCCGCTACTTCCAGAATCGACTTGGGCATATCTGGCCCTGTGAGAATGATATCAACATGAGCAGGACGTTTTGCCAAAAAGGCTATAACTTCCGTTTCTGGAATCAAGCCAAAGTTAATTGCTAAACTTAACTCATCTAAGATAACGAGAGAATACTGAGCTTCACATACGACCTTTTGTGTATGTTGCCACAACTTTTGTAAGGCTTGAGTTTCGCTTTCATCAAGGTGTGGTGTATCGATACAACGAGGCAAATCACAACGAATCCAATCTAAATTTTGCCCCAACCGAATCGGGCGTTCATGTCCTTGATGAATGCCTCCTTTGAGAAATTGCACTATTAACACTGGCGTACCTTGACCAGCGATTCTCAGTGCTTGAGCCATCACACTAGTAAAAAAACTACGATGCGTACTCGTGAAAACTTGTACGAGTCCTTTTATCGAGTATGGTAGGCTGAGTATCAAATTTTCGTTTGGAGTTTCTAGCTGGGCAATCATAAGTGAATATAAAAAAATACAATAGATTAAAGCGTTGTCGCGGAGGTTTGTTCTGGTAAGTCTGCTTGTATAATCAAACTATTTTTAGGATATGTAGTTTATTTGGCAAGTTGCATTCTTAGTCAAACACTACCTCTGTACTCAAGTCAAGGTTTGTAAAGATTTTATTTTTGGTTTGACTTATGAAAAGATTGGTAAAAATTAAAACACATAATTTCCAATTTCAATCAAAGGAAGAAATTTAGGTAAATCGCTAAATAATCTGAAAAATTCCGGAATTTTTCAGATATTAAATTTTCTTTTAACTCAGCAAAACAGACTTAGACAGTTGTGAAATTGACAAGACCAGGAGTTTAGTGTTGTGAGATTAGTGATTGTGGGAGGTTCAGGATCTGGGAAAAGTACTCAAGCGCAAAAGCTATGTAGTCAATTAGAAATTCCTTTGATCGCAACAGGTGAGCTATTGCGTCAAGCAATTGCTAACTTTACCAACTTGGGTCGCTTTGCACAACCATACATGGCAACAGGGGAGTTAGTACCAGATGAGGTGATTATTGAATTTATCCTGACTCAACTCAAGCAGCCTGATGCTAAACGTGGTTGGGTGTTAGAAGGTTATCCTCGTACAGCCTTTCAAGCAGAAGAATTAGATTTTTTGTTGGATCAATTAGGACAACAATTAACTTGGGCAATTTATCTACAAGTACCACAAGCTGTTATGGTGAGCCGTGCTTTAGGACGTTCTCTTCCAGATGATCAACCAGAAATTGTCCAACGTCGCGTTGAGTTATTTTACGATCGCACCATTCCGATCTTGGAATATTACGACCGTCGCCGCCGCCTCCTAACCATTAACGGTGACCAATCACCAGAAATGGTGTTACACAGTATTATGAATCTGCTTTCTGTTTGTTAAGTTAGTGGTTGATTGTTAGTAGGTAGAGACGCGATGTTCCTCGCGTCTCTACATCAGTGGTTAGTGGTCATTTGTCACTATTTATTCTCCCCACCACCCCAATTCTTAGATAGTTGTTTAAATTTATTCAAAGTGTGACCTGAAAGGATACTCTGAAGGCAGTGTCTTATAAAATTTGAGGCTACTGCAATGGTTTGGCAGCGTCCAGACGGTCGGCAACCTTACGAACTCCGTCCCGTTACCTTTCATCAAGACTTTACTCGCTTTGCCTGTGGTTCGGTTTTGGCAATAGCTGGCGAGACGAAGGTGCTGTGTACTGTCAGTGTGATTGAAGGAGTCCCTAAGTTTCTTGCTGGTACTGGCAAAGGTTGGCTTACTGCTGAGTACCGTATGTTACCAACTGCTACTCACCAAAGACAAGAACGAGAATTTTTGAAATTATCTGGACGGACTCAGGAAATCCAACGTTTAATCGGACGTAGTCTACGAGCAGCAGTAGATTTAGAATTACTGGGAGAACGTACGCTGACTGTGGATGCGGATGTTTTACAAGCAGATGCAGGCACCAGAACCACAGCGATTACAGGCGGTTTTGTTGCTCTTGCACATGCAATTTCTAAATTATTGCAGCAAGGGGTTTTAGAGCGATCGCCCCTTGTTGGACAAGTGGCAGCTGTTTCTGTAGGCTTATTAAAGGGAGAGCCTTTTTTAGATTTAAACTACGTTGAAGATGTTGCCGCTACAGTAGATTTTAACGTGGTGATGAATGAGCATTTAGGAATTATTGAAGCTCAAGGAACTGCGGAAGAAGGCTGTTTTAGCCGTTCCCAGTTGAATCAGCTTCTAGATTTTGCTGAAAAAGGAATTCAAAATTTATTAGCTGCCCAACGACAAGCGATCCCTGATTGGCATCAAATATATCAAGGATAAGAAAATCAGTGAACAGTTAACAGTGAACAATTAAAAAACTGATAGCTGATAACTGTCATTGTTACTGATGATTTTTATTAAGATTCGGCAAGATTTTATTAAATTGCCGTAATTGGTTTGAATAAACAAGTGTTAAACCCTTCAAGAAGTTTAATGTCCAGACTCAAGTGTCAATTGTCTAGAGTTTTGACAAATGACCATTGACTATTGACTTCACGAGGTGAGTAATTTCGCTATGTAATGCTGGATATCGCCTATTATTGATGAGGAAGCGATGACAAGAAAAATTGAGGTTTTACCAGATCAAAAAGCGTTAATAGCGCGGGCTCAAGAATTAATCCTCTCGCAAACTAACGCTGCTATTGCACAGCGAGGAAAATTTACCATCGCCCTATCTGGCGGCAGTACACCCAAACCATTGTATGAAGCGATCGCTACCCAAAATCTCCCTTGGGATAAAATTCATGTCTTTTGGGGGGATGAGCGTTACGTTCCGCCGGATCATCCAGATAGTAATGAAGGTATGGCACGTCGTGCTTGGTTAGATCGTGTGGATATACCAGCAGCAAACATTCATGCTGTACCCACAACTGAAGGTGATCCAACAGTATCTGCGGCTAAGTACGAAAAGGAACTGCAAGAGTTTTTTAATTGTCAACCTGGAGAATTTCCGGCTTTGGATGTGATTTTGCTGGGTATGGGCGATGATGCCCATACTGCTTCTTTGTTCCCGCACACAGAAGCACTAAAAGTACGCGATCGCTTAATTACTGTAGGCAACAAAGATGGTAATCCTCGTATTACCTTTACCTATCCATTTATTAATGCGGCTAGATGCGTTATTTTCGTAGTTGCTGGCGCGAACAAAAAACCAGCCCTTACCCAAGTTTTCGCACCAGAAGCTGATAACTCTACTTATCCATCCCGTCTCATTCAACCTCAAGGAGAACTTTGGTGGCTACTGGATGCAGCAGCAGGTGATGAAATTAAATTATGAATTATGAATTATGAAGGATTAAAAATTAATTTATCCTTCTGCCAACTGAGCCTCCTGCTCTCTGCCTCATGCCTTCAAAAGTAATTGTTAAAATCGGAAGCTAGAGTTGTGCCTCTGCTTGCCAGCACTATTGTACGATGACCTAAAACAAAGGTTTAATTTCCATGATCGTCTGCCCTAACTGCAATCACCACAACCCTGATGGCGCTACCCAGTGTGAAGCTTGCTATACCCCCTTACCAGCGACTACTAACTGTCCTAGTTGTGGGGCAACCGTGCAGGCAGATGCTTCTTTTTGCGGGCAGTGTGGCTATCACCTGCGTACAGGTACTGTCACGCCAGTAGCAGCAACTGTAGCACCTGATATTCCAGTGGAAGTCCAACCGTTAGTTTCACCTGATCCACTTGTACAACCACAACCTGCATCAGTGAGTGGATCTGGCAGCTATACCACGCCTGACTCACCACCTTTGCCACCAACGGCTGTAGCATTTCCTTCAGTTCCTTCAGTAGAAAGCAGTCCACCACCACCTCCAATTCCAGCTTTTCATGCTGAGGAAACTAGCCCGTCTCCACCACCAGCACCCCCAGAACCACCAGTTGCTGTACCACCTCCAACCGTTGCAGCCCCGCCACCAGTAGCTGTAGAACAAGAGAGTCCAGTACTAGCAAGTGAAAGTGAACCAGCACCACAACCCACGCCACCACCTCCGCCACCAGCACAACCTGTAGCACCATCACCTGCTAGAACGCAATTACAGCAAGTAACTGCCCGGCTTGTCCATGTCCAAACAGATAGGCAAATTGAGTTGCCACAGAATCTGTCTGTAATTCATATCGGTAAGCCTAATGACCGGATTCCGCCTGACGTGGATGTTTCTGGCTTTCCCAACTCAGAAATTGTTTCACGGATACACTCAGATATTCGTGTTGAGGGAGATGCTTATTATATAGAAGATGTAGGCAGTTCTAACGGCACATACATCAATAATTTGCCCTTATTACCTGGAAACAGGCATCGTTTGAGACCAGGCGATCGCATCAGTTTAGGTAAAGGAGATCTAGTGACATTCATATTTCAAATCTCCTAAATGCTCAGTTATAGTGGAGGAGAATTGATACAAGCCTAGCGCGTGATTACACTTATCCTCTTGCACCCACTACAACCCGTTCCAGCCCAAAGTTGGACTTTTGCAGACGACGAACCAGCCATTTTGATCGGACGAGCGGCGGATAACCATGTTGTTCTGTATAGTGCTGTGGTTTCCCGTCGCCATATAGAATTAAGACGAGTAAACAATGGCTGGGAAGTCCTCAATTTAGGTGCGAACGGAACTTATGTCGATGGGAAAGCAATTGTGAGAGTACCAGTTACCGATGGAGTCATCCTCCGCCTTGCTCGTTCTGGACCGCAAATTCAAATTCGTTTAGGAATAACGACAACCACACCAGCTAGCAAGTCCCAGCGTTGCTTGCCAACCCTCGTAAATGCAGAAAGAGAAACAGAGATTGGAGAAAAATCAGATCAAGAAATTGAAAGTTTACCCAGGAAAAGGTGAATGGTTAGTGGTTAGTTGTTAGTTGTTAGTTGTTTAATACTTACTCCCCATCACCCCATCTCCACTTCCACCAAGCAGCTAAGATAGATAAAAAAGCAACTTCAACATTTGAGGTGGACGACTTTTAAAAACTCTATTAGTGGGCAAAATCCAAAATCCAAAATCTAAAATCTAAAATCGGATAACCCATGAGGGAATCAAAAAAAGAAAATCAATCCCTATTAGCTAACGAAGCTCCACCAGAGGTTGAACGCATGGGGCTTACCTGGCTAATAGGAGCAGCGATCGCGACCATAATTCTGTGGCAAGTTCCGGCAGGGAATTATATTTTATACCCGTTTACTATCCTAGCGACTTGGTTTCATGAAATGGGTCATGGCTTGATGGCCTTAATTCTGGGCGGTAATTTTCAACAATTACTGATTTTTTCCAATGGATCTGGTGTCGCATATTATAGCTACAACGGTGGATTATTCCTAGGTTCTCTTAGTCGTGTTGTAGTTGCAGCAGCTGGCCCCATGGGCCCACCTATTGCTGGTGCGGCTTTAATCTTGGCTTCTCGCAATTTTAAAACTGCTTCGTGGAGTTTAAAAATATTAGGTGGTTTTTTACTGCTATCAACGGTAATTTGGGTCAGATCCCTATTTGGGTTAGTGGCAATTCCTTTACTGGGTTTAAGTATTCTGGGTACTGGTTTGAAAGCACCACGCTGGTTACAGGGATTTACTGTGCAATTTTTGGGTGTACAAGCTTGTGTGAGTACATATCAGCAACTCGATTATTTATTTAGCTACAGTGCAGGCCCATTAGGTTTATCCGATACAGCTCAAATTCAGCAACAATTACTTTTACCTTACTGGTTTTGGGGAACTTTAATGGCGATCGCATCTCTGATTATTCTTGTACAAAGTCTGCGCCTCGCTTATCGTGCTAGTTGACAACTTTCTTTTGCGAGAACGAACCAGTTTCTTGGCAGTGATACAGTAAACTCGGATAATTAAATATTGGTCATATATATTAAGTTTTTTTGCTCAACACATATGTCAGTCAAAGTTGGAGATATTGCTCCCGATTTTACTCTGCCCTCCCAGTCTGGTTCATTAGTTAGCATCAGTAATTATCGCGGTCGCAAATGTGTCGTTCTTTATTTCTATCCGAAGGACGATACGCCAGGATGTACAGCAGAGTCATGTGCCTTCAGAGATCAGTATGAAGTCTTCCAGGATGCTGGTGCTGAGGTTATTGGCATTAGTGGCGACTCCCCAGAGTCTCACCAAAAATTTGCGAACAAGCACCAGCTGCCCTTCATATTATTAAGTGACACAAGTAACCAAGTTCGCAAACTATATGGTGTCCCGACGACTCTTGGTCTTCTTCCTGGTCGTGTCACCTACGTGATTGATCAAAATGGAATTGTACAGCACATTTTCAACTCTCAATTCAACTTTAAAGGTCATGTAGAAGAGGCACTTAAGAAACTGCAATCTTTAAAAGAGGAGCAGGATTAGATAACTAATGTCCCCTCTTAATTCAGTAAATCTCTATTTTCGATCAAGATTTCAAAATCAAACCAGGTTGTTCCGTTTCAGGTTCTTTATGTTCCTCTGCTTCCGGCAAGCCAAGTATCGACCGATACAGTTTGTCATACTGTTTAGCTGAGCGATACCAACTAAAATCCTGACCCATGCCACGTTTTTGTAAATCTTGCCAGTAATCTTTGTATTGGAAGCCTTCCCAAGCGCGAACCATACAAGTGAATAAATCCAACGGCTCATAGCGGTCAAAACAATAACCAGTACCGCTATGATGGATGGGGACATGGTGCGATACGGTGTCCACTAATCCTCCGGTACGACGGACAATGGGTACAGAACCATAGCGTAAAGCCATCATTTGGCTAATACCGCAGGGTTCAAAACGGCTAGGCATTAAGAAAGCATCAGAACCAGCATAGATACGACGGGCTAGGGCATCATTATAAAGTAAATAAGTTTTCATCCGTCCGGGGAAGCGGGATGCCATCTGCCACAATTGGCTTTCGTAGTAGCGATCGCCTGTACCCAATATAATAAACTGGGCATCGGTATAAGACATAAACCGATCCAGAATATTCAACACTAAATCAATACCTTTTTGTTCTACTAGGCGTGTCACCATCCCCACTAAAAAGGCACTCGAATTGACTTCTAGCCCTACTTCTTCTTGTAAAGCAACTTTATTGGCTTTGCGCTTTTCTAGGGTGTCGCTGGTAAAGTTTTGGGCAATGTATTTGTCAGTTGCGGGATCGTAAACTTCAGTATCAATGCCATTGACAATCCCCGATAATTTCCCACTGATAAAAGACATTAAACCTTCTAAAGTCTCACCGTAGGTGGGCGTCTTGATTTGTTCAGCATAAGTCGGGGAAACAGTAGTCACTCTGTCGGCGTATTGCACCGCAGCAGCCATTGTGTTGTGTCCTTGCATATACCAGGGACACCAAGTTATTTTTTCCAAATACCAGCGCCACGGACCTTGATACGCCAGATTATGAATTGTAAACACACTGGTGATATCAGGAGACTGGTGCATCCAAACAGGAATCATGCCTGTGTGCCAGTCGTGACAATGAACAATTTCTGGTTTCCAGTAATTCCAGCAAAACTCAGCAGCACCATTGGCAAACAAAGTAAACCGCCAGTGTTCATCTTCTCCAGCATAGATGCGACGGGGCCAGAAAGCCGGATGTCCAAATAGATACAATGGCACATCAGTACCAGGGAGAACACTTTCGTAAACGAAAAAGTCCTGGAACATGGCATATCCATGCCAAATGGGGTCTTTGGGAATCTCCATTTTGTCTGGCAGAAAGCCGTAGTAAGGCAAGAAAATCCGCACGTCATGCCCCATTTTTTTCAGGACTTTAGGTAATGCTCCAACGACATCACCCATTCCGCCAACTTTTGCAACCGGAGCTGCTTCTGCTGCAACAAATAGAATCCGCATGGTAATTTTTGCTTCCCCGAATTTGCCTAGGTATTCAAATTTTCCTTGCTAAACTGTCAGCCAAATTTGGTGGACCTGCTTAGCAACTGTAATTTTTCTTAATATCACCACAATAACAGTTATCAGTTACCAGTTGTCATTTTTCTAACTGATGCCTAATCTGAGTTCAAAACACAACAAGTTTTATGTTTGAGAAATCGACCACCGATGGACACTGATGAACACAGATACACATAGATAGATGATTCGTGTGCATTTAGTCATCTGAATGCAGTGTGGATTTACATTCAGATGTAACTGTTGACTAATCACTGATAACTGAATCACTGTTCACTGATTTAAGAACCACGCTGGATTTCAGCAAAGATTTGATCTAAAATTTCCTGCGCTCCTTGTCCCCGCATCCGTTGTGCTAGTTCTATACCCAGCTGTTCTGCGTCTTTGGTCGCGCCAGAAATGGTGTCTTTGACCACTTTTTGACCATCGACACTGGCGACAATTCCTGTTAAAGTCAAATTATTATCCTTTACTTCAGTGTTTACACCGATAGGAACTTGGCAACCACCTTCTAGTTCCCGCAAGAAAGCGCGTTCCGCTAGACAGCGATCGCGTGTTTCGGGGTGTTCGATGGCTTTGAGCAGGGATATCAGTTCTGTATCTTCAGCACGGCATTCGATGCCCAATGCACCTTGACCAACAGCATGTAGAGAAACTTCTTTGGGGAGAACTTGATGAA
>Ga0073934_10007409_pt1 | contig 15306 bp, 12 predicted proteins | sample LarsenN4metaG_FD_76834 | JGI IMG/M metagenome (GOLD analysis project Ga0073934, IMG submission 76834) | Hot spring sediment bacterial and archeal communities from British Columbia, Canada, to study Microbial Dark Matter (Phase II) - Larsen... ...
AATTGGCCGCTGTGGCTGAGCGCAATCGGCAGTTCGCCCGCCAGCATCTGAACCTTCGCATCAATACTGAGAGTTACCGCCAGCTCTTCGAGTCGATAGTAGCGACGCATCTCAGTTCGGCAGGCAATACAGCAGAACTTCCGGTCCTTCACTGAAGTCGAGGCGGCGCATCTGGGATGCGCCGCAGTATCGGTCTAAGCGATGCGTCGACCCCGAGTCGGAATTGTTGTTACACAGCTTGGCTACGGCGGAGCCGAGAAGCAGACCTACGAGATGGTCCGGCGGCTGAAAGAGACCTCTTGGGCACCGGTCGCCATCTACTGTCTGTCCGGTCAACTCGAACCCTATAAAACCGCGATCGAGCAGGAGGGCTATCGAGTGCACGTGCTCGACCGCGCATCCAGCTTCGATCCGATTCGATTGCTGCAGTTGCGCCAACAGCTCAAGCGAGACGGAATCACGATTGTCCACGCTGTCCACCTGCTCGCGTCAGCTTACGCCTGGATAGCGACGCGAGGCTTGCCGGACGTGGTCGTCCTTCCGACGATGCGCGGCACGGTCGTACGCCCGGGGCGGCTCCGCACTGCCGTATACCGACGGATGCTGGCCTCCTCGCCGAGGATTCTTGCGAACTCGCATAGCGGGTCTGAATTCCTCATCCGCAACTTCTGCGCTGATCCGGCGGCGGTGATGGTCGTGCCCAATGGGATTGATTTCGCGCTTCTTCGGGAACTTCACGAGCCAGCGCGGCTTCGTTCGGAACTCGGACTCGCGTCGACCGAACAAGTCATCGGATTCGTAGGCAGGAATTCCCGGGTCAAGAACGTGGCCCGATTCCTCGACGTGTTTCGACGCATCCGGACCCTGCGCCCGAACGTCAAAGCGGTCCTCATCGGCCATGGTCTCGGCGAAGATGCTCGGCAGAGCTTGGCGGCGGATCTGCCGAGGTCGGTTGCGTTCTTTCTCGGGCCTCGCCAGGACGTCCCGACGCTTCTGTCAGGGCTCGACGCTCTGGTTTTGACCTCCGATTCGGAGGGCTGTCCCAACGTCGTGCTGGAGGCCCTTGCTGTCGGGACGCCGGTCGTTGCCTCCAACGTGGGCGACGTCGCGCGGATGATCTCTCCAGGGCTCGGGTACGTCGTGTGCCCCCAGGACATCGCGGGCTATGTCGCCGCCATCGGATCCCTGCTCGATACGCACTCCAAATCCCGAGAACTGCTCGACGCTTCTCGAACTCTGGCACCTATATACGGCATGCAAGCCATGATGGAGAGTACGCTGCGCGTCTGGCGTGACTGTGCGGCGATCGCTGAGAACGCGCCGGCACGAGAGCCGGCGCGCATCTCTGATTAGCTTCAGTTGCTCGTGATTCGAACGTTCGTCGGCGCCTTGGGTCGAGTGTCACGCCAGGCCACTGCCGAAATGCCGACGTCAGTTCCGTCCGATGCGGCGTTCTTTCCTGGGCTTCCCGGTTTAAGAACGAACCAGGACCGCGCTTCATCGACCGATCTCGGGATGCGAAAGCCCCACTGGTTTGCAGAGTAGTCGCCGTACTGGGGTGGATCGGTAAACTGCGGTGCCTGGCGAACTATCGAATTCTTGTCTTCGCCAGACAATGCGACCCACTCTTCGTACAGGATCTTCGTTCCGCGATCGATCAAGTAGTATTCGTCGATCTTAGGCTGATAACTGTAGTTCAGGTTGAAGTCGCTCGACAGCAGCGGGAGCCCTGCGTCGCTAATGCCAATCCAGCCGTCCCGTTTGTTCACGAGGATATTGTCTCGGACGATCGCACCTTGCTTGACATTGTAGAGATTCATCCCCGTGAATCCGTAGCATGGCTTATTGGCAGGAATATAGAAGGTGTTCTTAAGAATGTGCGCCTCTCGCGCACCTTCCCAGTTCACACCCGCCTGAAACATATCCTGGGCGTCTACAAGGAGGTTATTGACCAAAAGGATCCTGCCGGCACCCTGAATTGAGAACAGATGGGTAGGGAGGACCCAAAAGACGATGTCCCGAATCTCCACTTGATTGGAGGCGCTGCTGAGGCCATCGAAATTGTTCCTGAACAACGTGCTAACGACGTAGTCAGATGCCCCGCGTAGAGATCCGGCACCGCGGAAGCCGTGCACGACCAGATTCGAGAACGTGATATTTTCCGTATTCTGCGAGCCAATACCGCCTGACTGGGTTGGAAATCCATCACCCTCAGCGCAGTTCACTTTACCGCTTATGTCGTATCCGGTATGGATATCGGCCGGACCGATGATCTCTGAATTGGTAATCGTGACATTCGTTGCGTCTCTGATATCAACGCCACGCGACTTCGTCGGCCATTCGGGGTCCAGACGTCCATCAATCGTGAATCCGTCGAGGATCACATTACTTACCCGCGACAACTCGCCACCGCGTATCGTCACAGCCCCGGCGGATTCCGGCACGTACCGGATGGGCGTGGCTGCAGTCCCTGACTCCCTCACGATTTGGGCGAACGTATAAGTTCCGCGGGGAATTTTCACAACGCGCTCCGCTGGCGCGCTCTGCGCCCCGCCGATGGCCACCCAAGCGGCCACGGCCGCCGCACACAAGACTGATCGAGTCCCTCGTCGCATGGTTCTCCTGCTAGGTTTGCCTGGGGATCAGCAAAGAGGATACCGCAGCCCAGCAGCGCCGGCCGCCTAGAAATCCAACTATTCCAGAGGGTTCCGGGTCGAGGCCGAAAATTCTCCACGCCGCGACCTGGAAAAATTTACATCATCGGCTTTTTCGTTACATTACTGTCGGCAGGTAATGGACCGGCCCACGACGACGCGAGAACGCCTCAAGACGCCGTGCCTTGCGCTCAGAACGCACGTGGCGGGCATTTTCTGATGGAAGGACAGATCGGAGAATCTGGGACGGAGGGTCTTGCTGCAATCGCAGATGCTCTGCGGGTAGCCGTCGTCGGCAATTTCAACCCGCGCCAGAGCGGAGTCAAGTACCAAGCCGAGGTTCTGTCCGACTTATTCGAAGCGGACGGGGCAGCTGTTCTCCGTGTGACGTACCAACAGAACCGCTATCTACGCCCGTTCTGCACTGTCGCCGAACTTCTCGCTCAAGCGCCCCGCTTTGACGTGGTGTGCTGCCAGGCGTTTTCGTTCGGGAACTGGGTGAACGCCGCCTGTGCAATTGCTTTGGGACGTTTCCTGCGAAAGCGCGTCGTCGTCGTTTATCGCGGCGGGGGGTTCATCGAGTTCGTGTCACGATATCGGTGGGCCGTCCTGCCCTTTCTTCGGCGCGCACACCGCGTCGTCGTGCCGTCGGGCTTTTTGCGGGAGGCCATGGACAGGTTCGGCGTTCGAGCCCACATCATCCCCAATATCATCGATCTCGAGTCGTGGCCTTACCACCGGAGAGATCGGTTCGCCCCTGATCTGCTCTGGGTTCGCCACTTGCGCGAGGGCTACAACCCCTGGATGGCGATCGAGGCTCTCAGGACGGTGCAGCACCATTATCCGAACGCGACCCTTCGGATGGCGGGCGATGGACCGCTCGAAACCAGCATACGACGCTGGTTGGCCGCCGAAAGCGTCACTGGCGTGACCCTCCTGGGCCACCTTCCGATGAGCGAATTGCAGCGGCACTACCGCGAGTGCAGCATCTTCATCAGCACGACCAATTACGATAATCAGCCGAGGTCCGTTCTGGAGGCCATGGCGAGCGGGCTCCCGGTGGTCTCAACAAACGTCGGCGGAGTCCCGTTTCTGGTTCAGAACGGAGTGAATGGCCTCCTCGTACAAAAGGGCCGAGCAGACGAGATGGCGCAGGCCGTGCTTCGGTTGCTTGGGGATCCTGCAGAAGCCAGGCGGCTCAGCGAAGCTGGACTCGATACGGTACGCCAGCACTCTTGGGCGGCCAATCGTGAGCGGTGGCTCGACGTTCTCTCCCCATCGATGCAGGAGTGACGCGGGCGTGAGTGCGATCGATCGGATACTTCCCCTCTATGGGGCGCTTCCCATTCCGCTTCAGAACCTCATCGTTACAGGGTACGGCTTCGTCCTGCATCGACGACGGTACGGCGCCGAGCACGACGCGATGCTTCGGTTTCTGATGCAAAGCCGGCAATGGAGCCGGGATCAGCTCAAGGACTACGAGTTCCGCAGACTCAAGGACACTGTCGAGTATGCCAATCGGTGGGTCCCCTACTACAGGAACCTCTGGAAGCAAATCGGCTTCGACCCGCGCGACGTTCGATCGCTCGATGACTTCCGGAGGCTGCCGGTTACTGAGAAACAGATTGTCAAACAGGACCCGCTACAGTTTGTATCAGAGGAATTCAGAGGCCTTCGCCTCTACCGAGGGAGCACGAGTGGCACTACGGGGAAGCCTCTCGCCACGTACAAGGATCGAGGCTGTTACCAGCGAACATGGGCGTTCCTTGAGCGGCAACGACGAATCTGGGGGATCAGACATCGACGACCCCGCATTTCCATCGGTGTTCGTCCGATCGTGCCAATGAGCCAGACGACGGCGCCGTTCTGGCGCCACGATTTGACCGAAAACAACTGGCTGTTTTCGAACTTCCACCTCTCCACCGCCAACCTCGATCGGTGCGTGGATAAGATCGCCGAGATCCAGCCGGAGGAGATCAACGGATATCCGTCTGGCGTCTCCATGCTCGCGGTCCGCGTGCTGGAGCGGGGCGTGAAGACGATACGCCCGAAAACCGTGATCACCACGGCAGAGACGCTCTATCCGGGTCAACGTGAGGTGATGGAGAGCGCATTCGGCTGCAAGATTGCGGACGAGTACGGCTCGGGCGAGGTGGTTGTCTGGGTGGCGCAGTGCCCGCACGGAACCTATCACGTCAGTCACGAGTTCGGATTCATCGAAACGGTGCAGGGCAACGAATCAGTGCATGGTGTCCCAGGTGAAGTACTCGGCACGGGTTTCGTCAATCGGGCGCAGGTGTTCGTACGCTATCGCCTGGGTGACACCGTGATGCTTCCAAGCCAACCGGTCAATTGCGCATGCGGATGGCAATCCGAAACTGTCGATCAGATCGTGGGTAGAACGGATGACATCCTTTATACCCCGGACGGCCGCGCTCTCGGCCGTCTGGATATCGTGATGAAAGGCATCACCGGGGTCGCGGAAGCGCAGCTCGTGCAGGACCGCACCGATCACCTCACGGTGAACCTGGTTCCGGATGATGGAGTCGTTCCGCAGATCGAGCACACGATTCGAGAACGCCTGTTCAAGCTGTTCGGCCCCCGGATGCAGTTCGATTTTGTGTGGGTTGACCGGATCGAGCGAACGCGCGCCGGCAAGTTCCGGTATCAGGTGAATCTGGTCACGAATGCGGACCGGGTGGGCTCGAGCCAGCTCCGCTGAACCGGCGTTCCTATTGCCGGCTGCACCGCCAAACACACGTCTGCGGCTTCCATCCTTCCAGGACGCAACCGGGCTTCGGCCATAGACAGTCCTCGCAGCGCTCCCCGGACCAACTGTCGGTTCTGAGGTACCAGACACGAACATGAATACACAGACCTCTCAGCAAGGCACTGCCCTGATTGCGTCCGACACTGCCGTCAGCACGCCTTCCGAGGCCGGCATTCCCCGGCAGTGGCTCGGTATGTTCGCAGAGGTGCACCAGGCGCGGCGTGCGCTCGTGCTTGCCGTTCAACTCGGACTCCTGGCGCTGATCGTCCGGCAGTTCCGCATCGAGAGCACGGCGTTCCTGCAGGTCTGCCTTCTGGCCTTTGGCGGAGCGCTGCTGCAGGAAGCCATCCCTCGGCCTCACCGCCTGTCATTCTTCGCGCTCCTCTCCCTCGCCTCAATCGCGCTCGTATTCGGGCTCCGCCAAGGCGCGTTGATTGTCGCCTCGGGGCTGGCGCTGATAGGCATCTGCCACCTGCCCGCGGCCTTCCGGGTTCGCGTCCTCGTCCTGGCCCTCGCCGCAGGCGTGCTCGCCGCACTGCGCCTCGATTGGATATCCGGCCCGTGGTCCCGCGCCGTCTGGCCGATCCTCGGCTCGATGTTCATGTTCCGCCTGATCGTCTACATGTACGACCTGCGGCACGAAACAGGGCCGAAGTCGCTGGCGCGCACCACCTCCTACTTCTTCCTGCTCCCGAACGTCTGCTTCCCGATGTTTCCGGTCGTCGACTACAAGACGTTCAAGCGAACCTACTGCGACGTCGAACTGGATCGTATCCAGCAGGTCGGCATCCAGTGGATCCTGCGCGGCGTGATTCAACTGATCCTGTATCGCGTCGTCTATTACTACCTGACCATGTCGCCGGCGGACGTCACGAATCCAGGAGACCTCGGCCGGTTCCTGGTCGCGAACTACCTGCTGTACCTGCGCATCTCCGGCCAGTTTCACGTCATCGTCGGCATCCTCAGGCTGTTCGGGTTCAATCTCCCCGAAACGCATCACCGCTACCTGCTCGCCTCGAGCATCAACGACTTCTGGCGCCGCATCAACATCTACTGGAAAGATTTCATGATGAAGCTCTTCTACTACCCGAGCTTCTTCGCCCTGCGGAAACGCCGCGTGAGCGAGCGGGCATCGCTGGTCATCGCAACGCTCGTCGTGTTCGTGGCTACCTGGCTGCTCCACTCGTACCAATGGTTCTGGCTGCGCGGCTCCTTCCCATTGACATGGCCCGACGCGCTCTTCTGGGGCATCCTGGGCCTTCTCGTCGTCGCCAACACGCTGCACGAGTCGTCGAGAGGACGAGCCCGGCGATTGGGCAATCGGAAATTGACCGTATCGGAAATGAGCGGCGTCGCCCTGCGGACCGCGCTGACCTTCTGCTTCATCTGCGTGCTCTGGTCGTTATGGACGGCCGAGTCGGTCTCGCAATGGTTTTCGCTGTGGACGTCCGCGTTCGAGAACGGCATCACCGCTCAGACGTGGCACGCGCTGTCTGTTGGCGCCGCGGCGGCCGGAGTGACCGCTATCGGCGCATCGCCCGGGGCCCGGAAACCCCAGCAGTCGAGAGCGCCGGGAGGCTTGATGAACCGCACGTTCGTGACGACGGCGGCGATCGCCGCGCTCTTCCTCGTGGGGCATCCACGCGTCTACACGCGGCTCGACGCGCGGCTTGCCACGGTGATGGACTCGCTGCGGGAGCAGAAGCTTAATCGGCAGGACGCGGCAATGCTGGAAGCCGGCTACTACGAAAACCTGCTCAGCGTCGAGCGCTTCAACAGCCAGCTGTGGGAGCTGTACTCGAAGCGGCCGGCCGGCGACGCCAATCTCCGCGATTCGGGCGGCATGAGGCAAATCCCGACGTTTCTCGTCGAGGAGCTGATTCCTTCTCTTGACATCACCTTCAAAGGTGTCCCGTTTCAGACGAACTCAGCCGGGATGCGCGATGATGAGTACACACTCGACAAGCCCGCCGGCACGCGACGGATCGTCGTACTCGGTCCATCGGATGCCATGGGAACGGGCGTGCTTGCCAGCGAAACGTTCGCGTCCGTACTGGAGCGGCGCTTGGGCGCTCACGGAGGTTACGAAGTCCTCAATCTTTCCACGTCCAACTACACGCCTCCACAGCATCTCTGGCTGCTGGAACACCGTGGATTTGCCTACTCGCCTGACGCGGTCGTTCTCGTCGGTCACGACGACGATGCCGACCGCGCGTCGCGCCACCTGGCGACCGTGATGAGCCGAAGCATCGAAGTGCCGTACCAGGAGCTACGGGAGTTCGCGGAGCGCGCGGGAGTTACTGCGGGAATGCCGGAATCAGAGGCACGAAGACGGCTGAAGCCGTACTCGGACGAGATCGTGGCCTGGACCTACAGGCGAATCGCCGATCTCTGCCGCGAGCGCGGCGCGACACCGGTGTGGGTCTTCCTGCCGTTCCTGGTCGAGGACCGCCAGCAGGTCGACGAAGCGCTCAAACAGCATGCAGCCAGCGCCGGATTCATGACACTGGATTACTCCGGCTTGTATCGCGGGAAGGATATTCGTTCGTTCCGGGTTGCCGAGTACGATCTCCATCACCCCAACGTTGCCGGACACACGCTCATCGGCGAACGTCTCTTCCGCGATCTCTCCTCCGGGGTAATCTCCTCGCGCCTTGGACTCGATGGCCGGAACGACTCCACGAAAGGACTGCCGTGACGAAAGATACGCTTGGAACGGTCAAAGAATTCATCCTCGCCGAATTTCTGCCCGGCGAGGACCCGAATGCCCTTACCTCATCGACACCGCTGATCACAGGCGGCATCCTGGATTCCATTGCGACGCTCAAGCTGGTGGGATTCCTCGAGGAGACCTTCCGCATTCAACTCGAGCCTCATGAAGTGGATGCCGACAACCTCGACACGCTCGCGGCCATTGAGCGTCTCGTCGCACGAAAGGGCCGGGCGACATGATTCCACTCACCCTGCAGCAGCGGCTCGAACGGGCAGCCGCCCGGTGGCCGCGGCGGACGGCGATTGAAGACCCGGAGCAAGGATCGGTTGACTACGCCCGCCTCGACGCGACGGCGGGCCGGCTGCGCGACCGCCTTTGCGCGATGGGCGTTCGCCGCGGCGACCGCGTCGGCTTCTGCCTGCGCAAGTCGGCCGATGCGGTGGCCGCACTCTACGGTGCCATGAAGTGCGGCGCCGCGTACGTCCCCACCGATCCACTCGCACCTGCCAGCCGCAATGCGTACATCCTGAACGATTGCGCGGTCGCCGTCGCGATCGTCGATCGCCGCTTCGAGGCCGCGCTGCGGCGCGAGTTCGAGGCGCTGGGACGAGTTCCTCCCCTAATCGTGCTCGACGAGCCGCCGGGCCGCGCCCTGCCGCTGGAGACCGCGCTCGACCGCCTCGACGGGGCGCAGCCGCCGCCAACGGCCTCGACCGAGCCGGGCCACCTGGATGACCTCGCGTACATCCTCTACACGTCCGGCTCCACAGGAAAACCCAAAGGGGTGATGATCAGCCATCGGAACGCCTGCAGCTTCATCGACTGGTGCTCCGACACGTTCCAGCCCGGCGAAGACGACCGCTTCTCGTCCCATGCTCCCCTCCACTTCGATCTCTCGATCCTCGATATCCACGTCCCCGTTCAGCATGGCGCGGCTGTCGTGCTCGTGGGCGAGGAGATCGGCAAGGACCCGGTGCGTCTCGCGCCGTTCATCGCGGCGCAGCGCATCAGCATCTGGTACTCGGCGCCGTCAATCCTCAGCCTCATGGCGCAGTACGGCAATCTCCCGGCCCACGACTACGGCGCGCTCCGGATGGTGTTGTTTGCGGGCGAGGTATTTCCGGTCGCGCACCTGCGGTCGCTGATGGAGCAGCTGCCCGAGCCGCGCTACTTCAATCTGTACGGACCTACGGAAACCAACGTCTGCACGTTCTACGAGGTGATCGGTCCCGTGCCGTCCGAGCGGACCGAGCCGTATCCGATTGGCGTGCCCTGCGCTCACTATCGCGAGAGAGTCGTGGACGAACTCGGGCATGATGTTCCGCCGGACGGTGAAGGCGAGCTCTGCATAGCCGGCCCCGGCGTGATGCAGGGCTACTGGAACCTGCCCGAGCAGACGAGCCGCGGGTTCCTCGCGAGTGGCGACGGAGAACGCTGGTACCGAACAGGCGATATCGTCGTCCGGCAGCCGGACGGCAACTACGTATATCGAGGGCGCCGCGACCGCATGGTCAAGAAGCGCGGCTACCGCGTGGAGCTTGGAGAGATCGAGGCGTGTCTCTATACGCATCCAATCATCAAGGAAGCCGGCGTCATCGCACAACCCTCGCCGGACGGGCTGCAGGTGCGCGCGTTCGTGAGCACTCGTGATGGCACGAGGCCGTCGATCATCGAACTGAAGCGGTTCTGCGCCGAGCGGCTGCCGCTGTACATGGTTCCCGACGTGTTCGTCGTCAGGGATCGCCTGCCCCGAACGTCCACCGACAAGGTGGACTACCAGAAGCTGAAGGAGCTCTGATGGATTTCGCTCTGACCGAGGAGCAACAGCTCCTTCGCCAGCAGATCGTGCTGTTTGCAAAACGCGAGCTCAACGACGGTGCTCGCGAGCGCGACAGGGACCACGCCTTTTCCCGCGAGCTCTGGCTCAAATGCGGGGAGATGGGGCTGCAGGGGCTGCCCGTACCCGAGGCGCTCGGCGGAAGCGGTCTGGATCCCCTCTCCACCGCGGTGGCGCTGGAAGCGTTCGGCTACGGGTGCCGGGACGGCGGTCTGGTGTTCTCGGTTTGTGCGCACCTGCTCTCGTGCGTGATCCCTCTCTGGAAGTTCGGGTCGGAGGAGCAGAAGCGGCGGTACCTCTCGGATTTGTGCAAAGGGCGCCTGATCGGCGTGCACGCGATGACGGAGCCCCAGTCCGGCTCGGATGCATTCGCGCTCGCCACGAAGGCTGAGCCGGACGGGGACGGGTTCCGCATCAACGGCAGCAAGACCTTCATCTCGAACGGCCCCGTGGCGGACGTCGTCATCGTGTTCGCCGTGACGAATCCGGACAAGGGCTACTACGGCGGCGTGACCGCCTTCCTGCTCGAGCGCGGCACGCCCGGTTTCAGCGCGAGCCAGCACTTCGAGAAGATGGGCCTGCGCACGTCGCCTCTTGGCGAGCTGGCGTTCGACGACGTGCGTGTGGGACCGGAGGCGGTACTGGGGAAGGTCGGCGGCGGTTCGGCGATCTTCACGCACGCGATGGACTGGGAGCGCGTCTGCCTGTTCGCCAGCCACGTCGGGACGATGGAGCGCCTGCTCGAGGAGGTGGTGGCGCACGCCCGTACACGGACGCAGTTCGGACAGGCGATTGGCAAGTTCCAGGGCGTGTCGCACCGGATCGCCGACATGAAGGTGCGCCTCGAGGCGGCGCGCCTGCTGATCTATCGCGCGGCGTGGGCGCTCGAGCGCCAGCGCAGCATCTCGCTCGACGCCGCGATTGCCAAGCTCTTCGTGAGCGAGGCGTTCGTCCAGTCTGCCCTCGGAGGGCTGCAGGTCTTCGGCGGCTCCGGGTACACGAGCGATTACGACGTGGAGCGGATCACCCGCGATGCGCTTGGCAGCACGATCTATTCCGGCACCTCCGAGATGCAGCGCAACATCATCGCGCGGTTCCTCGGGCTCTGACCAGGTTGGCACCGGCGCTCCGTTTATCCCTCATGCCTCACGTCACCCTCGGCATCAGCGGCGCACGCCGCAACGCCGCCGCGGCGCTCTGCGTCGACCGGTCGCTCGTGGCCGCCTGCGAGCAGGAGCGGATCGTCCGCCTCCGCGGCGTCGGCCTCGTGGATGGCGCGCCGCCGGCCGAAGCGATTGACGCAGTGCTCGCGGTGGCGGGGCGCACCCGCACCGACATCGCCGCCTACGCCGCCGCCGAATCCGAGGTGCGCGTCCCGAACGGCGCCCCGCTCGTGCGCCTCGATCATCACGAGGGGCACGCCGCTACCGCGTTCTTCACCTCGCCGTTCGACGCGGCCGCCATCCTCGTCTGCGACGAGCACGCCACGCCGGCCACCACGGTCTGGACCGGCCGCGGCGTCACGCTCTCGCGCGCGGGGTGGATGGTCGGCCCGGGGCTTGCCGCCCTCTACTCCGCCGCCGCGGCCGCGCTCGGCTTCGAACGCCGCGAACACGAGTTCGAAGCGCTCGCCGCGCTGGGCGAGGCCACCTGCGTCGACCGCCTCCGACACCTCCTCGCATACCGCGACGGCGTCATCCACGCGAGCCCGGGGTTCAATGCGCTCCTGGCCGAATGGGCCGCGTCGCTCGGCCGCGCACCCTCGCGCGTGGCCGACCTCGCCACGAGCCTTCAGGAGCGCGTCGGGGAGCTGCTGCTCGAGATCGCCCGCGACGTCCGCCGCAACACCGGCGAGACCGCCCTCTGCCTGGCCGGCGGCCTCTTCTACAACACATACCTGACGACGCGCGTCGCGACGTCCGGCCTCTTCGAGCGGGTCTTCGTGCCCGATAATCCGGGAAACGCCGGCCTGGCCGTGGGCGCCGCGCTGGCGGCCGCCTGCGCCGGCAACGGCGCTCACAGGCCGGACGCCGCGTCGTCCTTCCTCGGCCCGTCGTACAGCTCCGGGGACGTCAAGCACACGCTCGATAACTGCAAGCTGTCCTACAGCTATCTCACCGAACGGGAGGTGGACGAGCAGGTGGTCGAGGCGCTGGCGCGGGGCCATCTCGTCGGCTGGTTCGACGGCCGCATGGAATGGGGACATCGCGCGCTGGGGCACCGCAGCATCCTTGCCAGTCCGTTGTCGCCCTACGCGCTCGAGAACCTGAACGGATTCCTGAAGCACCGGCAGCCCTGGCGCCGGTACGGGCTCTCGGTCTGCCTCGAGGACTGCGCCACCCTGTTCGACGGTCCGCCGGCGTCGCGCGCCATGGAGTACGAGTACGGTCTGCGGGACCCCGAGCGGTTTCGCGCCGTGCTGCCGGCCGGCGCCGCGCGCGTACGCGTCCACACGGTGAGCCCGGCATCCGAGCGGTTCGCGCGGCTGCTGCGCGCCTTTGGCGCCCGCTGCGGCGTGCCCGCACTGGTCAACACGTCGTTCAACGGCCTCCACGAGCCCATCGTGTGCAGCCCGCGCGATGCCGTGCGGGTCTTCTACGGCACCGGCCTCGACCTCCTCGCCATCGACCGGTTCCTCCTCAGGAAATAACGCGGGGTCGTGCGTCGGCGACGAGTTTTGTCGCCGCGGGAGAGGATTTCTGCGCTCTGTTTGACGCCGCGGGATGCCGGTTTGCCGCCGAAAAACGGCGCATCGACGGCGGGCCGCCAGCGCGGGCATCACTGTTGAAAGCGGTGGCTGATTCACCCATCGAGAGCCGCGTGTGAAGGGAATCATCCTGGCGGGAGGCCGAGGCACCCGGCTGCATCCACTGACGCTCGCCGTCAGCAAGCAGCTGCTGCCGGTGTACGACAAGCCGATGGTGTACTACCCGCTGACCACGCTGATGCTGGCCGGCATCCGCGAGATCCTTCTCATCGCCACGCCGGAGGACCGCCCGCATTTCGAACGGCTCCTGGGAGACGGCGAACGTCTTGGAATCCGGATCGCGTACGCGGAGCAGCCGAGCCCCGACGGCCTCGCGCAGGCGTTCCTCATCGGCGCGCCCTTCATCGGCCGGGACAGCGTGGCGCTCGCGCTGGGCGACAACATCTTCTACGGCGACGGGCTCAGCGCCCAGCTTCGCGCCGCCGCCGCCCGGGACGTTGGGGCGACGGTCTTTGCGTACCGCGTCAAGGACCCGGAGCGCTATGGCGTCGTCGAATTCGACGACGAGGGGCGCGCGGTTTCGCTGGAAGAAAAGCCGGCCGCGCCGCGATCGCCCTATGCCGTCACCGGCTTGTACTTCTACGACAACGACGTCGTGGACGTCGCGCGCTGCCTGAGGCCCTCGAGCCGCGGCGAGCTGGAGATCACCGACGTCAACTGCGCGTACCTCTCGCGCGGCCGGCTGCACGTCGAGATTCTCGGACGCGGGTACGCGTGGCTCGATACCGGCGCGGCCGACGCGCTCCTTCAGGCCTCGCTCTTCATCCAGACCATCGAGGAGCGGCAAGGTCTCAAGGTGGCGTGCCCCGAAGAGGTCGCGTGGCGCATGGGCTACATCGACGCGGAGCAGGTGCTTCGCGCCGCGACGAACATGGGCAACAATCGGTACGGCCAGTACCTGCTCGGCATACTTGCCGAGGCAGGCGCGGGAACGCCGGTGGCGCCGTACTCCGGCCGGCTGCCCGCGGCCGGCGTCTAGGACGAGGGAAACAATCGTGAACAGCTCGAACGTGTCTCAGGCGGCGGCTCCGGGTGTGCCGGCTGACGTGGCCGCGGCTGCCAAGGTCCATCTGCAGCGCCGTCCCCGGGGGCCGCTCCTCGCGGCGCTCGCGCTCGTGGCCGCATCCGCCCTCAGCCTCTTCCCCCCGTCGATCGAATGGGACGGGCTGAACGTGCTGTCGGTGGCCGCGACGGCGTACCTCGGGTGGCGCCTCGTCCAGTCGCGTGCGCGCCCCTGGGTGAAGTCGCTCGTCTTCCTGCTCCTGCTGGGAACGGCCGTCGAGTTTTCGCTTCGGGTCTTCTCGTACCAGCGGGCGCTGATCTACGAACGGCAGGGGAACCTCCTGTTCACGCCGACGCCCAACCAGACCTACATCGAAAAGGTGTCGCTGAGCGCATCCCGGATTGACGAACGGGGCATGCGTGCTCCCTCGGCATTCGTGGAGGGCCGGACGACGATCCTCGCGTTGGGCGACTCGATCACCTACGGGTACGGCATTGCCGACCAGGACACGTGGCCGGCCCAGCTCGCTGCCGCCCTCGAGCGGGCGCATCCCGGGCGGTTCAACGTCCTGAACGGCGGCGTGAACGCCTATCCGATGACGTTCATCCATCAGAAGTTCCTCTACCACTGGAACCGCGGCCTCCGTCCCGACGTCGTGATCGTCGGGTATTCGATGAACGAGGGATGGCTCGGCCATCTCGTCGAGGCCGATGAGGCGGTGAAGGCGCAGTTCGAGTCGCGGGTGGTGTTGAAGAACGTGCTGCGGTCCTCCGCGCTCTACAACCTGATCGTGGAGAACTGGGCGCGCCGCACGTACGAGGCGCTCCGCTACAAGCTGGTGCCGGGCACCAACAGCACGACGATCTCTTCCACGGATCTGCGCGATCTCTACGACCAGTATCTCGACCGCTTCGTCGCGGACCTGCGGGCGCGGAACGTGAAGCCGGTGTTTCTGCTGTTTGCCGCGCTCAACGGGGAGACGTTCCGGTACGATACCCTCGGACCGTTTCAGAAGCGCTTCGCGGCGTTTGCCGAGTCGCACGGCATCCCGCTGCTGCGAACCGACGATGTGTTCCGGGACGCGCTGGGCGGGGATCCGAACCTGACGCCGTTCTTCTTCGATCCCGGCCACATGACCGAGCGCGGCAATCTCGTGCTGGCGCGCAAGCTTGCCGAATGGCTGCCCCCCCGAATCGCCGGGTCGTCCGACATCGAGAGCGAGGGGCAATGACGCGACGAACATGGCTGCTGGCGCTGACGCTTGGCGCGCTCGGCGCCGCCGGGTGCGCGGGCGCCCTCGCGGCCGGCTGCGTGGCCGCGCCCGCCGCGGCAGGGAACATCCTCGCCAATCCGGGGTTCGAGGAGGAGGCCGGCGGCCTTCCGGCCGGGTGGAACTTCGACGAGCGTGCGAAGAGCCGCGGGCGCATCAGCGTCACGAGCCGCCGGGCGTCGGGGCAGCGTGCGCTGGCGCTCGAGCCGAACCGCGCGAACACCGACGACTGGCAGGCGCTGAACGTCGCCCAGGGGTTCTAGATCGGTCCGCTCAAGGGCAAGCGCCTCGA
>Ga0073934_10007410_pt1 | contig 15305 bp, 13 predicted proteins | sample LarsenN4metaG_FD_76834 | JGI IMG/M metagenome (GOLD analysis project Ga0073934, IMG submission 76834) | Hot spring sediment bacterial and archeal communities from British Columbia, Canada, to study Microbial Dark Matter (Phase II) - Larsen... ...
GAACTGTGACTGATTCCCACGCCGACGTTTTGCGTGAATCCGCCTGGTCCGGCGGTGGTTCTCCCTTCGCCATCGGCTCCAAGAAGCTGGGGATGTGGCTGTTCATTGTTTCGGACACGCTCACGTTTGCCGCGCTGCTGCTGACCTATAGCTACTCGCGGCTGACGAATCCCAACTGGCCGAAGCCTTTTCCCATCTTCCCGGCCATCCTTTTCTCCACCATCATGACCGTGGTGCTGTTGGGCAGCAGCTTGACGATGGTCATGGGCGTGGCTGCCGCGCATCGCGGCAATCGCGCCGCCACGGTGAAGTGGATTCTGGCCACCATGCTCGGCGGCGCCATCTTCATCAGCCTGCATATGACCGAATGGATGCACCTGATCGATGAAGGCTTGCGCCCCTTCAAAAACCCCTGGGGCGGCGCGCCGCTGTTCGGCGCCACCTTTTTCGGAATCACCGGCCTGCACATGACCCACGTCGCCCTCGGCGTCCTTTACCTGGGCGTCATCTCGATCGGCTTCGGCCGCGGCAAGTTCTCCGCCGAAGACGTTGAGGTCAGCGGCCTGTACTGGCACTTTGTGGACCTGGTCTGGATGTTCGTCTTCCCGATGATCTACCTCATGTCGGTGAAGTATTGATGCGGTAGGACAGGCTTTCAGCCTGTCCGTGTAGGGGCGCTGCTTGCTGCGCCGCTATGGAAGCTGATTCAAGGAGCGCGCAAACCGTATGACCTCTCATGTATCCGAATCGCACGGACACCCCGGCAGCAGGAAACTCTTCTTCTGGACATGGGTCTGGCTGGTCGTGATCACCGGGCTCGAGGTGTGGCTCGCTTACAAGCACATTGCCCCGGTCACCATGCTCATCCTGCTCATCGGCCTGTCAACGGTGAAGGCCGCGCTGATCATGTCTTACTTCATGCACCTGCGCTTCGAAAAGTCGAGCCTAGTCTTCGCGCTGATACCCGCGACGCTGTTCTGCATCGGCATGCTGACCATGATTTTCCCCGATGGTGTCCGCTTGCGTGACGACCGTGTCCACAAGCAGGGCGTCGTCCAAACGAAGTAGCGCTTTGGTAGGACAGGCTTTCCGCCTGTCCGGCACGCTGTCATGAGAGTTGTCCCTGAACGATCGTCGGGTGCCAGGATTCAACTTGGGCGTAGCTCTATGAAATCCCGTGTTGCAGGATTGCTGCTCGTTGCCGCGCTTTCTCTGGCCTTCGCTCCCGGCGCTTCGGCCCAGGGCTGCCCCATGTGCTACAACGCCGCCGCCGCCCAGGACGCCAAAGCCCAAAAGGCCCTCGACACCGGTATTCTTATCCTCGTCTCCCCGGTTCTGCTCCTCGCCAGTGGTGTCGTCTTCCTCGCTTACAAACGTCGCGAAGCGCCTGATGGAGCCTGCGATGAATCGCTCGACCTTCAGGCTCCGAAGGGCCCCTCTTCGGCTTTGGTGGATTTGCTTTTGGAGGACGCTCCGCCTCCCCGCGCTCCACTTCCCCGCGCCTCGCAGTAAGCAAGCGCGGTAACCCTGCGGAATCTCCTGGATTCCTCGTTGAAATCCCGAGTCCCTGAGCCGCGGCACGGGGTCGGGACGAAGAATCTCCACTTTTCGGGAAGGCTCTTGTCTTTGGTGCTGGGATGTACTCGCCGGAAGGCCCAACTGCGCTTTTACGCGGCGCGGTGGGCGTGCTGTGGGACGTGCTTTTCGGGGTGGTCGAAGTAGGCTCGGATCGTAGCGCGCGCCGACCGCACTACCAGCCGGCAGTCCCTGCAGTTCTCGATATGCCGTCGCAAGAGCAGCGCCCTTTGGGTGTCCAGACGGCCGTTGAGGAAATCGCAGAGCTGCTGCCAAACTGTTGTGCAGGAGAGCATAGTTTCCCCCAGGTCTGTCACGGCCTTTTTCTCTCCAACGCAACTCAGCGGCCAGTCCGGCGCCCTTCCACCGGATCCGGCAACTCTCGTCGAATCAATCTATTTCAACGACCCCCTTGCTGCCACACGTGGGTCGGCTTCCAGTCCGTCTTGGCAATCTTTACTCAAAAAGGGAATTCATACTCGCTCCTGGCTGCATCCTCCCTCGCGGCTATCCAGTCCCTTCTGGCGCTGGACGGGGAAGAGCAGTGGTCTCCCACGCTGGTAATATGCGCGCTCCGGCGAAGGAGCCTGTGTAGGCACAGCAAGCTGCGCCCGCTCAATCAGAGCGACTCCTCTTAGTTCTTAGCGAGTTCTGCCGGAGTGTGAGGAACCGAAATGCGTCAGGGACGCTGTGCGGGGGCTTTCTCTGCTTCTTCAATTTCTTCTACGGCATGGACAAACCTTTTGCGCCCCTCCAGGTAGAACGCCAGCCCCAACAGGCTCATCAGGATGGTCAGCAGCCGCCAGCCGAGCAGCGCGTCTGCCCCGCCCGTCAGTCCCGCGAGCGAAAACAACTTCTCAAACGCCGCCTCGCCCACACCTAGGCCTCCGGGCGTCACCGGCAGCACATTCACAGTGAACCCTATGGGGATCAGTACGCTCATTTTCCACGCAAATTCGTTCGGGTGCGTGACCAGCGAGGCCAGCATAGCCACGCTCGCCGCCAGCATATGCGCCGTGACGGAAATCCCAACCGCCCCCAGCAGTGGCCCCGGGTGTTCGCGGTAAGCGTGCACCGTGTCGTACATGATTCCGATGTATCTTCCCAGCGGCAGCTTGCGGATGGCCCACACCACCGGCACACTCCTTCGAATCCGTTCGGAAAAGCACGCCAAGGTCCCCGCCATCATCATCGTGGCCACGCCCGCCACGGTCCACATCACCGCCCGCAGCGCCGTCGATTTCGCCAGCAGTTCCGGGAAGAACGGCAGCAGCAGCAGCGGCAGCGCCATGAATCCGAACATTCCCACGGCGCGGTCCAGCAGCACGATGGTCGCCACCTCCGTCTTCCGCCCCGGGTTCCCCTCCGCCGCGTAGTAGATCTTCACTAGGTCGCCGCCCGTCGCTCCCGGCAAGCACGCGTTGAAGAAAACTCCAATCAGCGTGAGCCGAAACGCCGACGGAACTGGCAGGTGAAACCCGCGCGGCCCCAGCAGCACAGTCAGCCGCCAGGCGACGAGGCTCACGTCCACCAGCAGCAGCCCCAGCGCCGCGAGAGACAGCATCCACGACGTCACCAAACCTGCCAGCGCTGTCCAGTTGATCGCACCAGACCGCCACAGGTACCACACCAACGCGAACCCGATCCCCGTGCGCAGCACCGCGAACACGATTTGCTTGGCGCGTTTCACCGCGAAAATACCTCGCGCATCGCGGCGGCCAGGGCTTCCGCTACGCGTTCGATCTGTGCGCGGCTCAGCTCGGGATAAATCGGCAGGGAGAGAACTTCGCTGGCCGCGCGCTCGGCTTCTGGCATTTCGCCGCGCTTGTACCCCAGCGATGCATACATTGGCTGCAAGTGCAGCGGCACCGGGTAGTACACGGTCGTGGCCATCCCTCTTTCCGCGAGTCGCTTCTGCACGCGATCCCGCTCCGGCCCGCTGCCCGCGATGCGGATGGTGTACTGGTGATAGACGTGTTCGCACCCCGCCGCCACGGCCGGCACAGTCACGCCCGGAATGTTCTCCAATAGCTCGGTGTAGCGCGCCGCGTGTGCCTGCCGCGCCGCCTTCCATTCCTCCAGGTGACCCAGTTTCAGGCGCAGCACCGCCGCCTGCAGTTCATCCAGCCGGCTGTTCCAGCCTTGTTCCTCGCTGATGTACTTGTGCGCGCGCGTCCCGTGCATCCGCAGCGACCTCAGCCGCTGGTTCAAATCCTCGCTGCCGGTCAGGATCATCCCGCCGTCGCCGTATCCGCCCAGGTTTTTCGTGGGGAAAAAACTCAGGCAGCCCATCTCGCCGAGGCTGCCCGTTGTGCGCCCTCTGTATTTCGCTCCGATGGCCTGCGCGTTGTCTTCGATCACGCGCAGCCCGCGTCGTCGCGCCAGTTCGATGATCGCGTCCATCTCTGCCGCCTGCCCGTAGAGGTGAACCGGCACAATGGCCTTCGTGCGAGGCGTGATTCGCGCTTCGATTCGTCCGGGGTCAATATTGAACGTTTCCGGCCGGATGTCTGCAAACGCCGGCTTTGCGCCAAGCAGGCTGACTGCGTCGGCCGTGGCGATGTAGCTGAACGGCGGCACGATCACTTCGTCGCCCGGCCCCACACCCGCTGCGTGCAGCCCGAGGATCAGCGCGTCCGTGCCGGACGCCACGCCCACCGCGAACCGCGCTCCGCAATACCGCGCCAGCTCCTCTTCCAGCGCTTGCACCTGCCGCCCGAGGATGAACTGCTGCGACTCCAGCACTTCATCCAGCGCCGCGCGGATCTCCTTCCGCAGCGCCGCGTACTGCGCGCGCAGGTCCAGCATCGGAATCGGCTGTGGGCTTTGGCTTGTCATCGCTCCACCGGAGTTCGCAAGCCGGAAACTCTAAACGCAAATCCGTCCAAACACAAATTCGCCCGGCAGCATTCCCGCCACCGGGCGAATCGCATTCGCGAAATTCTATTGCGGAGTTTCCTTCTTCTTCAGCGTCGAGCACATGGTGATGGCCCCCGTGGGATCGATTGCGCTCGACCCTTCCTCGACATGCTGGATCACGCCCTGTTTGTCTATCACGAACGTCGTCCGCCGTGAAAACTGCTGCTCCTCGTTCAGGATGCCGTATTCCTTGGATACCTTTCTGGTGAAGTCGCTCAACAGTTGGTAGCTGATCCCCAGTTCCTGCCGGAATTTTGCGTTGGCGAAGAAGCTATCCACGCTGATCCCGAACACCACCGAGTCCGCCTCCTCCAGTTTGGCGATACCATCCTGGTACGCCTTCAGCTCTTTCGTTCAACCGCCGGTGAAGGCCAGCACGTAAAACGCCAGCACCACGTTCTTCTTCCCGCGAAAATCGCTCAGTTTCACGGGCTTGCGCTCCGTATTGAGCATGGTAAAGTCCGGCGCCGCGTCACCCACTTTCAGGTGCGTCTTGGCCACCGCCGGCTGGGGCTGCTGCGCCGCGGTCATCGCCAGCGCCAGCACAAGCACGCTGCATGCATACAACCCTACTCGTCTCATCTGCACACACTCCTCATGGCCTTTTGTCTTGGAAGCGCCCGCGCGCATTATACGCCGGCGCGTCGTACAAGCGAAAACTTTCACAAGCCCTGCTGACGCGGCGCAGGTTCGGCTGCCGACTTCTCCGAGCGGCACGCCGGCGGCGAGCCCGGCAGACGCTGCCGGTTCCGCGCCACCCACCGGTAGAGCTTGGGTCCCGCCCTGCGAAACATCCGCGTTCCCAGCAGCGCCCCCAGCCAGCTCAGCAACGGCATGGCCCGCAGCACCACCACCCAGGCCTGAAATCCCGCGTGCCACACACCATCCGGCGCGCGCACGTGCATTTCCTTCTCCAGCTCCTCGTGCGTGTAAGGCGCCTGAGCCGCCACGGCCGGGTCGTTGTAGTCCACAAACCGCAACCGGTTATCCGTGTCAAACGGTTCTACGCGGGCCCGCGCCCACTGACAGAACGGGCATCCCCCGTCCATGTACACTTCGTATTTCTTCAGCCCCGGCATTTGGAGTGCGCGAGCTTGTTCCCGCCCTGCCTTGCTTTGCAGCGGAACCTGCTCCGCCGGCCTTGCTTCATCCGGCTCGCATTATACGCGCAACATTTTCCTACGGGTGTATGGCAGCCCGAGGGCCTCGGGACGCCCCTGCCGCCGCCCTGTATAATTCGCAGGTGACTTTCGCCGCCGAATCTCTCGAAAATCAGTTTGCGGCGACTCTTGGTTTCTCGGGCGCCGTCGCCGCCGGCTTTGGACGCGCTGCTCTGCGCCTTGCGCTCGATGCGCTTGACGTCCGCAGCGCCGACGTGCTCGTCCCCGACTTCATCTGCGCGCAGGTGCCCCACGCCGCGCGCCTGGCCGGCGCCCGCCCTGTGTTTTACAGAGTTTCCGCAGATTTGACCGTGAGTGCCACGCAGTTGGCCACAGCCATCACGCCTGCCACGCGCGCCGCAATCGTGGCGCACTATTTCGGCCGCCCGCAACCCTCGCTGGCCACACTTGCGCAGATCTGCCGCGAGCGGAGAATCGCGCTCGTCGAAGACTGCGCGATGGCTCTCGGCGCCGGCGGCGTGGGTGCCTTCGGCGACGCTTCCGTTTTCTCTTTCACCAAGACCGACTGGTGCTACGGCGGCGGCCTGCTTACCGCTCGTTCGCCGGACCTGCTCGAGCGCGCCCGCGCCATCCGCCGCTCCACGTTCGGTCCTGCCGCTTCACTTGCCCGCCTCTACGGCCTGCTCCGCCGCGCCGATTTCGCCGCCAACCGTCCGGCGCGCGCAAGCCTGGCCGAACATTGCGGCCGTGCGCTGCAACGCCTCGCGCGCATCCCGGAAGGAAACTTCTACGACGCCGGCCGCTTCGATTCGCTCCTGCCTCCCTTTGCTGCTCGCCGCGCGGTGCGCTTGCTGGAAACGCTGCGCGACGTCACCGCCCGGCGCCGCGCCATCGTTCAGCGCCTGTATGAACTGCTTGGCCCCTCCGCGCGCCTCCTGTTCCGTGCGGAGCCCGATGCACGCGACACTGCGGCATTTCTACTGTTGCGAAGCGACCGCGGCTTGGCCCGTCGCTGGGTCGAGCGCGCCGCCGCGGCCAACGTCACGCTGCGTCTCACTTGGCCCGCCTACCAGGACGCCGCGCCGGGGCAGGGAACTACCGCCCTGCGCTGGCTTGCCGAGCATCTCCTGCTGCTGGAAATCCATCCGCATCTCAACGACGCAGAAGTCGAGCGCATCGCTCTCTGCCTTCGAACATTCGAGGCAGCCGGGTAGCACAGGCACCCTTGGCTGTGCAGTGTCTGAATTTGTTCCACTGTAAAACGCACAGCCCGGACCGGCTGTGCTACCGCAGTCTTCCCGGTGGATCGGCCGTATCGGGCGCGTGCGGTGTGGCGTGAGGACCCTGGCTGGTGGCTCTCTTCGACGGCGCGGGCATCGGCAACCCGATCCCCTGGTTCATCTCCAGGTGTTCTTTGCCGCAGCGCGGGCAGTAGCCTTTGCCAGTATCTTCATCGCGCAAGCTGGCCAGTTCGTAGCACCCGCAGATGCAGTCGCAGTAGCCGGTTGTAGAAGCAGTCTTGATTGGCACGAGCCCCATGTCCTCTCCTCCGCCGCATAGTACCTGCGCAAGCAGGAATGCGCAACCTGCCCAGCCCAGTTCGCCCGCGGCTGGCGCGTGCGCCGCACCGCTCAGATTGGCTTTCGAGGATTGTGGCTACAGAAAACAATGCGCTTTCTCCGCTTTTTGGTATGCTCCGCTCTTCGCTCGGTTTTTCGCCAGCGCGATCCACAGAAAATGAACGGTTTAATTCTTGACATTTCCCGAAAGAATTGGCAATTTTCGTGCTGCGATTGGCGTGACAGTCGTACCCTGTGGGGGCAGATCTTTGACTGGAACCCGTCTTCTGACGTGTATCCCTGTCTGCTTCAGCAGTCTCTGGGGGCGCTCCCGGGGTGTGTCAAGGCCTTTTCCCAAGACTGTCAACAGTAACCGGTCTTCCCGATTTCCCCTCTGCAATCCCGCGCGTTCTGGTTGGGCCGCTGTTTCAGACTTCCCGTGCTTCTTCTCCTGTGCTTTCCAACCGCGTCTGATGCCGGCGGTCTCTCTGGTGGGGTGCGGCTTGTTTGAGGAATTCGACTAGGAGGAACGATGGCAAAGCGTTTCAACCTACTTGTCTTGCTGACTGCGTTTTGCCTGTTTGGAACGACCGCGCTGATGGCCCAGGTTCCCACGTGGGGGCGGCTCATCGGCACGGTCACCGATCAGACGGGCGCGGTTATTGCCGGGGCAGACGTCAAAGTGAGAGACGATGCCACCGGCGCCGTCATCGAGACTCAGGCGGGCGCGGACGGCCAGTTTTCGGTGGGCAACCTGAAGCCGGGCATGTACACAGTTTCCGTTACCATGCAGGGCTTCAAGGCCGCTGAGTTCCGGGCCGTAAAGATCATCGTCGGTCAGACTTACGACCTCCAGGCTAAGATGGAGGTCGGCGCGGTGGAATCCACCGTGGTCGTCGAGGCCGGCGCGGAAGTGCTGGAGACAGCTTCGCCGACGGTGGGCACGACCATCACCGGCAAGTCCCTCACCCAGCTTCCTTTCACCTCCCGCGACGCCCTGGACTTGGCTATCCTGATGCCCGGCGCGGCGACCACCGGCCGCGTGCGTCAGACGTCCTTCATGGGCTTGCCCAAGGGCTCCATCAACATCACCTACGACGGTATCAACGCCCAGGACAACATCCTCAAGTCCAGCGATGGCTTCTTCACCACCATCCGGCCCCGCGTGGACTCCGTGGACGAGTTCTCCATCTCCACCGCGGCAGCGGGTTCTGAGCAGGCCGGCGAAGGCGCCGTGCAGATCCGCTTCGAGACCAAGCGCGGCGGCAACGATTTCCACGGCGGTGTCTGGTGGTATCACCGCAACGACTTCCTGAACGCCAACTACTGGTTTACCAACCTGGCCGGCTTGCCCCGCCAGCGCATGCGTCTGAACCAGTTCGGCTACAAGATCGGCGGGCCCATCTGGAAGGACAAGATCTTCTTCTTCCACGCCTACGACATCTACAAGAAGCCGGACTCGGTCACCCGTACGCGCACCATCCTGACTGACGAGGCCGCACAGGGCATCTTCCGTTACACCACCACGAGCTCCTTCACCACTACCGCGGCCAGCCCTCTGGCAACCTGGATGAACTGCGGCGGCGCTTTTGTGCCCGGCTTCGTGGGCACCGTCCCGTCCGGCACCAGTTGCGCAGCCACCCTTCTGGGTATTGCTGGCAGCTTGGCCGCAACGGCCGGCACCACCAACGTCCTGGACACGGTGACCAGCAGTTGGATCAACACCGTCAACAGCGTGGTGGGGCAGCCCGGCGTGGGCTTAAACCCGGCGCCTTCCCCGTGGCAGCGCTCCATCAGCTTCAACAACACCTCCTCCAGCAAGCGCCTCTTCCCGGATTTTCGCTTTGACTGGAACATCACCAAGAACCACCAGTTCACGGCCATCTACCACTTCGGCAACTTCATCGGGTTTCCCGACACTCTGAATGGTCGAGACAGAACCTACCCGGTCGCACCGTTCGACACCAACCAGGCCGGCCAGAACTCCAACCGCAACCAGTTCACCGGTGCCTGGCGCTGGAACATGGCTGCCAATAAGAGCAATGAGCTGCGCTTCGGGGTCGTCAGTGCCCCGGTCTGGTTCTTCCTCGGCCAGAAGGACGACGTGTATCCGCAGTTGAATACCAACGTGGGGCCCGTGCGGGTATTACCGAACACACCGGGGATGTCCAATCCCTTCCTGCCGTTTGGCGCGCAGCCGCGCAACACCGCTCTGGGACAGTTGATTGAAACCTTTAGCTGGAGCAAGGGTAAGCACAACATTGTGTTTGGCGGCAGCCTGACCCACATCCGCGGCGGCATCCTGTTCGACTTCGCCAAGGTCGGTTCGCTCACTTTGGGTCTAAGCTCGTTCGACCCCGCGTTCACCCGCTTCTCGGCTACAGCCAGCTACCCGGGCAGCAGCGCCACCGACCGCGGCAACGCCCAGAGCCTCTATGCGTTCCTGGCGGGCCGTGTCACCGCCTTCAGCGCTACGGCCCACGTGGACGACGCCAGGCAAAACTTCGTGCTCGGTGGAGTCCGCCGGGAGAAGTACCGCCAGACCGAGTTCGGCATCTATGGCACGGACAACTGGCGCATTCACTCTACGCTCACCTTCAACTACGGCGTCCGCTGGGAACTCCAGCGCTCTCCCTACGACACCAACGACATGTACTTCGAGCTGACCAATGGACAGCCGGACCTGTTCGGCATCTCCGGCGATGGCAATCTCTTCAAGCCGGGGACCTTGACCGGCTCCTATCCGCAGTTCCGCCGCAAGGGCAGCGGCCGCTGGTATGACGATGACATGAACAACTTCGCCCCCAGCATCGGCCTGGCCTACCAGCCCAACTTCGACAACAAAATCTGGAACACCCTGTTCGGCGGCCCGGGCAAGACCGTTTTCCGCGCCGGCTATGCCATCAACTTCACTCGCGAGGGCACCAACAACTTCCTGAGCATCTCGGAAAGCAACCCGGGTTATGCCGCGCCCGCATTTACTTCCGCTTCGACCGCGGCGGGCCCCGGGACTTTCGTCGCCGGCTCTATCCAGGTGCAGAGCCTGAACGTCACCAACGTGCAGCAGATCCCGACCACCTACTCCACCACGCAGACGATTGACACGCAGCGTTCTTTCTCGGTCAACGTCTACAATCAGGACATCGGCATCCCGGTGGTGCATTCCTGGTCGGTCGGCATCCAGCGCGAGATCACGCCCAACATGGTTGTGGAGGTTCGCTACGTCGGCAACCACGGACAGGGTCTCTGGCACCAGTACAACCTGAACGAAACCAATATCTTTGAAAACGGCTTCCTTCAGGAATTCGGACTGGCCCAGCAGAATCTCACCGTCTGCCTGAACAACGCGACGCTCTGCCGCAACGCGCAAGTGGCCGCAGGGCTGGTTTTTGCCAACACGACCTCCAGCAACTTTGGTTACTGGGGCCTGGCGGGGCAGAGCCCGCTTCCCATCATGACGGCGGCGTTCACTGGCACGGCGAACACCGGCGTTCCGGCCGCAGCGTCATGTCCAACTTCGATGTCCTCAACGCTGCTGAACCAGTGCAACTCCAACTTCGCCAGCGGCACTTTCGTCACCCAGCTCGGTCTTTCCATCGGGGGTGGCAACTCGACGCCAGTGCCCGGCTCCTTCGCGGATACTATTGCCGGCAACTTGACCTTGATGTGCAACCTGGCTGGCACCACGGCCATGGGCACTGTCTCCGGCTGCCCCACCTCCCCGGCGACGGGTCTCTACCCGGTCAACTTCTTCCGGGTGAACCCGCATGCTCGCGGCGGCACCTGGATCATGACCAACGACTCGCACTCCACCTACAACGGTCTGCAAATCGAAGTGCGGCGTCGCATGTCCAAGGGCTTCCAGTTCAGTGGCAACTACACCTTCTCCAAATCCCTCACCAATGCCTATGCGGATAGCTCCGTCAGCGGCGCGGGCTTCTCCACGCTGCGCAACAAGGGCTACAACAAGGGCATCTCGCCGTGGGACTTGCGCCACCAGTACAAGTTCAACGGCATCTGGGAACTCCCCTTCGGCCCGGGCCGCAAGTGGAGCTCCAACTACGGCTGGGTGAACCGCGTTATCGAGGGCTGGGAACTCAGCGGCATCCACCGCTGGCAGAGTGGGCGCGTCTTTGTCCTTTCCGGCGGCCTTGGCGGCACCGTCAACGGCAACGACGGCGGCGTGGAACTGCTGGGCATCACCCCCAAGCAGATCCAGGACTCGCTCACCATCCGCAAGCTGCCCAACGGCAACGTGTACTGGTTCCCGGCAGCTCTGCTGGATTCCAGCCAGCAGCGCGCGAATAGCAGCGTTATCCGCGCCTGCCGCACGGCGGGGCAGTTCTGCAACCGCATTTACCTCTACGGTCCGTCCTTCTTCCGGGTGGACATCAACGTGGTGAAGCGCACCAAGATCACCGAGCGCGTCAACTTCGAGTTCCGCGCCGAGTTCTTGAACGCCTTCAACAACATCAACTTCTTCTTCCCGGGCGGCTCGGCTAACTCGGTGAACACGGCCGGCCTCCAGAGCACCTCGTTCGGTCGCATCACCGCCGCTTACCAGGACTTGTCCACCACGGATGATCCGGGCGGCCGCATCGTCCAGATCGTGCTGCGCGTTAACTTCTAACCCTTCGCGTCGCGCCCGGTCCCGTCCCCATTCTTCGGGATCGGAACGAGACCGGGACCCGGCGCAAACAACTTGGGGGAGGCGCACACCCCGCCTCCCCCATTTTCTTTCCTGCCATTTATCTAGGATTTTGAATCTGGAATCTGCGACCTGAAGTCCCCGGCTGGCACCTCGCCTCTTTTCCAACACCCTACACCCAACACCCTTCACTCTTTCCCCTCGCCCCTTTTCTACATGCTCCTCAACTGCGACAACCGAAAAGGATCCCCGATATTCTCCCGCAGCTCTTGCCACACCGCCTCCGGCAAGGCCAGGAACACATCCACTACCTTGGGATCGAACTGCGTCCCGGCGTGCCGCTGGATTTCTTCCTTGGCCGCCGCCAGCGAGAGGGCCCGCCGGTACGGCCGGTCGGAGATCATCGCGTCCAGCGTATCCGCCACGGCGAAGATCCTCGCCCCCAGCGGAATCGCTTCGCCGCGCAGCCCGCGCGGATAGCCCGATCCGTCGTAGTGTTCCTGGTGCGAGAGCACGATTTCCGCCGCATCCTTCAGGAAGGGGATGCGCAGCAGCACCGCGTGCCCGATGTCGCAGTGCTTCTTGATAATCCTCCACTCCTCCTCGTCCAGCGGCCCGGGCTTGCGCAGGATGTGGTCCGGCACGGCCATCTTTCCGATGTCGTGCAGGAACGCGCCCCGCGCGATGTGGTGCAGCTCAGCCGTATTGAGGCCCATTTTTCGCGCCATGCAGATGGTGTACGCCGTCACGCGCTGGCAATGCCCTTCCGTTTCCGCGTCTTTCAGGTCCAGTGCCCCGCCCAGAGCCTCCAACGTGTAGTCGTAAGATTGTTCCAGCTCCTCCAGTGCCCTAGTCAGCTGTGCGGTGCGCTCGGCCACGCGTTTCTCCAGGTCCTGCTGGTAGCGCTGGTTTTCCTGCACCAGCCGGCGGTGCTCCAACGCCCGCCGCACCGCGAGGTACAACTGGTCCCGCTCAAACGGCTTCAGAAGGTAGTCGTACGCGCCCCGCCGGATGGCCTCCAGGGCGATGGAAATGTCGTGCATCGCCGTGACCATCACCATCGGCAGGTCCCGGTTGTGCGCGCGCACGCGGGTCAGGAATTCCAGCCCGTCCATTTCCGGCATCACGATGTCGCTCAACACCAGGTCCAGCCGCTCGCCGTAGAGCAGCCCTAGGGCCTCCTCGCCGTTCGTGGCGGTCAGGCAAGCGTACCCCTGCGCTTCCAGCAGGGTGGCCATCACTTCCCGGATGGCGGCTTCGTCGTCCACTACGAGGATGCGTTCTTGGCTCATCGTTCTCCTTGGGCCGCGCGATTATACTCCCTGCGCAATCTCATTCTTCCCGCCGCTCGCGCTCCATGTTGCCATTTGTGCACGCCTCGGAGCGCCGGCCTCTGGCTGGTTCTTTTCATCTGCAATTTCAAATCTCAGTTGGCCAATCCGCCGCTTCTTGCTTCCGGAGTCCTAGCCCCTGACCCCTGTTTCTTTACACTCGTCCCTCGCTGTACTAGATTCTTTCTCTCATGTCCCTCGACACTCGTTTTCAAGGCCAAGTTGTTCTCATCACCGGCGCCAGCCGCGGCATCGGCCGTTCGATCGCCCGCGCTTTTGCCGCCGAAGGCGCCATGGTCGCCGTGGTCAGCACCACCGCGGACGGCTCCAAGTCTGCCGCCGACGAAATCGCTACGCGTGGCGGCCGCGCCCTGCCGCTGGTCGCGGACGTCTCCCGCGAAGACGATGTCCGGCGCATGGTGGCCCAGGCCGAGCAATCCCTCGGGCCGATTGACGTGCTGGTGAATAACGCCGGCATTATGGGGCCCACCGCTCCTTTGGCCGCCGTCGGCCTTGCGGACTGGGAGAAAGTCCTCGCCGTGAATCTCACCGGCGCGTTTCTCTGTTCGCGGGAAGTTCTTCGCGGCATGGTCGCCCGCGCGCGGGAAGGCTCGCGGCCTCCGGAGCGCCGCGGCGCGATCCTCAACATCGGCTCGATGGCCGGCAAGATCGCCTATCCGCAGCGCACGCCCTACGCCAGCTCCAAGTGGGGCCTGATTGGCCTCACCCTCAGCCTCGCCGAAGAAGTCGGCCGTCTCGGCATCCGCGTCAACTGCATCTGCCCGGGCCCCATCCAGACCGAGTTGCTCGAGCAGGTCTTCCAGGCGCGCGCCGCCGCCCTGGGCATGCCCGTTGAGAAAGTCCGCGAGCGATACGTCTCCGTCACCATGTTGAAACGCATCCTCCGCCCCGAAGAAGTCGCCGCCACCGCGCTCTTCCTGGCCTCGGACGCTGCCAGCGGCGTCACCGGCCAGGCTATTGACGTCAGCGGCGGCTGGGCCGACGTGGATCGCGAATGAGAAACATCCCCATGCCGCTTCGAACGTGCCTCGCGCTCCTTCTTTTCGAGTTCGGTCCGCTCTTCGCCGCTGGAATTGTCGCGCAGCAACCCGCACCTCCTGCGGACACTCACGCCGCCGAATTCAAGCGCCGCGCTGCCGAACTGGTCGAGCGCCGCCGCAGCGGCCTCGACGAAAGCGAAGAAGCTCAGGAACGCGTCCTGAAGCTGCTGGACTCGATTGTCCTCGAGCAGCTCAACCGTCCCGGCACACCCGATCTCGCTGCCATCAACCAGCGTCTCGCCGAGTCGCTGGCCGCGGATGGGGCTCTCGGCGCGCGCTACGAACTTGTCCGCCTGGGCGCCACGCACACCGGCATCGCCCACTTCGCGCTCGTTGTCAATTTCTCTCTCAGCGGACCTTCTGCCGTGCGCTATTACCCTCCCTCCGACCAGGGCTACCACCTGGCCGCCCGCATTGACCGCTGGGAATTCCCCGAGTACTTCGACGAGTATCTCGAGCTGGTGCCCATCCCGGCTTCCGAGGTGATTTTTGTGACCGTCAACGGCCGCACTGATGAACTTCGCTCCGGCACCTTCGCCGCCTGGCGCTTCCGCGAGGGTCGTTTCAGCGCCGTGTGGACCACCGACATTCTCGAGCGCTCTTCCTTCGAGCTGCGTCCCGCGGGCTTTCAGATCTCCTACTGCTCTCAGACCGACGAGGAGAACCCCCGCATGTGCCGCCGCATGCGCCGCGAACTCTATCAGTGGCTCGGCGTCCAATGGCGCCGCGTCGAGCAGGAGGAAATCGGCGCCCCCAAGCCGCCGCCCGCTTCCGCGGCGCGGCAACCAGAGATGAGCTTGCGGCTCCTGGTAACCTCCTCGCTTCGCCCAGCTCCCCTGCGCATTGACTTGTCCTCTCGCCCTATGAAAACATAGCGCAGTTTTCGGGCGAACTCCTGATTGGGGCAGCGGGAGGAACCATGGAGAATGCTAGCCGCGTTCGCGACATTATGTCCTCTGCACTCACCACTGTTCCTCGCGGGTCCACTCTTCTCGATGCCTCTGTCGCCATGCGCCGCAGCGCCATCCGCCATTTACCAATTGTGGAAGGCGAACGCCTGGTCGGCATCGTCACCGAGCGCGATATCCAGC
>Ga0073934_10007411_pt1 | contig 15301 bp, 10 predicted proteins | sample LarsenN4metaG_FD_76834 | JGI IMG/M metagenome (GOLD analysis project Ga0073934, IMG submission 76834) | Hot spring sediment bacterial and archeal communities from British Columbia, Canada, to study Microbial Dark Matter (Phase II) - Larsen... ...
GCTTAATGAAGGTTACGAGGACCAGGCCATTCAGAATGGCCACACCACTCAGCGCGACAAATCCAATGGCGGAACTTACGGTAAACGGCAGCCCCCGCAGCCACAAGGCCAGCACCCCGCCCACGAGCCCCAGGGGAATGCCCGAGGCTACCATCAGGACTTCGCGCAACGATTTCAGGCCGAAGAACAGCAACACAAAGATCAGCGCCAGCGCCATCGGCACCACAAACATGAGACGTTTGTTCGCACGCTCCATGTTTTCAAACTGGCCGCCCCACTCGATGGTGTAGCCTTCCGGCAGTTTCACCCGGGCGGCGATCTTCTCCCGGCCTTCGGCCACGAAACTGGCCACATCGCGATCGCGCACATTGCATTGCACCGTAATCCTTCGTCTTCCCCACTCCCGATTGATGGTCGAGGGGCCTTCCATCTCCGTTATCTTCGCCACCTCACTCAGTGGCAGCACCGGTCCTGCCTCAGTCGGGATAAGTGTGGCCGCGAGCGCCTCGGGATCGGTCCGCTGCCTGTCCGGGAGCCGCACCACGAGGGGGAATCGCCGTTGCCCTTCCCGGACATCCCCCACCCGCCGCGAGCCCACGGCCTCGACTACGTTCAGTACGTTTCGCGTCGGCACTCCATAGCGGGCAATCGCTTGCGGGTCTACCCGGACCTGCAGGAACGTCTGCCCGGTCAACTGCTCCACGGAGGCCTCGCTTGCCCCCCGCATGCCGGCCAGCACGGCCTGCACCTCCGCCCCCAATCGGCGCAATTCCTCGAGGTCATCCCCATACACTTTGATGGCAATGTCCCCGCGCGCTCCCGCGATCATCTCGTTCAGCCGCATCTCGATCGGCTGGCTGAAAGCTGGCTTGAGCCCCGGCACCTGGCCCAGGACCGCGCGCATTTTTTCCGCCAGCTCCGTTTGCGTCCGCGCTTTCTTCCATCCGCTTCGCGGCTTCAGCGCCAGGAAAAAGTCCGCCAATTCCACACCCATCGGATCGGTTGCCACTTCAGCCGTTCCCAGCCGCGTCCAGATGTGTTCGATCTCATCCGGGAACTCTTTCAGGAGCACTTGCTCAATGCGGTCATTCTGGGCCACCGACTCGTCCACCGAGATGCCCGCCAGGCGCACACTCGTTCCAACGAGCGCCCCCTCACCCAGCTTCGGCAGAAACTCCCGGCCCATCCGCGTCGCCAGCAACGCCGCCATGGCGAAGAGCAGCGCCGCCCCAAGCAAGGTTGATTTTCGAAATCGAAGCGCGAGCTCGAGCAGCGGTTCGTAAATCCGGCGCGCGAGCCGCACCAGCCAAGGCTCGGTTTCTTTGACCTGCTTTGGAAGGAACAAGGCGGCGAGCACTGGGGTTAGCGTGAGCGCCAGTATCAGCGAACCGAGCAGGGCGAAGATCAACGTCAGCGCCATGGGCTTGAACAGTTTGCCCTCGATTCCCTGCAAGGTCAGAATCGGGAGGAATACGATCAGAATGATCCCCACCCCGAACGCCACCGGCCGCGCCACCTCCAAGGCGGCGCGCTGGAGCACCTCCTCACGTTCCTCGCTGGTCAGCATCCGCCCCAGTTCACGCTGCCGATCGGCCAGCCGCCGCATCGCGTTCTCCACCATGACCACCGCCCCGTCCACGATTAACCCGAAGTCAATGGCCCCAAGGCTCAACAGGCTGGCGGCGATCCCGGCCTGCAGCATCAGGTTCCCCGCAAAGAGCATGGAAAGGGGAATCGCCACCGCCACGATCAGCCCGGCCCGGAGGTTGCCGAGGAATGCGAAGAGAATGGCAATCACGAGCAGCGCGCCCGCCAGGAGATTGTGCTCCACGGTTCGGATGACATTCTCGACCAGTTCCGTCCGGTCATAAAGCACTTCGAGCTTCACGTCCGGGGGCAGGAACTTCTGAACCTCCAGCAGTTTTGCTTTCAGGGCGTGCGTCACCACCGCGCTGTTCTCACCCATCAACATGAACCCCAATCCCAGGACTGCCTCCCCGCGCCCGCCGGCCGTAACCGCTCCGCGCTGAATCTCGTGATCCTCCTTGACTGTGGCCACGTCTCGCACGCGCACCGGGGTTCCGTCATGACTGGTGATGACGATGCCGGCGATCTCTTCGACATTCGTGGCCAGCCCGACTCCATGCACCAGCAGTGATTCGCCGCCGCGGACAATCTGGCCGCCCCCCACGTTTTGATTGTTCGCCTCCAGCGCCTCGACAAGTTCCTCAAATGTCAGGCGATACTTGACCAACTGTTCCGTCTCCACCACCACGTGGTATTGTTTCTCCAGCCCGCCCCAGGTGTTCACCTCCGCCACTCCCGGCACTTTGAGAAGTTCCGGCTTCACGACCCAATCCTGCAGAAGCCGCAGCTCCGTCAGGCTGCGGTTTGTGTCCGTGGATCGCACTATGTAGTGGAAGACTTCTCCCAGTCCTGTTGCGATCGGCCCAAGCCGCGGTCGCTCCAGTCCTGCCGGCAACTCCACGGTCTGCAATCGTTCGGTGATGAGCTGCCGCGCCCTATAGACGTCCACCGTGTCGTCGAAGGTTGCGACCACCTGGGACAAACCAAATTTCGAGAGCGAGCGCACATTTTGCAGCCCCGGCAGTCCGCTGATTGCCAGTTCCACCGGGATGGTGATTTGTGCCTCGGTCTCCTGCGGGTTCAGTGCGGCGGCGGTCGTGTTGACTTGCACCTGCACGGGGGTTGTGTCCGGGAAGGCGTCGATTGGCAGGATCGTCAGGGCCCAGCCGCCCATCACGACCAGGGCCGCTGCCAGGACGCAAACCAACAGCCGGTTCCTGAGCGAAAAACGGATGATCCAGTTGAGCATAGGGTCAGAGGGGGGCGGAGCCAGCGGGGCGGGGGGCGGAGGGCGAAGGGACGGAGCGGCTTCTTCCCTCGGTGCTCGACCTTCGGGCCTGCACCCTTCTCAACGTAGAGATCGCCAAACGACAAGCTCCGAAGTTCTCCAGTGATTGCTGACTCATAGTTCATTTCGGGTGGGGCGTGGCCTGCGGAGCGCGGGCCGAGGGAAACTGCTCCCCTCGCCCCACGCCCCTCCGGCCTCGCACGCCTCCCTCAGTCATCCGCACACCCCGCGCCCAGGCGCGACATCAACATTGCCGACTTGATCGCGAAAGCGTGCGTTACGGCCACCTCTTCGTCGGGGCTGAGGCCACCCAGCACTTCCAGTTTTCCGTCGAACTTTGCCCCCACCGCAATCGCCCGGGCATCAAACAAGTCCGCCCCTTGCTTCACGAATACGAAAGCCTTGCCATCCAACCGTTGGACGGCCGCAGCCGGCACCAGCAGCGCGCCTTCCGCCTGACGCGTGAGAATCCGGGCCCTGGCGAACATCTTGTCCCTGAGCAGCCCTTGAGGATTCGCGAACTCCGCCCTCGCTCGCCCCATCCTGGTGCGTTCATCCACTCCCGGCCCAATCCAGGTCAGTTTGCCGACGAAGATCTGGTTGGGGAACGAGGTTACCCGGAGTTCGACCGTCTGGCCTGTTTTTACGCGTCCCAACGCCGATTCGGGCACTTGCAGCATGGCCCAGACGGTGGAGTGATCGACGACCGTGAACAGGGGTTTGCCCGGTTCTGCGAGCGCTCCGCGAACCGCCATGCGCTCGACGATCTCCCCGGCAAAGGGGGCTTTCACCTCCATCAGCACCTGCTCCTGAGGCTTCTTGCCCAGCTCATCAATCTGTTCCTCATCGAACCCCAGCGTTCGCAATTGCTGGCACGCCGCACGGTGGGCTGCCTCAGCTTCCTGCAACGACTGCTCCGAAGTGACGCGCTGCTCCCGGAGCTTGCGCTCCCGCTCCAGGGTCTGATGCGATAGCACCGCCCTGGCGACGGCCTCAGCGATCGAAGCCGACCAGATCCTGGCGACGGTCTGGTTCTCTTCCACCCTGCTCCCCAGATCCGCTTCAACCGCTTGCACAATCCCGCCGACCGGCGCGGCAATTTGGGCCAGCTTGTTCTGGTTGAAACTCACTTCCGCGACGCACTCGACGGCGTCGGCAATTGCGCCGCGTTCCGGCGGAGCAGTCTGAACGTTGACGATGGAGGTGGAATTGGTCGAAGGCAGCCGCACCTTCATGCTTTCGCCCGGCCTCAACTGAGCTGCCAGATCCGGTTTGCATACCGCGCACTCCGCTTCAGGGACCCTGTGTTCAGAGCACATCAATACTCCGCCCCTGGTCGTGGTGTGGGCTCCGCCCGCGGCGTGACCGTGACCAGCATCCACGCCGGCCTTAGGCCTGGCTTTCAGCTCAGGGTGGCACAGGAAGCATTCGTCTTCATACAAGGAGTGTTCCTCGCACCAGAGCCGCTTCTTATCCTGCAGTTCCGGATGACACAGAAAGCATCGGTCTTCGTAGCGCTTATGTTCCTGGCACCAAAGTCGTCCCTCCTCGCGCAGGGAGGCATCACAGATGAAACACAGTTCCTTAGGCGCGTTGTGCGCCGCGCACCTGGCACCAGTCGGATCGGCTTGGCCCGTCCCGCGGCCAGGTCCGGCTTGTCCCCTCGAGTTCTCCTCTTTTTGGCAGCCCGCGAACAACCCCAGGGCGCCGGCGGCCGCCAGAACAACCAACTTCGACACTTTTCCATTCTTCATAATTGAATCCTCTTCACTTTGTGGTTGCAGGCTGGGACATGCGCGGCTGGAGTAACGCTTCCAATTCCGCCTGCGCGATGTTCATCTCGAGAAGCTTCTGTTGATACGCCAGACGCGCCTCAGCCGTCGTGCGTTGCGTGTCCACCAGGTCGATGAACCCAAATTTCCCCTCCTCAAACCCCGTTTGCACCAGGCGCAGCGCTTCGCTTGCTTTCGGCAACAGCCGTTCACGATAGTTGTTCACTTGCTGCACTGCGGTGCGGTAGCGCCTGTGGGCGTTGGCCCATTCCTGCTGCAGTTGGTGCAGCACTGCCGCCAACTCGGCTTCCGCCACGCTCACATTGGCCTGCGCTTCCTGCTGCTTTCCTTTGCCCCGGTCCAGGATCGGTAGCGGCAATGAAACCCCGAGCTGAATGATCGATTCGTCGGTTTCCCCGACTCTGCCGCCCGCTACCCCCATCCTCACGTCCGGGTAGGGCTCCAGGCGCGCTCGGCGCAATTCCAGCTCCGCCCGGTCCACGTTCGCCCGCGCTGCCACCGCGCTCGGATGCTGCTCCAGCAGATCCTCCCGGTCCGATGCCAACAAGGAGATATTGGCCGTTTCGGCCAGAGTGCCCAGGAGCTTCGCGCGGTGCAGGTCCGGCCGGCCGACGACTGTTGCGAACGCTTGCCGCGCCGCCGCCAATTCCCGCTCGAAATCCTCCAACTCCGCCCGCGCCTGCTCCAGTTGCACCTCCGCCCGCAACTGCTCCTGGTAAGCCGCCGCTCCCGCGTCCACCCGCTTTCGCGCCGTTGCTGCCGAGGACTCCGACACTCTCACCAGTTCCTTCGAGACCTCCACCAACTGCTCTGCTGCCAGCACCCGGTAGAACCCCGCCTTCACATCCCGCACAACTTCCGTTCGGCGCAACGCCAGTTCAGCCTGGGACAACTTTACTCCAGCGCTTCCCGCCCTCTTGTCCAACGACTTCTTGCCAGGGTACGGCAGCGTCTGCGCTATCCCGATCGTTTGCTTTGCATCCCGGAAACCGCCTCCGCTGCTCACGGGCCAGTCCTCCGCGCTTAACTCCAGTTCCGGGTTCGTCCATTTCCCCGCCTGGTAGGCTCGGCCGGCGGCGGCGTCCACGCGTCCGCTGGAGGCGCGCAGCTGCGGATTGCTTTCCAACGCAAGCCTTACCGCCTCCTCCAGCGTCAGCCCGGCCGGGTTGGCAACGACCGGCTCTGGCATGTCTGGCTTTGCCGGCGGCTCCTGCGCAGCCAGCGCAAAACCTCCCGTGCGGACACCCGGGGCCAACAGGACCGGCAACAACCACAATGTGGCAAGTAAATTCCTTTTCATATCTCTACCAAAGCGGCATACGCGGGCCCTCAATCATGCAAAAGCCCGCTTCGGAAGGGACCGCAGCCAGCCGAGGTTGGTAACCACCAAACCGGCAAGAGCTGGCCAGCGCAGACTGAAATGACATAAACGGCATCTCGTAAAATCGGATCGGACTGTTGATTGGATGGCGGCACACTGCGCCGCCGGCGGAAAGGCCGGGCCTGGAGCCCGGTCGGGCACTTACAGCAAGACTAGACGAAAGAAGGCGCGCGTGGTTGAGGCGCCGCGCGGCAGACAAAGAGCCATAGCCGGCCGGGGTCGGGAGTCGGTGGAGGAGGCGCCGGCAGAGCGACCGCAGGCAGGTCCGAAATTGCAGGGACTCGGTCGACGAGAATAACAGGACAGATCACTGCCAGATCGGGGTCGTCTTCTACCTTGTAGAGACCGGACTCAACCGTTCCGCAGAAATCCTGGGCGCAGGCATCCGCATTCTGAGCGGGAGCTTCGGAGTTGCAGCAAGTATCGAGGATGTTCAGCGCCGGCAGGGTCTCCAACAGACAATGCACCGATGCCGGCAGCCACAGGGCCAGCACTGCCAAGGCAACGATCTTCGGAAACCAACGCACGGCGCCAATGTAGAGGCTTCGTCCGATTACCGCAAGGCGCCAACGGGAGGCGCAGGACGCGCTGGGGGCGCGGCAGGGGCGGAACCAGCGCAAACAAGCTGGCTTCGTCCGCCAGCCGTTTCGACCCTTCTCGGAGCCTTGGTCACTTCTTGAGGCGGGAGCTTAATGCGGCGGCGAAGGCGGCGTGTTCGGCTGAGGCGAGGCCGCGCTGGAGTTGGGCAAGGACCTTGGCGGAGTCGCCGCTGAGCAAGGGCGAAGCTAGCGCTGCGTTCGTTGCCATAGAGGTACGGTAGGATGATCAAGTGATTTTGTCGAGGAAGCCCGGATGTACGGATGTACGCTGATACGCAACTTCCCAGCGTCATGCCGTTTCGTGGTGACGCGGAAAACTTTAGCTGCGGAGATCACCCCGCGGCGGAGCCGCAACCGAAGTTAAGTTAAATGGGTTGAAATCAGTTGAATCGTTGAATCGTTGAATCGTTGAATCGTCAAATGCGGTTTGTGCCAGGAACAACGAGTTTGCATTGGGAATGGCGGATGCGGCAAAGGATGCCGGGGATGGGGGCGTACCCGGGGCGTTGCCCAGGGCGTAGCCCCCGGAGTGAGCGTCAAGATGTCAACGTGGTTGAGCCAGAAGAGCTTGAGACCGTCAGAATGACCGTCAACTGACCGTCAGCGAACCGGCCAGGAGCGCATTGGGCCGGAGTCGAAGCTGGCGTGGCGTGGGGGGCCTCTGAAGAGCGATGGCGAGAGCAAACCGCCATGCGCTCGCAATGCGCTCACCATGTGGCGCCATGGGGAAGCTAATGTAGCTCTGAAGTGCGGGGCTACGCTCCGCTCCGGATTACCCGGCTTACAGTGAGCATCTTGCGACCTGCCATCATGCGCTCCTTGTCGATGACACGGCTTACCTGGAGCTTGTGCGCCGCGGCGCTGGGACCTACCAATCCCATGATCACCGGTCCCGAGGATCCATCGCACGTGGTGGCGAGTCGAACGCTTTATCTGTGAACGATCAATTGGCTTCGACTCAGTTCGATAAATGAGTGCTGCTTCAGGAGAGTGCAGAGCATCACCTCGTGGCGGGCGAAGAGTTCCAGCAGGTCGGTGTTATGGATGTTCCCTGTGGTGATGAGCAGGAGCTTGGGCGGACCCTTACCCAGTTGGTGCGACAGTTCGAAATCAGTGTCCTTTGAGATGAGCACCCTCTGCTCGTCATTCGCCAAGGTCAGGAGTGAAAGATCGGAAGTGCGATTCTGTTGCGCGAGATCGAACGTGTGAATCACATCATGTCCGCGCTGCTGCAGCCAGCTGGCAAGTCGCCGCGGCAACTGGGCGTCAATCAGGAATTTCACGCGGCCAACGGCAAAATGCGATGCACGCTGGATAGCCGAGCTGCGAACGCCAGACAGGCGCTGATGTCTTCCCTTTGAAGATCCGGGTAATCAGCGAGGATCTCCTCGGGGGACATGTTGCCAGCCAGGAGTTCAAGGATCATGCTCACGGGATAACGCAAGCCCCGCACCGTAGGTTTGCCGTGGCAAATCGCCGGATCGACCGTTATCCGCTTCAAAAGGTCACTCATTGGCTATACCCTGCCAGATTGACAGCCAGCTGACAACCCTGCGTCAGTCGCGGGGACGGTCGCATCGCCACCATTCGTCCGTCAGGAGGGTTCAGCCCAAACCCAGCTTGCGCCGACTTGCCTGATGTATGGGGCGACGTTGTTTTCGCCCCCGGCGAAAACAGGATAGAGAACCCTGCGACGGTGCCTGTGGCCTTCACGTTGCGCCTGGTACAGGAACCCCTCATGACCCACTGTAGCTTCCATCGGACAGGTCGAGACAGGAGCGACTGAGGTGCGGCGAGGATGAGGACCTGTTCTTGACCACGGGGGCGGGGCGGCTCACTCTGCGCGGCATGAATCGAGGTGCGTTTGCCTGTAGTCGTCGTGGGTTCCTGAAAGCGGCAGGAATCGGAGCTGCGGCCGTTGCCATTGCCGGGAGAGTGCCGGATTGCCTGGGAGCGTCGCAACTCGTTCGGGGAAGGCTGCCGCGGGCGACTCCGGAGTCGCAAGGCGTATCCTCCGCCGGGATCCTGGGTTTCCTGGACGCGTTGAACGGGACAAAGCACGAGTTTCACAGCCTCATGGTGCTGCGGCACGGGCGCGTGATTGCGGAGGGGTGGTGGCATCCCTACCGGCCCAAAGCGCCGCACATGCTTTATTCCATGAGCAAAAGTTTCACCTCGACTGCGGTGGGGTTTGCGGTGGCAGAGGGCAGGCTCAAGGTGCAGGACCCGGTGATCTCGTTTTTCCCCGATGAGAAGCCGGCGGAGGTGAGTGAGAACCTGGCGAAGCTGCAGGTGCGGCACTTGTTGAGCATGGCGGTGGGGCACGCGCAGGACTCGACGGGGTCGCTCTGGGGCAAAGAAGACTGGGTGAAGACTTTTCTGGCGCTGCCCATTCCGAACGAGCCGGGAACGAGGTTCCTGTACAATAGCGGGGCGACGTATATGTGCTCGGCCATCGTGCAGAAGCTCACCGGGCAGCGCCTGGTGGATTATCTCGAGCCGCGGTTGTTCGAGCCGTTGCGCATCGAGGGCGCGACGTGGGAAACCTGCCCACGCGGGATCGACACCGGGGGTTGGGGGCTGAAGCTGCAGACCGAGCCGCTGGCGAAATTCGGGCAGTTGTTGCTCCGGGGCGGAACGTGGGATGACCGGCAGCTCTTGCCTCCCTCGTGGATTGAGGAGGCGACGACGGCGAAAATACAGCAACCGGCGGCGGACCTCGAGGAGGCGCGCAAGCGCAGCGATTGGCACCAGGGCTACGGCTACCAATTCTGGCGGTGCCGCCACAATGCGTACCGGGGCGACGGCGCGTTCGGGCAATACACGATTGTGCTGCCGGAGCAGGACGCGGTGATCGCCATCACCAGCGAGAGCCCCAGCATGCAAGGGCAACTCGACCTCATTTACGAGCATCTGTTGCCGGCGATGAAAGCCGGCACGCTGCCGAGGGATACAGCGGCGCAAGCAACGCTCGAAAGGAGGCTTTCCTCACTGATTCTGGAGCCGGCCACGTCGGTGTCCGCGCCCGCGCTGGCGGACACGATTTCGGGCAGATCATTCTCGGTGGAGAGCAACTCGCTCGGCATCGAGAGCGTCACGTTCGATTTTGGAGCGAAACGCTGCGTGTTTACCGCGATGGCTGGCGCGAAGCGTCACTCAGTCAGGTGCGGAATCGGGTCGTATGTCGATGGCGAGACGGGAATGCCGGGAACGCCGCCCAAGCTAACGCAGGGGGATCTGGGCCCGGTGTCGAAGGTTGCTTCCTGCGGTGCCTGGAAAGACTCGTCCACGTTCGAGATGACGTGGCGATTTTACGAGAGCCCGCACCATGACAGTGTGACCTGCCGGTTTGAGGATGATCAAACCGTGAAGATCGAGTTTCTGAACAGCATGGCGAAGATGAGTCCGAACCCGAAGGACAAGCGGCCGGTGCTCAAGGGGCAATTACAGCGCGCGTCATGACTGGGGGCGGGGGAGGAGCTTGGGGATTACGATCAGGATGACCGAGGGGGCGAAAGCGTGTCGCTGTTTGGCTGTCTCGCAGAGGTAGCCGAGGCAGCTGCTGTGGCTGGCTTTTGACTCGCTTTTGCCCGGGGTTTTAGCACCCTGCCGGGCGGTGGGTATTACTCCGCAGCAATTCAGGCAAATGCAGGAACGTGTGGCCGGGCCACGACGCGGTCCGTCACCGGTGTTCGAGGCGCGTCCGGCTGCGCCGGCGCGGCTTGCGGCAGGTTCCGTGATTCTGGGGCTGGACCCCTCGTTGCGCGGCACGGGCTATGGAGTCATTCGCTTGTCCAAGCCCGTTCCGCAGTCGCTGATCCACGGGACGATTTCCTGTCCCCCCAACTGGGAGCATTCGCGCTGCCTGGTCAGGATTGTTCAAACGCTCCGGGACGTGCTGCGGCAACAGCGCCCGACCGTGTGTGTTGTGGAAGGTTTGTTTTACGCCCAGAATCTCAAGACGGCACTGGTTATGGGCGAAGCACGCGGCGCCGCGCTCTCGGTCGTGGCCGAAGCGGGGCTTGAAATTTACGAGATTGCCCCGCGCAAGGTGAAGCAGGCCATCGTCGGGTATGGCGCGGCGCAAAAGCTGGCGGTGGCCAGGATGGTGCAACGGATGTTGCACCTGGCTTCGCCCCCCGCGCCGGACGCCGCCGATGCCCTGGCGCTCGCGTTGACGCATGCGCGCGAGCAACAGGGGTTTTCACTCACTCCGCCCCGGCGGATCTAGCCGGGTCAGCCATCATGATTAACTATCTCCATGGGAAACTGGTGCAAGCATTGCCGACGCAAGTCGTCATGGAGGTGCAGGGCGTCGGTTACGAGGTCCTCATCCCCCTGTCTTCGTATGACAAATTGCCGGCTTCGGGTCAGGACTTGAAGTTACTCACGCACCTGGTCGTCCGCGAGGACGCGCACACGCTCTATGGATTTGTCTCGGCGGCCGAGCGTGACCTGTTCCGGCTATTAATTAACAACGTCAGCGGCATCGGGCCGAAAATTGCCCTGAACATCCTGAGCGGGATCAGCGTCGTGGCCTTCCGGGGCGCCGTGGCGAACAGCGACGTCAAGGCGCTTTCCCAGATCTCCGGCGTGGGCAAAAAGACGGCCGAGCGGATCGTGGTTGAATTGCGGGACAAAATCGGTCCGGCGGGCGGGTGGGAAGCCGCGAGCGCGGAACGTGGGTTGGCTGAGGCTGACCAGCGGGTCAACGACGCCGTGCTGGCCTTGATCGCTCTTGGGGTTAAGCAAGTCGAGGCCCACGACACCGTGCGCGCCGCCCAGGCGATGCTGGGCCAACAGGCAACGGTTGAGGATCTCGTCCGGGCGTGTTTGAAGAAGGGGTGAGCGATGGTGAAGTCCGAAGTCCGCAGTCCACTGCAAGAGCCCTACGCCGAGGACCTTCGTCTGAAACTTTGTCGGAAACTTTGTCGGAAACTTTGTCGAATTGGCCGGATTTCGACGGAGTTCGAAAAGAGTTTCCGACAAAGTTTTCGACAAAGGCGCGAAGCAGGGCACGTAATCCCAACACAAAGAGCTCCTTCGGGACTGATCAATCGTCGGCAAGAATCGGGGGGGACGGAGATTTCATGGCGTCGCCGCGTTCTAATTTGCTGTTGAGGGAGGTGTGATCATGGGAGCAAACCATCCCACAACCCGCCCTCAGCGCAGAAAGAGTGGCGTGGTGGTTCCCCACGCTCCAACCCTGGTCCAACGGGTGGCTGGATTCTGCGCGTTTGCCCTGATCCGCAGTGTCGCCGGCAGTGTTCGCTACTCCATCGACGACCGGTCGGGCTTCTTCGACAAGCCCGGAGGCGGCCCGGCCATTTACTGCGTTTGGCACAATCGGCTCGCGGTTTGCCTGATGGGCTATCTCAAGTACGCGCGTCTGCGCAACCCCACGGCGGGGATGGCCGCGATGGTCAGCGCCAGCAAGGACGGCGGTTTCCTGTCGGTGATCCTCGAGTGTTTTCGGGTGCAGCCTGTCCGGGGCTCGTCGAGCCGCCGGGGGCCGCAGGCGCTCCTTGAGCTAAAGACCTGGGCGGAAAGGGGCTACGACCTGGCCATCACCCCGGACGGTCCGCGCGGTCCCCGGTATGTGGTTCAAGAGGGGGTCATCGCGCTGGCCCAGGTCACCGGCCTGCCCATTCTTCCGGCGGCCTACAACCTTCGGGGCAAACTCCAGTTAAACAGTTGGGACAAGTTTCAGGTGCCGCTGCCATTCACGCGTTGCCAGGTGATCATCGCCCCGCCGGTTCGAGTGCCCGCGGAAGCCTCCGAGGCGGAGCGCGAGCGTTTGCGTCTTGACTTGGAGCAAAAACTCCAGGCCATCAACCGTGATATTTGGGTCAGCCCCGCCTAGTCGATCGGGAGCAAATTCGCCGCGAATTGGCCCGGCCCAACCAGGCCGAATGAGAAAAATCAGAAAATGCTTGAATTGTGTTGACGGGGAGGTAGTTTTTTGTAGCCATATTCCCAGTCGCCCTACGTGGAATAACTTGTTCAAACCCTATGAAGTGCTCTAATACTTACCAGCGCGGTAGACCGTGCGGTTTCACATTAATCGAACTGCTGGTTGTGATTGCGATCATCGCGATCCTCGCGGCCATGCTCCTGCCCGCCTTGGGCAAGGCAAAATCGAAGACCCAAGGCGTCTACTGCATGAATAACTGCAAGCAGTTGATGGTGGCTAATGCCATGTACCAGGCGGATAACAACGACTTTTTCCCCATGGCGTTCCATGGCGGTTACACTCCGACCGCCAACGACGTGAACAAGCCGTGGGTGACGGGCTGGCTGGATTGGTCAACCAGCTCGGACAACACGAATCTCCTCTATCTACTTGAGCCTCGTTATGCGGTGCTCGCCCAGTATTTCGGCAAGGTCAAGAACATCTACAAGTGTCCGGCGGACAATTACGCCAGCAGCGCTCAACGCGCCAGAGGATGGAGTTCGCGATGCCGCAGCCTTTCCGGAGACATTTATGTTGGCCGGGGAAACGGCTGGCACAACGGCACGGGGTATTCCGCTGGCGGTCCCAACAACCTCTCGATTTATAAAGGCGCGTCCAAGATGAGCGACCTGACCGTCCCGGGTCCCGCGCAATCCTGGGTCTACATGGACGAGCACCCGGACAGCATCAACGATGCGGGCGCGTTCGCCCCGAACAATGCGACCAACATACCGGACGCTCCGGCCACGTATCACAACATGGCTGCCGGTTTCGCCATGGCCGATGGCCATGCGGAAATCCACAAGTGGAGGGGGCCGACGATGACCAAGCCGAGGAACAGGAGCGGCCTGGACGGCGTTGCCTACAACGCGATGAACAATTTCGCCACCACTCGCGGCGACCCGGACCTGTTCTGGTACTCGTATGTGACGCCGCGGTTGACCCAGAGAACGGTAGCGAACTAATGGATGTGTGCCGTGGCCCTTGCCCTTGCTTGGGGGTTTAGGGTCCGCGGCACGAGCACTCAGGGTTTGGGTTTAGGCGCCTTTTCACTGCTGCTTCGTCTTTGACGAACCGGTGAAAAGGCGCTTTTATTGTCGCTGCTCCGGTTGTTTACCACTATGAGAACACATCAGATGTTTTGTTGCACCGTCTCAGCAGCGGCGCTCGCGCTGACCGTCCTGTCCGCCCAAGTGTTCGCCGCGGTAACTCCTCCCGAAGGATTTGTGGCGTTGTTCAATGGGCGCGACCTCTCCGGATGGCGCGGAGGCGACACGTTTGACCACCGGAAGCTGCTGGCGATGTCACCGGAGGATCGGGCGGCTCAAATCGACAAATGGAACAAGACTCTGAAGGAACACTGGTCGGTGGAGAACGAGGAGTTGGTAAACGACGGGCAAGGCGCCTACGCCACCACGGAGAAGGACTACGGTGACTTCGAGTTGCTGCTGGAGTACAAGACTGTCCCGAAAGCCGATTCGGGCATTTACCTCCGCGGAGTGCCCCAGATCCAGATTTGGGACTCGACAGAGCAAGCCAAGTTCTCCATCGGAGCGAACAAGGGTTCGGGCGGGCTGTGGAACAACAGCCCGGGCGCGCCGGGCAAGGACCCGCTGGTGCTCGCGGACAAGCCGTTCGGGGAATGGAACAAGGTCCGCGCCAGGATGGTGGGCTCGCGGGTCTCGGTCTGGTTGAACGACAAACTGGTGGTCGACGACGCCATCATGGAGAACTACTACGACCGCAAATTGCCGGTCCCGCCGAAAGGGCCCATCCAGCTTCAGACTCACGGTGGTGAAATCCGCTGGCGGAATATCTTTCTCCGGGAAATCGGCCCGGAGGAGGCGAACCGGATCCTTGCCGGACGCGCCCGGGAAGGGTTCAAGCCGATCTTCAACGGGAAGGACTTTACCGGCTGGGCCGGTCCGGTGAATGACTACGAGGTGGTCAACGGAGCCATTCGGTGCCTCCCGAAAAAAGGCGGGACAATCTATACGACCGAGCAGTACGACGATTTTGTGGTGAGGCTGGAGTTCAAACTGCCGCCAGGTGGAAACAACGGATTGGCGATTCGATACCCTGGGAAGGGCGACACCGCCTACGAGGGCATGTGCGAGCTTCAGGTGCTGGACGAGAACTACGAACAGGCCACCGGCTCAACCCTGGATCCGCGGCAGGTGCATGGTTCTGCTTACGGCATGGTTGCCGCTGTCAGGGGTTATCAACGGCCCATCGGGCAGTGGAATTTTCAGGAAGTCACGGTGGTCGGTTCGCGCATCAAGGTGGAGCTCAACGGGACAGTCATCCTGGACGCTGACCTTTCGAAAGTGACAGAATACATGGGCGACCGGGCTCATCCGGGCAAGGACCGCAAGTCCGGTCACTTCGGTTTTGCGGGCCATAATGACCCGGTGGAGTTCAGGAACGTCGAGCTGAAGAAGCTTTGAGGGGACGGCAACGGACTCGGTCGCGAGGCGGACGGGAAAGCCGCAAGGCTTCCCAGAAGGAAACGCAGGAAGAAAGAAAAGGCCCCCAAAGCCGCCCCAATACCTCGTTTTCCGGGTGCGTTACTTGCAGGTCAAACGCATGAAGGCAATCACAACACGTGAGTTTTTCCCATCGCCAACCAGCGTGATCCCACTCGGGATGGGACGCCGGCTGTCGAGCATGCGTTCGGAATGAAGACGAAGGGCAAGGAAC
>Ga0073934_10007413_pt1 | contig 15300 bp, 9 predicted proteins | sample LarsenN4metaG_FD_76834 | JGI IMG/M metagenome (GOLD analysis project Ga0073934, IMG submission 76834) | Hot spring sediment bacterial and archeal communities from British Columbia, Canada, to study Microbial Dark Matter (Phase II) - Larsen... ...
CAGGCTGCTATGGAATTTCATGCGATATTGAACGATGCCAATCTCGTAGTAATCCGAACCGGGATAAGTGGTGATATCGGCAACGGCTACTGGGATGTACTGACCGAGGTTGTTCTTGGCGGTCGGTCCGAGTCCGGGCAGGGTATCGACGAACTTCTTAATCCCAGGCGTGAGATATCCGGCGCCAGGATCAGTTACTGTGATCGCCGTCACAGCGCCGCGCACCGCGACTGTTGCGGTGGCGCTGGCGCCCTTGTCAGGAGTTCCGACGGTGTCAGTGATGGTTATTACAGGCGCTGAGTCATAGCCCTCACCACCGGAGGTAATATCGATCTGGTTGATACCGATGGTTGCAGTCACTGTGGCTGAGATAGAAGGCAGTTGGTAGAGAGCCTGATCCCAAATGGTGATGGTCGGAGCGGATGTGTATCCGGAACCCGGGTTCGCTATGGTGATGCTGTCGACAACACCATTCTCATCCAGAGTGGCTGTGCCTGTGGCCTGTATGCCGCCAGGCAAGTTCGGGAGCGAAAATTCAACGATCGGCTGAGATCCGATCGTGTAACTTCCGCCATCCACGAGAACCAGGTTGTCAACGTAACCGCTCGCGACTGCTTCGGCAGTTATTGTGGGATTACCACCCGAAATAGAGACGGCAGGAGCTGTGAAGCCAAATCCTGACTCGTCTACAGCGATGCTGGTAAGTACACCAGGTGAAATCTCGGCCGTCGCTGCAGCAGGCGTGAATGCCAGCCCGGGTGCTTCGATGGCCACAATTGGGGGAACGAGGTAGCCACTTCCCGGGCTTGTCACCGTGACGGCTGTAATGCCGCCCGTCTTCGGGTTGACCGTAGCTGTCGCTTCCGCGCCCGTTCCAGGATCACCGGTTTCAGGGGTGAGCGTGACAACTGCATTGGCAAGCACCTGAGGACTGTTTGCCCAGTTGGGCCACGGTCCGTAGTAGTGTGGGATCTTTGTCTCGTCCCATTCGCTCATGGGCATAGCGCTGGTATCCATCGCATCAACAGTGTTTTGCGCTTCCCGAGCACTCACTGAGATCGTTCCCCCAAGTGTCAGTGAGATCACCATCAGGAAAGAGATGATGGTATTTAGAACTTTACGATTTAACATGTGTTCCTCCTCAGATATGAATGATGATTGAGAACGAAAGTTCGAATAGACCTTCCAAAAGGGAAAATCACGACTTGGCTGTATTTAATTCCTCCTTCCTGCTAACTTATGGGGACAAACACGACAATCTTCCAACGATAATTTTTCAGGCCAATGATTAAGGTTGCGTGCTTGAAATTGCTGTTTCCAAATCTGATCGAGCGCCTTGATCTCATGAAGCTCGCGAATCTCTGATGCGTCGGAGCGCTGTACTTCATTCAGAAGATGTTGAATATCCACGCCCATTTCCTCTATAAGAAATCGCTGCTGACCCAGCAACATCGCCACTTCGAGCCGAGGGGTCCCATGGTTGTAGCGGCCATACCAGTGGGGCAGGGCCGCTTTGCGTAACCACTCTGGGAAGCGGAATGCCAGCACTTCCAACGCTTGTTGCATGGCCTGTTGAACTCGGTTAAAGCGGTTTATTGAACACACCGAGGCAACTACATCTTCACTGCTGAGATTTTGAATATTGTTTTTGATCGCGGGAATGAACTTTGCCAGTTGATCAGCGAGTTTCTGAAATTCATGCTGGCTGACAGGATCGATCAAGATCTTTTGACGAAATTGACATAACGTCTCTTCATGAAACATGACGGGGATAAGAGAGAGATGCAGGGCAAATTTCCAATCCGTCCGTGTTTGTATGGCATCTGCTGCCTGAATATCGGTCAGCCCTTCCACGAACTGAAAAAAGGTAATCAAGGCCAGAATAGCTCCTTCGAGCTTTGAGTTTCCCCTTGTGGAAAATACCTCGAGCTGGATGTCTTCCAAGATACTCTCCAGATGCTCGCCAATAAGAATGTGACAATTGCCGCGGCCAAAAATAGCATTTGCAGCCCGTGCAGTCTCTTTTGGGATACAGGGAATTGGGTTAGTGGGATCAGTCATCATCGCTTTTACTGTCCGTTCACAAGGAATGAAGGTGCAGTTACTCTCAAATCTGTCACTACTATAGGGCAATCTGCACGGCTTGTAATCGGTATATCCCCACAGATTCTGATTCTCAGAGTTGGTGAAAATCCACAGACCCAGGGAGTCCTGCTCGTAGAGACTACGAGTATGTCCCTCGTAGAAAACCATCAGATTCCATCAGCACTGAGTCAACTGTCTGAACTGATTTGAAAATAAAAAAGGGCGTGCGATGGCGCGCGCCCTCCCATGACGGAATCCCAAAGTTGCTAATAAGCCCCATCCTGAACAAGCACGATCCAGACGGTTCGAAGGAGAACATAGATATCGAGCCAGATGGACCAGTGCCGAACGTAATAGACATCAAAGCGCGCTCGTTCCTGGAAAGTAGTCCGATTGCGGCCTGATACCTGCCATAGGCCTGTCATGCCAGGCCGCACGCCCTGATAGATATCTATGCCTTCACCGTAGATTCTTATCTGATTGAGCATGATTGGACGGGGCCCTACCAAGCTCATATCGCCGAGGAAAACGTTGAACAGCTGGGGAATCTCATCAACGCTGAATCTCCGCAGGATCTTTCCCACACGCGTCACCCGTGGATCGTTGCGTAGCTTCTGCGTTGCATCCCACTCACATTGAGCCTGTTCGTTCCCCTTCAGATAATCCGCAAGAGCTTGTTCGGCGTTTGTTACCATCGTACGAAACTTGTAAATCTTGATGCGTTTCCCGTCCCTTCCAAGACGTGGCTGGGTATAAAAGGCGGGTCCCGGTGAATCTAGCTTGATCAATATCGCGAAGGCTAAGAGGCAGGGTGACAACAAAACGATCCCAAGTAAGGAACCTACTATATCCACGATGCGCTTGATCGATGAACCCAGCGTGTTGAGCATCTCACGGCGAGCCTCGATGCCAATCAATCCCTCAAAGTCTCGAATGGATAGGGAGGCTCCATCCAACCAGTTCATATCCGAGATGAAAATAATATGCTGAAATAGTTCGAGCAACTGCAGATGGGAGGAAGGGGCGAAATTCTGGCCGAAGAATGAGTCCTCGATCAAAATGGTATGCACATTAGCCGTCAATCGCTTCAGTGACTCTTTCAACAGGTTGTTGACTTCAATTATGGGTACCGGGCCGGTCACGGCTACTTTATCTTCAATATCTGTTGCAACCAGCACCGGTAAGAATCCCAGCCGACGCCGCTGGAGAAAATATTGGGTTAGTTCTTCGGCGTTGCCTCTGCGGGCCAGCACCACCACCGGCTCACCCCAAATTCCAGCCTGTGCGGCAATAATTCGTACTGACCAGCGTATCAAAAGGATATTGGCGATAGAAAGTGCTGAGATGGAGAGCATAGTCACCGCAGAGCTTAGCCAGGCCGGGCGCAAAATGAAGGTCAGGATCATTCCAATGACCAGGGCGCTATTCGAATACTGCGTAACGAGTCTGATTTCCTCCGCTGGACTGATTCCTACCCCTGGATAGAGCTGGCCCGACCTAAAGACCAGGAGAATGATCCCCAGCATCAAAATGTGTTCCACCTCACCGGGAGCAAAAAGACGAAAATTGAAAGAATCTGCCGTTAATAGGTGCCCGAGGACAATGGCCAAAACCAGCCCTGTCAGATCCGCCAAAAGCATTAAGACTGTCATGCGAAGGCGAGACCTATTCCATTGTGATGATTTTGCAGGATGAGCGTTCAGGAGTGATCTACTAAGCTGAATCATGTGAGTTCCAATGTTCGTTAATAATAAGCAGCCTGATAGGCGGCTTTTGCCTTTGCATCAGTGTGCTCTATAATCTCCAGGAACGTCTTCTAGCCTGGCTTCGTAAAGACCCTGCTCCAAACGTGGAACGCTCCCTGTGTGGATGGATAATCCACATTGGCCATTATGGGCTGGTTGCCTTGATAATTCATCGTTGCATTCTCCTGAGCGATTTGTTTCACGTAGCGGGATATTACAGGCATGACGTCAAAACCGGCCTTTTGATAACGGCTGGCGGCCGACAAATTCCTTACAGTTTTTGCATCTGTGTCGATGCCTGCTGTTAATTTAAATGGGAATGGCGCATGTGTAATCGGTAAATCTCCACAAACTTTGTTGGATTCGATTGGTAAAAATCCACAGAGATGGCGGATTCCTCGTAGAAACTACGTGATCGGCCAGCAAGCATGGCAAGAGAGAATTTGTCATAGGGCAGGGGAGGCAGGCCAGTAATTTGCAAGTAGTAATTGATTAGCTAAGAATTTGCAGCTTTGCGCAAAGTATCACCGTCATACTCAGTGTTTGGCTGACAACGTTTGTTCCCTGTTTACATTAAGTGGGGGAGGGTTGACAATCAACTAATTTTCTTGTATACTAATTATGCTTTCGATAAGTTACATTACCAAAAGCATTGATGAAAATCAGATTTCGTATAATATTTTCCTATGGAACAACCAGGAAGTGCCCCTAGTATCGGTTCTGTGATCGAAGAATATCTCGATGTAGTGAAACTTGCGCGCAGCCAGAACACTGCTCTCACATACGCAAAAGCGTTGAAAGAATTTAAAAAAGTTTTGGTGAAAGCAAAAATCGATCCAGAAACATCCCCTGCTGACGTGCTCACAGAAGACCATATCGCGAAGTTTGTCATGCACCTCAAAGTCTTCGCGCCAGCCACGGAGCAACTGTATGTCCGTGCTGTAGCACGCTTCTACAAGTACCTGGCAGCCGAACGGCTAGCCGAAATCAATTTGCCCCGCATGGATTTGCTCATTGAGCAACGTACACGCAAGCCTGGGATTCGTTTGCCGCAATTCCCTACGAATGATATCGAGCGAGTGCTTGAATTTGTGTCTGATATCACTTCCCTACCCGCCGATTCGGAGGTTGAACGGTTACGCGCAATGCGAGACCGAGCCTTTTTGCTGACATTGGCAGATACAGGACTCCGGGTCCATGAGGCGTGCAACTTGCGGCGTGGAGATCTCGATTGGAATGAAGGTCGAGCGGTGATCATCGGTAAGGGCGATAAGCAAGCTGTAGTGCGATTTACAACTCGTGCGATGCGCGCTCTGAAGGATTATCTGTCGCTTCGCGCCGAACTCGATGGCGGGTCTGGAAAACAGTTGACTGCCCTGCCCCTCTTCGCGCGTCACGATAAAGGCACCGGAAAAAAGATCAAACCAATTACCCCGACAACCGGTCGCAATATTGTCGCTGAACGTGTAAAACAAGCCCTGGGAAATGAAGCGGAAGGACATATCACCCCCCACTCGTTTCGCCACTATTTTGTCTCGACAATTTTGCGTGCTTCCGGGAATCTTAAACTAGCTCAGGCACTTGCCAGACATGAGAACATTCAGATCACTCAACGATATGCCCATATCAACGACGATGAACTGGATAAAGGCTATTACGAAATTTTCGAAAAGAAGTAGCCTCTTTTTGACCTCACGTACCGAATTATAATTATCGGATGCGATTTCAACGTTCCTCTGGCTGGCTGATCATGCTCCTCGTGCTCGGAATCGGAGCGCTACGGTATCAGCCAGGAGTTGTGCAGGCGGATGAGATCGATCAGGCTCCGCTAAAGCAGGCCAGCGCCTATGAGCTGATCATCGCGATGAACACCTTGCGTGTCTCGTATGGGCTCCCGGCGCTGATCGAAGACCCAATTGTGAATGCCGTTGCCCAATCAACGGCCGCGACAATGGCAGCCAACAACATGTCGTGGCACATTGGCGATGTGCGCGGCCGCCTGGCCGCCTCTGGATATGGTGGCGGCGCTACCGTGTGGGCGACGGAAAACTTCGCCGTCAGCAGTGGAGGCATGGGCATCGATGAGATCATGGCGGCCTGGGCGGACCCCGATCACATGCGCCCGGCGGTCAATCCGGCCTATTGTCATGTGGGAGCGGGTGTGGCTCAAACCTCAGACGGAAGAATCTATTACATTTTGCAGGCTGCTTATGTTGCCGGACAGGAGTGCGGCAACCCCTCCTCCCCCTCCGCTGGAGGCACTCCTCAACCAGGCGTCGTTCCGAATCCAGTCTCGCAATTGATCATCCCGGTCAAGATCGCCACGCCGGACGCTGAAGGCAAGACCTTTCATGAGGTCCAGGCAGGTCAGTCATTTTGGTCGATCGCCATCGCCTACCAGATCACCATCCGGGATATTGAGGTTTGGAACAATCTATCTCGCAATGTACCGCTGCGGGCCGGGCAGCGCTTGTTCATTCCGAACGAGAACACGGCCGGCTATGCTACACCGACTCCTTTTGGCATGATCATGCCAGCAGCCCCCGATGCCGAGGGCAAGATCGTCCATGAGGTGCAGGCATATCAGGCATTGATCACCATCGCGGACGCATATCACGTCTCCGTAGATCGGATCCTGACCTTGAATGGATGGCAGGCGGACTGGCCCCTGCAAATTGGACAAAAGCTCGTGATCGATCCTGGCCACGTTACCCCCAGCCCAACGTTAAGCAACATCCAGAAGCTCACGCCGGAAGCAGACGGCAACTACTATCATACGGTAAGCAGCGGCGAAACGCTCTCCTGGATTGCAGGCTGGTATAGCGTTCCACTTGCCGATTTGATGTCTTGGAATGGATTGAACAACGCCTCCGTCATCCGCCCCGGACAAAAACTGGTCCTGCTCGTGGCCCCGCCTGCAACAGCTACGCTCACTCCCAGCCCAATTACGATTACACCTACTCCAAGTCCATCCGGCACGCCGACTCCATCTCCAACAGCTACACCTCTTGTTACAAACACTGACCCCCCTCGCAGATCTGGATTAGGCCTTATCTTAGGTGTGACAATTATTGTGATTGGCGGGCTGCTCTGGTGGAGGTTTTCACGCAAAAGCTAAGGCTGGGCGCCTATCAATTCGTTTTACTCGCTGGCAGCACCTGGATACAGTCCTCAGCAAAGCCGAGCGTCACTTCCTCACCCTCTGGGAAAAGCTCCGTGACGCGTGGATCGGTTTCGATCCCCAGGATCGGAACCCCGTTGACTTCTACCACATATTCGATCACATCGCCCAGATAAACAGCCCGCCGGACGACTCCATCATATAAACAACCTGTCTTTTTGATCTGAATCATCTCAGGACGGACAATTAAAGTTACATTCTCGCCCTCGTGAAACTCGCGCTTTATCTTCGACAACGTGATCGATTCGCCGAGCGACCTGACCGTCAATTCAGAGCCATGCTGGTCCACGACCGTGCCATCCATGAAGTTGGCTCGACCGATAAAATTCGCGACAAAGCGACTGTTGGGGAATCGGTACACTTCAATAGGACTCCCAATCTGCTCAATTAAGCCCTGATTCATGACAACGACCCGATCAGAAAGAGTCATCGCCTCGATTTGATCGTGCGTTACGTAGACGCTGGTGATATTTAATTCCTTTTGAATTCTGCGGATTTCCGTGCGCATCTCTTCGCGCAATTTGGCATCCAGGTTAGAGAGCGGCTCATCCATCAACAGAACCTTTGGCTCCATGACCAGCGCCCGCGCCAGAGCTACACGCTGCTGCTGTCCGCCAGACAACTGACCGGGAGCCCGGTCCCCATACCCCTCCAGATGGACCAGTTCCAGAACGCGGCCGACTCGCTCCGCGATCGTTTTTTTGTTCAGTTTCTGTACGTTCAATCCATACGCTATATTTTCAAAAACCGTAAGATGAGGAAATAAAGCATAGCTTTGAAAAACCATGGACATGCCTCTCTTATGAGGCGGCAGTGAATTGATTTCCCTGCCGTCCAGAGCAATCGTTCCTCCAGTAGGAAATTCAAAGCCTGCAATCATGCGCAGCGTTGTTGTCTTTCCACAACCGGACGGACCAAGCAAGGTAACCAATTCTCCCTTTTGTATTTCGAGATTTACATCCTGAACGGCAACGACCTCGCCCACACTGCCGCGCGAGGAAAAAACTTTTGTAATGTTCTCCAGCGTTAGATACATTGAGAACTCCTCATTTCTATGATGATTACAGCCCCTGGCTTAGGTCTACGCCTTCGCGGCCACGGAATAAGCGATTGGTGACGATGTTCAGCACGGCTATGGCGATCATGACAAACAAGATGATGAGAGTCGAGTAAGCGGCCGCAATGCTAACGCCACCCTGCTCCCATTCGCTGAGGATCGAAGCGGTGACGATCCTCCATTTCGCGCTTACCAGGAAGATGATCGCAGAAAGGCTGGTCATGTGCCGGGTAAAGCTAAAGATCAAGCCTGCCAGCAACGCCGGGAGGATAAGCGGCAACGTCACTTTTCGGAATGTGTATTGAGCATCTGCACCGAGGATGTTGGAAGCCTCTTCGATGGAGGGGTCTATTTGTTGTAAAGAAGCCACACCAGCTCGCACGGAAGCCGGCAAGCTGCGGATGATGAACGCGGCCATAATGATGTAAGCGCCGCCCACCAGTGCAAAGGGAATCTCCATGAAGGACATCGTGCACGGAATAATCAAAGCCAGGATACCTCCAACGACTCGCAGGGCGCGATTCTGCACTCCCTGGACCAAAAGGATTCCCGCGAAGATCAAGAAAATGGCGAGTAAAGAAGGAGGCGGCTGAAAGATCACTTTAATATGATCGGCAAATTGGAATATTGCATTGCTCCAGAAACCGCGTTCGATGCTGCGGCTAAAGTCCGCGATGGGCTTCGAGATGGCGTTCGCCCAATTTGTGCTCATCACATACACACCCAACAATGCAGAGAAGGATGCACCGAACGTTTTTTTAGTACTGATGAGCAGAAGCACAGCTAGTAACAGGTAAAGGCCGCCCAGCACATAATAAATCCTGACCGATTCGAGCCTGATCAAAAGCGCGCCTACTGTCGTTCCAACCAGCAGGATGATCAGTCTTTCGCGGGCGTCTTTGCCCAGCGCTAACACGAAGAATAATGCCAGTACTGCATAAATCACCACCGCAAGCGCGAACGGAGGCTTGTTGAACACCAGGATAAAGCCGATGCCCAGGATCGTCCCAGGTACCGCGCCCCCAAGGTTTGAACTGAAATCCAGGACTTCCTTGCCGCTAAAGTTCTTTCTCACGACAAGCCAGGCAATGATCATTCCGAGGAAAGCCGCAAATGGTGTGGCCAGGGCGCTCAAAAAAGTCGTATCGAGAATCGCTTCCACTCCTCGCGTCACAACCATGGACCAATGCCGGAGCGTGGGCGAGAAGTCTACTCCCCAGGTAAAACTAAAAGAGCCATAGATAATAGTGGCATAAAGTAAAACTACAAATGCACAGACAAGATAGGCTGCAAGATTAAATCCCCAGCGAATGAACGGATCTTTTTCCGTGATCTGAGCACCCGAGGGCTTGCCTGTCACGGAAATATAGGATCGTCGGTTTACATAGTAGCGCTGGGCAAGGAACAATAACAGGGTTGGAATAATCAAAACCAGGGACAGAGCCGAAGCTTTCTGGTAATCGTACTCGCCGATTACGGCCAGGAAGATCTGCGCCGAAAGAACGGTCTTGTTCCCAGCAATGAAAAGCGGATTGCCCAGGTCTGCCAATGATTCGACGAACAGCAGTAAGAAGGAGCCTGCAATCCCGGGGATCAGGAGCGGCAAAGTTACAGTGCGGAAGATGTGCATGCGGCTTGCGCCCAGACTCGCGGCTGCTTCCTCCATCGAAGGGTTGAGACGCTCCAGCAGCGCCCGCAGGATCAGATAGGCCACAGAGAAAAAGGTGATGGTCTGAACGAGCACGAGTCCGTCCAGACCGTAAATATCATTCGTTCCCTGAACATAATTTATCCCCAGAACTTTCTTGGTAATCAGTCCACTGCGCCCGAACAAAAGGATTGTGCTCAGGGCAAGTGCAAAAGGCGGAGAAACTGTGGGTAGCAAAGCCAGCCAGTGGAGCAGATTCTTGCCGGGCGGGTTGCATCTCACACTTGCATAAGCAAAAATAAAACCAACGAAGGTTCCGAAAATTGCCGTGAGCAAGCCCATGCTCATGGTATCCAGGAAGGCGCGACGCAAGCCAGGTCCATAAAAATCGTCAAAATAGCGAGCAAAATAAGTCAGATCGAACGTACCTTCCTCGGAGATAAATCCACCTGAAATCGTGCGGATGATGGGCAATAAGACAAACACAAAAATAAAAATCCCGGAAAACAGCAGGCTCATAAAAAGCACTGGATCCCGGAAAATTAACGAGAATTCTTGAAAACGGCGGCGAAGGCCAACAAATTGTGCTTTGGGAGATTCTGGTAATGCTAAGGTCGTTTTCATGCTTCTCCAATCATGAACTGTCAATCATGCAATTCTGGGCGGCAAATGGTGCCGCCCAGAATGATGGGTCAAACAACTATTCTTTTAGATTTTCAGCGTTAGCAATTTCGTTCGTGAACTTATCAACGAACTCTTGTTTATGTTCGCCTGCCCATTGAAAATCATACTCAATGAGATTGACTTCGAGCAGCTCAGGGTGAGAGAGTTCCACACCTTTCACCGTAGGAGCCTGGTACGCTGCAAAGGTGGGACCTAAAGCCTGCGCTTCGGGCGTCAGAGCCCAGTCAAACCACAGCTTCGCAGCCTGCGGGTGTTTGGCACCTTTGAGCAACGCCATGCCACCAATTTCATATCCAGTTCCTTCTTCAGGGAAGGTCAACACCAATGGCAGTTTATTGTTTTCGATCTCATTTACGATGTCGTGAGAGAAAACAATCCCAACCGCTGCTTCGCCCTGACCAACAAACTTGGCGGGCGCTGCGCCACTCTTGGTGAACTGAGAAATCTGCCCGGCGTATTGCTGTAAGTATTCCCAGCCAGCTTCCTCGCCGCGGATCTGCAGAACGGTTGCTAAAGCTGTGTAGGAGGTTCCCGAAGAAGACGGATGAGCGACCATGACCTGTCCCTTGAACTCGGGTTTCAGCAGGTCATCCCAGGATGTGGGAGCCTCAACACCGGGGTTGGCATCTAACCAATCCTGATTGGTTGCAAAGCCCAGGGTGCCAACATAAATGCCTACCCAGTAGTTGTCGGGATCCTTCATCTTTGCGGGATCGGTTAAGTTAGCATAATTCGGTGAATCGTAGGCCTCTAACAACCCTTCACCCTTCGCGGCAACATAGCTGTCGATCGGGCCGCCCCACCAGATATCGAACTGGGGATTGTCCTTTTCCGCCTGAACACGGGCAAGGGCCTCCCCGGAGGACATTCTGACATAGTTGACGGTGATACCGTACTTCGCTTCGAATTCCTGCTTCATTCCCTGACACCATTGCTCCTGCGGCGTGCAAAGAACGTTCAATTCGGTGTCAGTGATCTCTGCCGGTGCCTCCGTTGCAGCTTCAGTTGCTGCAGGTTCTTCGGTGGCCGCCGGAGCCTCTGTAGCCACCTCGGGAGGTTCCGTTGCGGCAGGCGGCGCCTCGGTGGCAGCGGGTGCGCAAGCCGTAAGGATTACGGCCGCCATCAAAAGGTGGATTAACAAACTGCGTACTTTTTTTACAGACATCTTGCTTCTCCTTCCTTAAGAAATGGGGTGGGATGGGCACAGGACGGTGCCCTTGATCCAAACTGTAGCTAACTCTTACTTCGTGTCGAACGCAATGTCATGGTAAAGAATAAAAGGCAGGCAAGTAATTCAGATTTGTTAAAGGTGGGAAAGGAAACGCAGACGTTTGTTGGTTCTGCTGATGCATGTCACTTTGGGCTACTCCATGGTATTCACGATGGATCAAGTCCTGAACTTTCTGAATCCTACCACAGAATGAACCGTGTTTTTCCATTTTTAAGCGGGTGGGCGTATACTTCGATAGCTTTATATACCCACATCCGTTCCAAAACACGCGATCAGAAAGGAAAACAATGAAACTAGCTTTTCATGGTGCGACGACAATGACGAGCGATCTCGAAACCGATGTTTCTATCACCGCGGGGGCGGGATTCAAGGCGTTGGAAGTGTGGACAGAAAAAATGGATCGCTACCTCAATTCCCACAGGCTGGATGATCTCATTGCACTGTTTGTCAATCACAGCGTCAAACCGCTTGCGCTCAACTCGATCGAGTTTATCGCGTTTCGCGGCAGCGAGTACGCCCAGATTCAAGCGCGCCTTCATGAACTGGGCAGGATCGCGCAGGCAATTGGTTGTCCAACGATTGTCGTTGTGCCCAGTCCCCTGCCCGCCCGCGATCTGTCCTGGTCTGACGTGGTGAACGAATACGTCCAGGTATTGCGCAACCTGAGCGATATAGCCAGTCAATATAATGTCAGACTGTCGTTCGAGTTTTTGGGCTTTGGGTGGTGCAGTGTGCGAACACCGCGCGCGGCATTCGAGATCGTCCAAAAATGTGATCGCGATAATGTAGGTATGACCGTCGACGCGGCCCATTTTTATGGCGGTGGCGGTCTGATCAGCGAGCTCGATCAATTGGACCCGGCACGCGTCTTCGCGTTCCACCTGGATGATCTGGAAGATACGCCGAAGGAAGCCATCACCGATGCTACGCGGCTCTTGCCCGGACTTGGCATAGTGCCCCTGAATGACATCTGCACTCACATGAAACAGATCGGCTATGATGGATCATGTGCCATCGAACTGTTCCGGCCGGAATATTGGGATTGGGATCCCCAGCAGTTGGCGATCCGGGCACGTGAGGCAGCGCTCAAGGTTTTGTCGCCGTACTTTGAAATTGAGTAGTGCAGCAGAAGCAAACATCTACATTGGAGAAACAATAAGATGACCAGAAAAGTAAAGATCGCTGTAATTGGCACCGGGCGCATGGGCAGCGTGCATTGTCGTAACATTGCCCGCTTTATCCCTGAAGCGGATTTGGTCGCGGTGTGTGATATCCGCCTGGAAGTGGCCCAGGCTGTGGCCGATGAACTTGGCATCCGGCGAATTGTGAAGGATTATCACGACCTATTAAGTGACCCTGAAATCGAAGCCATGCTGATCGCCACGAACACGGACACCCATGCCTTTATCATGAAGGATGTGGCCGCCGCCGGAAAGCATATCTTCTGTGAAAAGCCGCTGGCGCTCGAACTCGACAAAATCGACGAGGCCCTGCAAGCGGTCGAGAAGGCGGGAGTCAAACTGCAGGTTGGGTTCAATCGCCGCTTCGACAAAAGTTTTCAGAAGGTACATGAGATGGTCTGCTCGGGGGAAATCGGGCAGCCGTGTATTCTGCGCATCACCAGTCGCGACCCAGACCTGCCCCCCATGGACTATGTGCGCGTGTCCGGCGGGATATTCCTCGATATGACCATCCACGATTTTGATATGGCGCGTTTTCAAGTTGGTGATGTGGAGGAAGTGTATGCGATGGGCGGCGTGTTGATCGAGCCGAAGTTGAATGAGCTCGGTGACATCGATACCAACGTGGTCATGCTCAAGTTTGCGAATGGCGCGGTCGGCACGATCGACAACAGCCGCAAGGCGGTCTATGGCTACGATCAGCGCCTCGAGGTCTTCTGCTCGAACGGCACAGCCATGGCAGAAAACGAAAAGGAAAATATGGCTGTGAAAGGCAACCCAGACGGTTTCCACTCGTCACGTGTGCCCCTCTTCTTCATGAACAGGTACGCGGCCTGTTATGTGGAGGAAGTCCGACAGTTCATCGAGTGTGTCCGGGACGATAAGCCAACACCGGTCAACGGTCAGGATGGTCGCGCGGCGGTTGTGCTCGGTTATGCAGCCGGCAAGTCACTGCGTGAGAATCGTCCAGTGAAGATCAGTGAGATTGGATAAGTAAATTATGCTGCACTGTGCATTTGTCTGACATAGCTTTGCTTTTGACCAAAGATGATGAACGATAGATCGTTGTCTTTGGTCATGAGCATTATTCGATTTAAACTCGAAACGAACACGTGGGGCTATAAATTTGAGTACATCCATCGCATAATTTAAGAAACTTGGTAGTAGTAGGCTGAAAATCCAGAATGCTAGAATGAGTTGATAGCTACTGGTCACCCGGCTTTACAAAATGAAACTTTTGGCAGCAATTCTGGTCATTTTTGGCATTCTATTCTCAGCACCACCGGTCCGAGGAGATGCTGTCAGGCCTACTCCCGCCCTCCCATCTCGCAGTCAGAATCACGCGCCGGGCAGCGTTGTACGTTTTGAACACCTATCCATACAGGATGGGCTTTCACAAAACACAGCACTTGCCATTTTCCAAGACAGCCGCGGATTCTTATGGATCGGCACCCAGGATGGCTTGAACCGCTATGATGGCTATTCTTTCACGGTCTTCAAGCATGATCCTGAAAATCATGCCTCGATCAGCCATAACAGTATTCTATCCATTGCAGAAGACGAAGATGGGTTCCTCTGGATCGGTACCTGGGGCGGCGGGTTGAATCGGTTTGATCCTGCCACTGAAACATTCACCCACTTCCGCAATATTCCACACGACTCCAACAGTCTCAGCCACGACACTGTGACATCCATTCTGCTGGATTCGAGCGGCGCGCTCTGGGTGGGAACCCTCGACGGATTGAATCGCTTTAACTCGCGGCTCAATGGCTTTGACCATTTCACCTCCCTGCCCAGCGACCAGGCCAGCTTGAGCAGTAATGTCATTTCCATCATTTTTGAAGACTCATGGCATCAGCTTTGGATCGGCACCGGTGCGCTGGGCCTCCCCGGGTCGGGGTTGAATCGTTTTAATCCTTCCACCGGGAAGGTCACTCGTTTTCAGCATAATGATGCCGATCCGACCAGTCTGGTCAGCAACAACATCTCTGCCATTTATGAAGCCCCGGACGGCAACTTCTGGATTGGCACGGGCGGATTCAATCTACCCGGAAATGGCCTGGACTGGTTCAATCCACGCAGCGGAACGGCGTTTCATTATTTACACGATGCAGAGATCGAAGACACCTTAAGCGGAAACGATATCGCAGCGCTATGGGGTGATCCCAGCGGAGCCCTTTGGATTGGCACCTGGTCACACGGCTTGAATCGTATGGACCTCGCCAACACCGGTCATTTCACACGTTACTCCCATGACCCGTACTTCGCAGATAGCCTGAGCGCAGATGACATCTGGTCGCTTTTCAAGGATCGTTCGGGCGTACTGTGGATTGGCACAGGTCATAACGGTATTAATAAATTGCCGGCCAACAGTGGACAATTCAGTCTCTACCGCAATAATCCTCGCAACCTGAACAGCCTGGCGACAAACGCAGTTGGCGCGTTTTCAGAAGATCCGTACGGACACATCTGGATTGGCACCTGGGGG
>Ga0073934_10007414_pt1 | contig 15297 bp, 16 predicted proteins | sample LarsenN4metaG_FD_76834 | JGI IMG/M metagenome (GOLD analysis project Ga0073934, IMG submission 76834) | Hot spring sediment bacterial and archeal communities from British Columbia, Canada, to study Microbial Dark Matter (Phase II) - Larsen... ...
AGGTTGGCAGATCGCGTAGAAGAGACGACACCGCATCCGTAGCGGCAAGTTCCGCCCGGGTCGATACAGAGAAAAATTGCTTCGCTTTCCCTGTCAGCTCCCAGCGAGGCAGATGCGAGAAGAACGGATCGTTGAGCTCCTGCTGGGTCACGTGAAAGAAGTGCTTCAAGTATTCCAGCGATTGTCGCTGGATACCGGGCAGATAGGGATAGAGACGCTTCAACAGGAGCGGGCGCCACGAGGAGTCCGGACGACGGCCCCAGAACTGCCGGATCTTGGTCTCTTTGAAAATATCATAGCCGCCGAACAGCTCGTCCGCCCCTTCACCGGTCAGGACGACCTTGAAGCCGCTATCGCGCACGAGTTTTGCCAATAGATAGAGGGGCGCCGGAGCGCTGCGAAGAATCGGCTGCTCCGTATGCCAGATCACCTCGGAAAATACACGGACGATGTCCTCATGGCGGCACCACACGTCCTGGTGCGACGTCCCGAGAAACGAGCTGGCTTCGTGCTGGAACCGGCTTTCATCAAAGTCGCCGGCTTCAAACGCGACCGAAAAAGTCCTGATCCGTTCACCAGCGTTCCTTCTCGCCAAGGCGGCGATAACCGTGGAATCAATGCCGCCGCTCAGATACGCGCCGACCGGAACATCGGCCCGCAATCGAATCCTCGTCGCATCCTCCAGCAACGTGCGGAGTTCCTCGGCCAATCGGTTGTCCGTGGTGCGGCCATTCGTGGCTGCAGGAGCAAAATCGAGTGTCCAATAGGGCGCCATCGTGACACGACCGTCCTCGATCACCATAGAGTGGCCCGGAGGCAACTGACTGATGCCGAGAAACGCAGTTCGTGGCGGCACCGTCACCCAAAATGTGAAGATCTGGTCGAGCCCCTTAAGATCAATCGCACAAGCGACTTTGGGACAAGCCAGTAATGCCTTGATCTCCGAAGCAAACAAGAACTCCCCGTGCGTGTGGGTATAATAGAGAGGCCTGACTCCAAAACGGTCCCGCGACAGAAACAGCTTGTGTCTCGGGGCGTCCCAGATGGCAAAAGCCCATTGCCCGTTGAGTCGTTCCACACACCGTTCTCCCTCCTCCTGGTACAGATGGAGCAACACCTCCGTATCTGAACTCGAAGTAAAACGATGTCCCTTCGAGATCAGTTCGTCGCGGAGTTCGATGTAGTTGAAAATTTCCCCGTTAAACGTAATCCAAAGAGCATCCTGTGCGATCGACATCGGCTGATGCCCGCCGGCCAGGTCAATGATGCTCAACCGGGCGTGGGCGAGCCCTATCGGACCATGACTGTAGATCCCGACATCGTCAGGACCTCGATAGCGGATGGCCCCGATCATGTGTTGCAGCTGTTCCCGATCGACCGTTCCACCATGCAGCTGAAGACTGCCTGCTATGCCGCACATCGCATCGCATCTCCTCCGTACAACATGTGAAGCAATTTCACACCTTACCGAAACCGGCGGCGTAATCTCCGCGGTAAGGCGTTCAGGGTCTGGATGGCTAAGGATTGCAGCGGACCAGGCATCCATTGCCTGACCAACTGGTCGAAACGGTTTCGTCGTCGATGCTGAACCCGCTCGTCGAGGAGAGCCAGCTGCTCCTGATTCAATCGCCAATCTGACGCACCGCAATTGTCCAGGATATGCTCCACCGAGTTTCCTTTCGGAATCGCCACGACACCGGCCTGACAGACGCACCAATTAATGACGATCTGTGCCGGGGATTTCCCCGTTTCTCGTGACAGTTGGTCGATCGCTCCGGTAGGGTCGCAATCGCGGATGCGAGAGAGACCGCGAGCCAGGGGGCAATACGCGATAACCGTCACATGGTTGGCACGACAGTATGGCAGCAATTCCATCTCGATCGTGCGATCGATGAGATTATAGCGGACCTGATTGGACACGATCGGATATCTTCCCAAGGCCTTCTGCGCGGCTTTCAATTGCGTGGCCGAGAAATTACTGACCCCGGCGAATTTCACCTTTCCGGCCGTGATCAATTCTGCGATGGCCCCCATTGTGTCGTCGATTGGGATGGCGGGATTTGGCTCATGCAGCTGGAGCAAATCCACGAAATCCGTGTCCAACCGCTTCAAACTCGCCTCAACGGACCGGCGCAGGTCGGCGGGTCGAAAATTCTGCGGCGAAACTTTCGTGGCGATGAACACGCGATCACGTATACCTCGAACGGCTTCGCCTACGGCTGGTTCAGATCCATAGGACTCGGCCGTATCGATGAACAAGGCCCCGGCTTCCAACCCTTTGCGCAGTGGCTGTGGACCGGCTCGGTATTCCCATGTCCCTAGGCCGATCTCGGGAATAGAGACCCCGGTTTTCGCCAGCTCGGTCAGAATCACGATGGTCGTCAGCCGGACAAGCCAGGTAGAGACAGCGGAGGGACTCGAAAAGTCCGGACGCCGTAACGTTTGAGGAAATGTGCGACTTCATCTGCCAAAGCGTTTGACTCCCGAGATTGCTCCTTCTTGGCAATCTCGATCCAGGCAGTACCGCGGGCCTGCAAGCGTCGTCGAATGTCGTCGGGAATGTCGCAAAGACTCAGCAATACATCGACAGAGCCGAACGTTGGACGCTGAACCGCATCCCGCACGTTCCCATCGACCACCTCAAGGGTCCATGAGCGACGACTCCTCCGCCACAACGTCGCTTCGGATTTCGACGCGTAATACCGTTGTCCCTCTTGCTCACAACGGAGACCCGAGTCCTTGAAGAATTGAATCATCTCAGCCACGATTTTTCGGAACAGCTCAAGCTTATCCATATCGGAAAGATCTTTGGGGAAATCAGGTGCCTTACTGATGACCCGCGCGGGGAACCCGATGGCCAGAGAACGTGGAGGGATGGTTCCCTGGACCACGGACCGGGCCCCGACCACTGCGCCGTCTCCAATTTTGGTCTTCGGAAGAACAAAGACGCCCCACGCGAGAGAAACGCTGTGACCGATCTCGATCGGTTCGAAGTCGACCGCATAGCCCTCGAATGCGCTCAGAAAGGAATTATGGCCGAAGATCAGACAGTGACCGCCGATCCCCGAATCGTCTCCCACGACGATGGACCGAGCCGGATTGATAAAGGACATCTGCATGATCTGGCAGTTGCGGCCCAACACGAATCGGGAATCCGGGAACTGCAAGCCGCCCACGAACACCTGTTCGTTGATCTTGCTGCCTTCACCGATCTGTAGATACGGAACGTCCAAGAAGGTTGTCGAACCAATTGATACATGCGCGCCGATGTCGATCTCTTTGCCGCGTATGATCGTCAAAAAGCCGATGGACGTGTGATCACCGACACTGACACGATCTCCGCAGATGACCGAGCCCCATCCGATTGAAACACCCTTACCGATACGATACCCGCGTAGGCGATAGATCCAATTTTTGATGAAGCTCGGCCAAAGGCCGAACAAGAGCACGTCCCGCAACGGAATGCGTGGTTTTTCAATCAACACATCCTGCTCGCACAGGTGAAGCTGGTTGTCAGGTGAACCATCACCGCTCCTACACGGGTAGGCCGGATCCCCCATCCACGATCAATGTCTGGCCGATGATGGAGCGAGCCGCATCGGAGCAAAGGAAATGGGCGGCTTGCGCCACCTCGTCCGCCGTGACCAGCCGCCCTAGAGGGGACCGTTTTGCCAACTCCGTCAGTCGAGCCTGCGCATCAGGCATGGCGGCCCAAGCCTCAGTCGCAACAGCGCCGGGCGCGAGGATGTTGATCCGAATTCCTCGGGGAGCCAACTCGACGGCCAGGTGTCTTGCCAGAGATTCTAACGCACCTTTCGAGGCTCCCACGATCGAGTAAGCGGGAACGACGCGGGACGCGCCCTGCGAGCTGACCGCCACAATGCTCGCCTCAGCAGAGAACCGTGGAAGCAGCCGTTTCACCAGCTCAAAGAATGCACGTACATTGAGCGCAAACGTCCAATCGTAATGCCGCAGAGTCAGTTCCTCGAAGGGTTTGTGGATTCCGGTCGCGGCACAGTGCACGAAGCAGTGGAGTCCCCCGTCCAGTCCCACGATGCACTGTTCGAGACTGTGAAGGCCGTTTTCAGTGGTCAGATCCGCCCGGCACAGCGTCAAGCGAAGATGTTCGTGCTTCGCCTGAGCCAAGAGCGAATCAGCGGCGTTCTGGCCACGCACGTAGTTGGAGACGACCATCGCGCCGGCGCGGGCACATTGGAGGGAAACAGCGCGACCGATTCCGCGGGTGCCGCCCGACACCAACACGTTCTTGCCCTGAAGTGAGAAGAGTGCGGTCGTCATCTCGGCTTCGGTTGTCTCTCCGGATGTCTCTTCCAATAGGCCAGTAGGAGTTCATCCTGGTGTCCCGCAGTGAACCGCTCATGAGGGACGAACACGAAGAATAGTCCGGCAGAACACACGTTCTTACCTTCGACCTCTGCAAAACACTCTGCTGTCGCGAAACTTTGTCGATTGTGCGTGATCGTAGCGTGCAGGAGAATGTCCTGATCCGGCTTGACCCATTCGCGAAAACTTGCGCCGTTGATCTTGCCCAGCATGGCCCGTCCCGGATGACCGCCTTCCGCATCGAGGCACCGCCCCGCCGCCTGAGCCATCATCTCGGTCAAGAGGACGCCGGGAACCACAGGAAATCCAGGAAAGTGGTCTCGAAACAGCTCTTCCTCCGCCGGTAACGTCTTGCTCGCGACAATGCGCTTGCCCGGCTCCAGTTCGATGATGCGATCGAGGAGAATGAATCGCATGCAACACCAACTCCCGATATGTGAGCCTGCTTGCCTTAAGAAGAAGTTTGAGCGAGCGTCCCATGTCGCCGCATGACATCCAGAATATCGCCGACCGTCTTGACCCTCTGGATATCCTCATCCGTCAGGACGATGCCGAAGTCGCTATCCAGACCGGCCATCAATGTCAACACACCAAGCGAGTCCCATGCAGGGACGTTGTCTCGATGGGTATCGGGAGTCAACTGGTCGGGAGCCATCTCAAAAACCTGTGCGATCCAAGCGACAGCTTCGATCTGTGTCATTGTGGATTTCCTTCCTCCGTCCGTCGTGTCACTGAGCGGAACAACCTCCGTCCACCACCAGGTGGGCACCGGTAATCCATGTACTCTCAGGAGAGAGCAGGAACGTCGCCGCATGTGCAACATCATCGGGGCTCCCAAATCCCAGAGGGTGCGTGTCTTTCAGCGCTTGGACCTGTTGCGAAGAGAGACCGGCGAGGGCTCGCTCGGTCATTTCCGTCCGAACCATGCCGGGTGAGAGCACATTGACGCGAACGTTTCGCCTCGCCAGTTCGATCGCCATGGATCGAGCTGCAGCAGTAACGGCACCTTTGCTTCCGCTGTAGGCAATTTGGCCTGGTTTGCCGATGAGCCCATAGATGGAGGAAATAAACAGGACCGAACCGCCTTCTTCTCTGAGAAGATCTCGCCGAGTCACGGACCGGGCCAATTCCACCCCGGCCACGTAATTTACCTGCATCATGGCCTGAAGCTTCTCGGGACCGGCGGCGCTCAAGGGAAGGGTGTCGACCGTGCCTGCTGCGTGGCAGAGCCCGTAAAGTCGCCCCAGCGTGGAGGCAGCCTCTTTGACCGCCGGCATGATTGCGGTCACGTCGGTCAAATCCAACTGCACGATCCGGCAAACGCGAGCGACCGTCCGTTGCGCCGTATCTTCCAAGCGATCTCGATTCCGCCCGATTAAGACCAATCCCGCCCCTTGTCTGGCCAGTTGGATCGCGATAGCCCGTCCAATGCCGGACGAAGCGCCGGATACGACGACCGTTTTCCCCTCGAAAACCTTTCCCCAATCACCGCTCACGTGACACCTGTGCCGTATTATCCAATTCCACAGAATCCAAGATGGCCTTCGCATCCAAGTCGACCAGAGCCGATCCCCAGGATAAGCCGACGCCATAACCCAACAGCAGCAGGCGGAGGGGGCGATCCGCCGGCCTCATGAGCTGTCCTTGCGTCAGCGTCAAAGGGATCGATGCCCCTCCGGTATTGCCGAAGTTTCGAAGGATGATAGGAACTTTTTCAAACGGAAGCGATTGCTTCACACAGAGATGTTTCATGATGAATTGGTTGGATTGATGAAAGATGAAGTAATCGATATCGTCGGTACCCGTCGACGCAGCCTTCAACGTCTCCTCGATCAGCGCGGGAACCCGCTTAATCGTAAAATTAAAGATGAGGGCGCCGTTCATCGACACACAATGTTTACGCATGTCCTGTCCGAAACGATCCCGAAAACCACCGGACTCGACAATCATCGAGTTGTACCCGCCACCGTCGGAATGCAATGCATAGTGCCACGCCGGCCCAGCCGCGTCGGTCGCCTCCAGCGCAGTGGCCGAACCGGCATCTCCGAACAAGAGCGACACGGAACGATCGGATTGATCAGAAAACCGCGTCGGTGTCTCTCCGTGCAGCAACAACACCCGGCGCATACCTTTCCCCTGAAGCATCATGGCGGCCAACCACATGCCATAGGGATAGCCGGAACAACCGAGCCCCACGTCAAATGCGGCACAATGATCCGCAAGGTTCAGACGATGATGAACCACGCAGGCGGTAGAGGGCAGAAAATAGTCCGGCGTCTGCGTGACCATGATCACGGCGTCTATCGAATCGGGCGTCCACTCAAGCCGCTCCAAGAGACGCTTTGCCGCAGCGATACAGAGGTCGCTGCTGCAGATAGTTTCCCCGGCCACGCGCCGGCTCGATACACCGGCCATCCCGGTCACCTTGCGGATCTCTTCTTCTGTAAACGCCGACGAGTCGCTCACGTTATCAAAACGCTTGGTCGGCAGACAGGTGCAGACCGCCGCAATTCTGGCCCCGGTTGTCTTGACGACCGCCATGTTACTGCCCTCCCAACGAAACCATCTGGCCTGTCGGTGCCAGAAGATCATCCGGCAGAGGCCACCACTCGGCATAGAGGTAGCCGATCGTTTTCCGCAGCACCGTGTAAATCCCCCTAACCGACAACCACCATCGTTCGGGGTCGTAGCTGTCTTCGGTACCTGCGATCACACCGACATGTACGCTTTGGCCAAACGCTCGTTTGAACAACACCAGACTCTTTCTCGCATGTGCCCCAAGAGTAAAAACATTGATCCCCGCGACATTGATTTTCGAATCGGCCAGCCAATGTCTGACGGCCAAAGCAGATGTATAGGTGCGATGCCTGTCGATATTGGGAACGGTAAGAACTTGAATGGCATGGTCGTTCACACCAAACTCCCTCAGTCGTTCCGCCGCGTGCGCAGCAGAGTTCTCTTGTAATGGCCCACCCCCTTGCCCGGTAGGAAGAACGCCAACGGTGACCACGACGTCATATCTTCCGCGATTGAATTCCTCGGCGGCCTCCTCCATCGCCGCCGACTCCCAAACCCAGCCTTCGACCACCAGCACATTGGCTTGAACGGGATCATTGATCGCAAGAAAATCGTGTACGGCTGAAGCAAACAAAACCGCAGCCGCCAGAACAGCGACGATCCATCCCGTTAATGCACCACGCATCGTCAATGATCACCATTGAATGAACGATGGATCAATGCCAAACGGTATGGTGGCAGCGGCGTGATACTGCAAACATCGATGATTGGCTGAAGTGATGAGAGACAAGGCCGGGACAATCATCATGCATGAGATCCTTTACACATTATGCGGCCAACCAAAACAGGCTCGCGTTTAGAAGAGCGTGTAGACAAAGGGGGCCAGCGCCGAGCCCTGTGTAAACACGATCAACGCGCTGAACACCATCAACACAAGGACGATGGGCAGCAACCAAAATTTCTTCCGCTCTTTCATGAACGCCCACAGTTCGCCGACAAATTCAGCCATTTCACACCTCCTTCAGCATGTCTCAAAACTGATATTTCATATGTCCTTGAGGCCTCGGTCTTCTAAGAACACGATAGGTTGGACTGTCATGAGCAAACGCCTGTCTCATGACGTCTTTCCCCATGAGGCGGAATAGAATTCCCATCGGAGTGACCAGACCGTAGAAAACAAGACCGAGAAGAATCCTGGTGTTGATCCATCCAAGGGCATGCCCCACCCGCATCCATACCTTATGGACCGGCGCCAAGACCCTAGGCGATATTCCTCCGAGCAGGATGAGGGCTCCGCCTAAACCAATAGCCCAGAGACGCAACGCGTCTCCTCGCAACAAGAGCGGCCACGCTCCGATAACGGTGAACACTGCACCGACCAACAAACCAAAACTGCGTAACTCTTTCTTACCTGTCGATGGTTTTTGAGACATGGATCTTCCTTTTTTAGTCCAAATCGAATTCCTTCTTCCAATCGGAGTCTCCTTCGAGCGGTTTTTGATCTTCTTTCTTCAGCACACAGTTCTCAAGCACCAATCGGTCCATCTCCGTGCGCATGAAGCATCGATAGGCATCCTCCGGTGTGCAGACGATGGGCTCGCCCCGCACATTGAAGGAGGTATTCACCAACACTGCGCAACCTGTCTTCTCCTCAAAGGTCTTAAGCAGTCGGTAATATCGTGGGTTCGTCTCTTTATGCACCGTCTGGACTCTTGCCGAGTAGTCGATATGAGTGACAGCGGGAATATCCGAGCGGGGCACATTGAGAAGGTCGATCCCCCAGAGATCTTTCCTACCTGGGTCAAAGGGCAAGCGGCGTTTCTCTTGCACCGGGGCCACCAGCAACATATAGGGACTGTCGCAATCCATCTGGAAGTATTCGGAGACCCGCTCTTTCAATACCGAGGGGGCAAAGGGCCTGAACGATTCGCGGTATTTGATTTTAAGATTCATGACGGATTGCATCTTCACACTTCGGGCGTCCCCCAAGATGCTGCGTCCACCCAGCGATCTCGGCCCGAACTCCATACGCCCCTGAAGCCATCCCACGACTTTTTCTCCGGCCAGATCATTCGCCACACCATCGAACAGTTCGTCGTCGTTGAGTCGCTCATAGACGGCCCCGATCGCCTTCAGCCTCGCCTCGATCTGATCGTTCGAGAACGCCGGTCCGAGATAACTACCGCTCATCTGATCCGTGACATTATCGGCCGTTCTCGGGTTCCCTTCATGCTGGTGCCACGCACTCAGCGCTGCACCAAGCGCTCCTCCTGCATCGCCGGCAGCCGGCTGAATCCAGAGTCCCTTAAAGGGACCTTCCCGCAAGATCCGGCCGTTGCCGACACAGTTCAACGCCACCCCACCCGCCAGGCAGAGATACTCGACACCGGTTTCCCGATGCATCGTGCGGGACAGACGCAACATGACTTCTTCCGTCACTTCCTGAATGGACCGTGCCAAATCCATTTCCCGCTGCGTGAGTTTCGTTTCCGGCTTCCGGGGTGGGCCTCCGAACAATTCGTCGAATTTCCGGCTGGTCATGGTCAGGCCTGTGCAGTAGTTGAAATAATCCATGTTCATCCGGAAGGTTCCGTCCGGCTTCAGATCCAAGAGATGTTCGTAAATAGCCTTCACATACTTGGGCTCCCCATAGGGCGCCAGCCCCATAACCTTATACTCGCCGGAATTGACCTTGAATCCCGTGTAATAGGTGAAGGCTGAGTAGAGCAGTCCTAGAGAATGAGGGAAGGGAATCTCCCATAACGGCGTCAGCGCATTACCGTCTCCCAGCCATGCCGACGTGGTAGCCCATTCACCTACCCCGTCCATGCAGAGTACGCCCGCCTTTTGATAGGGTGATGCAAAAAAGGCCGATGCGGCATGCGACTCGTGGTGCTCGCCGAACAACAGTTCGGGGAGATCGGATTTCTGTAGTCCTTCTGCACAGGTCAGGAGCTCATCCTTAAGAAGGTTCCGCAGGAATAACTTCTCTTTGAGCCAAACCGGCATCGCCGCCAGAAACGACTGAATGCCCTTTGGCGCGAACCCAATATAGGTCTCCAATAGTCGCTCGAACTTCACAAGCGGCTTGTCGTAAAAGACGATGTACTTCAGATCCTTGATTCCAATACCAGCCTGGGCGAGGCAGTAGCGAACGGCATGGGTAGGAAAAGCGGGATCATGTTTCCGTCGCGTAAAGCGCTCTTCCTGAGCTGCGGCGAGGATCTCGCCATCCTTCACGAGACAGGCGGCGCTATCATGATAATAAGCAGAGAGTCCAAGGATATACATCGCGTCAACAGGCTCCCTTTCCGGTAATCATGGCCGCTGGTGTCGCCAGCAGGATCTTGATGTCGGACCGTAGAGACATGGTCCTGGCGTACCGCAAGTCGAGGCGCACCATCTCATCGAAGGTAGTGCGACTCCGGCCGACCACTTGCCAGAGGCCGGTCATGCCCGGCTTGGCCTCCAGTACGCGAGCGCGGTGCCACGACTTGTATTGGTGGAGTTCGTACGGAAGCGGCGGCCGTGGCCCCACGAGGGACATGTCGCCGATCAGCACATTCCAGAGCTGGGGCAGCTCGTCAAGACTCGTTCTTCGGAGAAATCGGCCGATGGGAGTGATTCTCGAGTCATTTGTGAGCTTGAACAGAGCCGGCTTCTGTTGCGACTGTGCCTGATCGCTGGCGGTAATGAACCAGCTCACATAGTCTTGGTGCACCTGATGATCTGCCGTGACATACATCGTCCGGAACTTGTACATCGTGAAGGGTTTCATCAAATGCCCGATCCGCATCTGTCTGAAGAAAACCGGCCCGGGCGATGACAGCTTGACAAGGGCGGCGATCAGAACGAACACCGGCAGCAATAGAATTAACAGCAAGGCACTGAACACAATATCCATGCCTCGTTTGAGAATCCGAAACTTCGAGGAGGCCAGCTTATTTGCCGAGAGTTCTGGATACAGCAACGGATCCATGAGGGATACCTGCTGCTCGTTTGCTGTGGTCTGCTCCGGATAGACACGCACCCGGATCGAGAGCTGTTGCGCAAGTTCTTCGCCATCCTCCTTGGCAATCGCACTCCAGACTGTGCGTTCGAGCCGCTCGCAGCTACCGGCCAGGTCGGCAGGATCGAGCTCGGGCACGATCAGACCCAGGACACCGGGCCGTTCAAACCAGCCCAGAATATCGGGCTCCGATGTGGCGGCCAACAAGGCGTTGGCCACACCAGCGCCGTCAACTGTCTCCTGCTCGCTCTTGTCCGGCTTGTTTGGAAAGTCGATTAACAACAACGCCATGGCAAACCCAGAGCGATCCGCACGTTTCCGTTCTCGCGTGACCGCCTGTTTGAAAAGCGGCTCGTCGAGCAGCTCCTGGCATTGTCTCGTTCTATCGACGTCCACGTGGGTGACTGTCATGTCATCTTTCATCCAGCTTTGTCCTCGTTCCTGAAGCCTACGCCAACACTATTTCCTTGTGCTGGTTCAGCGACTGTTCGGCTGCCTCGAGAATGCGTATGACTCGGAGCCCAGCCAGTCCATCATTGATCGGTTTCGTCCCGTTCATGACACAGTCCAGAAAATAGCGTGTTTCCACCTTGAGGGCTTCGGTCTCTTCGATTTTCGGGGCGTACATATCGCCGGTTCTGTAACTGACCAAGGCCGCATGCATGCCCGCTTCATTTTTGACTTCGGCCCCCTTGTCATAGATGCGCACTTTTTCCGCCAGGTCGAGATCATTCCAGACCAGCATGCGCTTTTGGCCGCCGACCAGTGTCGTACGCATTTTCACGGGCGAAAGCCAATTGACGTTGATGTGTGCCAGGACATTGTTGGGGAAATACACGGTAAGGTAGGCGACATTTTCGAGATTATTCACATGAGCTCCGCCGGTCGCCACGACCAACTCAGGCTCGACCCCGATCAAGTAGTCCATAATCGCCAAGTCATGCGGCGCGAGATCCCAGAGCACATTCACATCGTGCTGAAACAACCCTAAATTCACGCGCGTCGAATCATAATAGTAAAGACGGCCCAACGTGCCGTCATCGATGAGTTGCTTGATCTTGCGGACGGCTCCGGTAAACAGAAAGGTATGGTCGACCATGATTTGGAGCCGGCGATGCTCCGCGAGCTGGATCAGCGTCTCCGCTTCAGCGGAGGTGGTGGTAAAGGGTTTCTCCACAAATACGTGCTTGCCGTTCTCAAGCGCTTTCTTGGCGAGTTCGTAGTGGTACGACACCGGCGTGATGATCGCCACCGCATCGATGTCCGTGGCCAAAAGCACCGCGTCCGGATCAGTCGTCACACGGATGCCGGGATGCGCCGCCAGCACACGCGCCAACGCTGCGGAAGACGTGTCGCAGATCGTGACGATTTTGCAGTCCTGATGCCCAAGGAAATTCCGCACCACATTCGGCCCCCAATACCCGTACCCGATTACACCGAGTCTTAGCATGATGACACTCCTTGAAAGAGGTTATAGAACCTAGTTTTTGGAACCAGAAGACGGAACAGGATGGTCGACTGCATTGAATGTTGTGAGCTCATTCTCCTCAAGCACACGTATCTGAAGAGAATGGTCGTCCGTGGAAGTCACGAGGCCACGTAACCTGTCCACAACACGGATTTTCAGGTTGTCGTACCCCTCTCTGGAAAAATCTGGTCGCTGCGCCGTCAGCAAGATCCCCACGACCCGACCTTGCTGATACCACCCGATGTAATCGGTGTCGCGACAACTACCGGACAATACCGAGATGGCGTTGTCGGTCAGCGTGGAGCCGAAAGGTACGACACGTCCTTGCGCGTTAGTGTGATAGATGAGCAGGATACGACAGAGCTGACCGGATCGCGCTGAACGCTTGATCTCACGGTCAAGGAGAGCGCGATACACGATCTCAGGATGTATATCTACGGGGAAGGAAGACTCATGGCCCTTCATCAGGCCGAACAAGGAAAAGAATCTATCCCGCCACGGAATTATTGAGGGCATGACGACGATGTAAAAAGAGAGGGAGAATCCCGACCTGGAGTACGACTCGTGAAATAATCAGCTTCTAAGCGATCACACAAGGCGCGAAGGCAGCACTACATCGCAAAGAGAGAAGGGCGGCTTCGGTGTATCAGTCGCCTAGTCGGCAATGTCTGACGCAATCGTAAGCGGAGAATTAGGTGACCGTTCCGTCGTCGGACCGGCGATCTGCAGTAAGTATTCCGTGAACGAGTCGAGGCTTGACCTGGGCGGCGAAGGCGGCAATCTCACGCGGCAGGGCATACCAACAGGAATCCCCATAGCGGGCCACGACGTACTTCAGAAGCCGCTCATACAGGTCGGCCGAATATTCGGATGATGTCGGTCTTCCATCAAAAGAAATGTAGTCAGGATGGACGATGGTCAAGGCCATGCCACCGTGCGAGGCCACCCAATCAAGCTTCTTCGTCCACAGGTCGATGGTCGTTTCCTTCAAAATCACGAACAACGTGGAGTCCTGCGGAAGCGTATAGGGCAGTTCAACATAGCCCTTCGATCCGTCGCGTTGAACCCAAAACGGAAAAATCGTCCCGACGCCATCCGGTTGCGGCTCGAACGGATCGGTGTCGAAGGTCGAGGCATCGTAGAGTACGTCGAGGTCATGAAGCCATTCCAGATTATGAAACATGAAGCCGGCCCTGAAACCGGAGGCCTTCCATTTCTGGACGTACTGATTGATGCTGCGAGCCTGCGCTTGGAAGTGACGTGCCGATCGATAGAGCGTTCCGTCATGATGCAAATCATGGACGGCGACTTCAAAACCTTCTTGTTCGAGGTCGGTTCGGAGAGCGTCCGGTAGACGATACTCACCCTCCGGAACAAAGTGGAAAGATGAACGAATGCCGAACGCCTTGTCCAGTTCCGCCAGCTTCCTGCACCGTGACAATCCGTTCGCGCCCTCCACATCGTGCGTCATGACAAAGGCAAATTGTTTTCCGTTCGGCCACCCAGACCAGCCCTCCGGCGGTCGAGCTGCTGACGGCAATATGGGCCATGAACCGCTGAATTGCCTCCGCAGCCGATTGGCAATCAGGCGACGCGCTCGTATTCTCATCGCCCACGGAATGGCCGGCTTCAGAAAATAGTATAGGTTTGTCATAGGCCGTATGGTCCTAGCTTAGCCTCTCTCATCTCATGGCACGACGATTTCGAAGCCTCATTGAGAAGAGACTCACCATTGTCAGAACCGCACCGGCTGCGTCAGCACCAGAGCCGTACATGAAATCAGCTACGTCAGGCGCTAGCCTCGAAGCCCGTTCATTTTCAGGTCCAGGAAGTCACTTTGATAAATTGAATACGCGAGACGGTACGTACTGAAGGAAAACACGTACACTTGGACAGGTTTCAGGACACTCGCTCACCCTTTGTTAGGAGAAAAGCCCTCAGAACTCTGAAAGAATCAGTGAATATCGAACATGTTCCTTGTGGCATTTATTTTGCTCCATCCCCCTAACAAGCTACCAAGCAACACCTCATTAGAGAACACAGCGCATTTATATTCTTCCCCCCTTGGTGCAGCGTCTCCAAACCTGGTGGTGGGAAAACGTTCCACACGTGGTTGGCCAGTAGCACTCTGAAGGGCGTTAAGAGTGGTGATGGTCCAGCAGCATGGTTGCACTTGTCGATTGTGACAAGTGGGTACGAGCGAAGTTGGCTTTGAGAGGTTCTGCAGTACAACGTCTATCATCGCAGAAAGGTCATGATTCTGATGAGACACTTCGTGACATACACCGATGAATCCGCACGGTTTCGTCGCACGTCGGCCTCACTATGGTGCTGGCAGGTGCTTTCCATCACAGCATTCTTCTGTCTGGGGCTCACGGCTGAAGGCTGGGCCTGCCACACGCCTCGGGTGACGCCGACCTCGCTGACCTATTATGCGGTGCAAGGCGGGACCAACCCAACGAACCAAACCCTGACTTTCTCGAGGACCGCTTCGGGCACGGTAACGCTGACGACCTCAGACAATGCCAGTTGGCTGACGGTGTCCCCGGCCACCACAGCCATGACCACCAGTGCGAAGCTCACAGCCGCTGTCAGCACGACCGGGCGAGGCGCAGGCACCTACAACGCCACGATCACCATTAAGATGGGCACCTGGTGCACGTATACCGTCCCGGTGACGTTGACGATCTCGCCCACCACCTCGTCACCACCTCCCTCGTCCACATCCACCGCGACCCTCGCCTGGAACGCGGCCACCGGCACCGTCAGCGGCTATAAAGTCTACGTCGGGGAGGCGCCTCGCCTCTATACACGCACCCTTACCGTGGGGACCGTCACCTCATCGACCGTGAGTAACTTGACCGTGGGCCGGACGTACTATTTCGCCGTCACGGCGTATAACAGTGCCGGCGAAAGCGCCCCTTCCAATGAGGTCAGTAAGACGATCCAATGAGCCAAT
>Ga0073934_10007417_pt1 | contig 15296 bp, 12 predicted proteins | sample LarsenN4metaG_FD_76834 | JGI IMG/M metagenome (GOLD analysis project Ga0073934, IMG submission 76834) | Hot spring sediment bacterial and archeal communities from British Columbia, Canada, to study Microbial Dark Matter (Phase II) - Larsen... ...
AGAGGGCCTCCGTGGCATGGCGGGGTATCAGCTCGTCGTGGCGGGCCGCGCAGACCAGCAGGGGCCGCCCGGCGAAGCGGCCGATGAAGTGGATGGGGTCGGTGACAGCGGCGTTCACTGCGACCGCTTCGAGCTGGTCCTCCTTCCAGCGGCCCAGCCGCCTCCCCCACTCCAAGAAGCCCCCCCCAGGCACGGCCAGCAGGGCCGCCCGAATGCGGGGTTCCACGCCCAGCAGGGTGCCGCCCACCATGCCGCCCTGGCTGAACCCCAGATAACCCACCCGGGATCCGTCCATGTCCTCCCGGGACGCCAGGTAGTCGATGCCGCGCCGCAGGTCGACCACCGTTTGAATCCAGGCGTCGCGGTTGGTCGCCGAGTCGATGAAGTGGAAGTCTCCGCTGCGGCCCGGGCGGGCGCGGTCCCCGTGGTATTGGGCGTCCAAGGAGAGCGTGGCGAATCCCAGGCCGCACAGAAGGTCGGCGGCCATGCGCACATAGTCGGAGTCCTTGTGGCCTCCGGACCCGGCGAGGAGGAGCACGCCGGGATGCGGCGGGTCGAACTGCCTGGGCACCGAGAGGATAGCCGTGACGCGCTGGTCGTGGATGCTGTCATAGCGCACGGCGAAGCGCTGGCGCAGAGCGGCGAGCCGCGCGTCGGTCTCCGGGAGCGGCGTCGCCTCCGCGTTGAGCGGCAGGCTGGGGTCGTACCGGTAGAAGGCCAGCCGCAGGGCCTCCACCGAGATGGACGACGACGCGGGGGGGTCGTCGGCTCGGGCGAGGACCGCCAGGAGCAGAAGCCCCGGCAGGAGAACAGCACCCCGCCTCATCGGGCGACAGCCACCGCGCGCGCAAGGAGCTCCGAATCCACCGGCTGGGACAGGAGATCCAGGTTCCGGCGCAGGTTGGAGAGGCTCTTCGTGCCGATGAGGACGGAGCTTATCCCCGGCTGGCCGCGCAGGAAGGCCAGGGCCAGATGGTGCAGGCGGTCCGCGTCGCCCTCCACCAGCTCCAGGAGCGCGTTCACCCGGGCGGGCCGCTGCGCGGGAGGCACGGCGAGCGCCCTGCCGGTGAGCCAGCCCGCCCCGAGTCCGCTCCGGATCAGGACTCCGATTCCTCGGTCGGCCGCACGGGCGATGAGGTCCACCGCCGACTGGTCCAGCAGACTGCACGCCACCTGGAGCACCTGGAAGTCGCCGGAATCGATGCACCTCCGCAGAAGGGTGGTGGGGGGAGAGGCGCCCAGCAGCCGCACGTGGCCCTGGTCTCGGGCCTCGCGCATGGCCCTCAGCGTTTCGCCGTCATCCAGCACCCTCTCGGGGTCCGGCCCGAAGTGGATCTGAAGGATGTCGATGATGTCGGTGTTCAGGAGCCGACGGCTCAGCGCGATGGAGTCCCGGACGGCGGCATAGGAGAAGTCGTAGTAGGTGTCCGGCTCTCTGCTGTGCTCTCCACACTTGGTGGCCAGCACGTACTCGCCGCGCCGGTGCGCGATGGCTGCCCCGATCCGCTCCTCGCTGCGGTGGTAGGCTCGGGCGGTGTCGATGAGGCGGATGCCCAGGTCAAGCACTCCGTTCAGCACAGCGGCCGCCTCGGCATCGTCGGGCCTCCTCCGGACCACCTCGTCGCCGATGCCCCAGTCCCGGCCAATCTCCAGCGCCCCGAAGCCCGCCAGGGTCACCTCCAGGCCCGTCGCGCCCAGTCTCCGCCTTTCAAGCTGCCGCATCGCCTCGCATCCGTTCCTCTCTGTCCTGACTGTCGCCCTGTTTCCGGACCGGGATGATCACCCGCACGCAGGCGCCGCCCTCGGGCCGGTTCTCGTAGTGCGTCTGCCCTCCCAGGTCCCACCGGCTCAGGCTCTCCACCAGGTCCAGCCCGGTGTTGGCGGCCTCGGAGGGCTGAAACCCGGGCGGGAAGCCTTGGCCGTCGTCCATCACCTGCAGGACGGCGCTGCCGTTCTGCACAGCGAACTGAACCTGCACTTCGCCCTGGCTGTGCTTGAGGGCGTTGCTCACCAGCTCGTTCACCAGAAGCGCCAGGCTTGTGCCCTGCTGGGCCGTCACGGGCAGATCATCGGCGCAGTAGGATATCCGGCGTCCGGCCGCCGTTTCCTGCATCAGCGGGATAAGCTTGTCCAGGATGGCGCGGGCGGAGACCTCCCGCGCGTCGCCGCTCTGGCGGGCAGCCTGGGTGAGGATGTCGTGTATGGTGGCCAGCGTGCGCACGCTGGCCCCCAGCCGCTGAAACTGCGTGCGGTACACTGGGTCCGTGGCTTCCAGCGCCTGCATGTCCACCATCGCAGCGATGATCTGCAGGTTGTTCTTGACGCGATGGTGGGTCTCGGTGAGGGCGCGCTGGAGCCTGGCATTGAGTGCGGCGATCTCCTGCTGGTTCCGGGAGAGGACTGCCTGGGTCTCGCGGCGATAGTCCAGCTCCTGCTGGGCGGCGCCGTAGAGCTGGGCGTTGTCCACCGCCAGCGCCGCCCTCCGGGCGAGGTCCTGGGCGAAGGCGATGTCCCGCGGCGCGTAGCGGCTGCGGGAGGCCGACATGAGCATGAGGGCGCCCAGGGTGCGGCCCCGGGCGACGAGCGGGACGCAGGCGTACGAGCGGACTCCCAGCGCCCGCAACGCCTCCAGATGCTCCGGGTCCCGCGCCGTCTGAATCAGCACTCTGTCGGAGATGTCCTGATGCACGGCAGGCTGGCCGCTGGCCAGCACGTGCTGCACGGGGTTTCGGCCCTGGGAGTCCAGGGGATAGCGGCATTGGAGCCGGCGCACCAGGTCGGTCTTGGCGGGGTCGCTGTGGGCCGCGGCAATTTGGCGGATCCCCCGCCCCTCCTCCGCCAGGTCGATTGCGCAGGCATCCGCCACGGCGGGGACCATGAGCTTCACGACGCGGGAGAGCGTGTCGTTGTAGTCCAGCGACTGGTCCATGATGGCGCTTGCCTCGGCAAGAAAGGCGGCGCGCCTGCGCTCCTTTTCCAGCTCCGCCCGGGCTGCCTCCGCGCGCAGATACGACGCGCGCAGGATCTCAGAGAGCGCGCTGGTGAGCAAGCCCACCAGGCCGAATGCCACCGCCTCCATGCGGGCACCCCTAGGCATCTCGCCCGCCGTCGCGATGAGCACCGCGAAGGCCGTGCTGAGGGCTGTGGCAAGGATGCCCGGACCCAGGCCGCCCAGGCCGGCGCTGAGTGCCACGGCGGCGAAGTAGAAGACGAACGGCACACGGTCGCCCATCCAGGCCCGGGCGGGGAGCGTCACCAGCGTCGCGATGGAGACGGCAACCAGGGCTGCCAGGTACGTCTGTCCAGGAGTGAGTTTCGGCTTCAGCATCGAATCCATCACGGGGATGCCAATCACCCCTACTTACGAGAGTATACCCAGCGGGAGTGACGGGCGGCCGGACAGTGGCGCGCTGCCTCCCCCCGCACGGAAGGAGGAGCCCCATGGACCGGGTGACCATCAGAGTGCGCGAGAACGGACCCTACGAGGTGGTGGGGGACGTGGTGTTGCTGGACTCGGACGGGAGCGTGATTCCCCCGCCCGAGGACGGCAGAGTCTTCCTCTGCCGCTGCGGGGGGTCTGCCACATTGCCGTTCTGCGACGGCGCGCACAAGTCGGGTGGCTGGTGCGTGACCGCCGAGGCGATTCTGCCCCGGGATTGAATCACGTCCCCCTGACCGCCGCGAGGATGCTCTGCACGTCGTAGACGCATCCGCCCCAGGTGCCGCCGCTGGCTGCCTGGAGGGCGGCCCAGAGGCGCGTGTCGTCCGGAAGGTCCGGATCCGGCGCCAGGTCCGGGCGCGGCGGGCGGCGGGCCAGGATTCGGGCGCCCTCCTCCGGACTCAGGTCTGCGCCGTTCTCGCCCACCAGGTCCACGCTTCCCTCCAGCCGGCGCCCGTCCACCACGATCCGGATCGTGTCCCCGTCAAGCACGCGGCCAATGGGGCCGCCAGCCAACGCCTCCGGCCCGATGTGGCCGATGCACGCGCCGGTGGAGACCCCGCTGAACCGCGCATCGGTAAGCACCGCCACGCGCTTGCCCCATGGCAGATGCTTCAGGGCGGACGTGATCTGGTAGGTCTCCTCCATCCCGGCACCCAGCGGCCCGCGGCAGATGAGCACCACCACATCGCCGGGCCGGACACGGTCCTCCCCCCGGCTCTTGATGGCTGCGATTGCCGCCCGCTCGGTGGTGAAGACCCGTGCGCGGCCCGTCATCCGGAAGACGCCGTCCGCGTCCAGCACGGACGGGTCGATCGCCGTGCTCTTGATGACGCTGCCCTCCGGCGCCAGATTGCCGCGCGGGAAGGTGACCGTGCTGGCGAGCCCCCTCTCCCGCGCGCGCCGGGGGGGAAGGATCACGTCGTCGGGGTCCACGCCGTCGGCCTGGCGCAGGCGGGCGCGGAGGGCGGCGCGGCGCCGGGAATCCCGCCAGGCATCCAGGTTCTCGCGCAGGGTGCGGCCCGTGGCAGTGAGGCAGTCCTCGTCCAGGAGACCCAGGCCGCGCAGGTGAAGCATCACCTCCGGCACGCCGCCGGCCAGGAAGACGCGGACGGTGGGGTGGTTCGTGGGGCCGTTAGGAAGCACGTCCACCAGGCGGGGCGTGGCCTGGTTCACCCGATGCCAGTCCTCCACGGAGGGGCGCCGCAGGCCCGCCTGGTGCGCCACGGCCGGAAGGTGCAGGAGCAGGTTGGTGGAGCCCCCGAACGCGGCGTGCACTGCCATGGCATTGCGCAGCGCCCCCTCGGTGAGGATGGCGGCAACGCCCAGGCTGCGGGCCTCCAGGTCCACCAGCGCCCGGGCGGACCGCACGGCGGCCTCGCGCCAGATGGGCTGGCCGGAGGGCGCCAGGGCGGTGTGGGGGAGGGCGAGTCCCAGGGCCTCGGCCACCACCTGGGCGGTGGCCGCCGTGCCGAGGAACTGACAGCCGCCTCCAGGGGAGGCGCAGGCGCGGCAGCCCAGAAGCGCCGCCTCCTCCAGGGTCACGAGGCCGTGGGCGAAGCGCGCCCCCAGAGTCTGAACTGTGCCCGCGTCCTCGCCCTCCTCGGGCGGAAGGGTGACGCCGCCGGGAACCAGCACCCCTGGCAAAGGGCCAAGCGACGCCAGCGCCATCATCATTGCTGGCAGTCCCTTGTCGCACGTGGCAACGCCCAGCACCCCGCGCCTCCGAGGCAGGGAGCGGATCAGCCGGCGCATGACCATGGCGGCGTCGTTGCGGTAGGGCAGGCTGTCCATCATCCCCCGGGTGCCCTGGGTCCGCCCGTCGCAGGGGTCGGTGACGAATGCGGCGAAGGGCACGCCACCCAGCGCGCGCATCTCCCGGGCGGCGGCCTCAACCAGCAGCCCCACCTCCCAGTGGCCGGTGTGGTAGCCCAGGGCTTCAGGCGACCCGTCCGGGGCCCGCACGCCCCCCTGGGTGCTCAGAATCAGGTACTGGGGCCGGTTGACCTCCGCAGGATCCCAGCCCATGCCCGCGTTCTGGCTGAGGCCGAACAGGTCGCCGCTGGGGGCGTCATGGAGAATCGCCGCGGTGATGGGCAGGGTCCCCTGCGGCCCCGCGGCGCGGGTCTGGACATCATGGAGCGCGTCGTCCGAGCTGAACATGGGCGGTCCTTGTCACGTGCGCGTGCGAACGGAGCGGCGCAGTGCTCCCCGCCGGTCACCACCCCCCGCGCGGCGCCGCCCTGCCCTCTCTTCGAAGGGCATCGGCCAGGCGCCAGCCAGCCGCCACCCCGGGAAAGGCCACGTTGCCGCCCATGAGCAGCACGAACCCGGTGCTGGGCTGGCTCGCCGCCGCGAAGAGAAGCACGACGACAACGGTGGCCGTCAGGGCCAAAAGGACGGACCGGGAAGCGCCGCCGCGGGCAAGGGCGATCCCCCCATAGAGGGCCGCCGCAGCGTAGAAGCAGAGAAGGCTGAACGAGAGCAGCACCAGGCCCAGCGACACAGCCGGCGTGCCGCGCGGATTGGGGCGGGCAGCCAGTTCGCGTGACAGCGGCCCCAGCGTGCCATTGACGGCCAGAACGAACCCCGCGATGAGCCCGCCTGCAGCCAGGGACGCCAGAAGGAGCACGTCCCATTCCAGGACATTCACTCCCGTCGCTGGCGGGTTGTCCGCCCATGCGGCCCGGCCGATGAGCAGCGCCAGGGCGGCAAGCCCGACCGCAGTCCCCAGGGCGCGGGCCCGGTCTCCGCTCGGCGCGGTCCGGCCGGAGGAAGGAGCGGGTCGGGCGGCACGCCTTGCGGCCGCGGCGCGCCCGGACAGCGTGGGGCCGGAGGGCTGGCCAACCAGGCGGTCGAACTTCTCCTGGGCGGACCGGTTGGCGCGGTCCAGCTGAATCGCCAGGCTGTAGTGCGCCAGCGCGTCGTCCGCGCGGCCGCGGGCCCGGGCGATGTCTCCCAGGATCTCGTAAGCCGCGCTGTGCCTGCCGAAGGTGCGGATGGCGTGGCGGCAGAGGGCCTCCGCGTCCCGAAGCTTCAGCCGGCGCAGGCACGCCCGCGCCTCGTCCAGAACGCCGTCGCGGACCGCCGCGGGACTGGGTTTCGTGCCTGGTCCGGAGCGCGTCCCCTGGGGATGGCTGGCCGCCGGTCCGGGACGCGGCGGCGTGGCCTGCGCCGCCCGGGGTGGGCCCGGCGGCCGCTGCCGGCTCTGGGCCAGCTTCAGCTCCGCGTCGTAGAGCGCCCTGCGGGCCGGGTCGCAGAGCACCCGGTAGGCCTCGTTGATCTCCCGGAACCGTCCGGCGGCATCGGCGGTGCTGGCCACGTCCGGATGGTACCGACGGGCCAGCTCGCGGAACCGCTTCTTGATCTCCTCCGTCGCCGCGGTGCGAGCCACGCCCAGCGTCTCGTAGTGGGTCCGTGCGCTCATATGGCACCATTATCGGCAGGCGGACTGCTCACAGGTCGCCGACCGCCGCCGCCCCGCCCGCATAGCCCGAATAGAACCGCACCACGGCCAGACCCACGATCGCCGCGACGACCAGGTAGACCACCGTGGCAAAGATATGGGAATAGGCATGCGCCTTGGTCTCCGCCTCGCCCTCCAGGTACTCGCTCACCTTGGTCATCATGGTGTCCAGGTTGCCCGTCTGTTCGCCGGTGTGGAGCATGTCGATCACCATGCCCGGAAAGGCCCCGGTCTCCCGCAAGGCCCGGGACATGGGCACCCCCTGTTCCACCGCGTGGATGGCCCGGCGCATGGCGGCCGCGAGGATCCGGCTGCCGCTGGCATTGCCGGCCACGCGCATAGCCGCCATGAGGGGCAGGCCCGCCGCGTACATGGTTCCGAACGCGCGGCCGAACTTCGCCAGGGCAAACTGCCGCGACACAGACCCCAGGCCGGGGAGCGCCATCTTGAACCGCTCCCACCCCACGCGAGCCTCGTCGGACTGGAAGAGCGTGATGCGGGCAACGGCAACGACCGCGAACACGGCCAGGGCCACCAGTCCCGCGGAGAACAGCGTGTCGAACAGGTAGGCCAGAAAGCCGTATTCGGCCTTGCCGATGGAGCCGAGCACGAGCTTGGAGAGGGCGGGGAGGCCATCCTGGAAGAACCCTTTGCCGAGGATCATCACCGCCATGACCAGGACGATCTTGGGATAGAAGGTGAGGCGGCTGATGAGCTGGCGGAGAGCGATCTCCTGCTCCAGATAGGCCGCTATTCGACGCAGCATGTCGTCCAGCATGCCGCCGTGCTCCGCAGCGCGGATCATCTCGAGCTGAAGCTCGCTGAACACCCACGGATACCCGGCAAGGACGTCCGACAGCTTCCCGCCCGCCTGCACCTGCGCCTGGCACCCGCGGATGATCTCCCTCAGCTTCTGGTTCTTCGTCTGGTTCTCCAGCGTCACCAGCGACTGGTACAGCGGCAGGCCCGCGTCGATGAGCGTGGCGAACTGGCGGTAGAAGAGTGCCAGGGCGCGGAGGGGCACTCCGCTGACCACCGGGTAGACGAAGTTCTCCGCGAACAGGCGGCCAAGCCCCACCTGGCGGCGGGCCGTCTCCACGGCCCGGATTCTCTCGATGGAGAGCCCCATCTCCCGGACCTTCCCGGCGGCCAGAGCGGAGTTGTCGGCGTGGATCACCCCCTGGATCGTGCGGCCTGCCCGGTCCCGGGCGGTGTAGGTGAAGTCAGGCATGTTCGCCCTTCGTCGCGCGCGGCCGTGCCGCGAGGGGTCTCACGGACGCGGCTCCCACCTCGTCATCACATGAGTCGGGCAGGCTAGTCCAGCCAGCCCTCCGTGAACCGAAAGACGGAATCGAAGTAGCTCTTCACCAGGACGATGAGCACGGCGCCGCTCAGGGCAAGGAAGAGCGAGGACGCGATTCGGAACATCCAGAAGCGTGCTGTGCTGAAGGCCCGGTCCACGTTGTCCTGATAGTATGCCGCCACCCGGTCCAGCATGTCCACCATCTGACCGCTGACCATGCCGGTTGCCAGCAGCTGCTCCGCCTCCGTGGCGAACAGCCCGGTGGCCGCGAACGCCGTGTGGAGCGGCACGTTCTGGCGGATCAGGGCGTGCGCCTCGTTCAGGCGCTGGCGGATGACCCCGTTGGCCGCCACGTTCATAGCCCCTTCCCAGGCGCTGATGGGTCCCAGGCCCGCGGCGTGCAGCCGCCGAAGGGTGCGGATGAAGCTGGCCAGGGACTTCTGGCGCGCCAGCTCCCCAAAGACGGGGATCCGCAGGGCGAGGGAGTCGCGCAGGCGACGGCGTGAAGGGTCCTGCAGGCGAAGCCAGAGGCACCGGCCGGCCAGCAGGACGAGCAGGGCGATGGGGACGTTGCGCAGGAAGACCCGCTGCAGGAAGAGCGGGAAGTTGGGTGGCGGGGGGAAGAGCGCCGGAAACATGGCCTGGGCCACCGCGATGGCGAAGACCGACTGCAGGATCATCCACTCGGGCACGGCAAGACCCTTGTAGAACGCCAGCTCCTGCTCGTAGTCCAGGGCGATCTCGTCCAGCACGACCTCGAGGAATCCGCCCAGCTCGCCGGCGCGCACGGTGGCCGTGGCGTGTTCGGGGAAGAGCCGCGGGTGCCGCTCCATCACGTCGGAGACGCGGCCGCCCGTGCGGGCCGCCTCGGCCATCTGCCGGGCCGCCTCCCGGAGCGCCGGCTCCTGCGTCTGTCCGGCCAGGTGCTCCAGCGCCTGGTACAGCGTGATGCCCGCCCGCGCCAGGGCGGCGAACTGGCGGAAGAAGAGGGCCATCTCCCGCGCGGAGGCGCGGGGAAGACCGGAAGCGGACTTGCGGACGGCCGCCTGAGGTGGTGCCGCTGCCGCCTGACCGGGCGCGGCCACCACGCTCTGGGCGCGAAATCCCATCTGCGTGAGCCGCGCCGCCACGGCCGCCTCGTCGGGAGCGTCCATCGTCCCCATCACGACCTTGCCCGCCCCGTCCACCGCCTCGTATCTGTAGAACATCCTCGCAGCCGCCATCAATGGCACGCGCCACACGCCTCCCGCCTCCGCCGGGCGCCTGCGAGTCCTTCCAGGCGCGCCCAGCCGTGCCGGGTATAATGCGGCCGATCCGAAGAACCGCGCGGCCGCGAATCCGGCATGGATCCGCGGCTCGTTGAGAAAGGAACCCATGGCGAAGCTCATTCTCCTCCGCCACGGCCAGTCCCAGTGGAACCTGGAGAACCGATTCACCGGCTGGGTGGATGTTCCCCTCACTCCGGCCGGCGAGCAGGAGGCCGTCCGCGCAGGCGAGCTGCTGCGCGACATCAAGATCGACCTGGCGTTCCAGTCCGCCCTCGTCCGCGCCAAGGAGACGCTCCGATTGGCGCTGGAGGCCGCCGGCCAGCCCGACGTGCCCGTCATCGAGGACGCAGCCATCAACGAGCGGATGTACGGCGACCTGCAGGGCCTCAACAAGGCCGAGACCGCCCAGAAGTTCGGCGAGGAGCAGGTGCGCCTCTGGAGGCGCAGCTACGACGTCGCTCCTCCCAACGGCGAGAGCCTCAAGGACACCGCCGCCCGGGCGATGCCGTACTTCAAGGAGCGGATTCTGCCGGAAGTGATGGCGGGCCGCAACGTGCTGGTCTCCGCCCACGGCAACAGCCTCCGCGCCATCATCATGCACCTGGACGGCCTCACCCCCGAGCAGGTGGTGAAGCTGGAGGTGCCCCACTGCGTCCCGATCATCTACGAGATCGATCCCGAGGGCCGGGTCATCTCCAAGACGGAGCGCCTGCCGCAGCAGTAGGCGCTCCGCGCGCCGGGAGACGCCCGCGGCCCTTGCCCGCGGCCTGCCGGTCAGCCCCGCTTGTACGGGTTGTCGCCCCGGATCCACCGGCAGGTGATGATCTGTCCCAGGTGGTAGTACTCGTGCTTGCCAATCCAGCGCACGAGCTCCTCCGGCTCCAGTTCCGGGCTCGGGAAGTACTGCACCCAGGACGGCGGCAGGGGTTCCGGTGTCTCCAGCAACTCCTCCGTGGCCGCCTCCAGATAGGCCAGAGTGCGCTGGCGGATCTGGGCCAGCCTGGCCATGACGGCCTCCCTGCCCTCGCCCGGACAGAGAATCCCGTTCCACGTCTCCTGCCAGTCGGCCTGCTTCCGGTCCGCCAGCCAGGAGACCGTGAGCGCCTCCATGGTCCCGATCTCCGCGAGCAGCTCCCGCAGGGTCTTCATTCCCTCCGCGGGCGCCCAGTCCAGCTCCTCGGGGGTGATTCGGCCCGCCTCCTCCTCGAGCTCCTTGCGGATGGTGTTCAGGTCCCACAGCAGACGGTCGCGATGCGGCGTGCCAGTCATTCGCGCTCCCTCCTCCCACGTCCACGCGGCCCTGTTCGCGCTGGGAACAGAACCTAGAGTTCCACGAGCTGGGCGCTCTCCATGCCGGGAATCGCCCTGATCTGCGCCAGCAGCTCAGGGCTGATGGGATCGTCCACCATGAGCACCATGAGCGCACGGCCGCCGGGCCCTGCGCGTCCCACATTCATCCCGGCGATGTTCACGCCCCGGTTGCCCAGCAGGGTGCCCACGGCGCCGATGATCCCGGGCCGGTCCGTATGCTGCGTGAGCATCATGTGCCCGAAGGGCTGAATGTCCACGTGGTAGGAATCGATGTGCACAATGCGCACGTCGTTGGGCGCGAAGGCGGTGCCGCAGATCGTGCGGTGCCCCTCTGGCGTGTGGGCGGTCACTGTGAGCATCTGGTTGTATTCGGCGTGGCCCGCTCCGTGCTCGCCATGGGCGGTGGTGCGCGTCTCCGACACCCGGATGCCCCGCCCGGCGGCAAGCGTGGGGGCGTTCACCAAGTTGACGGGATCAGACAGCACGGGTGCCAGCAGACCCGCGAGGACGGAGCGGGTGACCGGTCCGGTTGGCATGTCGCCGAAGTCGCCCTGGAAGAGCACCTCCACGGCCTGGATCGGCCGGCCGACCCCCTCCAGCGTGCGGGCGAGCTGGGTGTGGAGGCTTCCGATCTTCTCGCCCAGGATCATATAGGGCCGGGCCAGGGACAGGGCTTCCGCGGAGAGCGCGGGCATGTTTACCGCGGCCCGGGCCGGCCGCCCGCTGAGGACGTCGGCGATCTGCTCGGCGATGTCCAGTGCCACGTTCACCTGGGCCTCCTCGGTGGAGGCGCCCAGATGGGGCGTCACGACGGTCTCAGCCAGCGCCACCAGGGGGTTTCCCGGCTCCACGGGCTCGCACCGGAACACGTCCACGGCCGCACCGGCGACTTTGCCGGCCCGGATCGCCGCGGCAAGCGCCGCCTCGTCCACGAGGCCGCCCCGGGCGCAGTTCACAATGCGCACGCCATCCTTCATGCGCGCAAGCTGCTCCGCACCGATCATCCCCCGGGTCTGGTCGTTCAGGGGCACGTGCAGGCTGATGAAGTCGCTCCGGGCGTAGATCTCTTCCAGGGGAACGAGGCGGGCGCCGTAGCTGGCCGCCTTCTCCTCGGTGGCGTAGGGATCGTAAGCGATCACGTGCATCTCGAACGCCCGGGCCCTGCGGGCGACCTCGCCGCCGATCTTGCCCAGGCCGATGATCCCCAGGGTCTTGCCGTACATCTCGGCGCCCAGGAAGCGCTTCCGGTCCCAGCGGCCCGCCCGAAGCGAGGCATCGGCCTGGGGGATTTTCCGGGCGAGCGCCAGCATCATGGCCAGAGTGAGCTCGGCAGCGGCGACAGTGTTGCCTTCGGGCGAGTTCACCACCACGATGCCCCGCTCCGTGGCGGCCCGCACGTCGATGTTGTCCACCCCCACGCCCGCGCGGCCGATGATCTTCAGTGCCGTGGCCGCCTCCAGCACGTCCGCCGTCACCTTGGTCTCGCTGCGAACGGCCAGGGCATCGTACTGCCCGATGATCGCCTTCAGCTCGTCGGGACTCATTCCCAGGCGCACGTCCACTTCGGCGACCTCCCGCAGGCGGGCGATTCCCGCTTCGGCAATGGGGTCGCTCACAAGCACTTTCGGCATCCGGAGAAGCTCCTCAGGGTAGTGGCCGCAGGATACCCCGGCACCCTCCGGGCGTCAAGGCAGCGTGCCGGGGCGGGCGTTGGCCCGGAAAGCTCCCCCGCGCTCGGGCGTTTCGGGCTGCCGGGGCGCAGGCAAATGATAGACCGGGATGTCCAGAATCAGCCGTTCGGCGGATGCCATAGGGCCAGCGGTGCCCTATAATGGCCCCATGCCGGGACACCGCAGGTCCCGGAGCGCATGGGGGATGGCATGCGAACGGCGCTCATCGAACGGGGGGTGCCCGCGGTGGCAGCGCTCCTTGGCAGCCTGGTGATAGGGCTCTGGGTGCGCGGGTGGCTGAGCGCGCCTCTGCTGCCGGCTCGCCCGCTAGGCACGGAGCCGCCCCCGCGCGCCGCCGGAAAGCCTCCGCCCGCCGCGCCCGCGGGCACAACCGCCGTCCCGCCCCCTCCAGACGCTGCGCCCGCGCGCGCGGCTGCCCCCGCCTCCGGACCGGAGCCTGCCGCGGCCGCCCGCGTGCCCCTCCTCCCCGGCTTGTGGCCCGGATTCCGCGGACCGGCCCGGGACAACGTGGCCCGCGACGCCGGGAGCCTCTCCCGCGATTGGTCCGCGCGGCCGCCCCGGCTCCTCTGGTCCGTGAGCGTGGGCGAGGGGTACGCGGGGCCGGCCGTGCGGGCGGGCAGGGTTTACCTTCTGGATTACGACCAGGCTGGCCAGGCCGACACCCTGCGCTGTTTCGCCCTGTCGGACGGCCGGGAGCTCTGGCGGCAGGCCTACCACGTTGTGGTCAAACGCAGCCACGGCATGTCTCGCACGGTCCCGGCAGTGACCGAGAAGTGGGTCGTGACCCTGGGGCCCAAGTGCCACGTGCAGTGCGTGGATGCCCTTACGGGCCAGCGCCGCTGGCTCAAGGACCTGGTGGCCGAGTTCGGCGCCACCGTCCCCGAGTGGTACGCTGGCCAGTGCCCCCTCATCGACCGCGACCGCGCCATCATTGCACCGGGAGGCAAGGCGCTGATGATCGCCGTGGAGCTGGCCACCGGCAGGGTCCTCTGGCAGACGCCCAACCCCCGGGGCTGGACCATGACCCACTCCTCCATCCTGCCCGTGGACTATGGAGGCCGCAGGATCTACGTCTACTGCGCCAGCGGGGGCGTGGTGGGCGTTGATTCCGGAACCGGGAGACTGCTCTGGGAGTTTCCAGAGTGGGTGATCAACACGGCGACGGTTCCCAGCCCGGTGCACTTGGGTGGCGGGCACCTCTTTCTGACGGGCGGATACGGCGCCGGGAGCCTGGTGCTCCAGCTGCGCGAGGAGGGCGGCCGGATGGCCGTGACAGTGGCAGCGCGCATCGATCCCGCGGTGTTCGGCTCGGAGCAGCACACCCCTATCCTCCACGGCGGGCACCTCTATGGGGTGGCGTCGGACGGGCAGATGGCCTGCCTGGACCTGTCCGGCCGGCGAATCTGGTCCAGCGGCACCCAGAACCGGTTCGGCCTGGGACCCTACCTGCTGGCCGACGGCCTGCTGCTGATTCTGGCGGAGAACGGCAGCCTGGTGGCGGCGGAGGCGAGCCCTGCCGCATTCAATCCGCTGGGGCGACACGCCATCCTCCCCGAGGGGGAGGAGGCCTGGGCACCCCTGGCCCTGGCCGGCACTCGCCTGCTGGCCAGGGACCTGACACGCTTGGTGTGCGTGGACCTGGGGAGGTGACGGAATGGAGGATCATGGTGAGCGGGAGCGGCGTGCAGCGCCAGAGTCCCCGCCCCGGCGGGCTTTCATCGCCAAGGCGGCGGTGGGGCTGTCGGGGCTCGTGGCGGGCGTCGCGGGGTGCCGGCGTCCCGAGAGGACGGTGGATCACGAGGCGGACAGCGAGCTGGCGGCTCTTCGCCGCGTGGACCCCAGGCTGGTGAAGTTCCGCGAGACCCGGCGGATACAGACACGTCTCGATGAGCCGCGGGGGATCGCGTCCGATCCCAACGGCGGCCTCTACGCGGTGGGGGACCGCCAGATCGTGGCGCTGGGAGGCATGGGGGGCACGTGGACACTGGAGGGGGAGCCCACGTGCCTGGCCGTGACGGCTGACAACACCTTCTATACCGGCATTGGGGACCACGTGGAGGTGTACGACCGCGCGGGCCGCCGCGTGGGCTCCTGGGCGCCGCCTTCGCCCCGGGCGGTCATCACCGCCATCGCCGCCGACGAGGACGGCATCTGGGTGGCCGACTCCGGCGGGCGCGAGGTGCTCCGATACGACCCGGCGGGCCGGATTCTGGCGCGGTTCGGCGGCAAGGAACCGGAAAACGGCTACCCCGGCCTGGTCGTCCCCAGTCCGCATCTGGATGTGGCGGGTGCTCCGGGCGGCGGGGTCTTCGTGAGCAACCCGGGGATGCACCGGGTGGAGCACCACGACGCGAAGGGCACGCTCCTATCGAGCTGGGGCGAGCCCTCCAGCGATGTGGACGGATTCTGCGGCTGCTGCAATCCCACCGACTTCGCCGTGTTCCGCGACGGACGCTTCGTCACCGCCGAGAAGGGCATCCCCCGTGTGAAGGTATACAGCGCCGAAGGCCGGTTCCTGGCGGTGGTGGCCGGGCCCGACGCCTTCCCCAGCACCACGATGAGCCTGGACGTTGCCGTGTCTCCAGACAACCGCCACGTCTGGGTCCTGGAGCCTAAGGAGCGCGTGGTGCGGATCTTCTCGCCCACCGAGGGGGCAGCGGCATGAGCGCGCAAAGACACGCCACACGGCGCCAGCTGCTGTGCGCCGCCGGGCGATGGGCGATGGCCACGGGTGTCACGGCAGCCATCTGCGGCCTCGCGGCGCGGCGAGGAGGGGCCTGCGCGCGCCCAGGCCCGTGCGCGGGATGCGGCGCTGCAG
>Ga0073934_10007420_pt1 | contig 15294 bp, 12 predicted proteins | sample LarsenN4metaG_FD_76834 | JGI IMG/M metagenome (GOLD analysis project Ga0073934, IMG submission 76834) | Hot spring sediment bacterial and archeal communities from British Columbia, Canada, to study Microbial Dark Matter (Phase II) - Larsen... ...
AAAATTCTTCCGACACGGCCGCGGCCGCGCGGTTCGGAACGCTTCATCACCAGCGCCTTGCCGACGAACGCCTCGGCGACGACGAGATCGTCGACGTCGAGATCGTGGTTGTTCTCGGCGTTGGCGATGGCCGACTCCAGGCACTTGCGCACGTCACGCGCAATGCGCCGGCGCGAAAATTCGAGATCGGCGAGCGCGGTGGCGACCTTCTTGCCGCGGATCAGCCCCGCGACCAGGTTGAGCTTCTGCGGCGAAACCCGCAGCATGCGTGCGACCGCCTTGGCCTCGTTCTCGGATAGCGTGCGCTCGCGCTTCTTCTTGCCCATCGCATCCTGCCTCTAGCTGGTGGTCGCCGCCGGCGCAGGCGCCGGCGCTTCGCCGGCGCCGCCCGCAGCCGGGGCGCCGGGTGCACCGGCCGTGCGCTTGGCCTTGCGGTCCGACGAATGGCCATAGAACATCCGCGTCGGCGCGAACTCGCCGAACTTGTGACCGACCATCTCCTCGGTCACCATCACCGGGATGTGCTTCTGGCCGTTGTAGACGCCGAACGTCAGGCCCACGAACTGCGGCAGGATGGTCGAGCGCCGGCTCCAGATCCTGATCATCTCGTGGCGGCCGGACGCACGCGCCGCTTCCGCCTTCTTGAGCAGATAACCGTCGACGAACGGCCCTTTCCAGACTGAACGCGTCATGGGTGCCTACTTTTTCTTCTTCCGCGCATGGCGGCTCGAAATGATGAATTTGGTGGTGGACTTGTTGGTACGGGTCTTCTTGCCCTTGGTGGGGAAGCCCCAGGGCGTGACCGGATGGCGTCCGCCCGAGGTGCGGCCCTCGCCGCCGCCATGCGGATGGTCGATCGGGTTCATGGAGACGCCGCGGTTGTGCGGCATACGGCCCATCCAGCGCTTGCGGCCGGCCTTGCCGATCGAGGTATTCATGTTGTCGGGATTCGACACCGCGCCGATCGTGCCCATGCAGCGGCCGTTCACGAGCCGCTGTTCGCCCGAATTCAGGCGCAGGATCACGTAGTCGCCGTCGCGCCCGACGATCTGGGCATAGGTGCCGGCGGAACGGGCCATCTGCCCGCCCTTGCCGATCTTGAGCTCGACATTGTGGACGATGGTGCCGATCGGGATGTTGCCGAGCGGCATGGCGTTGCCCGGCTTCACGTCGACATGATCGCCGGACACCACGGTATCGCCCGCCGCCAGCCGCTGCGGCGCCAGGATGTAGGCGAGCTCGCCGTCCTGATACTTGATGAGCGCGATGAAGCCCGTGCGGTTGGGGTCGTATTCGATGCGCTCGACGGTCGCCGGCGCATCGAACCGGCGCCGCTTGAAGTCGATCCGGCGGTAGGCCTTCTTGTGGCCGCCGCCACGGAATCGGACGGTGACACGGCCGTTGGCGTTGCGTCCGCCGGTCGAGTGCTTGCCTTCGGTCAGCGCCTTCACCGGCGCGCCGCGATGCAGTCCCGTGCGGTCGACCAGAACGAGCTGACGCTGGCTCGGCGTAACCGGGTTGAAGGTCTTGAGTGCCATCGTCAGCTCCTACAACCCCGTCGTCACATCGATGGTGTGGCCCTCTTCGAGGGTCACGATGGCGCGCTTGCTCGGCGATTGGGCCCCGACGCTGCCGCGGAACGCTTTCACCTTGCCCTTGCGCACGAGCGTGTTCACGCTCCTGACCTTGACGTCGAACAGCTTCTCGACCGCTTCCTTGATCTGCGGCTTGGTCGCTGTGCGCGCGACCTTGAACATCACCTGGTTCTTGTCGGAGGCCAGCGTCGCCTTTTCGGTGATGACCGGCGACAGGATCACGTCGTAGTGGCGCGGATCGGACGTCGTCATTTGAACCGCGCCTCCAGCGCTTCCAATGCCGCCCTGGTCAGCACGAGCTGCTGGCGGCGCAGGATGTCGTAGACATTGATGCCCTGCACCGGCAGCACATCCACGTTCGGAATGTTGCGGGCGGCATTGCGGAAATTGATCTCGACCTCGGCGCCGTCGACGAACAGCGCATTGGTGACCCCGAGCTTGCCGAGGTTCTGCGCCAGCGCCTTGGTCTTGCCCTCGCCCACGCTGGCTTTGTCGAGCACCACGATGGCGCCGTCCTTGGCCTTGGCCGACAACGCGTGCTTGAGCGCCAGCGCGCGCACCTTCTTCGGCAGGCCGATCTCATGGCTGCGCGGGGTCGGACCGAACGAGCGGCCGCCGCCGCGGAAGAGATTGACCCGGGCGGGACCGTGGCGGGCGGAGCCGGTGCCCTTCTGCCGGTACATCTTCTTGCCGGTGCGGTTGATCTCGGCGCGGTTCTTGACGTCATGGGTGCCGCGCCGACGCTTGGCGAGCTGCCAGGTGACGCAGCGTTGCAGGATGTCGGAGCGGGGCTCGAGCCCGAAAATCGCGTCCGAGAGCTGAACCGAGCCGGCGGCGCTGCCGTCGAGGGAAATGACCTTCAATTCCATCTCACGCGCCCTCCTGCTCGATCTTCGGGCCGGTCGGGCTGGGCTCCTCGGCGGGCGCGGCATCAGGGAGCCGGAACTTGCCGGGCACCGGCAGGTCCTTCGGCGGAGCCTTCTTGACCGCATCGCGCACCGTGATCCAGCCGCCCTTGGCGCCCGGGACCGCCCCCTCGACCAGGATCAACCCGCGCTCCACGTCGGTCTGCACCACCTTGAGATTGAGCGTGGTCACCCGCTCGACGCCCATGTGGCCGGGCATCTTCTTGTTCTTGAACGTCTTGCCCGGGTCCTGGCGGCCGCCGGTGGAGCCGATCGAGCGGTGCGAGATCGACACACCGTGCGAGGCCCGCAGGCCGCCGAAATTCCAGCGCTTCATGCCGCCGGCAAAACCCTTGCCGATCGAGGTGCCGGTGACATCGACGAACTGCCCGACCACGAAATGGTCGGCGGTGATCTCGGCCCCGACCGGGATCAGTTCCTTCTCGCCGACGCGGAATTCGGCAAGCTTGCGCTTGGGCTCGACCTTGGCGACCGCAAAATGCCCGCGCATCGCCTTGCTGAGGCGGTTGGTCTTGCGCGTGCCCGAGCCGAGCTGAAGGGCGACGTAGCCGTTCTTGTCCTTGGTGCGATGTCCGATCACCTGGCAGTTGGCGAGGCGCAGCACCGTCACCGGCACGTGCTCGCCGGCGTCGGTAAAGACGCGGGTCATTCCGACCTTCTGAGCGATCACTCCGGAACGCATTGTCGTTATCCTATCCCGTGGCTCAGAGCTTGATCTCGACATCGACGCCGGCGGCGAGGTCGAGCTTCATCAGCGCGTCCACGGTCTGTGGCGTCGGATCGACGATGTCCAAAAGGCGCTTGTGGGTGCGCATCTCGAACTGTTCGCGGCTCTTCTTGTCGATGTGCGGCGAGCGGTTCACCGTGAACTTCTCGATCCGCGTCGGCAGCGGGATCGGGCCGCGTACCTGCGCACCGGTGCGCTTGGCGGTCGCCACAATCTCGCGCGTCGACGCATCGAGAATGCGGTGATCGAACGCCTTGAGCCGGATCCTGATGTTCTGGCCGTTCATTGTCACCTGTCTCCAAGACGTGGATGGCCGGGACTAAGCCCGGCCATGACGCCTCATTCCCTACTCGATGATGCTCGCCACCACGCCGGCGCCCACCGTGCGGCCGCCCTCGCGAATGGCGAAGCGGAGTTTCTCCTCCATGGCGATCGGAACGATCAGCGTCACCTCCATGGAGATGTTGTCGCCCGGCATCACCATTTCCGTCCCCTCCGGCAGCGTGACCACGCCGGTCACGTCGGTGGTGCGGAAGTAGAACTGCGGCCGATAGTTGGTGAAGAACGGCGTGTGGCGACCGCCCTCCTCCTTGGTGAGGATGTAGGCTTCGGCCTTGAACTTGGTGTGCGGCTTGACCGAGCCGGGCTTGCACAGCACCTGGCCGCGCTCGACCGCGTCCTTGTCGATGCCGCGCAGCAGGCAGCCGACGTTGTCGCCGGCCTCGCCCTGGTCAAGCAGCTTGCGGAACATCTCGACGCCGGTCACCACCGACTTCTGGGTCGGCCGGATGCCGACGATCTCCACGTCCTCGCCGACCTTGATCACGCCGCGCTCGATACGGCCGGTCACCACGGTGCCGCGGCCGGAGATCGAGAACACGTCTTCCACGGGCATCAGGAACGGCTGATCCTTCGGACGCTCGGGCTGCGGAATGTACGAATCCACGGCCTGCATCAGTTCGAGGATCGCCTGCTTGCCGAGCTTGGGGTCCTTGTCCTCGAGCGCCATCAGCGCCGAGCCCTTGATGACCGGGATCTTGTCGCCGGGGAAATTGTACTTCGAGAGCAGTTCGCGGACTTCGAGCTCGACCAGCTCCAGAAGCTCCGGATCGTCGACCATGTCGACCTTGTTCAGGAACACCACGAGCGCCGGCACGCCGACCTGACGGGCGAGCAGGATGTGCTCGCGGGTCTGCGGCATCGGGCCGTCGGCGGCCGACACGACCAGGATGGCGCCGTCCATCTGCGCCGCGCCGGTGATCATGTTCTTCACGTAGTCGGCATGGCCGGGGCAGTCGACGTGAGCGTAGTGACGCTTGTCGGTCTGATATTCGACGTGCGCGGTCGCAATGGTGATGCCGCGCGCCTTCTCCTCCGGCGCCTTGTCGATCTGATCATAGGCCGTATAGGTGGCGCCGCCCGTCTCCGCCAGGACCTTGGTGATCGCCGCCGTCAACGACGTCTTGCCGTGGTCGACGTGACCGATCGTGCCGACGTTGCAGTGCGGCTTGTTGCGTTCGAACTTGGCTTTGGCCATGGGGACTCTCCGTTCGTCCTCTGCTGGATAGGGTTCAGGCGAACTTTGCCTGGATCTCGGCGGCGACTGCCGACGGGACCTGTTCGTAGTGATCGAATTGCATGGTGAAGGTGGCGCGCCCCTGCGACATGGAGCGCAAGTTGCTGACATAGCCGAACATGTTGGCGAGCGGCACCATCGCGCTGACGACATTGGCATTGCCGCGCATGTCCTGGCCGTGAATCTGGCCGCGCCGCGAATTGAGGTCACCGATGACCGAGCCCGTGTAGTCCTCGGGCGTGACCACCTCGACCTTCATGATCGGTTCGAGCAGCACCGGGCCGCCCTTCTGGAGCGCCTCGCGCAGCGCCGCGCGCGCCGCGATCTCGAACGCAAGCGCCGACGAGTCGACGTCGTGATAGGCACCGTCGATCAGCGAAACCTTCAGATCGACCACCGGGAAGCCGGCCAGTACGCCGGAGCCCAGCACCGACTCGAGGCCCTTCTCGACGCCCGGGATGTATTCCTTGGGAACGTTGCCGCCGACCACGTCGTTCTCGAACACGAAATTGGGTGACGACCCGGGCGGCAGCGGCTCGGCGACGATCTTGACCCACGCGAACTGGCCAGAGCCGCCGGTCTGCTTCTTATGGACGTAGTCCACGGTGACCTGCCGGGTGATCTTCTCGCGGTAGGCCACCTGCGGCGCACCGATATTGGCTTCGACCTTGTAGGTGCGTTTGAGGATGTCGACCTTGATGTCGAGATGCAGTTCGCCCATGCCCTTGAGGATGGTCTGGCCGGACTCCGCGTCGGTCGAAACGCGGAACGACGGGTCCTCGGCGACCAGCTTCGCCAGCGCCACGCCGAGCTTCTCCTGATCGGCTTTCGACTTCGGCTCGATGGCAATCTCGATCACCGGATCCGGGAACTCCATCTTCTCGAGGATCACCTGCTTCTGCTGGTCGCACAGCGTGTCGCCGGTGCGCACCTCTTTGAGGCCTGCGAGCGCCACGATGTCGCCGGCATAGGCCTCCTTGATGTCCTCACGGTTGTTGGCGTGCATCAGCAGCATGCGGCCGATACGCTCGCGGCGGTCCTTGGTCGAGTTCATCACGCCGGTGCCGCTCTCCAGCCGGCCGGAATAGATGCGCGCGAAGGTGATGGTGCCGACGAATGGATCGTCCATTATCTTGAATGCGAGCATGGCCAGCGGTTCGCGGTCGTCGGCTTTGCGCTCGACCTCGTTGCCCTTCGGGTCGATGCCCTTGATCGCCGGCACGTCGAGCGGCGACGGCAGGTAGTCGACCACCGCATCGAGCAACGGCTGCACGCCCTTGTTCTTGAAGGCCGAACCGCACAGCACCGGATAGAACGCGCCGGTGACAACCGCCTTGCGGATGAGCCGCTTCAGCGTCGCTTCGTCCGGCTCCTTGCCTTCCAGATAGGCGGTCATGGCGTCGTCGTCGAGCTCGACCGCCGCTTCGATCATCTTTTCGCGGTATTCCTTGGCCTGTTCGGCGAGGTCGGCCGGAATCTCGACGTCATGGTACTTCGCGCCCAGCGTCTCTTCGTCCCAGACGACGCCCTTCATGCGTACCAGATCGATGATGCCCTTGAACTGCGCTTCCGCACCGATCGGAAGCTGGATCGCCACCGGCTTGGCGCCGAGGCGGTCGACGATGTCCTTCAGGCACTGGAAGAAGTCGGCGCCGACCTTGTCCATCTTGTTGCAGAAGACGATGCGCGGGACCTTGTACTTGTCGCCCTGGCGCCACACCGTCTCGGTCTGCGGCTCCACGCCCTGGTTGGAATCGAGCACGCAGACGGCACCGTCGAGGACGCGCAACGAGCGCTCCACCTCGATCGTGAAGTCCACGTGGCCGGGCGTGTCGATGATGTTGAGCCGCTTGCCGTTCCAGAATGCGGTCGTGGCGGCCGAGGTGATGGTGATGCCGCGCTCCTGCTCCTGCTCCATCCAGTCCATGGTGGCGGCGCCTTCGTGCACCTCCCCCATCTTGTGGGACTTGCCGGTGTAATAGAGGATCCGCTCGGTCGTCGTGGTCTTGCCGGCATCGATGTGGGCCATGATGCCGAAATTGCGGTAGTCCTCGATCGGGTGGCTGCGGGGCATTGCAGTGTGGTCCTGATATTGGCTGGCCGTCACCAGCGGTAGTGCGAGAATGCACGGTTGGCTTCCGCCATCCGGTGCGTGTCTTCGCGCTTCTTGACGGCATTTCCCCGGTTGTTCGACGCGTCAAGCAACTCGCCGGAGAGCCGCTCCGTCATCGTCTTTTCGTTGCGCTCGCGCGCCGCCGAAATGATCCAGCGGATGCCGAGCGCCTGCCGGCGGCTGGAGCGCACCTCGACCGGCACCTGGTAGGTCGCGCCACCGACACGCCGCGAGCGCACCTCGATCGACGGCATCACATTGTCGAGCGCCTGCTCGAACACCGAGATGGGATTCTGCTTGGTCTTGCCCTCGATCAGGTCGAGCGCACCATACACGATCGATTCCGCCACCGACTTCTTGCCGGAATACATGATCGCGTTCATGAATTTCGACACCACCAGGTTTCCGAACTTCGGATCCGGGTTGATCTCTCGCTTCTCGGCACTGTGACGGCGGGACATCGTGTTTCTCTCGAATGCAAACGGCCCAACTATTTGGGCCGTTTTGCTCCGTATTTGGAGCGCCTCTGCTTGCGGTTCTTGACGCCCTGCGTGTCGAGCACACCGCGCAGGATGTGGTAGCGCACGCCGGGCAGGTCCTTTACGCGGCCGCCGCGGATCATCACCACCGAATGCTCCTGGAGGTTATGGCCCTCGCCCGGGATGTAGCCGATGACCTCGAAGCCGTTGGTGAGGCGCACCTTGGCGACCTTGCGCAGCGCCGAATTCGGCTTCTTCGGCGTCGTCGTGTAGACACGGGTGCACACGCCGCGTTTCTGCGGCGACTGCTGCAGCGCCGGCACCGTATTGCGCGCCCGAACCGGCGACCGCGGCTTGCGGATCAGCTGATTGATCGTCGGCATCCCGTTGCCTTGTCCTTCAGTGTTTGCGCGCCGGCCCATTCCAACGCGCAAAACGGAAGAGCGCCGTTCCGCTCCCGGGGCGGAGGGGCGCTTTTCCGTTCACAGCGGCCCACGCAGCGCTTTTTGCCGCGCGACCCATGCCTTTCGTCTGACAGCGTCAGAGGCAGCGTTTGAGCTTCATTCGTCGAGGCCTATGCCCGCTCGGGATTGTCGCAAAGAAGCATTCCGCTTCAAGGACTTAACCGGATTCCGGGGTCTGCCGTTCCGAGCAAGCAAAGCTCACCGCCTGCCGAAAAGTCCGGGGTATGTATCGACGGCAGGTTGCGAAGTCAAGGCAGAAAGAGCCTGAAAAATCGAGGGATTCCGCACTTCGCGGGCCAGCGGCGGCGGCCCGGACCGCGCGCGATTAGCGCACCGGATTGGCTGCCGGCCGGGCGGCGGCCTGGCCGCCGGATTCCAGAAGCGCCGCGATCGCCTTGATCTGGTTGCGCGCATAGACCGGCAGGCCGGCGCTGAGCGAGCGGCCGGAATTGAACGAGCTCTTTCCGGCCAGCACCTGCGCCGGCACCAGGTTTCGCAACACCGGCACCTTGGCGTACTGCTTCTGCTTGCCCAGAAGGCTCGACTCGATCCCGAGCGCGGTGAAGACGCTGACCACGGTCTTTTTCGGATCGTCGGGGTGCGCCTGGAACACCGCGAGCAGCTTGCCGAACTGCATGACCTGATTGACGTGGAAAATGCTCTGTTCGAGCGCGCCGGTCGCCGGCGTCTCCAGCCGTGTCAGCCTGGCCAGCCCCAGCTCGCCGATCTCGGCCGACGACAGCACCGTGAGCTCGCTGGTGAATTCGAGCGTGTCCGAGATGGTCCGCGAGCCTTCCCGGATCTTGTTGGCGAGCGCGATTCCGACCGGCAGCCGGCCCTCCAGCTTGTAGGTCGACTGGATGCAGATCACGGTCGGCCGGCCTTCGCACCATTTGCGCTGCGGGTGCTGGTTGTGGATGGCCTTCGGACCCTTCGGGCGCGCGAGATCCTCGGCCGTCGCCGGGCGGTGCTTGATCGCCGGATCGAGCTGCTCGACGAACGGCAGCGTGGCAAGCCGCGCCAGCTCGATCGACCCCGGCGCGCGTGCGATGACGAAGCGCGCCTCCGCCACATACATGTGCAACCGCTCGCGATAGCGCCGCCGCACGCCGTCGACGATGTAATCCACATTGGGTTCGGTATAGCCGGGATAGAGGCTGAGAAACTGCCGATGATTGGGGCGCGCGTTGCCCCAATCCTCGTAGCGGATGAACCCGATGGCCGGATCGATCAGCCCGTCGCCCGGCTGGTCGGAGAAGGCGATCGCACCGGCCTTCAATTGCGCGATCGGGACTTCGGTCACCGAGGGGACTTCGGTGAGCGCGAACTCGGCCGCAACCGCGCCTGCCGCCAATACTGTCAGGCCGGCCGCCAGGGCCGCGGCCGCGGACACGCGCATCGCCATCAGTCGTAATCCCTCCGCGACCAGAGCGGCGGCCGTGTATCCGGCGCCGGACGCGGGGCGCCGGAGGGTGCCGGGCTGTTGAATCCGCCGAAGCTCCCGCCACGTCCGCCACCCCAGAAACCCCCGCCCCAGGCGCCGTTCCAGCCGCCGCCACCCCAGGGCAGGAACCCGCCTTCGTCGCGGCGATCCAGCCCGGGATCGAACGACTCGTCGCGCGAGACCAGCCGGTACTGGGTATCCACGACCTGGCCGCGCGCATCGCGACGCAGGTACTCGACCAAAAGACCGTTGCGGTCCCGCTCGCGGTCGGGCTGAACGCGCGCATCCAGCGGATCGCCGTAGCGCGCGTCGACCCGCTGCGCGACCAGGTACCGCCTGGCCTCCGGCGACGGTCCCCGCAACACCGTGCGCGGGGCATGGTGAGCCCAGGCCGCCTGGATGATCTGCTCGAAGATCGGGACCGCCACGCTGCCGCCGGTCGCGCCGCTGCCCAGCGTGCGGCGGCGGCCGTCGGCATTGTCGTACCCGACCCACACCGCCACCGTGACGTCGTTGGTGAAGCCGACGAACCAGGCGTCGTTTTCGCCGTCGCTCGTGCCGGTCTTGCCGGCGACGTAAGGGGCGAGCGACGCGATCCGGGCGGCGGTGCCGCGCTGGAGGACACCCTGTAGGATGGCCTTGAGCTGATAGAAGGCGACCGCATCGGCCGAGCCGATCCGGGTCAGGGACGCGGCGGGATGTCGATAGATCTCCTTGCCGTCGTGCTCGATCGACTCGATCGCGTGCGGGCTCGGCCGTTCACCCTCGTTGGCGATGGCCGCGAAGAATGCCGCCAGGTCGATCGGTCGCACCGGTTGTGCGCCAAGCACGAACGGATAGTAGCGCACGCATTCGCGGTAGATCTGCGCCTCCATGGCAAGCGCGCAGATGCGGTCGAGCGTGAGCGCTGGCGTGATGTCGATGCCGCCCAGCAGCAGGTTCGCGGTGGCCAGATTGCGCGACATTTCGAGCGCGCGCCGCAACGTCATGATGCCGGAAGCGCCGCCTTCGTAGTTCCGCGGCGACCAATAGTCCTCGGCCCGGGTGCGAGCGTTGACACCGCCGATCGGCGGCAGCGTGAGCGGTTCGTCGCGCACCAGGGTGTTGGGCTGGAGACCCTTCGCCAGCGCCGCAAGATAGCTGACCGGCTTGATCGCCGAGCCCGGCTGGCGCTGCGACTGCGTCACGCGGTTGAGCTGGCTGAGCGGATAGGAGAAGCCGCCCACCATGGCAAGGATGCGGCCGGTGCGGTTTTCGAGCACGACCGCGGCGCCCTGAACGACTGGGCGGATGCGCAGGTCGGCGCGCGCCGTGGCGGGCGTGGCGGCCTTGACCACCGCCTTGCCCTTGGGACCCTTGCCCGCCTTGGCCGGTACCGCCCGGGTCTCCACCACACGGACGTAGACCACATCATGGAGTTTGAGGTTGCGGATCGCGAGCCGAGGTCCGGTCAGCGGTACGATCCGCCCGTCGGTCAAGCCGACCTTCACGGCCGCGCCGGCCACCTCGACCACTGCCGCATGCGACCAGTGCACGTCGTAGAGCGGCAGACGCACATTGTTGAGCGCCTCGAGCCAAGCCGGCTTGTCACTCGTCGGCTGCTTGGACGCCTCGATCCGCCGGATCGCCTGGTCCAGATTGGCTTCCGCGGCCTGGCCCCGCACCCGGCCGGTGCTGGTTTCGTAACGGGCAAGGCCCTCCTGGAGTGCCGTCTCGGCCGCGCGCTGGAGCTGCGGGATGATGGTCGAGCGGACCGTGTAGCTGTGGGCGGTCAGTCCTTCGAGTCCCGCCAGCGTACGCGCCTCGCGCGCCACGTGGTCGGTGAAATGGAACCCGGTGTCGCGCCGCGGCCGCTCGAAGGCGACGAGCGGGGGAATGCTGGACGAAACCTGCCGCATCTCACTGACGCCGATCACCTTGTCTTCCAGCAAGCGCTGGAGAACATAGACATATCGGTCGCGTACGCGCACCGGATGGCGGTCGGGATTGAAGAAGTTGGGGCCCTTGGTGAGCCCGGCCAGCAGGGCGCCTTCGGCCAGGCTCAGTTCGCTGGCCGGCTTTCCGAAATAGCCGCGCGCGGCCATTTCGATGCCCCAGGAGCTGCGGCCCAGAAAGACCGAGTTGAGATAGAGTTCGAGAATCTCCTGCTTCGAGAGCAATCGCTCGACGCGAACGGCAACAATCATCTCGCGCATCTTGCGCTCGTAGGTCAGATCGTCGCCAACCAGAAGGTTCTTGACCAGCTGCTGGGTGATGGTGGAGCCGCCCTGCGGACGGCCCGACTGCGTCAGGTTGCCGATGAAGGCGCGAATGAGCGCACGCTCGTCGATCCCGCGGTGTTGATAGAAGCGCTTGTCCTCGGCCGCCAGAAATGCGGCCTGAACATGCCCGGGGATGTCCGCGAGCGGAACCCAGACGCGGCGCTGGTCCTGCTCGAATACTTCCGCGAAGCGTTCGCCGTTGCGGTCGAGGAGCGCGCTGGCACCCGGCAACCGCAACCCCCGCAAGCGGGTGTGGTCGGGCAGGTTGGCGACCGCGCGATTGTAGAACTCGATGACGTGGGCGATATCGACCGGCGAATTCGGCACCGCTTCGTTCTTGCAGAATTGCCGATAGGCGATGTGCAGATCGCCGAGATTCATCCCGCGGAACTGCGGCAGTCCGTTGGTAACGGCCTCGGGATCGTCCATGGCGGTGGCGATGAGGTCGTCGACATTGAGATCCTCGATGTCGAAGGCCTTGCGCATATGCGTGCAGCCGGCACGCAGCAGCGACACCACCGCATGCTGATCCTGAATCGGATCGAATTCGGTGCGGATGTTGTCCGGCCCGACGGTGACCTGGCTGAATGTGAGGGCGGTCGCGAAAATCTTGACGAGGAGACTGTCCATCGGGAACGCGACCTGGGCCTCGGCTGCGCAGAGGGCGATAGATGATGATCATAAAGTGGCTTTTTGGGGAAGCGGTTCCTCGACAACATTAATTTCCCGTTAGGTGACGCTCGCATCGGCCAGGACCGCGGCAAACGCGCGGTGCCTCCCGGAATCCACGAGGCCGCCCATTCGGACGGCCTCGGGGGTCTCGCGTGTTGGCGACGCGGCGGTGCCGCCGCTACTCAGCCGCCGGCAGTGCCGCCGGCTGGTCGGTTGCGGCCGCCGCCTTGGCGGCCTCGGCCTTGGCCGCAGCCTCCTTCTCGCGCTCCTCCAGGATGAGCGCGTCGCGCTTGGCGGCGATCTCGCGCAGCGTGTTCATCATGGCGCCAGTGCCGGCCGGGATCAGGCGGCCGACGATGACGTTCTCCTTGAGGCCTTCCAGCGTATCCACCTTGCCGTTGACGGCAGCCTCGGTGAGCACACGGGTGGTCTCCTGGAACGACGCCGCCGAGATGAACGAGCGGGTCTGGAGCGACGCCTTGGTGATGCCGAGCAGCACCGGGTGCGCCACCGCCGGCTTCTTGCCCGCCTCCGCGGCGCGGGCGTTGATCTCGTCGAACTCGATGCGGTCGACCTGCTCGCCCTGGATCAACTCGGTCTCGCCGGCATCGGTGACTTCGACCTTCTGAAGCATCTGGCGGACGATCACTTCGATATGCTTGTCGTTGATCGCCACGCCCTGGAGCCGGTAGACCTCCTGGATCTCGTTGACGAGGAAGTTCGCGAGTTCCTCCACGCCCTTGATCGCCAGGATATCGTGCGGCGCCGGGTTGCCCTCGACGATGTAGTCGCCCTTCTCGATCAGGTCGCCCTCCTGGAGGTGGATGTGCTTGCCCTTGGGGATCAGGTACTCCCGGGGCTCCTCATCCTTGTTGCCAGGTTCGATGATCACGCGGCGCTTGCTCTTGTAGTCCTTTCCGAAGCGGATCGTGCCGGAAGCCTCCGCGATAATGGCGGCTTCCTTCGGCCGGCGCGCCTCGAACAGCTCCGCCACCCGGGGCAGACCACCGGTAATGTCGCGGGTCTTGGCGCTTTCGGTCGGGATACGGGCGATCACATCGCCGGCCTTCACATGCGTGCCGGGGTCCGCCGAGATGACGGCGTCCACGGCGAGCAGGTAACGCGCCTCCGCGCCGCGGCCAAGCTTGGCGACCTTGCCGCTCTTGTCCTTGATCACGATGGCGGGTCGCAGGTCCTGCTGGTTGCGGCCTGAACCGGTCCGCCATTCGGTGACGACGCGCTTGGCGATACCGGTCGATTCGTCAAGCGATTCCGACATCGACTGCCCTTCGACCAGGTCTTCGAACCCGATTGTGCCCTCCGCCTCGGTGAGGACGGGACGGGTGAACGGGTCCCATTCAGCGATGCGCTGGCCGCGCTTGATCTGCACGCCGTCGTCCACCAGCATCCGCGCGCCGTACTGGATTCGGTGCGTGGCGCGCTCTGTGCCGTCCGGATCGAGCACGGCGACGACCATGTTGCGGGCCATCGCCACGTTCTGACCGTCCGAGTTGGTCACGATGTTCCGGTTCTTGACCTTGACCGTGCCGTCGAAGTTGGACTCGATGAACGACTGCTCCGAGATCTGGGCGGCGCCGCCGATGTGGAACGTGCGCATGGTGAGCTGGGTGCCCGGCTCGCCGATCGACTGGGCGGCGATGACGCCCACCGCCTCGCCCATATTGACCGGGGTGCCGCGGGCAAGATCGCGCCCGTAGCACTTGGCGCACACGCCGCTGGTGGTCTCGCACGTCAGCACCGAGCGGATTCGCAGCTCCTGGACGCCGGCCGCGATCAACGCATCGACCTGCGGCTCCTCGAGCAACGTGCCCTGCTTGACGATGACCTTGTGCGAGGACGGATCGCGCACATCCTCCGCTGCGGTGCGGCCGAGGATGCGGCTCGCCAGCGATGCCACCACCGTGCCCGCATCGATGATCGCGCGCACATTGATGCCGGCCGAGGTTCCGCAATCCTCGGCCGTGATGATGCAATCCTGCGCCACGTCGACCAAGCGCCGCGTGAGATAGCCGGAATTGGCGGTCTTCAACGCGGTATCGGCGAGGCCCTTGCGGGCGCCGTGGGTCGAGTTGAAGTACTCGAGCACCGAGAGCCCTTCCTTGAAGTTGGAGATGATCGGGCTCTCGATGATCTCGCCGGAGGGCTTGGCCATCAGGCCGCGCATGCCGGCGAGCTGGCGCATCTGCGCCGGCGACCCGCGCGCGCCGGAATGCGCCATCATGTAGATCGAGTTGACCTGGGCGGCGCGGCCATCGTCCTGCTTCTTCACCGCAGAGATTTCCTTCATCATCTCCTCGGCGATCCGGTCGGTGGTCTTCGACCAGGCGTCGACGACCTTATTGTACTTTTCGCCCTGGGTGATCAGGCCGTCGTTGTACTGCTGCTCGAAGTCCTTGGCCTCCTCGCGCGTCTTCTCGATGATCTTCCACTTCGAAGCCGGCACGACCATGTCGTCCTTGCCGAACGAGATGCCGGCCTTGAACGCGTTGTAGAAGCCGAGCGCCATGACCCGGTCGCAGAAGATCACCGTCTCCTTCTGCCCGCAGTGGCGGTAGACCTGGTCGATCATGTTGGAGATTTCCCGCTTGGTCATGAGCTTGTTCACGACGTCGAAGGGAACCTTGGCGTTCTTCGGCAGGATGTTGCCGAGCATGGCGCGGCCCGGCGTGGTGTCGTATTCCTTGCGCACCGGCGCACCGTTCTCGTCGATCCCCTCCCAGCGGTACTTGATCTTGGCGTGCAGCGTCACCGCCTTGGCATGCAAGGCATGCTCCAGCGCCGCGAAGTCCTTGTAGAAGCCCTGCTTCGGAATCCGCGCGCCCTTCAGCTTGGACGCCTCCGCTCCGTAGATGCTCTTGAGCTCCGCGTCGGAGAAGTACTTGAATTCGCCGGGCTCGCCGTCGCGCATGATCGAGAGGTAATAGAGCCCGAGCACGATGTCCTGCGACGGCACGATGATCGGCTGGCCGTTGGCCGGGTGCAGGATGTTGTTGGTCGACATCATCAGCACGCGCGC
>Ga0073934_10007421_pt1 | contig 15293 bp, 10 predicted proteins | sample LarsenN4metaG_FD_76834 | JGI IMG/M metagenome (GOLD analysis project Ga0073934, IMG submission 76834) | Hot spring sediment bacterial and archeal communities from British Columbia, Canada, to study Microbial Dark Matter (Phase II) - Larsen... ...
CCGCCGCGAATCCTTTTCCCACGTCGAGCAACAACGTCAGCGCGCCGGCCACTAGCCCCGCGCTGCGCGCCACATTGGTCGCGCCGATATTCCCGCTGCCCGACGCGCGGATGTCGCGCCCCTCGCCGATCTTCACAATCAGGTAGCCGAACGGAACCGACCCCAGCAGGTAGGCCAAGACAATTACCGACGGCTGGAGCAGCCCGAAGAGTCCCACGCCCAGCCCGTTTCCAATCACCTCGAATTGTTCCGCCGCGTAAATAGTCTCGCTTTCCTTTCTACTTTCCGTGTTGTCTTTATTTTCCTTCTGAATTTGAAATGGCCCTGTTGTTCTCTGCCGTAAATGTTTTCGATTTCCTTTCTTTCTTCCCTCTCGCTCTTGCCTCCCTTTGAAATTTCAAATCTCAAATCTTAGATTTCCCATTCCCGTCTCTCTCTTCGACCTTCCCACTTCCAACTGCATGCTGAAAAAGTGGTGTTGCTTGTCATCCCCAGCCCCGATCCCGAAGCCTCGGGATTCGGCATCGCGGCCAGGGATCGGCATTTGATGGCAAGCCAAGGAAAATGCAGATTCCTCCTCGTCCGTCCCAAAGGCTCGCGACGCACTCGTCGGAATGACACATTCCCCGGTTCTTCAGCATCCTGCTGGCTTCTGCCTTCTGACTTCTGATTTCTGACTTACTTCCCCTCTACAAACGGAAAACTCGCCAGCTTGCTGTACTCCGCGCCGCCCGGCTTCAGCCGGCTCTCGTATAGATGGAACTCGCCGCTCTGCATTCTGCCGAATTCCGCGGCGCCCAGCTTTTCCAGAGTCTCGTGCAGGTGCGCCAGGCCCTCCTCGGACTTGAACCGCGCCAGCGTCAGGTGCGGGTGGAACGCCCGCCCCTCGCGCCGGATGCCCAGGTGCTCCATCCGTTTTTCAATCTCTGCGGCGAGTTCCGCCAGGTTCGCCGTGGCCTCGATGCCCGCCCAGAGCACGCGCGCGTGCTTCGCGTTCGGAAAGAATCCCACCCCGCGAAACGTCATCTCCACCGCTGATGCGGATTGCACGCCGCTCAGCGCTCTCTTGATGAACTCCACCTTTTCCGGCGACGCTTCGCCGATGAACTTCAACGTGACGTGGATGCCCTCCAGCCGCGTCCAACGCGCCCCGCGGCACTGTGGCTCCAGCTTGGCCACAAACTCGCGCAGCGCCCGGCGCACCTCATCCGGAATATCCATCGCCACAAAAAGTCTCACGCTCCACCCGCTTGTCGCATCCGTTCAATCACTCAATGATTCCAGCACCCGATTCTTCCCTCTCTTCAATCGCTCAATCACCATTCACTCATCTTTTCCGCTGGCGCTTTGCCCGCGGATCACTCAATTCTTTCCCCCCGCCTCTCTCTGCTTCGCCAGAAAATACCTCCGCACCATATCCAGCGCCGCCTGCGACGCCTGCTGCCGGATTCGCTCTCGGTCCCCGGGGAAGTGGAAGCTGCGTTCTTTCATCCCCGCGCTGCCGGCCAGCGCCATGTGCACCGTGCCCACCGGCTTTTCCCTTGTACCGCCGCCCGGCCCGGCAATGCCGGTAATGCCCAGCCCCAGCGACGCGCCGGAGCGCCGCCGGATGCCCTCCGCCAGCGCCAGCGCCACCTCGCTGCTCACCGCGCCTTTCTCCTGGATGAGTTCCTCCGGCACGTCCACCCAGGCCGCCTTGACCTCGTTGCTATAACACACCACCCCGCCCAGAAAATAGGACGAACTTCCCGGGATGCTGGTCAGCCGCTGCGCCACCAGGCCCCCGGTGCAACTTTCCGCCACCGCAATCGTCGCCCCATTTTCATTCAGCAGCTTGGCCACCACCTCTTCCAGCTCTTCGCCGCGCGTGGTGAACACCGTTTCGCCCAGCGCGAAGCGGATGCGCTCCACCATTTCGTCCAGCAACCGGTTGGCCGCCGAGGCCTCGCGCGACCACGCCCGCAGATGGATCTGGATCTCCCCCGGCGCGGCGAGGACGGTGGTCTGTGCATCGGAATAGCCGGTGTAGATCGGCGCGATGCGCTGGTCCAGGTCCGATTCCGGCAGCCCGGTGACGCGCAGTTCGCGCGCATGAAGCCGCAGCCCGCCGGATAGTTTTTCCAGCCGCGACCTCACCTGCGCCTCGAACATCGCCTTCAGTTCATGCGGCGGCCCGGGCAGCAGGATTACGATGCCGCCGTCCGTCTCCATCCACAAGCCGGGCGCCGTGCCGCGCTTGTTTTCCAGTGGCGTCGCGCCCTCCGGCACCATTGCCTGGCGCTTGTTCACCTCCGCCATCTGTCGCCCAAAGCGCCGGAAGCGTTCTTGCAACCCGCGCAGGATGGCTTCGTTGAGCTGGAGCTTGCGCTCCAGCAGCTCGGCCACCGCCTCGCGCGTCACATCGTCCTCAGTCGGCCCCAGCCCCCCGACGGCGATCACCACCTCGGCGCGCTCCAGCGCCTCACGCATGGCCTCACGCAGTGCAGCGCGGTCGTCGCCCACGATTACCTTGCGCGCGACCTCAATGCCCACCCGGTTCAGCTCGTCCGTTAGATACAGGGAATTCGTATCCACACGGAACGGCGTCAGCATCTCCGACCCGACGGCAATAATCTCCGCTCTCATCTTTTCCATTTGTACTCGATGGCAGGGAGTAGGCGCAACCTTGAGGATTATTCGCTTGCCCGTTGTTGGTGTCCGTAGGGGCGGACCTGTGTGTCCGCCCGTCCTTTGGAGTGCGGCGGCTTGCTTGCCCTGACTCCGCCGAAGGCCGACGAAGGGCCGCCGCTTTTCCGCGTGTTCGGCTCTGCGGGACCGCGCCGCGTCTCTCACGCACCCTGGAGGCCATGCGGCAGGGCGCTCACGCTCTCACATCCGGAAGTGTACGGGCGAACCCGCGCCCGCCCTGAGCAAGGCCGAACGGTGTCCGCCCCTTGACAAAGTCCGCGCGGGCCGAGCTTCAGATCGGCCCGCATGCTTCCTGCCGGAGGGTCTTACGCGCCACTCGTCACTCTTCCCGTATCTTTTGCATCTAGCCCACCAGCGGCAGGCCCTCCACGTCCCAATCCACACTAAAGAGAGCGCTGGTGGTCACTAGGAACGCGCGCCGCGTGGGCAGCAGCGCCAGTCCGACCAGGCCCATCCCGCTCAACGCCACCTCGGCTTTGCCTTCCGGCGAAATGCGCACGATGCCTCTCCTCCCGTGCAGCGACGCCGCCGCGTACATACTCCCGTCGCGCCCGAACGCCAGTCCCTGCGGGCGTCCCAGCCCGCGATAGAACGTGCTCACCTCGCCGTGCGAGTTGATGCGCAGGATGCGGTCGTAGCTCGACGTCGTCGGCCCCGTCACGTACAGGTCGCCGTCGGGACCAAACGCCAGGTGATACGCGGCAATCGAAGGTTCCAGCGTGGCGAACACAAAAATCTGCCGTTCCGGGCTGATTTTGAAAATCGTGCCGCTGCGGTCCCCCACGTAGAGGTAGCCGCCCTTGTCGAAGGCCAGGCCGGTGGCAATGCCCATGCCTTCCACCCACTGCTGCCCCCGCCCGTCCGGCGTGATGCGGTGGATGGTGCCGTCGTTCCGGCAGGAGACGTACAGCGCACCCGTGTGGTCCAGCGCCAGACCCGTCGGGTTCATCAGTTCCGTGACGAACGGCTTCACCGCGTAGTTGGGCGTGATCTTGTAGAGCGACACCGGCACCTTCTGCCCGCGCTGCCCGCTGAACGTCACGTAGATATTCCCCTCCGCATCCACCGCCGGGTTCGCCACCGGATGCAGGTTATCGGCGATCTGCACCCCCAGCGCAAAGGGGAAGGGAACGCTTTCGGCGCGCGCCGTGGCCACGCGCACCCAGCCGCCTGCGGCGCCTTCTGGCACGCGGGCCACCAGACAACTCTCCGACCCAACCACCACCGCGCCGTCGGTGTCCCCGAAGCGCACCCGCGGCCGCGCCCCGTTGCGCTGCTCGAACCCGCTTCCGCGGATCACCACCTCGCCCCCGGGAATCGCCGCCCCCGGCGTCACGCTTTCAATCCGTGGTGTCGTATGCGTCTTCAATCTTTCTTTCCTTCCGTCACTCAATCACCACTCACTCAATCACGCAGTCGCTCCATCACTTGGTTTTCTCACCCCAGCCACCCCGCCCACTTCACCAACCACAAAATCAGCGCCGCATAAAGCCCGGCGAACCAATCGTCCGCCATGATACCCCACCCATGCCGCCATTTTTCCGCCTGCCGCGCCGGCGGCGGCTTGATGATATCCAAAACGCGAAAAAGTACAAAACCCAGCAGCACATATTTCCACCCACCGCCGGCAAAGCGCAGCGCGCCCAGCGGCAGATAGGCGATCAATTGTCCGCTGATCTCGTCAATCACCACTGGGCCCGGATCACTTTTGCGGAAATGCATGGCCGCGTGCCGGGAAGCCCACACACCCGCAAGTCCTACCAGGACACACAGAATCCCATCAATGACCTGTGGTTTGATACCTGTGGCTAGCGCACGAGCGCCGGTGACCTGCGCCACGAGACTTCCCATGAAGGCCACCAGCAACATGGGACCTCCCATCGCCAGCGCCACGCCGCCCAGCGACCCCCACGTCCCCGGCGCAATCGGCAGATACCCCAGCCCGAATCCGGTGGCCATCCACAATGCCACCCGCGGCCTTTTCGGCGTTGCTGCTTCTGTTGTTTCGCCCATGTACAGCTTTTTGCTCAGCCCGCTCTCTCATTCAATGATCAAATAAAAAAATGAACTGATTTCTTCAACCGCTCAATCACAAGTACTTCCAACGATTCACTCGCCCCTCTCTTTTTCCTCCTCCTCGTCCATCGCCGCTTCGGAGACTCTGTACTTTTCACTCGCCCAGTTCCCCAGGTCGAGCAGGCGGCAGCGCTCGCTGCAAAACGGAAAGTCGGGATGTGTTTGCGAATCGGTTGGCGCGCGGCAGATGGGACACCGATGTTTCATGCCTGCTGCATTCTAACTCAGACGCGGCGCGTAGGGGCGGACCTGCGCCTGCCCTGAGCAAGGCCGAAGGGCGTCCGCCCCTGTGCAGTGCGGGGGCGCAGCTTGTCCTGCCGGCCCGGAGCGGAGTCGAAGGGAGCGCAGCCCAAGGGCTCCCGCCGTGCCCTTGCACGCGTCCCGTGTACCTCTGTCGTAGGATCGGCAAAAGCTCACCGGATGCTGTATGTCTTTTCCCGCCGCTGCGAGATTTCCGGCGTCGCCTCCCCAGTGCCGCTGCACGCCCGCAACTCCGCCGCCCGCTTTGTGGGTCGCGGCTTTAGCCGCGACATCCGCCACTGATTTCTTATTCTTCCTTTACGAGCTGGCGTCGTAGCGGCCGCTTTATGCGTCCATGGCGGCATAAAGCCGCCGCTACGCAACTCCACCACCCGCCCGAGCAAGTCATACTCATGCGCCTTTGTGATCTCGACCGTGGCCATTTGTCCGGCCGCGGGCTGCCGCGCGTCCTCATCCGTAACAATTTCCGTGATGTAGATTTTGCCGTCAATTTCCGGCGCCATGCCTTGGTGCCGTGCTTCCCACACCAATTCCGTTTCTTTCGACGGGCCATCCAGCATCACCGTCACGCGCTGGCCCACCAGCTTCTTCAACTTGCGCGCGGAAATCTTCCTCTGCATGGTCATCAAGCGCCTGCGCCGTTCCTCAATGGTTTCCGCATCGAGCTTGCCCCCGAGCGCGTAGCTTTCCGCCGTCTCGTCGTCCGAATACGCAAACACGCCCAGCCAATCAAACTCCGCCGCGCGCACAAAATCGCACAGCTCCCGGAAGTCTTGCTCTGTCTCGCCGGGAAAGCCGACGATAAACGACGTGCGCAGGCTGACGCCGGGAATCGTCCTGCGAATACGCTCCAGCATTTTCAGAAACCCCTCGCCGCTCGACCCTCGCTTCATGCGCGCCAGCACCTTTCGGCTGGCGTGTTGCAGCGGCACGTCAATGTACTTGGCGATCTTCGCATGCGCGGCGAGCGTTTCCAGCAGCCGCGTCGTGACGCGGTTCGGGTAGCAGTAGAGGAAGCGCACCCACTCGAGCCCCTCGACCTGCGCCAGCCGCTCCAGCAGCGTCGGCAAGCCGTCGCGCAAGCCCAGGTCTTCCCGGTAAGCGGTGGTGTCCTGCCCGACCAAAATAATTTCGCGCACTCCGGCCTGCGCCAGGTGTTCCGCCTCGTGTACCACGGACTCCCACCGCCGGCTGCGGAACTTCCCTCGCAGTTCCGGGATGATGCAGAACGTGCACGGATGGTCGCACCCTTCGTTGATCTTGATGTACGCGTACTGCCGCGGCGTCGAAATCATCCGCGGCGTCATATCGTGGTAAAGGTAGGTGGGAACCGCCTTGGGTGTCATCCCGAGCCCAGCGGGGGATCTGCTTTTTCTCTTTTCTATTTTCTCATTTCTAATTTCTTGTTCCGCGCTGCACGCGGCATTCAATTCCCCCTTCACCGCCCGCAAAATCTCTTCGACCTCTCCCGTCCCGATCACCGCGTCCACTTCCGGGATCTGCTCCCGGATTTCCTTGCGGAAGCGCTCCACCAGGCAGCCCGCCACAATCAGCTTCTGCGCCGCGCCGAACTTCTTGTACTCCGCCATCTCCAAAATGGCTTGCACGGACTCCTTCTGCGCCGGCTCGATGAAGCTGCACGTGTTCACCACCAGCACGTCCGCCTCCGCCGCGCGCGGCGTAATCTCATACCCGCTGCGCGCCAGCAGGCCCATCATCACCTCGCTGTCCACGAGGTTTTTCGGGCACCCCAGGCTCACAAATCCGACCTTCGGCATACAGTGACTTACTCTCCCTTGCGCGCAAACACACAATTCTAACACGCACCGCCACCCATTCGCCGGCGCCCCCGCAGGGGCACGATACATCCTGCGCTCTTATGTGGAGTGCGGGAGCGCAGCTTGTCCTGCCGGCCCGGAGCGGAGTCGAAGGGAGCGCAGCCGTAGGGCTCCCGCCGTAGTTTTCGCGCCCTGGGCTGAGCGTGCGCAGCCCTGCGGCAGCGGAACCCGGTACGCCCGGCAATGTCATCTTGATGTGCGCAGGAGTATCTTGATGTTCGCCAGCAGCCCGGTCATCTGCTGCGCGTCGGTGGACTGCGTGCCGAATCGCGCAGACTGGTATAACTCCGTGAACTGCCCCACTGTCGCGGCGAGTTCCGCAGGTGTGACCCGCGATGCGAATTCCCGTGGTGTCTGTCCGCGTTCCTTGCGTATCCCGCGTCGCGCGAGCTGCCGCAGCATCTGCTGGTAGAGCAGCGTAGCCAGCCGCGGCGATACGCCCGTGCGCGGCCCGAAGTGCAATCCCCACTCCACGGCCAGGTACTCGCGCAGCGCCCGCCAACCGAGCAGCGCATACAGCCCCAGCACCGCAGCCATCAACCACACCATCGGCCACAACCCGACCGTTTGCAGCCCGCGCTGCACCTGCTTGAACCACTCCACGGTGTCGCGCCGTTTCGCCCGCCAGTATCTCCACACCCGGTCGCTCCACTCGCGCGAAGTGCGCTGGAAGTTCTGCGCCAGGGTCGCTTGGTGGGCGAAGTCGTAGTTGATTACCCATTCGGTCCACATCAGTTCGAACCAGTCGTAGTAGAACGCCAGCCGCCCTAGCCAGCCGCGCGACCGCGGGTCCGCCGGCGGCGTGGGGTCAAACTCTATCCATCCATAGCCGGGAAAATAGACCTCCACCCAACTGTGCGCGTCGCTTCCGCGCACGATGTAGTCTTCGGCAATGTCGTTGTACTCGCCCGGCAAAAATCCGTTCACCTGCCGCGACGCCACGCCCAGCGAGCGCAGCATCACCGCCATCGCCGCCGCGAAATATTCGCAGTGCCCCGCGCGCCCCGTGAACAGAAAATACGCCAGCGGGTCTTTCCCGCGCGTGTCCGGCATGTCCAGCGTGTATCCGAAGCGCGTGCGCAGGTGCTGCTCGATGGCCGCCGCCTTGTCGTAGGGAGTCGCGGCGTCCTTCGTCAGTTCCTGCGCGAGCGCGGGAATGCGCGGGTCGAGCGCAGGCAGTTGCAGGTAGGTCTGCTTGATTTCCTCGGAATATTCCGCCGGCACCGCGCGCAACACCGCCGGCGGAATCTCCGGCACGTAGGACACGCCCTCGTACAGCGTCTTCGTGTAGTTGTGGAAGGGATTGAACACCGAGCGCGTCTGTTCGTCCAGTTCCAGGTGGCTGCGCGGTGAATAGCGCCCGGCGCGCTCGATTTCCGGCGTGAAGCGCCCGCGCACACGCTCCGCATTCGCGGCCACGAACAGCGAATCCGTGACCAGCGGCTCCAGCAGCACGGTATAAACCAGCCGCCGCGAAAGCCGCCGCGCCTCCCACGGCGCGAAACCCAGCCAGAACCAGCCCGCCGTGTCCGGCGTGGCGATGGTGCGCTCCCGCGCTTCGTTGTACCAGCGTCGCCCGTCGAACGTGGTCAACGCGATCCCGCGCCAGCGCACGTCCTGCATCCGCGCCATGCTGGCATCCGCCCGGATGCGCATCACCACCGCGGGGTTCTTCTTGATCGCGCCGATTTGTCCCAGCTCCACGTTGTCGCTGAAGCCGGAGATGAGCGACGGCTGCAGGTTCAGCCCGCTCAAGTACCCCCCCGTGAACCGCGGCAGCACGAAGAAGATCACCGTGCCCAGCAGCAACGACCCGGCCGCCACCGCGCAGGACGTCACGCTCAGCGCTTGGTTCAACCGTCGCGCCGCTGGCGTGCCCAGCGCCAGCGGGGGCGACGCCGCTCCTTCCGCGCTGCGCCGGATTTCCAGCCCCACGAACGTGGAGACTGCCAGCACTAGGAAGAGCAGGAAGAAAACCAAAAACGTCGTGTCCACCGTCAAAATCGCCGCCACCAGCATCATCGCGAACGCCACCATGGCCAGGAACAGATAGTCGCGCGTCGTCGTCGCCGAAAACAGCCGCACCACCATCGCGAACAGCATCAGGTGGATCGAGCTGAGCAGCGCGGCATACAGCCCCGGGTTTGGCGCTCCTTCCGCCAGCGCCCGCGAAATGAACCACAGGTCCACCGGAAAGAAAATAAAGTAGGCGATTGTCAGGATCGTCGCTGTGCGGTGCGAAAGTTCCGCCGCCGCCCCGCGCGTCCAGCGCATCGCCTTCACCAGCAGGGCCACCGGCGGCACCATGGTGGAGAGTGGGTCCAGCTTGCCGGTGGTCGCCAGCGTCACCACGCTCGTCGCAATCAACAGGAACAGCGAAATCTCGAAGTAGCGGTGCACCGCCGAAAGCCTCGGCTCCCCCGTCCTGTCATTCTGAGCGAAGCTCGCCGGGCTTCGCGAAGAATCCCTCTTCGCCACGCCCTCCCCGATTGTTGCGTTTCTTGGGCTTCCCATTTCTTTCCGCCGATTCTAGCACGCGCTCCTGCGGAGCGCGCCGCGCCTGCCCCGCCTGTCCCGCTTGCCCTGATCCCGCGGCTGCGGGACGCAGCGAGCGGAGTCGCGCAACGCGAAGCCGAAGGGTCCGTGCCGCTCCACTCCTGCACCGCCGGCGTCCCGCCGGCTCTTCGAAGATCTTGTGTAGCGGCAACCTACGCTGTCCCGATGCTTCGGGATTGCGCAGGTTGCCATGGTTTTTGCTCCGTCGCTGCCCGCGCAATCTTCCGTGTCCCGCTCGACACCGCCACGCGCTCAATCCAGCGCAAAGGTATCGTCCGCGCGCCGCGCATCTTGGGCAATTGTTCCACGCGTACTACGAACGGCCGCAGCGTAATCTCCCGAAACGTCACGCTGTGTCTCACCGCCTTCAGCTCCTCCCATGCCCCTGCTGTCTCTGTACTTTCCTTTTTCTCCATTCCTCTCTTCCTCATTTCCCCATTCTTTTTCCCTCTCGCCTCTCGCCACTCACCACTTGCCACTGTTTTCAAATGTCTCCTCAACTCCACCTCTGCATCCCCCCGCACCTCCACCGCCGGGAACTGCCACATTTTCGCAAACAGCCCGCTGGTGGCCTGCCCGTCCTTCACCAGTAGCGTGTACCCCAGCGGATCAACCATCACCGCCGCCGCCAGCGTCACTCTGGCCGGCTTGCGTATCTTTCGCGCCTCCGGGATTTCTTGCTCCACGCCGTCTTGAAATGCCTGGCACCACCTTGCCACTGGACACTCCCCGCATCTTGGTGTTCGCGGCGTACAAATCGTCGCGCCCAATTCCATCATGGCTTGGTTCCAGTCCCCCGGCCTGGTACCGCCGACCTCTGGCCGGCTCATGTGGAGTGCGGCGCGTGAGCGCCGCTTTGCCGCGCGAAGCGCCTTGCAGTGCGGGAGCGAAGCTTGTCCTGCCGGCCCTGAGCGGAGTCGAAGGGAGCGAAGTCGAAGGGCTCCCGCCTTGCCTTTCTCGTGTGCCGCTTTTCGATTGTCGAATTTCGATTTTCGCTGCTCCGGAGGGGCGCTCTTCAAGCTCGCGCTTCTCGCGCCACTCGCCACTCTTAATTTCTCAGCACCTGTAGCGGCGCGCTTTAGCGCGGCAAGACTGCCCTCTATGAGTATCTCTGCTTGGCGCTCGATTTCCTTCCAGCGCCCTGCTGCCCGCAAATCCCCCCGCATCGCCCCCAGCCGCGCCAGCACCCGCGCCACGTTCCCGTCAAGCACCGCTCTCGGCTCTCCATACGCGATGCTCAACACTGCCGCGGCGGTGTAACGCCCCACGCCGGGCAGCGCCAACGCTTCCCCGTACTCGCGCGGGAATCGGCCCCCATGCTGCGCGACAATCTGTTTCGCTGCGCGGTGCAAATTCCGCGCCCGGCTGTAATACCCCAGCCCCGCCCACCCCTTCAGCACCGCCTCGCCCCGTGCCCGCGCCAACCCCCGCACCGTCGGAAAACGCCGCAGGAAGCGCCGGTAGTAGGGCAGCACCGCCGCCACCCGCGTCTGTTGCAGCATGATTTCCGCCACCCAGATGCGATACGCATCCCGCGTCCCGCGCCACGGCATCGCCCGCTTGTGCCGCGCATACCACGCCAGCAATCGCTTCCGAAATGCTGCACGTGAGCGGCCGCTCCGTCTCATGATGTGTTGTCGAGCGTGGAAAGAATATGCTCTTAGCGGATGGTTTGGAAGTGTGTGGCTCACGTCCCGCTTGCCCTGAGATGAAGCTAAGGGCTTGCCGTGAGACGAAGCGAAGGGCTTGCCCCGAGACGAAGCGAAGGGCCCCGACGGTTTTCGTCGGGACTGACGTGAGGCCCTTTTCTTTTCGCTGCTCTGTCGGGGCGGCCTTCAGGCTCGCCCTCCTGGCGCCACCCGCCACTCTTAATTTCTCAGCACCTGTAGCGGCGCGCTTTAGCGCGGCGATAGTGCTCATTTCCCCCGCCGCCGTGGTCCCAACCCTCGCCACTCTTAATTTCTCAGCACCTGTAGCGGCGCGCTTTAGCGCGGCCAAACATCCTCATCAACTGCCACGCCCTTGGCCGGGGTAAACCCCCGCCTCCACAGGTGCCGCTAAACACACACGCCGCAGAGACCCGTGAACACCGCTCCGATGGCACCTGTAGCGGCGCGCTTTAGCGCGGCAAGACTACTTCCGCCCGTTGAACTCTTCAACTCTTCAACTTTTCAACCTGCCTTACAACGACTGAATAAAAACAAAATAGGATGACGTCCATAGAGCGGTGGGGATCGATCCCCTCGCCTGGCTGGTCAAAATAATCTTGAACAAATCCGGCTCGTCGGTGAGCTTTTCCAGGAATTTGCCGTCGCCCCTGGCCGGCTGCGCCTGGATGAACGCCAGTTCACGCAGCACGTCGTAGATGATTTCGCCCGCCGCGGCCATCGGCGTGGCTAGGCGGTCGGTGCGGAACTGCAATTCGGAATCAATCTCGTAGAAGTGCCAGGCCAGGCATGCCGCCAGCGTCACTCCGCGCTCGAACTGTTCTGCGGAGTCTTTCGCGCCCGCGTCGCAGTACGGGTCCAGCACCAGCATCACCCGCCGCTCGTCCTCGCGGGTGAACTCGCGCACCTTCAGCGCGCTGGTCTTGGCCGTGGCTTTCCAGTCCACAAACCGTGCGCTATCCGTGCTCTGGTAGTCGCGGATGGAGTACAGGTCGTGCCCTCGTCCGCGGTAGAAGCTTTCGATTTCCCCGCTGATCAGCGGCAGGATTTCGTAGAACTCTTCGGTCGGCTCCACCCGCGGGTACACCACCATCTCCATCGCGGAGTCCACGCGCCGCGTCTTCTGCAGGAAGCCGAAAGGGAACTTGGTGATGATGGCGAACGCATCCTGCCGGTAAACGCCGCGCCGCGGAAATGTCAGCTCGACCTTTTGTTGCGCCGATTGCCGTTTGGGGATGTAGGGGAAATAGACCGACCGCGTGAGGATTTGCGCCGCTTTCTTTTCCGCGCCCGCGCCGCTTCGCTGGGGGCCCGCCACGCGCCGCGAGAACCTTTTTCCCGTCGCCGCCCTGCCCAGCGCATCCTCTGTTTCTGTCATTCCCAGTCGGCCGGAGCCGGGCGAGGAATCTGCTTTTGCTTTTAACTCACGGGCCGTGTTCACCGCTCCGCTCACCCGCAGCGAAAACGACGGCAGCGAAAGCTTCTCATTCTCCAGTTCCAGCGTGGCCAGCACCGGCTGTTCGGCGAAGATGTGGTCCGGCAGCTCCAGCTTCAGCCCCACGCCGGTGAGCACGATGATGGAAAGAATCCCCGAGGCGATGATGCCCGCCATCAGGCTCGCCAGGATCATGAACAGCAGGTTGTTGCCCGTATTCAGCGCCGCCAGCGCGATCACGAACACCCCGGCAACGTAAATCCCGCCTTCTTTCGTCAGCTTGTAGTCAATGTGGTAGGCCAGCCAGCGCAGCGGCGTGCGCCGCGCCAGCGCCGGCACAATCGTCACCCCCACCCAGACGGCCAAGCCCAGCGCCACCAGCGCCGCGCCCACGGCGATCCACAGGTGGCCCATCTCCGCTGCCGCCGTCGAGTACAGCGCCAATCCCAGCGCCACGCCCAGTGCCGCGATGGCCACAAAAAAATTCCGCCACCCGGGCTTGTCCACCCCGCGCCACCAGCGCTGCACCTTCGACGCTGCCATCAACGCACCGCGCGGCCCTTTGTCATCCTGAGTCCGCCGAAGGCGGACGAAGGGTCTCTCCGACTACTCAACTTCCCATCCCCACGCTTCTTTTCACTCCCCCAACCTTCTTCATTCTCTTTTTTGAAATCTGAAATTTGCAATAATAAATTTCTCCTCTGCCATTCTTCTCCCCCTCGCCCTGCTGCTCCCGATTTTGCCACAGCCGCCGCCCGCTTCATGCCTCTGCGTCATGTAGCACCCACCCCCACACCTCCGGGCGGGTGGGCATCTTTGTTTCCGCTTCCTGTGGGGAACTCTGCAGGGGCGCACCTGCGTGTGCGCCCCATGGACCCTTGTACCGCCGGCATCCTTGCCGGCGCCTCTAAATGGATTGTCCTTTCCGATCCCAGGCCTCGGGATTCGGAATCTTTGCCCACTCGGAGTGCTGTGCTTAAGCGCCGTCTTGCTCGTGCCGTCACTTCTCAGCGTTCAACGTTTCGACGTTCTTTCCTTCCAACGTTCTAACCCGCTCAGCGTCCCTCGGCGCTCTCGCTCGCCAATCCTCACCCGCCACTGTCTCTTTCAGTTCCTCTTTGCCGCTCTGTAACTCTCCGATCCTCTAAATTCTTAACCTTTCAACTTTCACACTTTCCCACCTTCCAACATTCAAAGGGCTTTCTCGCCCCTCCCCACGCGCCACTTCCTCTTCACATCGGCACCGCCGTCGAATCCAAGATCTCGTTCAGGATCGCTTCCGCCTGGTCCATCCTCTTCGCCGTCGAAGCGTAGCGCGAGCTGACCACCACGCGGTGTGCAAACACAGGAAGGATCAGGCGCTTCAGGTCGTCCGGCAGGCAGAACTCGCGCCCCTCCACGAACGCCAGCGCCTGCGCCGCGCGGTGCAGCATCAGCGACCCGCGCGGGCTGATGCCCAGGCTCAGGTGTTCGGACTGCCGCGTGCGTTCGACGATTTCCAGCGCGTAGTCCAGCAGGCTCTCCTCTACTTTCACTTTCTGCGCTGCTTGCTGCATCGCTGCCACGTCGCGCGCGTCCATCACCGGTTGCAACGCCTCCGCTGCCGGCAATCCGCTGTGGTTGCGGATGATTTCTTTCTCACTCGCCCGCGAGGGATAGCCCATGCGGATGCGCATCAGGAAGCGGTCCAGTTGCGATTCCGGCAGTGGGTAGGTGCCGTGGTGCTCGATGGGGTTTTGCGTGGCCAGCACCATGAACGGCTGCGGCAGCGCGTGCGTCCTGTTGTCCACCGTCACGTGGCTTTCGTTCATCGCCTCCAGCAGCGCCGACTGCGTCTTCGGCGTGGTGCGGTTGATCTCGTCGGCCAGCACGATGTTGGCAAACAGCGGCCCGGGCTTGAACTCGAACTGCTGGCTGGCCTGGTTGTACACGCTCACGCCGATCACGTCTGATGGCAGCATGTCCGACGTAAACTGGATGCGCTGGAACGTGCAGTTGAACGACCGCGCCAGCGCCTGCGCCAGCGTGGTCTTGCCCACGCCGGGCACGTCTTCGATCAGCAAATGTCCGCGCGCCACCAGCGCCACGATGGCCAGCTCGATGGCCTCATCCTTGCCCTTGATCACTGTGGCGATCGAGCGTTGCAACTGCGCAATGCGGTTCGTCGTGCTTGTTGTCATCGTGTCCGTGCCGTCGTCGGTTGAAACTTTTCCGCGCTTCTGTTACTTTTAGTTCGTTCTTGAGCGTTTGCTCACTTCTAGCACACGCTCATAGTCTCTGCCTCGCATTTCGGGGCGACTAGCTCAGTGGTTAGAGCGCCCGCCTCACACGCGGGAGGTCTAAGGTTCAAGTCCTTAGTCGCCCACCACTTTTTTGTAGCACAGCCATTCCTGGCTGTGCCTGTTTCCTTCTGAGACACGCACAGGCAAAAGCACCTGCGCTACAACGCGCCATTCTATCGGAATTCCCCGACCGCAGCCATCCTCCTTCATTCAGGTTTTCACGGTGCGCATCTGCGCCGGCTCCCTGTCTTATGTGCGCCCGGACTTTCCTCCCACGCTTTTTGTCCGGGCGCCTCCGCGTTGCTGCTTTCACTTCTCACTTCCTCACTTCTACATTTCCTCACTTCAACTTTCCCTCTGCCGAGTTCTTGTGCTCGTTCAGAATGATTGGTGACACTTGGATATAGAGTGTCGCCATGCAAATTCGATCTGGGAAGCTGCCCCAAGCGCGCCAACTGGCGCGCTTGGGGCAGGAGTTAGGCCGTGCCGG
>Ga0073934_10007423_pt1 | contig 15292 bp, 11 predicted proteins | sample LarsenN4metaG_FD_76834 | JGI IMG/M metagenome (GOLD analysis project Ga0073934, IMG submission 76834) | Hot spring sediment bacterial and archeal communities from British Columbia, Canada, to study Microbial Dark Matter (Phase II) - Larsen... ...
CGCGTGGGCATCTCGAAGTCGCGCAAGCGTCCATGTAGGATGCATGTGCGATGCCCAGGGTCGTTCCGACGCGATTTCTGTGCATTGCACAATTGACCCCGATCAACTCGCCACCGGCCGCGGTCGTTATGCAGGAACTGTCGAATTCCTGGAAAGGAAGGACGTCATGCCAGCATCATTGAGATTGCCGATCGTTGCGCTCGCCGCCGTCGCCGGCCTTGTCGGCCTCACCGCTCCGGTCGCCGCGCAGCCGGCGCCGGAAATCGAGAATGAGCTCGTTCTCATCACCCCCGTTGCCAAGACGCTGACCGATCCGGCGCTGGCGGAGTTCGCAAAATACGCCAAGGAAAAGTGGAACATCAGCGTGCGGACCAATGCGCTTGCGGCCGGTACGCCGGTGGCCTACGGGCGCATCGTCGAATGGCGTGGCCGGCCCGAGGCGGACATCTTCTGGGGCGGCGAAAGCGCGCTGTTCGACAAGCTTGCCGCACAGAACCTGCTGATCAAGCTCGATCTGCCGAAGGACGTCGTCGATGCCATTCCCGCCAGCATCGGCAAACCCAAGCCGATCCCGCTGAAAGATCCGAAGGGGTTCTGGATCGGCACCGTGCTCGAGCCCTACGGGCTCGTCTACCACCCGCGCGTGCTGCAGCGTCTGGGCGTGCCGGCGCCGAAGGACTGGGACGATTTGCTGCATCCCAAGCTCAAGGGCAACGTCGCCCAGTGCGCGCCGACGCGATCGAGCAGCAGCCACGCCACCTATGAGGTGATCCTGCAGCGCGACGGCGACGTCAAAGGCTGGGAGTGGCTGCAACGGCTGGCCGCCAACACCGGCATCTTCACCGCCCGCAGTCGGGACGTGCCTTCGGTCGTGGCCAAGGGCGAGTTCGGAGCGGGGTTTGCCGTGCCGAGCTACATGGCCTTCGAGGACCGGCTCGCCGGCTTCGACATCCGGTTCGTGGCGCCGAAGACGGCCTGGATCACGCCGGAGCCGATCGCCATTCTCGCCGGCGCCAAGCACCCGAAAGCGGCGCGTGCCTTCATCGAATTCCTGTTGACCGAGCGCGGGCAGCGCGTGGCCATGGGGCGCGGTGTGTTCCCGATCACACCCAAGTATCGCGTGCAGGGCCCTCCCGGCTCGACCGAGGAGCTGACCGTGGAATTCACCGGCGGAATGCGCTCCTATTTCGACCAGGAGGTGACCAACATCTATGATGACGAGATCGCGCAGAGGCGATACGAGGAGGTCAATGCGCTGTTCCGCAAGAACATCGAGGCGGTCTGGGAAGAGCTGAAGAAGAAGTACTGAGCCAAGCGTTGGAATCCGGGACCTCGCCAGATGCGCATCGACATCGAGAACGTGACCAAGCGCTTCGGGTCGATGGCTGCGGTGAGCGAGGTCACTCTGACCATCCACGAGGGTGAGCTGTTCACCCTCCTTGGTCCCTCGGGCTGCGGCAAGACCACGTTGCTGCGCCTGATCGCCGGCTTCTATGCCCCGGACGAGGGGCGCATCCTGTTCGACGGCCGGGACGTGAGCGGCCGGCCGCCGAACGAACGTGGCATCGGCATGGTGTTCCAGAACTTCGCGCTCTGGCCGCACATGACGGTGTTCGAGAACGTCGCCTACGGCCTGAAGTTGCGCAAGGTCGGCTCGGCCGAGCTGCGGGAGCGGGTGGCTGCCGCCTTCGACAAGGTCAAACTCAAAGGGCTGGATGACCGCTATCCCGGACAGCTTTCGGGCGGACAGCAGCAGCGCGTGGCGCTGGCGCGGGCGCTGGTTCTCAATCCGAAGATTCTCCTGCTCGACGAGCCGCTGTCAAACCTCGACGCCAAGGTCAGGGTGCAGGTGCGCCAGGAGATCCGCAAGTTGCAGAAGGAACTCGGCATCACGACGCTCTACGTGACGCACGACCAGGAGGAGGCGCTCACCCTGTCCGACCGGATCGCAGTCCTCAACCAGGGCAAGGTGTTCCAGGTCGGCGCGCCCAAGGAATTGTACGAGCGGCCAAAGAACCGTTTCGTCGCCGACTTCATCGGCATCAACAATCTGTTCGACGGCACCGTGCAATCGATCGATGCCGCGCGCGGCGTCCTGCAGGCCAAGACCGATTTCGGCCTCTGGTCGGCGATCTTCGATCAGACCTTCGCGCCGGGAGACCGCTGCGTGCTTTGCGTGCGGCCGGAGAATGCCACGCTCGGCGGGGAGGCTTCGCCCGATCGCAACCGTGTGAAGGGTCGCATCGCCTTTTCCGCCTATCTCGGCAACACGCTGCGTTACGACGTGGAGCTTGCGCCCGGCGTGGTGTTCCGCGTTGACATCGGCGATCCTTGGCACCACGAGCTGCTGCCGGCCGGCACCGAGACCACGGTCGTCTTTGCCGCGAGCAGCACCGTGGCCATCCGGGCTGACCAATGAGCGCGCGCCGGGGGGTGGTGCTCGCGGCGGTCGGGTTCGGCCTGATCTGGGCGTTCCTGATCGTGTTCGTGGTCTATCCGCTGGTGCGCATCTTCTACGATGCGTTCAGCAACGAAGCCGGCGAGCTCACGCTCATCAATTTCCGCGAATTCTTCACCGATCCCTACTATCTGCGCGCGCTGTGGAAGTCATTGCTGCTCGGGATCGGGGCGGTGTTCACCACCTCGGTGATCGGCATCGGCGTTGCGGTCTTGCTCATCCGCTACGACTTTCCGGGCCGCAACCTGTTTTCCTATCTCACCATGCTGCCGCTGATCCTGCCGCCGCTCGTCGGCGTGCTGGGATTTACCTTCGTGTTCGGGCGCGCGGGCACGTTGAACGTCATCCTGATGGACTGGTTCGGGCTCGAGCATCCGATCAACTTCATGTACGGGCTGCATGGCGTGCTGCTGGTGGAGACCATCCATCTGTTCCCGATGATGACGCTGAGCGTGCTCGATGCGCTCTCCAAGGTCGATCCGACGCTGGAGGAGGCGGCGCAGAGCGTGGGCGCCAAGGGCTGGCGCAGGTTTCGCGACGTGACGCTGCCGCTCACCACCCCGGGCTATGTCTCCGGTGCGTTGCTCGTGTTCATCTGGACCTTCGCCGACTTCATCACCCCGCTCGTGCTCGGCGTGCAGGACCTGCTGGCGCCGCAGGCCTATCTCAACATCGTGCAGTTCGTCGACCGGCGCATCTTCCGCATGGGCATCGTGATCTCGGCGCTGCTCGTGGTACTGGCGATCGTCTTTGTGATTGCCGCCCGCCAGTATGTGGCGCTCAAGGACTACAGCTCTCTCGCCTACACCCGCATCGAGCGTCGCCGGCTCGGGCCGCTAGGCCGTTGGCTCGCGGTGGGCTTTCTCTCCGCGCTCCTGTTCATCTCGTTCGTACCGCAGGTCGGCGTGATGTTCGCCTCGGTCGGGCGCGGCTGGGCGCTGACACCGTTTCCCGTGGTCTACACGCTCGAATTCTTCCGCCAGGTCAGCATCGAGACGCCGAAATTCATCATCAATTCTCTGATCTTCTCCAGCCTCGCCGTGCTTTTGTGCCTTGTCATCGGCGTTCCCATGGCCTGGATCCTCGGTCGGACCAAGGCGCCGGGCCGCAACACGATGGACGCGCTCACCACCTTGATCCTCGCCATTCCCGGCACCGCCATCGGCATTGCCTACATCCGCGCGTTCAACGTCCCGCTGCCGGTCATCGACATTCCGTTGACCAGCATGTGGATCATCCTGCCGCTGGTGCTGGCGGTGCGCCGCCTGCCGTACACCGTGCGCGGCAGCCATTCCTCGCTCCTGCTGGTGCACAGGTCGATGGAGGAGGCGGCGGAGGTGATGGGCGCAAGCAAGCTGCGCGTGTTCAAGGACATCACCGTGCCGCTGGTGTGGAAGGGGATTCTGGTCGGGGCGCTGTTCTCGTTCCTGACCTCGATCCAGGAGGCCTCCGCGACCATCTTCCTGACGCTCGGCGGGTGGGAGATGATGCCGTTCGGCATCTTCACCTTCTACATTGCCGGCTCGCAGAGCCAGGCGGCGGCGCTCGGCGTAATCCTGATCGCGCTCTGCGCCGTCAGCCTCTACATCGTCAATCGGGTGGCCGGGACGCGGGTCGGGGGCCTGTTCGGGTAGCGGCCGCAAGGTCGGCAAGCTCGACCCCGGCCGGCATGGCGAGAAGCTCGGCCATGACCGCCTCGATCGACGCTCCTTGATTGACCACGCGGTCGACCGCGCAGGCGATCGGCAGGACGAGGCCGAGCCGGCGGCCCAGTTCGCTGATCGCGGCGGCGGTCGGCACGCCTTCCGTGACGGCCTTGCGTTCGGCGAGGATGTCGGCGGGCGCGCGTCCCTCGCCGAGCGCAATGCCGAAGGTGGTGTTGCGCGACTGCGTTCCCATGCAGGTCAGCGTGACGTCGCCGCTGCCGGCAAGCCCAAGCAGATTGATCGGGTTGCCGCCCTTGGCGCGAGCGAGAGAGGCCATCTCGTGCAGGCCGCGCGCGATCAGGAGGCCGCGGGCGTTCTCGCCGAGGCGGCGGGCGATGGCGATGCCGCAGGCGATCGCCAGCACGTTCTTGTAGGCGCCGCCGATGGTGGCGCTGACGGGATCGTCGGAGGCATAGACGCGGAAGCGGGCGCTTGCGAGCGTGCGCGCCAGGCGTTCGGCCATGGCGAGGTCGGCGCTCGCGAGCGTGACCCCGGTCGGCAGGCCGAGCGCCAACTCCTTGGCAAAGGACGGCCCGGCCAGCACGCCGATCGCCGCCTGCGGCAGGGCCGCGGCAATCACCTCCGGCATCAGCGCACAGCTTCCGCTTTCGATGCCCTTGGAACAGGAAATGACCGGCAGGCCGGCAGGGATGATCGGGCGCATGCGTTCGGCGACGCCGCGCAGGAATTGCGCCGGCACCGCAAGCAGGACGAAATCGGCTTCGGCCAAGCATGCCTTGAGGTCGCTTGTGGCCTCGATGCCTCCTTCAAGCGCAATACCGGGCAGAAACAGCGGATTGCCGCGGCCGGCATTGATCGCCTCCGCCACCTCGGGCTCCCGCGCCCAGATGCGGGTCGCAAGCCCGGCACGGCGGGCGGCACAGGCCAACGCCGTTCCGAAGGAGCCGGCTCCGACAATCGCCACCCGGGGCATGGCTTGCCGCTCCCGCCGCTTCAGTAGGTGGCGCGGCCGCCGGAGATGTCGAAGGCCGCTCCGGTCGTGAACGAGCATTCGGCCGAGGCGCAGAAGGCGACGAGTGCCGCGATCTCCTCAAGCCGCACAAAGCGCCCGCGCGGCACCTTGGCCAGCATCGCTTGGACGAAATCGTCGCTGAACTGCTTGAGCAATTCGGTCTTGGCGGAGGAGGGGGTGACGCAATTGACGGCGATGTCGTAACCGGCAAGCTCCTTGCCGAGCGACTTGGTGAGCGAGATGAGGGCCGCCTTGGAGGCGGAATAGGCCGCGGCGCGCGGGTTTCCTTCCTTGCCGGCGACCGAGGCGATGTTGACGATGCGGCCGTAATTGTTGGTGATCATGCCGGGGACGACGGCGCGGCAGCAGTGGAACGGCCCGTCGAGGTTGACCGCCATGACGGCGCGCCAGGCTTCGAGCGGATATTCCCAGGTCGGAACGGTCGGTCCGCCGATGCCGGCGTTGTTGACCAGAATGTCGATGCGTCCGAAAGCGGCAAGCGTTGCATCGCGGGCGCGCTCGACCGCGCGCAGATCGGAGACGTCGGCCTCGATCGCGATGACGCGGCCTCTGCCGGCAAGGGCCTGCGCCGTGCGTTGCGCCAGCGCGTGGTCGCGATCCCAGATCGCTACCGCTGCGCCGGAATCGAGGAATCGTTCGACGATCGCCCGGCCGATGCCCTGGGCTCCGCCGGTGACGACGGCCGGCCGGCCGACAAGGTCGATGGCATTGGGCATGCTGGGCTCCGCGATGTCCTATTCGGCCGCGTGCGGCGCGGCGACCTGCGGCGCCATCTCCGTCTCGGCCTCGGCGACGGTCTGCATGGTGCGCAGCACGCTCGACGGATTGACGCTGATCGAGTCGATGCCGAGCCGCGTCAGATAGCGCGCAATCTCCGGGTGGTTGGCCGGCGCCTCGCCGCAGATGCCGACGTGCCGCTGATTGCGCTTGGCGCCCTGCACGGCAAGTTTGAGCATTTCCAGCATGCCCGGATCGCGCTCGTCAAAATCGAAGGCGACGATTTCGGAATCCCGGTCGACGCCGAGCGTGAGCTGGGTCAGGTCGTTCGAGCCGATGGAGAAGCCGTCGAACAGTTCGGCAAAGTCGTCGATCAGGATGACATTGTTCGGGATCTCGCACATGACGTAGACCTCGAGCCCGTTCTCGCCGCGCCTCAGTCCATGGCCGGCCATCGCCTCGAGCACGCGCCGCGCCTCCTCGACGCGCCGGCAGAACGGGACCATGACGCACAGGTTGGCGAGCCCCATCCCTTCGCGCACCCGGCGCAGCGCCGCGCATTCGAGCGCGAAGCCCTCGGCATAGGCCGGATGGGCGTAGCGCGCCGCACCGCGGAAGCCGAGCATCGGGTTCTCCTCCTTGGGCTCGAAGGTTTTTCCGCCGAGCAGCTTGGCATATTCGTTGGTCTTGAAATCGGACAGGCGGATGATGACCGGCTTGGGGTAGAACGCCGCGGCGATGACGCCCACGCCCTGCGCCAGCTTGTCAACGAAATAATCCGCGGGCCGCGCATACTGCGCAGTGAGGCGGGCAATCTGCCGCCGTGCGCTTTCCGATCCGACCCGTTCCGGATGCACGAGCGCCATCGGGTGAATGCCGATGTGCTCGCTGATGATGAATTCCATGCGGGCGAGGCCGACCCCGGCGCTCGGCAGCATGGCGCTGCGGAAGGCGAGCGCGGGATTGCCGAGATTGAGCATGATAGCCGTGCGCGGCCGCTTGAGGCGGGCGACGTCGACCGTCGTCACTTCGAAGGCGAGCCGTCCGGCATAGACGCGGCCGGTTTCGCCTTCGGCGCAGGAGACGGTCACCTCGGCGCCCGGCTTGAGGATGCGCCGCGCATCGGCGGCGCCGACCACGGCGGGCACGCCGAGTTCGCGCGCGACGATGGCCGCATGGCAGGTGCGGCCGCCGCGTTCGGTGACGATGGCAGAGGCGATCTTCATGACCGGCTCCCAGTCGGGGCTGGTCGCTTCGGCCACCAGCACCTCGCCGGGCCGGAACGAGGCAAGGTCGGCGGCGCCGGCAATGATCCGCACGGGCCCGGCCGCGATCTTTTCGCCCACCGCCCGGCCACTGACCAGCGCGGGCGCCGTCTGCTTCAGCGTGTAGGTCTCCAGACTCGTCGGCGCGCGCCGCGAGGCCACCGTCTCCGGCCGCGCCTGGATGATGTAGATGCGGCCGTCGTCGGCATCCTTGGCCCATTCGACGTCCATCGGCATGGGATGGCCGGCCTGCGCCGAGTAGTGATCCTCGATGCGGATGGCCTGGCCGGCAATGTCGAGCACCTCGTCGTCGGCGAGGCAGAAGCGGGCGCGTGCGCTGCGTGGCACCGGCCGGTTTCTGGTCCGATCCTGGCCGCGGGCGTAGACCATCTGTAGCTGCTTGCGCCCGAGCCTGCGGGCCAGGACGGCGCGGTGGCCTTGGCGGAAGGTCGGCTTGTGAACGTAGAATTCGTCGGGGTCCACCGCGCCCTGGACGATATTCTCGCCGAGGCCGTAGACGCCGGTGATGAACACCACGTCGCGAAAGCCGGACTCGGTGTCGAGGGTAAAGGCGACGCCGCTGGCCGCCCGGTCGGCACGCACCATCTTCATGACGCCGACCGACAGGGCGACCTTGAAATGGTCGAAGCCGTTGTCGATGCGATAGGAAATCGCGCGGTCGGTGAAGATCGAGGCAAAGCAGCGCCGGCACGCCTGCACCAGCGCGCGTTCGCCGCGCACGTTGAGAAAGCTGTCGTGCTGGCCGGCGAAGCTTGCCGTCGGCAAATCCTCGGCAGTGGCCGAGCTGCGCACGGCGACCGCCACGCCCGCGCCGTACTGCCGCTCGAGCTCGCGATAGGCAGCGGCGATCTCCGCACGCAGGCGCTCGGTGCCGGTCGCCTCGAATACGATGGCGCGCGCCTCGGCTGCGGCGCGGGCCAGCTGATCGACGTGCGATTTGTCGAGATGATCGAGCAGCGCGTGCAGCCTGTCCCAGGCGCCAGCTGCGCTCAACGCCGCGCGATAGGCAGCGGCGCCGATCGCAAAGCCGTTCGGCACGCGAATCCCCTGCGCGCTCAGCACTGCGTAGAGTTCACCGAGCGAGGCGTTCTTGCCGCCGACCTCGGCAACGTCGCTCAGGCGGATGTCCTTGAACCAGCGGATGAAGCTCTGCGTGGCCATGGCCCGAAACCTTCCGATCGGCACCATAGGCGACCGCGGCGGTCCGGACTTGATTTGCCTCAACGGCGCAGGCGGTCAGCGCGCCGCCGGCACGACGCGCGGGATTGGGCGGAACAGCAGCATCACCGCGGCGGCCGCACCGATGCAGGCGCTGACCGCAAACGCCGTGGCCGGACCGCCCATCGCCCACAGCGACCCGGCGGCAGCGCTCGCCACGAAGGTCGCAATCCCGACGGCGAGGTCGTACACGCCGAATGCGGTGCCGCGCAGGTGCTCGGGTGCCGCATCGGCAACGGTCGCGCTCAAGACGCCCTGCGTCGCCCCCGACTGCAGGCCCCAGAGGGCCGCTCCCACGGCCGTCATCCAGACCGTATCGGCGGTGGCCAGCACGATATCGGCGGCGACGAGGACGAGTGCGCCAAAGCCAAGCTGCAGCCGCCGGTCGCATCGGTCGGCGAGCATGCCGAAGGGATAGGCGGTGAGCGAATAGACGAGATAGGTGAGCGCGAGCATCATCGGCACGAAGGCGGCGTCGACGCCGGTGGCATGCGCCTTGAGCACCAGGAATGCCGGGCTGAAGCGCGCCATCGCCAGCAGCGTGGCCAGCACGATCAGCCACCAGAACAGCGCGGGCAGGGCGGCGAGATCGCGCCGACGCAACGGCAGGCGCCGTTCGGGCGGCGCGTGATTGACGGGCAGCTCCTTGACCGCGACCAGCAGCAGCAGAACGGACAGGCCGGCCGGGATGAGCGCGATCCAGAACACCAGACGAAAGTCGTTGCCGCTCACGCGCATCAGCGCCACCGCCAGCAGCGGCCCCACGACAAAGCCGAAAATGGCCAGTGCAAGCCGCAGCCCGAAGCCCGTGCCGCGTATTCCCGGCAAGGTCAGGTCGGCGAGAAAGGCATCGCGCGGCGCATCGCGGATGCCTTTGCCGAGGCGGTCGACGACGCGCGCGAGCAACACCGTCGATGCGGCGCCGGCGAGCGGAAACAGGCTCTTGACGGCGGCGGACAGCGCATAGCCGAACACGACCAGGGGCTTGCGCCGGCCGAGCCGGTCGCTGGCGGCGCCGGAGAGGATTTTGACAAGCGAAGTGGACGCCTCGGCCAGTCCCTCGATGAGGCCGACCGAGGCCATGCCGGTCCCAAGCACGCGCACCAGGAAGACCGGCAGCAGCCCATAGATCATGGCCGACGACATGGCGGTGAGCATGCTCACGAAGCCAAGCGCGGTGACGTTCGGCGACAGCCTGGGCGGCGGATCGGGATCCGGAACGGCGACAGCGGCGGCGGAAACGGCGGGGCTGGGCGCGCTCATGGCTCGCAGCGGTTGATGCTCGCCGGCGCGCAGCCGGCCGGCGTGTTGCGCAGCGCCGGGGGGCCGGCCGCGATCCTTGCATTCAGCATTCAGTGGCGGATGGCACCCGGCCCACGATAGGGCTCGGGCCAGATGTTGCGCACCTCCTGCGGCAGGCAGGCGCGCACGTCCTCGATCTCGCCGGCCGAAATCTTTTTGGTGAGGAGCTGGAACACCGCCATCACCGCCTGCGCCGGATCGGGCAGCGGGTCGCGCTTGAACGATTCGCTCACGCGCGCGAGGAAGGCGGCCACGTCGCGGTACTTCACCGGGGTCGCGCCCGGCCGCCACTGCTCGTAATAGACCCCGCGCAGCAGCACCGGAAGCTGGGCGCCGAGGTCGGCCGCCTCGTTGACGGTGAGCGAATCGCGCAGGGCGTGCAGCACCGCCTTGAGCAGGCGGTAGCAGCGGGGCTTGTTGTTCCAGCCGAGCCGATCGTCGAGTTCGTTGATCCAGATGTGGGTCGTCTGCACCGTATGTTCGAGGGATTCGAGACCTGGTGTGCTCATGGTCGACTCCTCAGTGTTTCCGGTCGCTCACATGGCCATTTCCGGCTCGGCCGCGCGTTCCTTGGGCGGCTCCGGAATTTCGGTCATGGTCGCTTCGGTGAGCAGGAGCACGCTGGCAACGGACACGGCATTCTCCAATGCAACGCGCACCACCTTGGTCGGATCGATGATGCCGGCCTCCATCAGATCGACATAATCCTTGCGCCCGGCGTCGAAACCGAAGTTGCCTTGCCCGCTCAGCATGCGCGCGACGACAACGCCGCCGTCGACCGCCGAGTTCTCGGCGATCTGCCGCGCCGGAAACTCAAGCGCGCGCTTGAGGATCTGCACCCCGGTGCGCTCGTCGCCGCTGCATTGGGCCTCTTCCGCATCGACCGCAGCAATGCAACGCAACAGCGCAAGCCCGCCGCCCGGCACGATGCCTTCCGCCACCGCCGCCTTGGTGGCGCTGATGGCGTCGTCGAGCGCCTCCTTCTTCGCCTTCATCTCCGCCTCGGTCGGCGCGCCGACGCGGATCACGGCGACGCCGCCGGCAAGCTTGGCGAGCCGCTCCTGCAGCTTCTCCTTGTCGTAGTCGCTGGTGGCCTTTGCGATCTCGCGGCGGATCTGCTCGATCCGGCCTTCGATGCGCTTGCGATCGCCGCCGCCGCCGATGATGGTGGTGGTGTCCTTGTCGACGACGACGCGGCGGGCGCGGCCGAGCTGCGCGAGCGTGACGCGGTCGAGGGCGATGCCGAGCTCCTCGGCCGCCACCTGTCCGCCGGTGAGCTCGGCGATGTCCTGCAGCATCGCCTTGCGCCGGTCGCCGAAGCCGGGCGCCTTCACGGCGCAGCTCTTGAGCGAGCCGCGCAACTGGTTGACGATCAGCGTCGCGAGCGCCTCGCCCTCGACGTCTTCCGCGATCACGAGCAGCGGGCGGCCGGACTTCGCCACCTGCTCGAACAGCGCGATCAGGTCTTTCAACGCGGCGATCTTGCGGTCGCACAAGAGGATGAAGGCGTCCTCCAGCACCGCCTCCATCTTTTCCGCATTGCTGATGAAGTAGGGCGAGATGTAGCCGCGGTCGAATTGCATGCCCTCGACCACGTCGAGCGTGGTCTCGGTGGTCTTGGACTCCTCGACGGTGATGACGCCTTCGCCTCCCACCTTCTCCATGGCATCGGCCACGAGTTCGCCGATCACCGGATCGTTGTGCGCGGAGATGGTGGCCACCTGCGCCTTCTCCTTGCGCGTTGCGACCGGCCGCGACAGCGCTTTCAGCGCCTCGATGGCGCGCTTGGTGGCGCGGTCAAGGCCGCGCTTGATGTCGATCGCGCTGGCACCGGCGACGACGTTGCGGATGCCGTCGGCGAAGGTGGCATAGGCGAGCACGGTGGAAGTGCTGGTGCCGTCGCCGACGAGGTCGCCGGTGCGCTCCGCCGCCTGCCGCAGCATGCGTGCGCCGAGGTTCTCCTCCGGATCTTTCAGGTCGAATTCCTTCGCGATCGTGACGCCGTCGTTGCAGACCAGTGGCGGCCCCCACTTGCGCTCGATCAGCACCGCTTTGGAGCGCGGGCCGAGCGTGACGCGCACCGCATCGGCCAACTGCATCGCCCCGCGCAGGATCTTTTCCCGCGCAGCCGAACGAAACAGCACCTGCTTGTGCGCCATGGCACGGCTCCTCGCTTCGTCCCGCGCAAGGCGCGCCGGCGCGACCGACTTGCCCCGTTGTGCGCGCCCGGGCGGGCTCTACGCCGTCGAAGAGCATGAGAAGGGGCAAACGCACACGCCGCTTTGATCTCCATCAAAGCCCCGGGCTTTTGCGCGCCTGCGCCGCGGCAACAGTTCGTCACCGCCTCGCGCAACAGAGTCGTCGTCGCGCGGCGGGGTCAAAACGCGGCATGCGGCCGGGCCGCCGCCGATCGGCATCGCGCCAAACGATGATCGAGGCGGCATGAGCGCGCGGCGGACGGCCGGGGATATTTTCCTTGCAGCCGGCGCCGGCTGCGGCTCGGACGACGGATCGGATGCCGACGGCGGCCGCAGCCGCCTGCGGTGCACGAGCCTGCCGTGCGGGCAAGCTTGCGACGCCCTTTCGCCGCCGGCGCGATCTTGCTAAGCGGATGACCAGGCTCGTTCAGGTGGTTTGCCGGCGGCATCGCCAGCAAGGATCGACAAGCGGCGCGACCATCCGCAGGCCGACGCCGCCTTGGGAGCCGAAGTCCCGACAAGCGCGGATGTGAGGGAGCACACATGAAACTGGCGTTTTTCGACGATTACAGGCTGGGCGTGGTGGTGGGCGATACGATCGTCGATGTCTCCGCCGTGGCCAAGGGCATCCCGCGGCTCGGCCCGCAGGACCTCATGCGCGGGGTGATCGAGCAGTTCGGCAAGCTCAAGCCCAAGCTCGCCGCGGCAGCGAAGAAGGGCAAAGGCAAACCGCTGTCGAAGGTCAAGCTGCGTCCGCCGCTGCCGAAGCCCGAGAACATCGTCTGCATGGCGGTCAACTACATGGAGAACGGCACGCTGCCGGAGCCGGCGCCGATCAACGCCTTCATGAAGTCGCCAAGCTCGATCATCGGCGACGGCGACACCATGCTGCTGCCGGACATGCCGGCCTCGGTGTTCGAGGGCGAGGCCGAGCTGGCCGTCGTGATCGGCAAGAAGGCCTCGCATGTGAAGGCCAAGGACGCGATGAAATACGTATTCGGCTATACCAATTTCATCGACGGCTCGGCGCGCGGCGTGGTGCCGCCGACCAACGTGTTCTACCAGATGAAGTCGCGCGACACCTTCGCCCCGATCGGCCCGTGGATCACCACCGCCGACGAAATCAAGAATCCGCACAAGCTGCATGTGACACTGAAGAACAACGGCCAGGTGATGCAGGATTTCAACACCGACGACATGGCGCACCAGATCCCGCGCTGCATCGAATGGGTGACCTCGATCCACACCTTGCAGCCCGGCGACATTCTGGCCACCGGCACCAATCATCGCGGCCTGCATCCGTTCATGGACGGTGACCGGATCGAGCTTGAATGCGAGGGACTGGGCGTCCTGCACATCAAGGTCAAGGACCCGCTCAAGCGCACCTGGGCGCGCATCACCCGCCTGCAGCACAAGGAGAGCGGCGCGCAGGGTGTGCACACGCCGCAGATCGGCGGCAAGTACGCGCCGACCGGCAAATAGCCGGAGCGACGGCAGCCGCGTCCTGCCGCAAGACGTTAGGACGCGGCCTGCCCGCGCAGGCGGCGCGATGGGGTGGCCGCTCAGGCGTTGGAGCCGATCCCGAGCATCTGCCGCGCGTCGGCGGGAGTGGCGACCTGATCGTTGAGATCCTCGATGATCTTGGCGGCGCGCTCCACCAGCGCGGCGTTGCTCGGCGCGAGCTTGCCGCGGTCGAGGTAGATGTTGTCCTCAAGCCCGACGCGCGGATGTCCACCGAGCAGCACCGCCTGCGCCGCCATCGGGAACTGCCACAGCGAGATGCCGAAGGCGAACCAGGTGCATCCCGCGGGCAGGAGATTGCGCATGTAGAGCATGGCGTCGGGCGTGGCCGGCTGGCCCCAGGATATGCCAAGACAGATCTGGAACAGCCCCGGCGGCTTGACGTAGCCCTCCTCGAGAAAGCGTTTGGCGAGCAGGAGGTGGCCGGTCTCGAACACTTCGAGCTCGGGCGTGACGCCGGCGTCCTTGATGGCCAGCGCCATCGCCTTCAAATGCGACGGCGTGTTGATGAATACGCGGTCGCCCATGTTGAGGCTGCCCATGTCGAGGCTGCAGATCTCTGGGCGCAGTTCCACCACGTGCCGCACGCGCTCGGCCGGCCCGCGCAGGACCGAGTCTGCGCTCGGCTTCGAGGGGTCGTCGGGATCATGATAGAACCGCGCGCCGGGACCGGTGGTCAGATTGATCAGAACGTCGGCGTTCTTTTCGCGGATGCGCTCGACCACTTCGCGGTAGAGCGCGCCGTCCATGCTCGGCCTGGTGGTCTTGGGGTCGCGCACGTGGATGTGCACGATGGATGCCCCCGCTGAAGCGGCATCCAGTGCGGATCGCGCGATCTGCTCGGGCGTCACCGGCACGGCGGGGTTCTTGCCGGGGGTGTCGGCCGAGCCGGTCACCGCACACGAGATCATGACTTTTCGCCCCATCGCTTGCTCCCTGCCTGGCTCGTCCCCTCGTCCCATGCGAGGGACGCTTGTTGGTCCGTGCGGGGCGGAGAATTTCATATTCCGTCCGTTCGGCCAACGCGAATTCACAACCCCCGAGCCCTCATGTATCTTGCCGCGCATGCGGTTGAATGCGGGTTGAGCGAGGGAGAGTGGCGTGAGCGACCAGGTCAAGATCATCTTGGACGAAACACATATTCCGAAGGCTTGGTACAATCTCGTTGCGGACCTGCCCAAGCCTTTGCCGCCCGTGCTGCATCCCGGAACCAAGCGGCCGGTGGGCCCCGCCGACCTCGAGCCGCTGTTCCCGATGGAGTTGATCCTGCAGGAGGTGTCGACGGAGCGTTACATCGACATCCCCGAGCCGGTGCGGGCCGTCTATCGCATGTGGCGCCCTTCGCCGCTGATCCGGGCGCGGCGGCTGGAACAGAAACTCGGCACGCCGGCCAAGATCTACTTCAAGTACGAGGGCGTCTCGCCCGCAGGCTCGCACAAGCCGAACACGGCGGTGGCGCAGGCCTGGTACAACAAGCAGGCGGGGGTCAAGCGGCTGAGCACCGAGACCGGGGCCGGGCAATGGGGCTCGTCGCTGGCCTTTGCCGGCGCCCTGTTCGGCATCGACGTGACGGTGTTCCAGGTGCGCGTGTCCTACGACCAGAAGCCCTATCGCCGGGCCCTGATGGAGACCTACGGAGCGCGCTGCATCGCCTCGCCGTCGAACGAGACGGAGGCGGGTCGCGCCATCCTCAAGCAGCATCCAAACAGTCCCGGCTCGCTCGGGATCGCCATTTCCGAGGCGGTGGAAATGGCCGCCAAGGACCCGGCGGTGAAATATTCGCTCGGCTCGGTGCTCAATCACGTGCTGCTGCATCAGACCGTCATCGGCGAAGAGGCGATCCTACAGATGGAGAAGGCTGGCGATTATCCTGACGTGATCGTCGGCTGCAC
>Ga0073934_10007424_pt1 | contig 15291 bp, 11 predicted proteins | sample LarsenN4metaG_FD_76834 | JGI IMG/M metagenome (GOLD analysis project Ga0073934, IMG submission 76834) | Hot spring sediment bacterial and archeal communities from British Columbia, Canada, to study Microbial Dark Matter (Phase II) - Larsen... ...
GCGCCCGAGATGGTGGAGAAATTCCAAGCCGAACTCCACCGCGTCTTGGCCTACTTGCGCTGGCCGGCGCGCTGGCGGCATCGGCTGCGCACTACCAACCTGGCCGAGGGCTTCTTCCGCCATCTGCGGCGCTACCTGGGCCGCTTCCCCGGCTGCGTCGACCCGGCGCAGACTGAGCACATCCTTGGCTGCTTTATCTTGGCTTGTGAACAGGCGCACGCCTGAGGAGTCCAACGTGATCCGGAGCACCCTCAACCCGACTTTCATCAGAATTGCTGGACAGTGCCGCTTACACGAGCAACCTTGAACTACTTTCCGCAAAGAGGTAGCATTTTGAGGGGAGGAGGTATGCGCCGGCTGAGGTGCTTGAGTCTGGGGGCGCTCGTGCTTGCTTGCGGCGCGATGGCACGCGCGGCAGAGCCCGCCAAGCTTGCGCAAGAAACAGTGCCTCCCGCCTCGGTTCAGGACCTCGTGGGGAATCATCCGCAGGGCTCTCCATGCCACGCCTCAACCCCTTTGGCTCCAGGCTGGTGGAACTATGTATACCCCTTCGGAGGCCATTACCTCTACCCTTACTATTATTCTTTCACGTTCCCCTATCTTTACTTCTATGAACAGTACGTGCGCGAGGCCCACGAGTCACGTCGGGCGGCGGATGAATTCGAGGCCGGGCTCGCCCGCGAGGGCAAGCTCACCGGCCCGGCGAAACCGGGGGCGTTTCTGAGCGACCACCTGCCGCGCCCGCCCCGCGATGTTGTTACCACCCTCGATGGCCTGGGCGTCCCACCTTCCCCCGGCGGCACACCCCTCGTCATCGAGTCCGGCGAACACACCCTGGGGATTTCGGGCAAACGCTAATCCGAATTCCAAAACGACCTGCCCTGGCAAGGACGGGGAAACTGCAATGACGCGATTTTGGCTTCTCGCTCTTCTCATCTTCCTCTCACTTTCTCCGACCCGCTCGATCGCCCAGCCGGGCAGGGGTTACCCAGAATTGGCGGCGAAACTCCGTGCGGAGGTGAGGGACTTCGACAATCACGGTGAGCCGCTCATCTCCACCCTGATGAGGATCGCTGCCGAGAACCAGCTCCCAATGGGAATTGAGCGAATAGTGAAGGACGCCTTGGAGAAACCCGTGCATGTGCAACTCTCCCGAGGCACAGTGTCCGCTTTGCTCGATTCCTGCGTTCGGCAATTCCCGGGCTATGCATGGACCGTACGAAACGGCGCCGTCAATGTATACGGGGAGGAGCACAAGTGGCCTGCGAACATTTTCAATGAAGTCATCCCTCTCTTTGAGGTCCAGGATCAATCTGCAGGAATGATCCAATTGCAACTCGCGAGGACTCTTATCGTCCAGGCATTGAAACCAAAAGGTATTGCGGGATCCTTCAGGCACCCCATGACACAGGACAAGAAACTCCTGAGCTTCCGGGAGCGCAACGCCACGGTTCGAAGAATCCTGAACCGAGTCGTCACCTTGCACGGCGGCGCGATCTGGATCGCCCGTGTGCCTCCGAAGTGGCTTTCGAACCGGCCGGGAGATGACTCCTTCGAGATCCTTCCTGTCAGCGAGCGCAATATAAGGGCTCACATGCTCCTGTTGCAGGGTTGGTAGGCTCGCGTACCGCAGCGTGTGTGCCCGCCTCGCCCAAAACCGTAGCCAGTATGTCCAGTTTTAGGTAGAATGGGCCGACGGCGATTGACACAGCGGGACATGGTGGGCGGTACAGGATTCGAACCTGTGACTTCTACCGTGTGAGGATAGCACTCTACCGCTGAGTTAACCGCCCAGCATCTTCACGATATCAAATTCTTCCAGGAAGGTCTAGGCGGGCCGCCTACCCGATGAGCAAAACCGACGTCAACTCCGAAGCGCCCGTTTCCACCGAACTCCTCCGGCGGCTCCAGGCATCCATCCAGAGCGTCATCCGCGGGAAGAACGAAGCCATCCAGCTTGCGCTGGTCACGCTGTTCGCGCGCGGCCACTTGCTGATCGAGGACGTCCCGGGAGTCGGCAAGACCACGCTCGCCCACTCCCTGGCGCGCTCGTTCAACTGCCATTTCCAGCGCATTCAGTTCACCTCCGACATGCTGCCCTCGGATGTGATCGGGATCAGCGTCTTCAGCCAGCAGACGGGGCGCTTCGAGTTCCGCCCCGGGCCCATCTTCGCCAACATCGTGCTCGCCGACGAGATCAATCGCACCACACCCAAGACGCAAAGCGCGCTACTCGAGGCCATGAACGAATACCAGGTGACGGCCGACAATCGCACCTACCCTCTCCCGCAGCCCTTCATGGTCATTGCCACGCAAAATCCCATCGAGCATCATGGCACCTACCCGCTGCCCGAATCCCAGCTCGACCGCTTCCTGATGCGGCTCAAGATGGGCTACCCCGCGGCGGCGAGCGAGAAGGAAATCCTGCGCAACTTTGCCGACTCCGAACCGCTGGCCAAGGTCGAAGCCGTGATCTCGGCGGAGGATGTCACCGACATCCAGCAAGCGGTGCGCCGCGTCAGCGTCGATGAGCAATTGGTGAACTACACGCTCGCGATCGTCGAAAAGACGCGCCAACACGAATACCTGAGCCTGGGCGTGAGCCCGCGCGGCTCCATGATGCTTTACCGCGCCGCGCAGGCCCTCGCCCTCGTCGAAGGCCGCAATTACTGCATCCCCGATGATTTCAAGCGCCTCGCCCTCCCCGTCCTCGCCCACCGCTGCATCGTGAGCTCGCGTTACATCAGCACCCTCAAGAAAGGCGACCAGGCCGAAGCCATCCTGCGCGAGATCGTCGATTCGATCCCTGTGCCGCTTTGATCTAAGATCTGGGACTCGACCCCGCCGCGGGTGGGGGAATCTGTCTCGTCCTATGAACGACTCACCTCAATTCCCAATTCATGATCGGGAACTCACCGTCCATCCTTGGCATTCGCCCTTTGCTGTTTGCCTTTCGTCATTTGATTTGTTTTTGGCGTTGGGCTGCCCTCCATTAGAATGAGACGAGCATGCCTACATTTTCCCAGCCCTCGAGCGGCGGCGTGATGCGCGACCTGTGGATGCTGGCGCGCTACCGCATAGTGCACTTTGACCGGCCGGCGTGGCGGCGGTTCTTCCTGGCGCTTTTCGGGCTGAGTGGCTCCTTCTTCCTAGCGTTGTATTCGGCGCTGTTGCGTGAAACGGGGCGATGGCGCTGGTCGTTCTGGTCCGCGGTGCTTGCGCTGCTTCTGGCGGGATACGTAGCGGTCAAGGTGGTGCCGTATCTTGCGCGGCGCACCGCCCTCGAACGCTGGATGATCAAGATCGAGTTCGAGTTCACCCGCGAGGGTGCGATCTATCTGATGCTGGTCGCGGTGATCGCCGTCGCGGCACTCAATACGGGCAACAACCTGCTCTTCCTCATTCTGGCCAGCCTGCTCGCCGGCATCCTGGTCTCCGGCATCCTCTCGCACATTGTGCTCAGCGATCTCGAACTGGAATTCGTGCTGCCCGACCACATCTTCGCCCAGCAGACAATGATCTCACGCCTCACACTTACCAACCAGAAGTGGTTCGTGCCTTCGTTCTCCGTGACGGTCGCCGCCAAGGAAGAGAAGAAGAAACCCGAGTCGCCCCTGAAGGAAAAGCCGCGTCGCATCCTCGATGCGCCGGTATATGTCCCCTATGTTCCCCGCCGGGCCGCGGTGACCCAGCACGTGGAACTGACCTTTCCGCGCCGCGGCCGGTACACGCAGGAAGGGTTTCGCGTCAGCACCAAGTTCCCATTCGGGTTCTTGCGGAAGGCGCGGGTCGTCCCGCTGAACCGCGAGATCCTCGTGCTCCCGAGCGTCCAGCCCACCGAGGAATTCTACGAAATCCTGCCGCTCATCAGCGGCGAGGTGGAAAGCTTCCATAAGGGACGCGGCCACGACCTCTACGCCATCCGCGATTATCAGGAGGGCGACACGGCGCGGCACGTCGACTGGAAAGCCAGCGCGAAAGCTCAGCAGCTCAAGATCCGCGAGTTCACGCGCGAGGATGAGCGGCGTGTGGTGCTGGTGTTTGATGTGCGCGTGCCGAAAGGCGATGAGAAGTCCATGGCCCAGTTTGAAAAGGGCGTCAACTTCTGCGCCTGCCTGGCGTGGCACTTCTACGAAATCAACGCGCAATTGCAGTTCGTCTGTGATGGACTGGAGACCCCCATGACTTCCGCCGCCGAGATCATCTATCCGGCCCTGGAAGCGCTGGCGCTGGTCGAGCCCCGGACGGGCCTGCCCGACCCGCACGATAACCCGCTGGCCCACCTCGCCTCCGCCGCGCGCGGATTTAATATCATCGTGACCTCCCAGCCCCGCGGCTCCATTCCCACTCACCTCTGGGGGACGTCGTACCTGGTCTTCATGGATGCTCTGTAGGGGGCGCGACATCCTCGAAAGCGTGGTCATTTCCTTCTCCCTCGTCTTGCCGCCCATGTGTTCGCAAGGTAGACTCCAAGACTCGGTTCGAAAGACCGAGGGGCTTGGATTTCGGCGCGCTCGCTGGCACGCCCGGCCTCACTGTCAGTCATGGTCGGTGTGCGGAGGGCGCGGCCAGCTCGAGCAACAGATGGGATCGCGCGCCGCCAACTTCATCATGTTGTAAGTGTGCGGGTGGGGCGGGCTGAGGAAATTCCGACGAGGGCCGAGCCGCGCCGAAGCTCCGCGACCTCGGCATCCAACTCAGACCCGAGATCCGGAAGCGCTCCCGGAGTGACTCGAGAATTCGCATAGTGGCGACCTTAGGGACAGTTCCTGGATGGACTTGACGGCCCCGCAAATCGTTTTCCTCTGCTCGCTGATCTTGTGTGTTGCCCTGCTCTACTCCTCGGTGGGCCACGCCGGGGCTTCCGGCTATTTGGGGGCGATGGCGCTGTGCAATCTGTCGCCCGCGATCATGAAGCCCTCGGCGCTCGTGCTGAACATTCTGGTGGCCAGTATCGGCACGTGGCGTTTCGCCAGCGCTAAGGCCATCCGCTGGCGACTGCTTGCGCCGTTTGCGGTTGGCTCGATTCCGTTTGCATTTCTCGGCGGCACCGTCAACCTCTCGGCGACAAGCTACAAGTTGGTTCTGGGACTACTGCTGGTTTATGCAGCCTATCGGCTGGCCGCCCAGGTGCCTGTGGCCGAAGCGGTGACCCCGCTGCGGCATTGGGCGCTGGGGGTGGGATTGGGAGCGGTGATCGGCTTCCTGGCCGGACTGGTCGGCGTGGGTGGGGGAATCTTCTTGAGCCCCTTGCTCCTGCTCCGGCGCTGGGCGCGCGCGCGCGAGACGGCGGGAATTTCCGTGGCATTTATTCTGGCGAATTCCCTCGCCGGATTGCTCGGACACGTCATCGTCGTGAAGGCCCTGCCGACGGTCGTACCGGTTTTTGCGGTCTGTGCGATGGTGGGCGGCTTCGCGGGCTCGACGCTGGGCGCCCGGTATCTTTCTTTCCGCAATCTGCGTTACCTTCTCGCCGTCGTGTTGGCGATTGCGGGAATCAAGCTGGTTGTTTTCTAACCGCCCTGGGGCCGCAACTGGCCGGATCCCAGGACGGGCTGAAGGTCAGGGCTCGAGCTACGACGCCAGTTTCTCGCTGAGTTCGCTGCGGAATTCGACCTTGTAGATTTCGACAAGGGCGAAGAGTACGGCGATCATCAGCGGGCCGAGGACGAAGCCGAGGAAGCCAAACACGCCGATGCCGCCCATCACGCCCACAAAAATCCAGGCCGTGGGGATTTCGGCGCGGCGGCGAATGAGCAGCGGCTTGACGAAATTATCGATCGAGCCGACCACCAGGGCGCAAATCAAGAACAAGAGCAGCCCGCGCACCGCGTGACCGGTCACGAGGTAGTAAAGGACGACCGGGCCCCACACCAGCGCCGTTCCGATCAGGGGCACCAGCGACAGGAAGGTCATCACCGCGCCCCACAGCAGCGGGGACGGAAGCCCGAAGCCGAGAAAGACCAATCCCCCGGCGGCGCCTTGCAGGAGCGAGGTCAGCAAGTTGCCTTCGAAAGTGGCCCGCGTCATTTCCACAAACTTGGCGATGATCTTGTCCTCGTGCTCGCGGCGCAGGGGGCTCAGGCGGCGCAGTTCGGCGAGGATCGCCGGGCCGTTCAGGAACATGTAGTAGATGCCGAGGAGCATCACAATAAAGTTGAAGACAAAACGCGTCAAGCCGGAAAAGACGTCCGAGCTGTGCCGGACCAGAAACTGGCTGATGGTTTGGGCCGCCTGAATCGCCAGCTCACGCAGGTCGGGCTCCGGCAGACCCAAGGCGACAAGCTTTCCCCGCAACCACAGGTAGGCCGCCGAGTGGCGGAGCGACTCCAGCCCCGGCGTTTCCCCCGCCTTCAGCTTGTTCTGAAGATAGTGGTAAGCCTCCACCGATTCACCCGCCAGCAGAAGGAGCAGCACAATCACCGGCAGGATGATCGCAAAGGTGAGGAGAAGGCAGGCGAGACCGCTCGCCAGCGCCGGAGGCTTCAGGCGACGCGCGAGGCTCTCAAACACCGGATGAAAAACCGTGGCCAGAATCGCTGCCCAGACGAGTGCCCCGAGAAAGGGCTGGAGGATACGGAAGACGTAGTAGACGACGACCGCAAGCACCGCGATAAGTGCGATGCGCGCGTAAGTGGCTCGCTGCATAGGCCTCTCGCCCCGAGGGATGGTACCCAAATCTCGCGGCAGACTCAATGCCGGCGCGCGGGCGCCGCGCCAGGCGCGGCGGAACAACCACGACTCCAAAACAGCGGTCGGCCTTCGCCGCCCAAGCCACGGAGCTCAGGGCTGGGTTTTGTCAGCGGGAATCAATTGGAGCTGGACGCTCAACCGGCTGCCCTCTCCGACCGTGAGGGGCTTGCCGGCGTCCTCGTAAATGCGCAGGAACTCCGGGTCCCTGTACGCGTCGTACTCCACGTTCGCCCAGGCGAACACCTTGTAGTCGCCCGGCGCAATGCCCTTCATGATGAAGTGGCCATACTGGTCTGGTCTCGTGATCGCAAAAAGGTGTTCCTGACTCCTCCGCTCGCCCTCAGGGATCAGGACGATGCGCGCTTCGGTGACCGGCTGCTGCTGGTCGTTGAGTACCACGCCTTCCAGCGTACCGCCGGCACAACTCATCACGATCTCGAGAGCCCCGGCCACCTTGCCGCCGGCCACCGTCAGCCCCTCTCGCAGCACGTCGTCGCCGCCCAACCGCGCCGACTTCACGTAACAGCCCTCGGGGGCTTCGAACACGTGGATCCGGTAGTCACCGTCGGGGACGTTCTTCAAGGTGAACCGCCCATCAGCTTTGACCTCGCCCATCGCCCCTCTGAAGAAAATGGCCTCCTCGTTCGACCGAAGGTGAATTTGCGGCGCCGCCCCTTTGCCGGGCGCCGGGCCTTCCCATTGCAGACGGCCCGCAACGTCAATGCCCGGGCCCAGTGCCACGACGAGGCCGTCAATGCCTGCCGCACCCACATCGAGAGGCACGTGGGCCTGCATCCGATTCTCGCCATCCCAAGAATGGGCGATGAGGGTATAGGCGCCCGGGACGACTCCGCGCAGATCGAATTTGCCCTCCGGATCCTCCAGGTAAGTGTCGGCCGAGGAGAAGAAGGACCGGACCGCCGCCTCGCGCGGCATCAAAGCCACCATGGCGCGAGGTGTTGGCTTCCCAGTCGTTGCGTCGAGGATTCGCCCACGGACGTGCACGGCGCGAGTGGCCATGAGGGTAATGTCGAAGCCCGGCATGTCATCGCCCGCGCGCACGTCGAGTGGCGCGGCGCGCGCCACATCACTCACGCCCGGGAAATAGGTGGGCGCGTAAGCCATCTCCGCCCTTGCCGTGTCCGCCTCAGCGACGGCGGTTGCCGCACCCGCGACCGGCGGCCGATCCCACCGCTCGAAGATGGCACTAAGAAAATAGCGGCCCGGAGCGAGTCCGAAGATCCGGTACTCACCGAGGTCGTTGGTGCTGCTCTCACCCGCGGGTTGAAGCTTCCGCTGGCCTTCGTAATACGTGTAGCGCAGGGCAGAGACACGTGCCCATGCCACGGGTTCGCCCTCCTCGTCGTAAACGTGCCCGCTGATGGCCGCCGCGGGCGTCATTCGAACTTCGATATCCCGAATCGTCTGCCCCGGGTGGATCGTGAGAATCGTCCCGGGAGACTCCGGTCCGCGCTGGCCGTAGCCCTGGCTGACGAAGCCGTTCCGCTCGACCCACAGCGTGTATTGCCCCGGCTCGATATTTTGCAACGTGAATCGACCATTGGCCTCGCTCATTGCGCTCTCGCTGCTGCCTTGGCCCTGCGTTCCGCGCAACGTGATCCAGGCTTTCTTGAGCGGTTCGCCCGTGCCGGCCTTGAGCACCACGCCTTCAATCGTGCCTTTGGGCGCGGGGGGCGTCTGGGTCTTCTGGCCGGCGAAGCCAACAAGCGGAGGGATGAGAACGGCATAAAGAAGGGGCGCATCTTCGGTCTCCAGGATCTGTTGATTCATATGTTACCCCGAATCGAGCGGGGGAGCTAGAAGGTTAGAGCAGGACCGGGGAAGGGAGGATGCCAAATCCAAATATTCAATTCAGCGGGACGCGCGCAACCGCTGGCGCGCCAGCACGATGGCACCCAGGGGGCCGGCGTTGTCGCCGAGTTTCGCGGGCACGATTTTGACCTTCGCGGCGTCGCGCTGGCAGAGGAAGTACTCGCGGGCGGTCTTGCGGATGGGGCCGACGAACTCCTCCTGCAACCGCTCCGCCACGCCGCCGCCGATGACCACGCACTCCGGGTCCATCATGTTCACCACCGCGGCGACCAGGATGCCCAGATAATGCTCCGCGCGGCGCAGGACGTCGCGCATGACGCGGTCGTGCTTCTTGAGCGCGCGGACGATGATACTCGAGGTCATGCGCTCCTTGTCGCGCTCCCGCATAAGTTCGAGGATGCAACTCTTGGCGCCGTTCTTGATGGCGGCACGCACGTCGCGCTCCATGGCGGTACGGCTGGCCAGTGCCTCGGCACAGCCGCGCCGGCCGCAGCCGCAACGCGGGCCGTCCATATCGAGGATGATGTGGCCGATTTCGCCCGCTGCCCCGCGACAGCCTTCGTAGAGCTTTCCGTTGCAGATGATCCCTCCGCCGATCCCCGTGCCCACAAATATCCCAACCAACTCCTTCGCGCCGCGGCCCGCCCCCAGCGCGTGCTCGCCCACCGTGCCCACGTTGACGTCATTCTCCACCAGCACCGGGACGCCCAGCAGCCCGCTCAACTTGGGACCCAACGGCACATCCTTCCAGCCCAAATTGGGTGCGGTGTAAACCAGGCCGGTCTCCGGATCCACCGCGCCGGGCGCGCCCACGCTGACCGCGCGAAGGTCCGAGCGGCTCAGGCGCGCCGAATCTATCGCGTCCAGGACCTGCCCGGCGATATCCTCAATGAGTGCGTCGGGCTTGCAGTCGCGCGGCGTAGGCATCTTTTCGACCGCCAGGATGCGGTCGGTGCGATCCACGACCAGCGCCCGCAGGCTTGTCCCGCCCATGTCCACACCCACAATGATTTCGGCTCGACGCGCCACGGGAAGCCTCCTGAGTGTTTGAGGGTGAAAGGAAAGCGGAAGTCTAACTCAAACCTTTGCCGGTGTGAATGAAAGACCGAGGCCAGCGATCATTCCACGACCGTGATGGGCGCAGCGAGGCATTCATTCACGATGGCGGGGTCGAGGTCAATCCCCATGCCCGGCTCGGTGGGCAACGCCCACTTGCCCTCGAGCACGGGTGTCTCGGGCTTCGCCAATCGCGGGCGCAAGTACGACGGGAAGAAATCCGGGTGGAACATTTCGATGTAAGGGCAATTGGGAACGACGGCGCCAAAGTGCCGGGTCGCCGCCGCGGTCAGGCCGGTTTTCCAGGCGTGCGGGACGCAGGCGCGACCGCGCTGCGCAGCCATCTGTGCGCAGCGCAATCCTTCGGTCATGCCCCCAACCCGCCCCAGGTCGGGCTGAATCACGTCACAGTGGCCTTGATCCATCAACTCGCGAAACTCATGCCGCGTCTGCAAGAATTCGCCGGCGGCCACGGGCGTGGCGGTGGCATCGGCAAGGCGCGCCAGACCTTCGAGGTCATCGGTATGGAGCGGCGTTTCGACGAAGAAGAGCTTCGCGTCCTCGACACGCCTTAACACCCACAGCGCGTCGTTGAAATTCTTCCAGCGGTAGCCCACGTCAATCATGAACTCGCGCTCGTCGCCTGCCCGCGTGCGGCACTCGTGAATGAAGTTCACGAGCTCGCGGTCAGAGACCAGATCGTAGAAGAGCATCTCCATCTTCATGGCGCGAAAGCCGAAGGCCACGGCGCGCTCGAGGAGGTCAAGGCAGGCGGCGCGCATCTCCGCCCAAGGGCGACCCATGGGCATGGAGGGAAAAAGGGTGACGTAAGGAATCACCTCAGGCCGCACGGCGCCGCACAGCAACTTGTAAACCGGCTGACCCAGGAGTTTGCCCCGCAGGTCGTGCAGCGCCAAGTCAAGGGCGCCGATCAACATGATGCCCAGGCCCCGGCGGCCGTGATAGATCGTCCCCTCATAGAGCTTGTCCCAAAGCGCTTCAACTTCCAGGGGATTCTCCCCCAGCAGGACATCCCGGATGCTGCGGCTCCAGATATGCGCCGTGGGAGTCTCGAGCAAGGCCGCGATGGCGTTGGGGGGAGCGTCGGTCTCACCGAGGCCGTACACGCCATTATCCGCGGTCACGCGAATCACCGCCGTATCCACGGCGCCATCGCAGTCCTTCGGGCTGGCGTGCGGAGAGCGGAGCTGGAGGCATTCGATTTTCTGAATCTTCATAGCAACCCTTCGTTCCCGCCCCTGGGGGTCGCCGGCAACGGTGAGACCCGGCGGCGGGACTATTTCCCTGTCTGACGGCGCATCACGCGGCTCGGCTCCCTCAAGCGCTGCAGTCGCGTATACGACCAAAGGGCGGCCAGCAGCGGGCCCTGCCCCCACGGAACCAGGGCGCCGCGCGGCACGCGGCGATAGTGCTCGGCGCGCGTGCTCGGGAACGTTTCGTAGGATACACCGTCGAGCAAGCCGCCGGGACGAACGCTTTCGAGCATCGACGCCATCGCCGATTCCATCAACCGATAGTACCGGTCGGACTCAATCCAGTCGTGCTCGATCGAACGGCAGAGCACGTGGACCATGAACGCGGCAATCGAAGTCTCGATATAAGAACTGGGGTCGTTGAGGACGGTGTGCCAGCCGCCTTGCGGGTCTTGCAGGCGCGCCATCGAGGCCACGATCGTCCTCAGCGCCTCGAGCAACGGCCCGGCCTCGGGGTCATCCGCCGGAAGGTACTCCAGCGTTTCCACCAGGCCCACCAGACCCCAGCAATTGCCCCGTCCCCAGAGAACGCCGTTGCGGGTCTTCGACCGTTCCATCCAGAAATGGTGCAGGAGTTGACTCGCAGGATCGTACAGCAGGGTCAATTGCGGGCCAATGTTGGCGAGCGCGAGCCGGCGGTATGCTTCCTCGCGTGTGGTCTGGTAGAGCTTGGCGAAAAACGGGCCGTCGAAGTGCATCGAGTCCACAAAGATGCAAGGCCCGCCATCGGTCGCGCGATTTGCCATCGCCGACATGGCCGGCCCGTCAGGATGGCCGGGCGGAAGCTCCGGAGGCAACTCGATGGCGGCGTGTTCGTAACGCAGGTAGGCACCGCAATCTGTCTGCCGAAAACTTGCCATGTACGCGGCGTGACGGCGTGCCGCCCCGAGCAGCGCGGGGTCGCCGGTTTTCTCATAGACGCGCAGCAAGGCGACGCCCGGCGCGGTGTAATCGAATTCGCTGCGGAAGCGCTCGCGGGCCAGCCAGCCTTTGAAGGCCCCGTGAACAAACCCCAGATATTTTTCCTGCCCCGTCAGCTCGCTGGCGTCCAGAAGGCCTTCAAATCCGATGGAGTCGCCCCAGAACCAGAACTTCCAGGGATAGCCCAGCAACAGATCGGCAGCTTCGACGGCGAGGTTCGGCAGAGAGGTTGGGAGAGTCACTTCATTGCACGCGGGCCACCCGGCAGCGCGAGGCAGGCGGGTCAGCCACTCATGAATCGTTTCACCACGCGCCCGAACATAGCAACAATCCACCAGGAAGTCAACCCCCGATTTGGAACAACCGGGCGAGCCCTCCAGAGTCTTGTCCCTGGCGGATTCCAGGCGTGTGACCCCGAAGTAGAAGGAAAATGTTGACTTCTCTCCCCGCGCTCCTTAGAGTATGGAATATAGCGTTTCACGACCCGGCGGCGACCGGGGACAGCGCGCGCAATGGAGTTCAGCCGGGTGACGATCAAAGATGTGGCAAAACGGGCCGGCGTGGCAATCGGGACAGTCTCCCGCGTCATCAATGACCGGCCGGGGGTGGATGCGGACCTTCGCGCTCGCGTCGAGCAAGCCATTCGCGAGTTGAATTACCGGCCCAACGCCCGCGCCCGCAGCTTCGTTCAGAACGCCACGCCCATCATCTCCTTCATTCAGAGCAATCGAAAACTGGTTTACCCCTTTCACACCGACGTCCTGCAGAATGTGGAGGAAGCCTGCGCGGAGGAGGGTTACTTCGTTCTCTTTACGCGCTACAACTACTCCCCCGAGACGAGGCCCTCGGAGCTGCTGCTTCCCAATGTGCTGAAGAGTCACGGCGTGGCCGATTGCCTGATTCTGGCGGGCATGAATTATGAGAACTTCCTGGAAGCCGTGGAGAACCTGGGCGTCCCCTATGTATTGTTGAAAAACACATACACGGGCCAGAAACCTCGTCCTGCGGTGGACCAGGTGGGATGGGACGACCACGCCGGGTCCTACGAGGCCACCAAGTACCTGATCGATCTGGGGCACCGCGATATTTGGTACATCGGCGATACCTCCTTGCCCTGGTACCGGGCGCGCTTCGAGGGTTACCGGCAGGCCATGCGCGATCACAAGCTGGAGCCGCGGGGGCAAACCATCGGCCTTTCCGACAACCTTTATGCCAACGGCTACGCCTGCATGGAAATGATCCTTGAGCGCGGCTACCCCGTGACCGCGGTTTTCGCCGGCTATGACGACATCGCTTACGGCGCTTGCGACGCCTTGACAAAACATGGCCTCGGCACGCCGCGCGATGTGAGCGTGATCGGCTATCACGACGAGGACCATTCGCAGTACAAGGTCCCGCCCTTGACCACCGTGCGCGTGGACAAGCTCGCGCTGGGCCGCCAGTTGGCGCGCATGGCCATCGAAAAATTGCGTGCACCGGGCAAACGCATACCGGAAGTTATTCTCCCCGTGACCCTGATTCGGCGGGGTACGACGCGGCCGGTGGCACAAGAGCTTGAAGTCTCAGAAGCGGCCTCTTGAAGTCTGCTTCTCTGGCCGCCAAAGCCCCCGAGACATGCCTCGTGGCCAGCCGGCACACACTGTAAGGATCTCTGAAAAAGGGCTTGACTTTCGATTTTGGTTGTCCTAGGCTGCGCTCTATGAAACGTTTCATCAGACGTCGATAGCGCCGCGCAGGCCCCGGTGTGACCAGCATCCACCGGTACGGCCCGACGGCCGCACGAGTCGAAACATTGGCCGGGAGTTGGGTTGATCAGTGAAGGAGGAAATTCCGATGGCGGTGCGAAGGGCAATTGCCGTCCCCCTTTTGATCTTAGCTTTGAGTTCCTATTTGCCGGCCGCCTTGGATCGCGGAGCGATCCGAGGCACGGTCACCGACCCGCAAGGGGCGGTCGTGCCCGGGGCGAAGGTTGACGTCCGCAACGTGGAGACGGGTGTGGTCTCGCACCTCATTACCAACCGTGCCGGATTTTATCTGGCGAGCGAGCTGGTGCCGGGCAAGTACGCCGTGCGCCTGGAAGCGCCGGGCTTCAGCACGCTCGAGATCAAAGACATTTTGGTGGGCGCCGGGACGACCGTCACGCAGGACGCCGAACTCAAGGTCGGCGCAACCACCCAAACTCTGGAAGTCAGCGCGCGTGCCCAATTGGTGGAAACCACTTCTTCCAACTTCAGCACGAGTGTCACCCGGCGTTATATGGAGAACCTGCCCCTCCAGGGGCGCGACATCCAGACGCTGGTTCAACTTTTCCCGGGCGTGGTCCAATCGAGCGGACCCTCGGGAGCGGTGTTTGGCTCCAACAGCCAGTTTGGAGGCTTCCCGGATCCCTTGCACCTGGTGGGATCGAGCGTCAGCTCCAATGGCGGACAGGCGGGAGCCAATGCGTGGTTTCTGGAAGGAGCACTGAACGCGACGGTAGGCGCGGAAGCAGCCACCGTAAATCCCTCACCGGATGCCGTGGCGGAGTTCAACCTGGTTCAGAACGGGCTCGCGGCCGAATATGGTCGCACCAGCGGCATGGTGGTTAACGTCGTCCTGAAATCCGGGACGAACGATTTTCACGGCTCCCTGCACGCTCTGAACCGCAACTCGGTCTTCAGCGCGACGAATCCTTTTGCCCGGCGCGACACGAACGGTGAGCCTTTCCTGCAACCCTGGGTGAACTGGAACAACTTCGGCGGAACGGTGGGGGGGCCGGTGGTTAAGAACCGAACCTTCTTCTTCGTCTCCGAGGAAATCTCACTCCTCCACCAGCGGCAGAACAGAATCCTGACAGTCCCCTTGCCTAGCCAGCGCAACGGGGACTTCCGCGGTGATCCCCGCTTCGCGGACGTGTGCGATCCCGCCAACGGCGTGACCAACTGCATCTACGATCCCATGAGGACGGTCTGGAACGACACCAAAGGCTGGTGGGACCGCGATCCATTCATCAATCCGGTCATCCCCGCAGACCGGATCGATCCCCTGGCCAAGTTCTATCTCGATTCCATCCCCAATCCCAACTTTGAAGACCCGCTCTCGCCCTGCGGAATTTACTGCAACAACTACCTGGGAGCAGTGGGAAGCAGCATGACCACGCACAATTTTTCGGTGAAGATCGATGACCATCTCAGCGATAAACACCGGTTATTTGCGACGTGGCTCTTCAATCCCAGCTACTACAAGAACTATCGTTACCCCTGGAATGGCCCCACCGCGCAGACGAATACGGGGATCGCGGGCGCCAATCCGTACGACACGCGGAACCAGTTGGCCATCGTAGGCCTGACCTCCACGTTCACGCCGACACTGGTCAACGAGTTCCGCGTTTCCTTTGGCCGGCAAAACCTCCTGGCCAAACCCAACCTGGAGAGCGTGACGCAGAATAGCGTGGTTGAGCAACGAGTAAGGGGGTTAAACTTCTGGCTTTTCTCGCCGGGTCAGGAAGTGCCCACCATTTCCTTCTTTAACGTCA
>Ga0073934_10007425_pt1 | contig 15291 bp, 11 predicted proteins | sample LarsenN4metaG_FD_76834 | JGI IMG/M metagenome (GOLD analysis project Ga0073934, IMG submission 76834) | Hot spring sediment bacterial and archeal communities from British Columbia, Canada, to study Microbial Dark Matter (Phase II) - Larsen... ...
ACCAAGGGTCCTCCACGACGATGACCACGGGGAGGCGGCAGTCCATGCCTCCGACGACCCTCGGCGGAATCCCTACACCTGGGACAACAACGGCAACCTGCTCAGCGACGGCGCCTCGACCTATACGTATGACCACGCCAATCGGCTCAAGACCGTCGTCCAGGGACCAACCAACTACGTGTTCTCATACAACGGGCAAGGGGATCGGCTGAGGCAGACGATCAACGGGACGCCGACGAACTACACTGTGGATCTCGCTGCTGGCCTCACGCAGGTCCTGGCTGACGGTACGAACAGCTACCTCTACGGCATGGGGCGGATCGGCGAGGAGCAGCCAGGAGGCTGGCAGTACCACCTGGGCGACGCGCTCGGCAGCGTGCGCCAGCTCACCAGCCCCGCCGGCGCCGTCACGCTCACCAGGAGCTACGAGCCGTTCGGGGATACGCTTACGACGTCAGGCACAGCCACGACGGCCTTCGCCTTTTCGGGCGAGGCCCGCGACGCGACGGGGCTCACGTATCTCAGGGCGCGGTACCTGTCCACCTCGGCGGGCAGGTTCCTGAGCCGCGACGTTTGGGAGGGGGATCCCAACGCGCCGATGAGCTACAACTCTTGGCTGTACGTCCAAGGCAACCCCACGAACCACCGCGACCCCTCCGGGCAGAGAGAGGAGTACGACTGCATCGAGCTGTCTGGCGACGCAAGAGTGGAATGCAACATCGTCGCCTATGAAGCGAGTCGGCAGCACCCCTGGGAGAGGCCGCCCGAGCTGTCCTGGAATCCGTCGACGAGCCTTTCACTTCTGCCAGACATCCCTCGTAACACTCCAGAGGCGCAGTATCACGTCCCTGGGTACGAGGACTACTTCAATTTCTGCGGTCAGCTTGCGTTGGGCGCTATCCTTGGGCTCAACAGCCAGACAGTTGTGGATGACTTCCACGATTGGGCGACAGGAAGAGCCAGCGTTGAGGACAAGTACAACATCAGAGATACTACAAGGAGCAGGTAGCTCGCCATGTATGTCAACGAGCGCCACGGGACACAGTGGCGAGCCGAAGCTGGAGATGCCTCGAGGGCCACATACGATGACCTGCGAGGCTTTGTTTCGTCGACCGCCTTTCGCATTTCACTTGTCGCGTTGACGGGTGGTGGCTGGGTTAGACCAGAGGGGAGCATCGATCATTGGGTTGTCATCACTGGTACAGTGCGTCAGTGGAAGACTGACCAATACTCTCCGTTCAACTGGGTGAGGATCTTCAACCCCTTTAACAATGCCACCGAGTACTACCGGTGGAGGACACCTGGCGGGGGGTTTAGGGCCGCGTGGTCAACTGCAAGCAATCGAAACGGCAATTACTTCGCGAGAGTGGATGTCAGGAGAAGGATCACAGCCCCCTCCTCCCCGTCCACGAGTCTGGAGAGTCTCGAATGAGCCATGAGTCCCCTCAGGCAAATGCTCGACCACACAGACGCCCGCTCGCAGCCGCAGCGCTACTTCTCGTCGTGACGGTTGGCGTCGGTGTCGGGAGCTGCATCCCGAAGGGCGCAGTGCCAACCGAGACTTACGAAGGCACAGAGGTAACGCCCGATCAGCCCGCCACTACCGAGCCGCGGGCGACTCTTTCATCCGAGCCTACGGCAATGGACCGAGAGCCCGGGGCACTAACGCTTCCTCCGGGGGAGTATGTCGTGTACTCTCGGGCCGAAGATGCGCGCGATCAGTTCGGCAATCCCACCACATCGCTCTACGCGTTGCCCGTCGATGGGTCTGACAGCACTTCGTGGATAGGAGACGCGAGCCTTGGCGCCCGACTTTCCCCCGATAGAAATCTTGTCGCGTTCACGCAGCGCAGTTCCCATTGGGGTCCAACAGGAGTTGGGCCGTCGAGGCTTGCCGTTCTGAACCTGAACACTGGCGCGATCACCGCATCACCAGTTGATGACTGGGGCGAGGAAGTTGCCTGGTCTCCAGACGGCGTGTCACTGATCGTAAGCCGGGAAGTAGACATGGCACCCTTGTTCCCGGGTGTGTTTGCTAGCCTTCTGTCCCAAGTCGACACTCAGACATGGACAGAGACGGTACTCGTGGACTGCCCGTCCCTTCCGGGAGACTTCTCGACGGCTTCATGTCAGAGTCCCGCCATGGATCCGCGAGGAGAATGGCTCGCCTTCGCGCTTAGTCTCGGCGCGCCAGGCGACCTGCGCCAGGGTGTCTACCTCGTCCATCAGGACTGCGCCTCGCTTCCGATGTCTTGTTTTGATGGCCGCGAGGGTCCGCTGCATATCTGGCTACAGTACGCGTGGCACCCCGCTGGACGCTACCTTGCAGGCCTTCCCCTATCAGAGATCTCTGGTGGACGGGGGCTGATGATATTCGACACCGATACCATGGAGTGGTCGGCACCGGTGCCAGACACTGAGCATATCAAGAGCCTCGATGGGCTCGCGTGGTCGAACGATGGCGGAAGGCTAGCGTTGAACATTGGGCCCGAATTGGCGGTGATGGACATCGCAACCGGCGAGATCCAACTGCGGCACGTGGACACAAAGATGATCAGCGTTGAGTTCTGGCTAGACGTTCGCTGACTACCTTCGGTCGCATACTCCCCATCCTCTCCCTCGACCGTCTCCAGAACGCCAATCCTCAATGCGACGGCCACGCCGCCCCCGCCATCTGTACACCAGTTCGACAAAGGCTCCGCGGCCTCCGGTGGCGAGGTCGGGCCGCTTGATGTGGGTATCTCTGGGACGCCCGTCGCCATCTCTGCAGACCCCGCCACGAACGAGGAGCAGGCCGCTGTAGTCTTCAACACGGCCAATCAGGAGTACCTGGTCGTGTGGCGCGATTTTGGATGGCCAGTTCGACATCCACGCCCGGAGCGGGTCTTCTGTACCAGGTTCTATGCTAGACCGAATGCTGCAGCAGGGGCGACGTGAGAGCAGCGAGCGGTCCCCGTGTCGCACCCTGCTCAGAGCGAGCCCCGGCGACGGTCGTCAGCCCGACCAGATCCGCCCCAGTCTCAACGCAGAAACGCGATTGCTCTCCGCACGCCCAGGAGATCCTCGTCGTTCTTGCGGGTGGCCTTTGGACCCAGAATGTGCGACTCAGTGAACACAATGGGCTCCTTGCCGAGAGGGTCGACCAGCTTTGCTGTGAACCATCGCGACAATCCCGGGCAGTTTCCTCAGGTCGCGGCCGAAGAACCGCGTCACATTGTCGATCGCTGCCGATAGGGCAACGCCGAAACCGGGTCTTCACCGGAGTGTCGTGCTCGAATGGGCCGACCGGCTTTTTCGCAGTGCTCGGCAGGGAGAGGGGATCAGGATCAGAATCGACGGGCGCGGAAAGGAGTGGCCGACGGACCCGGCCTCCTCGACCGAATGACAATAGGCCGGGCCGAGCGCAGGCTCGAGCGGGACTGCGGAGAGGCCCTGGCGGCCATGCCGCGCCGTCCCCCTCCCCTGCCGTCCTACCCAAGGGTTGGCGCTCCATCGAGGTCCCTTTGGCCGGAATCACCTTCCACGATAGCGGCAAGCCGGCCCTGAGTCTCAGACTGCTTGAGCTGGTCAAACTCGTGCGCGAGCCGCACAACCCGCATAATCCGCTGGCGGTTCTCACCGACCACGGAGGTCAGTCGGCTATCTGCCAAGGGACATCCCCCGTGAGGTTGGGCTGGCCCTTCCCGCGGGCCGCGCGGATCCCGCTAGCGTCGGATCGGGTGATAGCCGCCTTGGCTACCCTTGAACGCTCCAGACCTCCAGCCGCCCGTCGTTCAAGAGGACGGCCAACTCATCCGCCACGGGGCTGAACGATAGGCCGATCACGCGCTCCAGGTCCTTATGGACCAAGAGCGCCAGCAGCTCACCCGTGTCGAGGTCCCATAGGCCTATCCCTGGCGAGGGTATCTCCGTACCAGAGGCCAAGATGCGATCATCCCAGCTGATCGCTACGTCATAGGGGATCCGCGTCTCCGACAGTGTCCCACCAGCTATCGGGATTCGCAGCGCCGCGCGCGCATTCTCCAGATCCCAGAGCACGGCCGTGAAGTCAAGGAGGGCAACAAGCGAGGCGCTATCATGCCTGAACTCTAGCCGCAACGCTCCAGAGAGAGGCGCCTCCTGAAGCATCACGCCGTCGGCGGTGTCCCACACTTGAACAGCTTCCGCCGGCCCGACTGAGACTGCAAGAAGCTCCCCTCCTTGACCAAGGGCGGCCGTTATTGGCTCTGCTCCCTCGACCGTGAGCATGCGCCTCAACGGTCCGCCCGTCGTCGTCCAGATTCCTAGACCTGAGGTCTCACTTACGGCCGACACGATCCGACCCTCTTCGGAAAGACCGAGCTGCATCACAGGCATTACATGCTCGGGGTCAGTTCCCAGGAAGCCGTAGTCGCCGACAAGGTTGAGGCTTCTCGGGCCCCAGACCGTGATCGTCTGCCCGGCCTCCCAGCCATCGGCAGTCGCTAGGCGGCTTCCATTTTCGGCGAACACGAGGGCGTTCTGGCCGTGCTGGGTGGTCTGCGACGCGACCTCCCCGAGTGTGGCCCCGTCGAGCAGCGACAATCCATCCGCGCCCGTCACTGCAATTGTATGACCGTCGGGCGACCAGGCAAGGTTGACCGCGCCAGGAATGCTGCTCCAGCGGTCCAGATTCAACACGAGAGTGGCAGGTGGGATATCCGTCGAGGAGGGGGTGGAAGTCGGACTTGCCCGCTGTGAAGGAATCGACTCTGTGAGCGTGGTTGTCGCCGTGGGCATAGTGGAAGGGGGGCCGGTCACGGTGGTGCCAGGTCCACTCTGGCAGGCCACCAGACCTTCAACTCCGATGGCCATACCCAAGGCAACTGCAAGAACCCTCATTGCGAGGGGCGGACGAAGCCCTCCGTGGCTGCACGCTGAGGGAATCGAATCCATGCCGGGCCTCCTGCAACCGCGTGTCGCCTTAGTTTCCACCACCCTCTGTCCACTGGCTCACAAGAGTAGCCTCCGCCCCGATACCCAAGTCCACCCATCGCGCGAGAAACGCGCCCGTGAACCGGCCGTTCTGCCTCAGCCACAGCGTGCCATTCGGCGCATACACATTCGCATGGATTTCTGTACTGATCCCGAATTTCGCCGCCTTGGGTGTTGCGCCTACGCCGCCGGTGTTGCCGTTTCTCCCGTTCACGTATATCACGATGTCCCGTGCGTCCAGGCCCGACACGCCTGGCTCGGGACCGAGGTATGACCCCTGGTCGACGGAAAGCCTTCCAGCGACACGGATCTCGGCAGGGGCCTGGAAGTAGACCTCGACATCATCTCCAACGTCCCATTCGGAGAAGTCGTACACGCCTCCGGTGAACGTGATCGTGCTCCCCAGGCGAGCTTTGAGAAGGCCGTACGCCCCAGCGTCGATCGTCAGCGAGCCATTCTGGGGCACATCGAAGTCTTGTGTGCCAGGCGAGAAGGTGGGTACATCTGGGAGCGCGCCTACGATCGGAAGCGCGAGCGGCGTTTCCGCATTGCCCAGCACCACTCCGAGCCCCTGAAGTTCGTTGTAGTAGACGTCGTGAACTTGGGAGCCATTCTTGAGGTAGACGCTGTCGCCCATCACCCGCGACTCCGGATCGACGACTGCGGCTCCGATACCGATGATGACCTCCGAGCCCTCAGCGAGATAGGGCCCAGGGCTCGCGACGTTCGCAGCGATATCTCCAGTGGCGACGACGGCATTCTGCTCCACCCAGACTCCTTCCATCCCCAGCAGGACAAAGTCTGCGACCCGGTTGAGGGCCGTGCCAGAGGCGATGTCAAACTCCACTGTGCCTTGGGGCCCAACATTCCCTGCCCTATCGATGGCCCGGTACTGAATTGTGAAGTGCCCGTCGCCGGCGATCTCGAAGGGCCCCTCGTATGCCTCCCAGGTACCCCCCTCCCCCACCAGGAATTCGACGCTCTCCACTCCCGAAGCGTCGGATCCATCAGCGAGGGTGGGGTCAGAGGCCGCTAGCGTCACGAGGACGGGAGTTGTGTATTCCCCTCCAGGTCCGATTGAGCCGTCAAGTTGTACCTCAGTCGCAGGGCCAGTCCCGTCGGCCTCGATCGCAACCGCCTGCTCTGTCGCCGTGTTGCCATAGACATCGGTGGCATTGAAACCGATCGTCCAGGTGCCTTCCGTCAGAAGGAACTCCGCCTCCGTCTCAGGCACCACGAGCTGACCGCTCCCACTCCCATCGGCATTCGACCAGCCCACGGAAGTCCGCCTTACATCCGTCTCATCCTGGGATATCACCCGGACTACCACAGGCGAGCGATTCCATCCTAATTCGTTCTCCGGTGGGTCCGTCTCAAGACCTGACAATGGCGGGGTGCTATCCTGGACTCTCAGGTCCACCTCGAACGTGCGCGCGAAGGAGTAGCCGTCCCCAACATCGAATTTGTACACATCCCCGAGGAATTCGTCCAGGGAATCCTCTCCCCGCTGGAATACGACAATCGATCCGTCGGGTTCCATCTGGACTCCGCCACCACTGCTTGCTACACCCCCGTCGTGGTCGGGGTCGTCATTCGTGACGATGGGGACGACACCGTACTCCATCTCGTTCCAGTATATGAAGTACGTCTCAATTCCATGGGCGCCGACAAGCCAATCCACTTGCAGCATCGCCGGCCGATTGCCTGAGCCTGGATGAAGTGTAAGCATCACGATGGGCTCGACTGGCCGATGGGTCTCCAGCTCCCACGCGACGACTCCCTCTGTATCGTCACCGTACAGACGGATTATCCCTTTCCGGAACGGAGAAGTCTCGCTCGGGACGGTCGCCGATGCAACGACCAGCACTTCGTTGCCGGTGCCCTTCAGATCCACAACCCCGCGGGCGACTTCCTCCTCTGGATCAGTCTGTAACGTCCTGGAGATCAGCGTGATGCCCTGACCGCCTCCAGACGCGTGGGAAGCATCGGGGCACACTGTCTGGTTCACTGCCTCGACAAAGGCATCAGGCAGTTCATCAGTGAAGTCTTCCCATATGGTCCCCACATTCTCTCCGGCAAGGGAGACCGGATGCGACAGCACGTAGTACGCCTCCGCACTGTCGACTCTGCGGGCGTTGCCGGCGTAGTCGAAAATCGGCCAGTACCACGAGTCCCATTCGCCGTCTTCGGCTCCCACATATGGGAGCCCGAATTCGTCGATCTGCCAACACCTGCTGTGCCCCAGGAGCCTCGTCGCCACACGCAGGTTGAGGTTCGCGTCGTACAGCATCTCCGGGGGAACCAGGTCATTGAGGGAGTTCCCCAACCATCGCGATTTCCCGCCAAGGAAGACGACCTGGCCAAGACCATAGGAGGCCACAGTGCGGTACTGGGCGTACGCTGCCCCTCCATCTTGATAGTTCCTGTCGATGTCGTATCCCAGGTCCTCCATCCACTCCAGGTGGTTTGGATTGCTGTATCCAAACCCGAATGGGCGTAGGAACTTCGTGATGGTGAAGGGATCGTAGTAGTCGAAACCCCCTCTCGCGTCATCATATGGATAAGGCAATCCCTGGTCCCTCGCCAAAGAGGCACATTCTTCAATCGTCATCCCTTCGCCACACGCGAATGGGGGATTGCCGGGCTGGGCGTAGAAGCGAACGCTGGTAAGGTCCGCAGCTTGACGCCATCGAGCGCAGTCGGCCTCTGACCAATCCGGCCGGCACACACCACGAGGAGAGTCGAAGGCAATCCAGTCGAGCGATGGCTCATACAGATATGCTCGAAGAGGCGAGAACCCGTACTCAAACCCGATCGCGCTACCCGGGTAGCCGGTGGGAGGGGACCGTCTCCTTATGGCAAGCTTGCTTCCGGTTTCCCCTACGATGATTGCCTTGACCAGATCGGGCGGGATGTCCCTGACCTCGCTCCAGTAGTAGATGAGATCGTCGTATTGGTTCCAATGCGGGTTGTCCGCAGGAAGGCCGGGGTACGCCTGGACCATGTCCTCCCACCGACCTAGTGGCGGGATCTGGAAAGCTTCGGGTCGGCTCACAGCGAGTGTCTCGCCGGTTGCAGCGACAGCCTCAATCCACCAGTAGTAGCCGCCCTCTGCAGGGGTCGGCCCGCTGTGCAAATCACGGTCAAGCCTGTAGAGGTTCGTGGTGGGATCGGTCGGATCGACTGTGGACTCAGCGGACAATCCGAGGACAGGCTGCAGTTCCTCTCCCACACCTAACGCATTCGTGGAATGGTGCAAGCGGATGTTGTACCTGTCCGCTCCCTCCACCGAACCCCACCAGAATTCGGGGCGCAGCGAGAGAACCATCGTCCAGTCAACAGGGGAAAGGGCCGCCACGGGATTGAAATCGGACGCCGAGAGCTGCAAGCCGTGAATGTCCGGGCTTTGGTAGGGGCGGGCGTGCTGCCAGACGATTGTGAGGCTCGGGACTGGTCCATTCGTGGCAGATAGCTGCGGACGCGATTGATAGGTGCCGGCCTCCGAAGATAGGTCGATTGTTCCCCAGTCACGGAGGATCCCACTTGAGAGGAAGGCGCCCCGCGCGACCGGAACCGCTGGGCTCGGCTCGTCCTCCCAAACCAGGAAGTAACGGGGCATCGGCGCGGCAAACTGTAGGTATGCGACTTCAGGCCAGCGCTGGCTGCCGGTGTCAGCCACAACTTGCTGGCCAAGGGTGCCGCCAGTCAGGTAGCCTTGCGGTGTGACCCGCTGGGCGTAGGTCGTGAAATCCGTCTCTACCAGTCGGTTGTCGTTGTAGAAGACCACATACTGGTCCTGAACGCTATCGAAGATGGGTCGGGCGGCCCATTGGATCCCGTACCACCCGGCGATGGTCACATACGAGGCGCTGTTGGGCCATGGAACCCGCGCGAACGTGACAGAATCGATGAGAAGCCCTCGTACGTCTTCACGATAGACACAGCTGATGTTCGTACAGATGTAGACACCATATGTGACAAGGTATCTGCCTCCTCCCGTCCTCGGGTTGAGGGCAATACCAAGGTCCCCGTTATTCGCAGGCGCAGCCAGCACCTCGGGCACGGTAGGATTGGCTGGCACCGGCGTGAAGTTCACCTCCGAGAAAAGCAATGTCCCTGACAGGCTCATCCTCCGGCCGTAGAGTTCGCCTCGTTGGTAGGACGTGAGGACTGTGTTGCGAGGGTCAAGCCACAGCAGCACAAACTGGCTCAGGATGGGGTCGTAGACAGCTTTGAATTGATTGTCAATTGGCGATCGGACAAGGATCGGATCTCCCAGCAAGGGATTCTCGCTGGGAAGTCCCGCTACACGCTGAGCGTATAGTGCGGACGACCTCGGGTCAGGGCCCTCGCGCCACATCACAAGAAACAGCCCGCCACCGGCAACAACCTTGGTGACTATCGGACCCGGTCTGGCGGAGGCAATCTGGAATCTCGCACCGAGTGGATCGCCATCGAGATCGAGATACCGCGCGTATACGGTGGTCAGGCCAGCATCCGTCCGGTCTTGCCAGATGACCAGGTGGCTTGCATCCACATCGTCAACGGCGATGACTGGGCGGCTCTCAGGCTCCAACTCGGCACTGATAATGATGTCTCCAGATGCCGATGCCGCCTGCGGCTCCTGCATCAACGCGGGGGCTTGGCCCGCTGCCTCCTCGGGCAATGCCATCGGGGTCGGCACCAGCGGGTACTCGGTCGGCCCCGGAGTCGGCGTACTCTCTTGGGCTCCCGCCTGGCCTACTCCGAGGAGGAAAGCGCAGAACGCGACGCCAGCCAGGAAGACCGCCACCAATGGCCAGCGCCCCTCCCTCGACAACATCCGAAGATGAACACCCCGGCCAAAGCTTGAGACCGCATCCAAGATGGACTCAGAAGCAGTGTCGGTGCCTGGCATGGCCAGATTCCCTCACTTTCTTGATCGTCAGCGGATTGGTGTTTGGGATAGGAGCAAAGGCGCCGGGTGGAGTGAGTCGAACACCCGCCTGGCTCTCGACAGATCCCTGGGCTAGCAATTGGAGCTAGATCCCCGTGAGGGCTCGCCTTGCCCCTGCATGCGACATTACAACGGATTCAGGGCCCGCACAAGAGAACCACCGAGAGGTGAGGGAAATTCAACCTGGGCATGTCCGATTTCAGGATGCCGGGCCAGCCAAAGGCGGCCAAGACTCTGATTCGCTACCGCCGGATCTTGCAAAACCCTCATCTTGCCAGTGCGAGCCCCGGCGACGACGGACGTCAGCCCGACCAGATCCTCCCCAACCTCAGCCCCAAATCGCGATTGCTATCCTCACCCCCAGGTAATCCGGCCCGCCGAGGTGTGCGGTAAGAGACAGGCATGCGGCTGGGCCCAGGAGATGTAGCGAATGGACATCGTCTTGCATGGAGGAAAGAAGAGTTGATCTCGTGGAGCTCTGTCTCGAACGAACTTCCCAATGAGTGTTCAGGGGCGATCGACTACGTGGGCCAGTCAGTCCAGGCCTCACCCGCACGAGGCTCCTCCCCCACCGTCGCATTATGACTGGCAGCTTCGACGACCGCCCTCTGTCCCTGCAAACGCCCCGCCTAATGGAATGCTCACACCGCAGTGCAGGCAAATCGACCAATACCCCTTGTCGGTCTTCGCGGTACGACTCTAGAGCGTTAGCCAACAAGCTGGCCACCTGAAGACATGAACAATGCGAGGGGCCAGCCAGCAGCCTGAGCCCCTGCCTGCTCCGACGATGTGTTTCGTCCAGAGCGCGGGTCACTTGCACTGACGACGGATTGGACATACTGTCTCAGCAGGGTCCAGCGAAGAACGAGAGGTGTCACCCTCCGATCAGGAAAGCCCGGCTCGCCAACCCTGCAATCGAAGGGGGTGCCACAGATGGCCGACACTATCAACCTGCTAATCATCGAATGTTCGACGGATCGTCTCCGTTTTCTTGCGCGAGAACTTAGCAGGGCCGCAGACGTCAAGCTTGTGGGCTCCTTCGAAACCCTCGACAAGGCTCTTGAACAAGGGCTTGCGGCAGAGAGAGTTGATGTCCTCCTCATCGATGTAGACCCGCCTGAGGTTACCGAGATCCCGTTCTGGGCGTTTCTAAGGTCCCTGTTGTGGAACAGGGTTCGCGTCGTCGCTATCACTTCCACGGACAGTGTTCGGGTACTTGAGACCATGCTTGCGGTGGGGGTTCTGGGTCTCCACCCTCCCGGTGCTCAGCCAAGAGTCCTTCTGCGGGCGATTAGAGCAGCAAGCGACAACGCAACGGATTTCGACGTCCTGCTGGGAGAACTCGCGAGGAGGAGCCTCATGGGGGTGGCCGGCCAGTCAGCAATTCGAGTCGGCGCGCTGGAAGTCCACCTTCATAGGCATCTTGTTCGGCTTGGGGACAATGCCCTGAAGCTGACACCACTTGAGTTCAGTCTCCTATCGTACCTGGCGCGAAACCGAAACCGCCCGGTCGGGACAGATGAACTCTTAGGCGCTGTATGGCAAGTATCAGCTCAGGTCGGCGGGACCCCGGATCAGGTCAAAAGTTGTGTGAAGCGCATTCGTGCCAAGATCAGGCGGCTTGCCCCGTCTGGGAGTTACCTGGTATCAGTTCGAGGGTGGGGGTATCAGTTGCGTGATCCTGCCGCCGGCGACCGTTGGAGTGGCGGCCAGAACCAGAAGCCTACACACCTCTAGCCGAGGCCCACTCCACAATCCCATGAGCGGCTGCATCGAGGCGGTTCTGCCCTGGGAGCATGACCGAGGATTTTCTCCAAATCGGAGTTACTTCCTAGGGAAACGCCTCTGCAACCTTTTCTCGCCCGCTCCGGAGACCCCGATGTCATTGGGAAACGACTTGACCCCAAAGTGACACCTCCTCAAGGCCCGTCTTCCCCTAGCATTTGGGGGGAACCAAAGCCCGCGTTCCGTTCTCCCAACAAACGCCAGTGCCCGGAGGGAGGCGTGAACAACGAAACCGAGAACCTTGCGATCTGTCGGCCATCCGCCCAACCAGGCGCAGGCTTGCGCCAACTCCCAGTGCATGGAGGATGTTGACCATGAAACGGCTACTCACGGCATTGGCCAGTACTCTCCTTCTCGTCTCCGTCCTGCTCGCGGAGCCTGCCTTCTCACATCTCGAAGCGACAACGGCGCGGGCCCAGGGTGGCAGCCAGGATGATGTGGATGAGCTGCTGAAGGCATATGCCGCCGCGCTCGATCGGGAAATGAGCTTAGGCAACACACGCACCGAAGAGGATCCCGCTCTGGGGGCTGTGACTATTCTCGATGCAGATGCACAGCTCAGAATGGACAGGTTGTGGGCCCAGACCCTCGCCGAGATCGAGTTGATCCAGGGCCGCCCCGAATCGGAGAGAGCACTAGCAGTAGATGCGATCCGAAAAGTCACTGGGCTGCAACCGGCGTACCTCTCCCAGGCCGGGACACCGTACGATCCCTCGCTGGAATTGGAGGAGTACAGTGCGGGGAAGTACATCTACCAGGTAGAGGTCGATACGAACAGAATTGTCATGGTATGGCCGATCGATCAGCGAGAGGTTGACTTGGCCGGTGTCAGCAGCGACGATGAGCTCAAGGAGATCGCCGTAGGGTACGTAGAGAGACTCGCCCCTGGTGTGAACACGACTGAGCTTGTGCTCAGCGTAGGGAGCAAGGGTGGCGCGGTGTTCTTCCGCTGGGAAGACGCAAACAGCCGCCTCTTCGACGGGACTACCGCATTCCTTCAGGTGGGGGTTTCGAGGGCAGGGATCCTACTTGACTTTGAGAATCGCCTGCCCGCCGACACGACGGCCTCGACAGGATTGCGCGGCCTTCTTGCCGGGCTATGGCCGCTCGCGCCGGCGTATGCAATTGGAGCGAACGAGATATACGCCAACGGCGGTTCCCGGTGGGCATGGGAGATCCATAACCAATCCCACTCGACTCAGAGCAATGCCGGATACTGCTACCTTTACGGATGCAGCCCAACGAACTTCTACTATGCCACATCCCCCAGTGGCAACAACACCTACGGCGGAACCAATCACAGAGGCAGGTGGTCCGCTACCTCCTACATGCGGTACAGAAACACCCGTGTATCTGCCTTCATCCCCAGTACGCACGCGACCACCACCGCGGTCTTCTACAGGAAATGGTATAACGGCGGAAGCTCAAGCACGGACGGCGCGGCTATCAACCAGAGTATCTGGTACAACACGTGGGTTCAAGCGTCGAACACCCTGTATGACATTGCCAAGGTCGTCGTACCGAACACAAGCGAAAGCGGATCCTGGGAGACCGCCTGGGACGAGATTTGGGATTACGTTCCGTAGACAGATAGACGAGCGCTTGGACGTACTCAGGGTCGGATAGCTCGCAAGAGAGCTATCCGACTTCGATTCGTTCCGGGAAGGGCCTTGATAGCTACTACGCGGCAAGCACAAGCATTGGCGGCCCTATCGATGCACATGCTACTGCTGTTGGCATGTCAACGACAGGAGTTGCCCGCATCCGGGATCGCAACAGACGTTGAGAGCCCTCGAGAAGTATCCGGCGCCACACCCACCCAGCATTCTGCGCACGCGGAGCCTGCAACTTATCTGCTGCTAGGGCGAGACAGTGCTCCCTATTTGTATCGCCTAGTCCGCATTCCTAGTAGCTGCCTGGTGGAAGCACTAGGCTGCAGCTCACCCGAAGTCATCGATGCCTTTCCCGCTGAGGGAATCACCCCCTCCCACCTGTTCTGGTCACCCTTCAACGAGCTTGCGATCATCCTTGATACATATGGTCAGCGGGTTCTCCTCCTTGATCCAGCCAGCGGCGAGCTCAAGACACTCTTCACCGGCATCGCCACTATCTCTGACGAGCTTGTCTGGCTGGATGATGGCAAGGCCATGCTAGTCGTGCAGGGGTCCGACGCCTACTCGTCGGATGTAGTTGGACTCAGCATGCTGGAGGGCACACCGAAGATGGAGAGTGTCTTCCAGTTCGAGGGACTTGCGCATTTGCTTGGCACACTGGCGAACGGCCATCTCCTGGTGAGAGTCGATATCTATGGCGTCACGGATCCCAGCAGGCCCGGCAAGGAGACACTTGTTGAGATTCAACTCGTCGAGGTGGATCCAACCACAGGGACCGTCCGCAGGTACCTGCCCGGTATCGATTGGACCTCAAACACGCCAAGCCTTGTGCTGTCGGACGGTTTCCATCTTCTAGGAAGCACCGCTGGCAGGACCTTGTTATGGGACGCCCGTAGTGCTGTAAGTGAGGACCTCGGGCCGACGGTAACTTGGCCCACAGGCTCGCCGGACGGCAAGTCCGTTGCCTACATCAAGCAGTCAGCCGATGGGGGCGGCTTTTCACTGACCCTTCTCTCACTTGATGACGGTCAGTCATCGGAGCTAGTGGGTCTCCCGGTGAGTCCGCGCCCGTTTTGGTCGCCCGACTCCAGGCTGATCGTCTTGGGCCAATTCGCGTTGGATGCGAGTGCAGACCTGGGTTCGCTGCGAGTCGTCGACGTCGATACAGGCAACGTAGCGATCCCGAACATTGCTTTTGGGGATTACCCGGTGGTGCTGGATGTGAGTTGGGGGCCCTAGGACGCGAATGAGGGCTTGGGTGTCACACTCATGGGAGTCGGGTATGGGCCCGGAGAGGATCGCGCAAGGGCGGCGTGGTACGTGACCCAGCTCCTCGTCGTAGCCCGCTGGCGCGCACAGCCAGGTCATGCTTGCATCGCGCGCGCGCCAAGCGCAGCATCCACCCGTTCACCTACGCCAGAGCCCATCCTCTCTCTCGCATGTCCCAGAGAGCAGTTAGCGGTTAGTCGTCGCTGACAGTCCTACCGCGCTCTAGGTCGTCTTGGACGTCACGGCATGGAGCGAGTAATCTGGCCCGACGCCCGTCGCCCGCGCGTCCGCCTTTCACCTTCCCTTGGGCAGATACAGCACGCCAGGAGTTTCCCGAGCCGCCGGCACCGTCCTCCGATAGGCCGAACACCATTCGCCGGAGCTGCCCTCCGAAGGCCTGCAGGGACTTGCGGCGGCTAGCTACGTCGAAGGGAGCCCAAGGAGACCCCCCATGAGTCGGGGCGGCGCTTTCGGGACCCATTGTGTGTTCCAGCGCTGGTCCCGAGAGTTCCCGGGCCCCCCGGCCTCGTCCCAGGCCGTTCTGAGGAGGTCGTCAGCCTGACCAGATCCGTCCCAACCTCAGCCCCAGATCGCGATTACTCTCCGCACGCCCACGGATTCATGGCAGCGACGAGCATGAAGTTGGCCGGGAAGGACAGCGAGCCGCGGGCGCGGCTGATCGTCACGACGTGGTCCTCGATCGGCTGTCGCAGCACCTCCAGCACGCGCATGCCG
>Ga0073934_10007429_pt1 | contig 15285 bp, 11 predicted proteins | sample LarsenN4metaG_FD_76834 | JGI IMG/M metagenome (GOLD analysis project Ga0073934, IMG submission 76834) | Hot spring sediment bacterial and archeal communities from British Columbia, Canada, to study Microbial Dark Matter (Phase II) - Larsen... ...
ACTGCGGCACCTGCACGCCCACGCTGCCCAGCGCCAGCTTCAAGTCCCCCTGTGTCACGCCGTACTGCACCCATTCTTTGCCTCCCGGATACCCCGCGGTCACATCGATGGCGAGATCGAAGTCTCCTGCGGCATGAAGGTCCTTGAGCATCGGCAGGTCGTCGAGAGGCGTCCCGCTGATGTCGGTGGAATAAGCCTCGCGGAGGTCGCGGGACAGCAGCTTGATGGCCACTTCGTTCCCCGGCGCGTATCCCAGGTTCACGTAATTCTTGCCGTACTCCCAGTTCAAGTCGGCGAACTCCCCCTTGATGGTCTGCCGGATGTTCTGGTCGATGAGCGGCAGGGCCATGGGCCATAACGTCAGCAGACAAACATTGTGTCCTTTCAAACAGCAGTGCCGCAGGAACGCGGTGGTCATGGGAGCGCATTCGCCGGCGGTTGCCGGATCGTAATCGAGCGACAGCAGCACGTTGGAGCCGGCCGGCAGCTTCTCGACCTCGTCGAACAACGCCTGCGACAGTTCGGTGGGCCGCTCCGGAAACGCCGCGCGCAGCAGGATCGGCATCGCGACGGTGAGCGCCATCGCGAGGAAGATCCAGCGGCGATCGAGTTTGTTCAGGCGTTCGAGCACGCGTTACTCCGTCTATCGCACATGACAAATCTACGCGCGTTTGGGTGCCACTGGCGATCGTCTTTGTTCGCCAGTGTCTTCGTCGGCCAGGCGGAAGACACTGGCGGCCCAAAGCTGCCGCCAGTGGCACCCGTGCACTTCGCATCCGACAACTATTCAATCCGCCCCCAGGTACGAGCGATCCAATCCGAGCAGAATCCGCAGCGACGTCGCCGCCACGCCGAGCGCGATGCCGATCATGATCGCCCGCTGTCCGGCCTGCATGATGACGTCCTTCACCGTCCCCGACGACACGCCGAGCACCGTCTGCACCGTGCCCCACAGCGTCCACGTATCGCCCGAGGCTTCGCCCGCCTGCCGGCCGAGCAGGATCAGAAACGCCGTTGCCAACAGCAGCATCGCTTCGGTGTTTTTTGCGCGGAATGCCCGAAACGCCGCCGAGGCCACGTAGAACGCCAGCAGCGAAAACAGCGTCGACGTGATCGGCAGCATCACGTACACGTACAACCACCAGAACGCCGAGCCTTCCTCCTGGTACGAACCGGCCCACGGATGGTTCGGGAACTGCGGCGAGATCGGCACGCCCACTTTCAGCAGGCCCACCCCCACCGTCACCAGGAATGCGATCAGCGTCACCGCCGAGTAGCCCCAGCCCGCGTGCTGGGCCGCAATCTTCTTGAGATGGTGCAGCAGCAGGCTGGTCCCCGCGGTGAGGAACGCCACCGCGCTCAGGATCGTGAACCACTTTTCGACCAACTGCGTGAGCGGCTGAGCCGGCTTCACGAAGAACGCCGCAATCATCGCGAACCCCGTGAGGCTGGCGATGAGCAGGGGAATCGTTCGTCTCATTCGCCCCCTCCCGTGGAGAGAATCTGGTCTTTGAGCGCGTGCAACACCGCGGCGAGCGTTTCGTCCGAAGTCAGCGACACGGCCGTCGCCAGCAGGCAGCCGATCACGATCAGCCCGATCGCCAGGAACTTGCCCCAGTCCTGTCCCTGCACGGTGCCCAACTGCTGCGGCTCGCCCGACAGATACGCCGACGCCGCGAACAACTCTTCGCCAATGAGCGCGTAATCGCAGGCGGCGACGAAGAACGGCAACTGCGCGGCCTCGGCGGTGCCGCCCACTTGAATCGCTCCGACCGACTGGCCGGTTTCGGCGAGGATCAGCGATTCCGCAAAGAACTTGCCCAGGAAAAAGCACGCCGCGGGCTTCTCCCGCACCATCCACCCCACCACATGCGCCACGTAGCCGAACTGATCGTCGGTAATGTAATTGATGCGGTCGGAGTCGTAGGTTTCGGGCCGGCCGGCAGCGAGTGCGGCAGCCTGGCACATCTCCCGCGCCGCCGACATCACCAGCACCCGTGCCGTGGGCACTTCCAAAGGCGTATCGTACTCGGCCGCCTTCTTCGCGATCTGCGACATCACGGTTAGCCCCGCCACCGTTTCGATCTGGTCGAGGTCCATGATGCCGGGAATGAACAGCATCGGCCGGCCCATCTCGGTGGACCGCCCAACGGCTTCGTCAATCACTTTCAGCCCGGCGATGGGTCGCACATACACCGGCCGGCCCCTCCGCGCCAGCTCCGTGCAAAGGATGACCGCTCCGCAGGCAAACGCGACGAACCCCGCCAGATAAAACTTGGAGCTGTCGAGAATCTCCGGCTTCGCGGGGGCGGGAGGAGCAACAGTTTCCTGAGCAGTGGCCGCAGTTGCGAGGACAATGACGGAAAGTGCAGCGATCAGTCCAACGATGCACGTTCCCAGAGTGCGGTCCCCTCTCCCCCGTCCGCGGGGGAGAGGGTCAGGGTGAGGGGGACGAGCGCTGCGAACCGCGCACTTAACTGAAAACGCCCTTTGTTTGCGGCGGGAATGAACATGGGACGCCCCTGCCGCTATCACCCCCCTCACCCTAGCCTTCTCCTCCGAAGACGGGAGCGAGGGGACCGGATTTAATTCGTCTCTGTAAACGACGCGCGAGGAGACCCAGGGATGGCTATCCCTGGGCTTCGGGAGAGATGATGTGACGCGTTCCGTGCGCATCGGTCAGCCTTCGATCAGTTCCACGTTCGCCCGCGGAACCACCGCAGTCTGGCCGCTCGACAACCGCACTTCAACCACGCGGGCCTTCGATTCCGACGCCAGCACCCGCGGCTCCGACGGCAGCGCCGTCACCTGCCCCAACTGGCCGAAGTACGGCTCGCGGATGATGCGCACCGTCACTCCGGGCGCAAGGACGCCGCCTTCAACCTGTGCAGACATTCCTGCGGAACGCTTCTGCGAAGCGTCGCTTAACGAAACGACGATCTCCGGCCGCATCACGCCGGCGCGGATTTGCGTCGCGCCGTTCACCGACGCCTGGGCACCCGCGTGCTGCTCAAGCAGCTTGAACGTGCGCTCGGCCATCGCGATGTCGCCGAAGCCCTCGGTAATGATGACGGTCAAGCCGATCTGCTCCGCGCCCGTCACCGCCACGCCGAGATCGTAACCGAGGATCTCGCGCAGGTCGTGGTCGTCGATGCCCCCGGAGACGATCGCCGCCGCACCGAGCTGCTGCGCTTTGCGGACCGCGGCTTGCGTGATGCGTCGACCGCCGACGATGACGGCGCCCTTCATGTCCGCGGCGATCCGGTCGTCGGTGAGATCCTGGTCCGGCTTCGAGCAGACGGAGCGAATTGGGCCATACGCTTCGCCGCCGATGCCGAAGATCCCTTGAATCAGCGCGACATCAGCTTCGACCACCACGCCTTCGTTCGGCAGCACTTCCACGACTGTGCCGGTCAGGAACGCGCGGACCTGCACGGCGAGCGGCTCGCCGCGGAGCATCACCTGGCCGGTGACCGCGGAGATCGACTCGACCGTGCCCGTCGCCGGAGACTTGGCCTCGCTCTTGAACAGGCCGAACAGCCCCTGTGACCGCGCAAGCAGCTCCCCGGCGGCGATCGATTCGCCTACCTGCTTGAGCATCGCCTTGGGGACGTCGCCGGCGGGGATCGACAGCAGCTTGGCGAGGTTAACCGGCGTGACATCGCCCGGCATCAGCGTGCGTGCGACGACGTCTTGTGCGCCCACCGCCTGTCCCGCCGATACAAGCACCTCCCCCGCGATCGGCAGCACGCGCTTCGAGCGCCACCGCACGTGCGGCGTGACCTTCAATCCGGGCGTGTAGGCTTGGGACATATTAAGCAACTACACAGCGTCTACATCATCTACACCCTGCGGATCTTCCGGAACCACGTTTGCAGCGAGCGCAGGGGGATTCTCCGGAATAATTGACGCTATCGCGTCCAACACATTTCGTACATCTGTATGAATTTCAGAAGGTTCCATGACCTTTGCGATCATGAAGAGGTCCTTCTTTGGAATCGCTCTGGAAGTGCCTGAGAGAATATCAACAAGGAAGTCGCTGGCCTTCAAATCGCGAATCGCCGGCAGGTCACTCAGGAAATCGATAGTGGGAGGAAAATTCCGTTTGAACTCATTGTCGATGATCTGTTCGTCAACTGTGGACTGTGAGGTCTCGCCGCGAACAAACCGCTTAAGGGATGCCGGATTCAACAGGTAATTCTCGATTTCGTATCTCTTCCATTGCATCAGGCGCAGTCCGGACGCCGCCTCTGTATCCGAAACCAGGGGCTGATCGTTCCTGTCAAGGATACAGAGGCCTCGGATCTGTGGATGCACCATTCGTAGGCAGCTAAAGTGCCGCCGAGCCTCGTTCAGGTTGCCTCGGCCTCTTAGTGGCACGCGATACGGAAAGTCCAAGAATGTCTTTGCCGGGTGGTCCAACCGTTCGGCCCATTCCCGAAGGATCTTGTAGTCAGATTCATCCTCAGTGTAGAGAACGGCGCGAACCTGATCTGCTGTGACGAAGTCGAGCGCTGTCAGCGTCTGCATTGCATCCTGAAGCCTCATTCGGTCTCCTTCGGTGGCGAGGCGGGACGGCGCGTTGCTCACGAACGAAATGATCCGTTGCGGCTCTGCATCGTCCAATAGCACCTCTGCGTGCGTGCCGACAATCAGCTGGCTGCCTCGGCTCATCGCCAACGATCGAAGATGATCGAAGATTTCCCGTTGCAGAAGGAAATGGAGATGGGCATCCGGCTCATCTAAAAGCAGGACGGCCGCCGTCTTTGCATAGAAGAACGCCAATAGCAATAGGACCTGGTGAAATCCACTTCCTGCGTTCGCCACATCTAACCGTGGAGCCTTAGTGCGGGGATCATTAGCCTGAACCTTTGGGCGATACTCACTGATGATGTACGGCTTCGTGGCGGAAAACTCTGGGGGAATGAGGTCGCACTGAGACAGCCGCGACAGATCTGCCTGGAGCGACTTCCATGGCGGGTTGTCCTTGGATTTGCTGGAATTCTCCCAGATCTCAAGCAACAGGTTGCGGACGATCTCGCCTGGCTTGCCTTCGCCGACGAGCTTACTTTGCATTCCACTCGAATGCTTTGGTTCCTGCGTGCCGATTCCTGAAAACGCGGGGACTAAAACGACCTGCAAGTCCAGCAAGCTGTCGGGTAATACTTCAATTGGAGTTGGATCGTCCGGGCTCTTCACCGGCCGCACGTAAAGCAGCTTTTCATTGGCATACATCAATTCCATCGTCAGCGACTCACTGACCTTAGCTCCTAATTTGCGGACGACCTGGATATAGATTGGCGCCGGTTTCGGCTGTTTTTGCGAAGGCGTTCGAATCGCCGTGTGGCGGTTCAGCCACAAAAGGTTCATTTCGCGGAGCGGAAGCGCGGTGAACTCGTCGAGTACAATACTAATGCGCTTTTTGCCTCCAGTTCGGCCTCGTTCTGCGAGCCAACGAGTCAGTGCCAGATACCAAGCCGACAGGGCGTGCAGCAGCGTTGTTTTGCCCGAGTTGTTTGGCCCGGCGAGGAGCACGTATTGGCCGGAGACATCGAACGTGTGGTCGACGAACCGTTTAAATCGAACAAGGCGGACAAGATCGATCATTCAATTCACTCCGATTGCGCTACAGATCGACTGCACCTGATTCATTCTAAGCACTTCAGCCAACGGGAAACATCTGCACGGTTTCGTTCCACTGCTGAATGGTGACCTGACACGTGCGGCGGTCTGCGGGAAGCGATAACGGCCGACCGCGGCCGTCCAGGATGAGGCCCACCGTGCCGCCGTGCAATTCGGCTTCCAGCGGCTTGCCAGGGCCGTTGCCGACGTCGAAGCCGCGCGCCGGCTCCAGCACGGCATGGGTCACTTCGCCGATGCCCAGAGGCAACCGCAGCAGGTCGCCCCCGTGCAGCTCGCCCGATTGCGACAGCGCCCCGCTCAAGCGATACCGGCAGCACGGCTGGCCGGGCTTGCCGGTGCCCTTCGGCGCCACGCAGGTGCCGAGGTAGATCAGGCAATCGCGCTCGAACACCTCCATCGCGGCCCGCGGATGCACCTGTGCGAGCACACCGAGGTGCGGCATCATGAAGATGCTGTCCTTCGCCAGCCGCGTGACTCCTTCCGGCTCGAAGGCATCGACCAGCATCATCGCCGTCTGCACCATCCGCGGCGCATGCGACAACACGCCTCCCGATGCCACCAGCAGATTCAGCCGCATGTTGTCCACGAGCGACTTGCTGTCGACGTTTTGGGCGAACGCATCGCCCACGGTCCGCTGCAGTTGCACCCCTTTCAGGTCGACCGCGAACTGCTTGTGCTGCCAGTAGGCCAGCCGCAACGCCTCGCGCGCCACTGCCTGCTCGAAGATCAGCGCGTCGAGCGTCTGCGGAATGGTGGTGGGGCGGATCATTTTGTTTTTCACGCGATTGCGCAGCTCGCGTTCGTCGCAATCGAAGGGCACCCACCGCAGGATTTTCTCCAGAGTGGCTTCGGCGCAGACGTTGGAGATGGAATAGCTCATGCCGAGGTTGGCGCTCACCGTGCGGTTGAACGCGCCGTCGAACACGCTGAAGACGTCGGTCGTGGCGCCGCCGATGTCCACGCCCACCACGTTGAGGTGCTGCTTTTCGGCGATGGTCCGCAGGATCTCGCCCACCGCGCCGGGCGTGGGCATGATCGGCGCGTCGGCCCAGGCGATGAGCTTGTCGTACCCCGGCGCGTGGGCCATCACGTGCTCGAGGAACAGGTCGTGAATGCGGTCGCGCGCGGGGCCCAGATTCTCGCGTTCCAGCATCGGCCGCAGGTTGGGCACGATCGACAGCTCGACCGTGTCCTGGAACACGTCGGCCACAAGCTGCGCGGCGTCCTTGTTGCCCGCGTAAATCACCGGCATGCGGAATTGCCCGCCGAACCGCGGCTGCGGGCGGGCCGGGGCGATCAGTTCGGCGAGCTGCACGACGTGCGACGTGGTGCCGCCGTCGGTGCCGCCGGAGATGAGAATCATATCGGGCCGCAGATCGCGGATGCGCTGGATCTGCTCGTGGGGCTTGCGGCGGTCGTTGGCGGCCAGGACGTCCATGACGATCGCGCCCGCGCCGAGGGCCGCCTTCTGCGCGCTGGCGCCGGTCATCTCGCGAACGACGCCGGCGACCAGCATCTGCAGCCCGCCGCCGGCGCTCGAGGTGGAAATGTAGATGTCGCAGCCGTCGCGACCGCGGCAGGGGCGGATGATCTGGCCGCGCTCGTCGATGAGTTTGCGGTCCGCCAGTTCGCCGACCTCGGTCGCCGCATTGACGACGCCGATGGTGACGTCGGCGGTGGGCTCTTCCACAGTGGTAGGCGCCTCGCCGCGAAAGGTCTGGCGATAGACCCCTTCCACTTTTTCAATGAGGATGGCCTTGGTAGTAGTGCTGCCGCAGTCGGTCGCGAGGATGACCTCGAGCGTTTCGGGGTCGCGCGGCGGTTTCGCCGAGGCAGGGTATGTCTCGGTCAATGCGGCGACCCTTTTGATGAATCGTCGGAAGAGACCCAGGGATGGCTATCCCTGGTCTTCTCACAGAGCTGCAGTTGGTCGAGGAGGAAGTCGACCGCGCCGGGGCGCTCCAGCATCCCCGCGAGCGTTTTCACGGCCGTTCCTTGAGCCAGCGCCGCGAACCACGGATACGTGCTCCACAGCACCTGCGCGCCGAGGTTGCCCAACGGCCGACACGATTCCACCAGCACGCTCGCGGGGACGGTCATGTGCCGCCGTACGACTTCCGCACACACCCGCCGCACCAGTTCCGCCTCGTCTGCGGTGGGCGCGAAGGCGCTCGCAGGCTGGATGGCAAACGCGTGTCGCAGCCACTCCTTCATGGGCGAAAGAATACCGCGCCGCGGAAGCCCAGGGATAGCTATCCCTGGGCTTCTGGGAAACGGAAAAGCGCCCGTGTGTTCGCCGTGGTGATCGCCGCCATGTCGTCCTTGGAAACGCCGCGCAGGTCGGCGAGGAGCCCCGCCGTGTAGCGCACGTGGGCCGGCTCGTTGCGCTTGCCGCGGTACGGGGCCGGCGCGAGATACGGCGCATCGGTTTCCACGAGCAACCGGTCCGCCGGCAGCGCCTTCGCCACGTTCCGCAGCGCGTCGTTCCGCTTGAACGTCAGCATTCCCGCGAACGAGAGGTGCATCCCCAGCGCCACGCATTCCTGCGCGGTGGCGAGATCGCCCGTGAACGAGTGCATCACGCCGCGCAGCGGCCCAGTCGCCGCGGCGCGTCGCAGCACCGCCAGCACGTCGGCCTCGGCATCGCGGCAATGCACCACGAACGGCAGGTTCCGCCGCCGGGCCAGGTCGATGTGCCGCTCGAAGTAGTCGACCTGCCGGTCGATGGGGGCGTAGTCCCAGTAGCGGTCGAGGCCGGTCTCACCGATGCCGACCACCTTCGGTGCGTGCGACAGCTCCTCAATTTGTGCGAAGTCGGTTTCGCCGGCGGTCTGCACGTAGTTGGGCTGAATGCCTACCACGGCGTAAACGCTGGGAAAGCGCTGGGCCAATTCGACGCCGCGGCGGCTGGTGTCGAGGTCGATTCCCACCACGATCATCCGCGTCACGCCGGCGTCGACGGCGCGCTGCACCGTCTCGTCCAGGTCGGGCGCGAACGCCTCCTCGGTGAGGTGGCAGTGGGTGTCGATCCATTCCATGATCGCGCGACTGACGGGTGACGTGATGAAAAACGGCGCTGATCGCCGCTTGCGGCTTCGCGTCCCGCGTCGAAAGTGCTTGTTCGCGGAGCGCGAAACCGCAAGCGTGGTTCCGCGAACCCACTGATTCCTACGCTCCGACTGTTGCGACGTGGGCGCCGGCAGCGGACATCGCGTCCAGGTCTGCAGCGATGCGCCGTTCGCTCTGGGCGATCTCGCGCAGCAGCGCCACGGCTTCAGGGTCATCCACGCAGGTGTGCACGGCTTCGTCCAGCTCGTCGACCAGCCGCCGCTGGTTCTCCCGCAGCTTGGGCAGCAGAAACTCGAGCGACAGGAACTGCAGGTCGGTGAAGTCGGTGGGGTACGTGCCCAGGTCGACCGGCCAGCCGCGATCGACGAGGAAGTGCACCAGCCGGCCGACGTCGGCCTGCTGCGCGGCGGCACAATCCGCCAGGCGCTGCTCCGCCATGTGATCGGCCGTCCAGGCGCTTCCTTCCGCCGCGTACTGCAACAGACTGCGGCCGAGATCGATGACCAGGTCGTTCAGCTTCGCGTTGTGGGCAATGGCAACCATGTTTGGCCGGGCGAGTGGTGAGCGGTGAGTGGTGAGTGGTCAAGAAGTCGCTCTTCACCAACCATCCCTCACCCCTCACCCCTCACCGCTCACTCCTCTCAATGAAACAACGCCCGGGCGGCGGAATTCGCCACGCGGCTGATCCACTCCGGATACACGCCCAGCGGGACGAACAACGGCAGCGTCAGCAGCATCACGTACACCCCGGTGGACGAGAACGCCGGCAGTTGCACGCGCCGCGCCCCCGCCGGCCGCGGCTGCAGGTACATCACCCGCAGCACGTTGATGTAATACACCAGGCTGAACACCGTATTGAGACCCGCCACCACCAGAATGCCCCACATCAGGCCGTGCACGCTTCCGGCATCGTACAGCGAGGCAAACACGAACAGCTTCCCGACGAACCCGCCCAGCGGGGGCAGGCCGATCAGGCTGAACAGGCACACGGCCAGGCCGATGGCGAGCACCGGGCACTGGTACCCCAACCCCGCGTAGTCGTCGATTTCTTCGCTGAAGATCTCGTTGCGGATGAGGGCCGTAATCGCGAAGGCCCCCAGGTTCATGAACAGGTACGCCGCCAGGTAGTACATCAATCCTTCCACCGCCCGGGCCGAACGGTCGGTGATCGACGGTCCGGCGGCCGTCGGCAGCTCGGTGGTGGTCTGAATGACAATCACCGCGGCGACGGCCATCAGCATGTAGCCGGCGTGCGCGATGGTCGAATACGCCAGCAGCCGCTTCATGTTCCGCTGGCTGTAGGCGGCGAGGTTCCCGAACGTGGCGGTGACGGCGGCGATCACCGCCAGGCCGAGCCCCATCACCTGATACACTTCGCGGAGCGCCTCGTGATACGGCGTCAACAGGGCCATCACGAACCGCACCAGCAGCGCAAACGCCGCGGCCTTCGAGGCCACGCTCAAAAAGCCTCCCACCTCGGCCGAGGCGCCGTGAAAAGCGTCGGGCGCCCAGAAGTGGAACGGCACCACCGACAGCTTGAATGCGAAGCCCACCATGATCATCAGCGACGCCAACGCCAGTGTGTGCAGCGCCGGGCTCTGCAGCGACGGCGCTTCGTGGAACAGCCGCTGCAGCCGAACCGCCAGCTCGCCGAACTCCGTGGTGCCCAGCATGCCGGCCAAAAGGCTCAAGCCGTACAGCATCACCCCCGCTGCGCCCGCGCCATAAACCACGAACTTCAGCGCCGCCTCGCTTGACTGTCGGCGACCCTTGAGGAACCCGACCATGGCATAGCTGGGGACGCTGGCCATTTCGATGCCGAGGAACACCATCAGAATGTTGTTCGCCCCGACCATCAGCAACATGCCGATCGTGGCCCCGATCAGCAGCGAATAGAAATCGGGGCCGTCTTCTTCATCGGGGATGCCCGACAGCACGGTGAGCGTGATCACGAAGATCAGGAACAAGAGCAAGCCGACGCGGACCCAGGCGATGAACCGGTCGAACACCAGCAGGTTCGAGAAGTATTCGAGCGAGTCGGCCTGTAGGTTCTCGAAGTCGAGCACGTAGAACCAGGACAACAGGAACGCGATCAGCGAGAACCACAGCGCGATCCAGTGCGGAGGGACGGTCTTGTCGAAGTTGCACAGCCGCGCCAGCAGCATCAGCACGATGCCCGCGACGAGCGCGAGCTCGGGCGAAAACAGGTGCAACGACCGGGACGTCGTTTCATCTACCAGTTGAGTCAATAACAGGTCGAACACGGTCGCCAATCCTTGCGGATGGAATCAGCCATAAGATATCCCGGTCACTCGGAAATGACCGGGATACTGGGTGCGGTCAGCGCATCATTGCGGCGTCTGCCGACGCGGCGGCGGGCAGCGCCTGGTAGCCCGCGTTCATGTTCTCCACCAGCGTGTTGATGGTCGGGTTCATCACGTCGATGAGCAGGTTCGGCATCACCCCCAGCACGATTGCGGACGCCAGCAGCACGTAGCCGATGCACGCCTCGCGGTTCGTCATGGGGTTCTGAGCGATGGCCTCGGGATGCGGACCGTTGTAGGTGGGGCCGAAGTAGACGCGCTGGATGGTCCACAGGATGTACCCCGCGGTAAGGATCACCCCCGCCGCAGCGATGACCGCCATCAGCCGGTCGTAGTTCCACGCGCTCAAGACGGAGAACGCCTCGCCGATGAACCCGCACAGGCCGGGCAGACCCAGGCCGGCGAAGAAGATCCCCGCGGCGAGGCCCGTGTAATGCGGCATGAGTCCCGCAATGCCGCCGAACTTGTTCAGGTCGCGGTGGTGCACGCGGTCATAGAGCACGCCCACCATGAAGAACATGCCGGACGACGACACGCCGTGCGCGATCATCTGAAACATCGCCGCGCTCACGCCCATCTGCCAGTAGTACGCCGAGTTGGCGGTGTCGGCGACTTTCCACACCCCCAGTCCGAGCAGCACGTAGCCCATGTGGCTCACCGAGCTGTACGCCACCAGCCGCTTGAAGTCGGTCTGGGCCATCGCCGCGAATGCGCCGTAAATAATGCTGAATACACCCAGCGCCACGAGTCCGTAGGCGCAATATTGCGTCCCATACGGGCACAGCGGGAACGCGATGCGGAGAATGCCGTAGCCGCCCATCTTGAGCAGCACGCCGGCCAGAATCATCGAGATTGGCGTCGGGGCCTCCACGTGGGCGTCGGGCAACCAGGTGTGAAACGGGAACGACGGCAGCTTGATCGCAAACCCGACGAACAACAGCAGGAACGCCGTGATCTGGAACTCGGGGCCGAAACTGAGGCCGGGGACTTTCCCCTGACCAATGTTCGCCAGGTGCAACAGGTCGAAGCTGTTGCCGCTGGCAAAGTAGAACATGAGCATGGCGATCAGCATCAACACGCCGCCGAACAGCGTGTACAGGAAAAACTTGATCGCCGCATACTCGCGCCGCGGGCCGCCCCAGATGCCGATGAGGAAGTACATCGGCAAGAGCATCACCTCCCAGAACACGTAGAACAGGAAGAAGTCGAGCGCCAGGAACACGCCCAACATGCCGGTTTCGAGCAGCAGGAACAGGATCACGTAGCCCTTGAGGTGCTTCTCGATGCTCCAACTCGCCATCATGGCGAGCAGGCTGACGACGCCGGTGAGCACGACCAACGGCAGGCTGATGCCGTCCACTCCGAGCGAGTAATTGATGTGCCAGCTGCTGACCCAACTGTGCGAGACGTAAAACTGCATGCCGTCGTGCAGTTTCTCGGGCGGAGCGTAGGGGTCGAACAGGAACCACAACAGGAACGTCAGCACGCAGGTAAGCGCCGTGCCGAGGAATGCGAAATAGCGGATGCCGTCGGCGGACTTCTCCTCGAAGAACGCGGCAATGAGCAGCGCCCACAGGGCCGGCAGAAAGATGATGGCGCCAAGCAGGAAATCGGGCTCGATCGTCATGGTCGGCGAAGACCTTTCACCTCTAACTGTTTAGCCCGCAGTCCAACGGACCGCGAAATCCAAACAAAAATCATTTCGGCAACGCGGAGAACAGCGCCGCAAACAGCACCACCACTCCGACGGCAATCCACATCACGTATTGTCTCAGGCGGCCGGTCTGGATCACGCGCAGCGACGTGCCGAAGGCGTTCGTCACGTTCCCCACCAGGTTCACCAGGCCGTCCACAAACCCTTCGTCGAACCAGCGGTCCCAATGTGAGACCCACACCATCCACGCGGCCGAATTGTCCAGCACCCAGTCCAGCACGTACTTGTCGAAGGCCTGGCACCAGCGGGCCACCACGTGCACCGGATGCACGAACATCACGTCGTACAGGGTGTCGAACCGCCACTTGTCGACCAGGAAGTCGTACAACCCGGCAAGCTGCCGGCGGATGTCGGCCGGATTGAGCAGCCGGCTGCAATAGAACGAGTAGGCCAGTCCAGCGCCCAGGAACGCCGCCAGCAGCGCGAGCATCCCCGCCTTCGAGTGTACCTCGTGCACCTGGTGATGCGTGGGCAGCGTGACGGCGACGACGTGGCTGCGCTGCATTTCCGAGGGCACCGTCTCGCTGAACGCGATCAGCCGGTACAGCGGGCCTTCTTCCCCGCCGATTGCCACAAATGCGGCAAACACGGACAACAAGAGCAGCGGCCCCACCATCACCCACGGCGTTTCGTGGGCGTGGTCGTACACGTGGTGGTCGCGCGGCGCGCCGGCGAACGTCATGAACCACAACCGGAACATGTAGAACGACGTGATGCCCGCCGTGATCAGCGGCACCACAAACAGCAGCCCGTGAGCGGAGTTCAAATCGCTGTACGCCAGGGCCGAGGCGACGATGGCGTCTTTGGAGTGATAGCCCGAGAACGCGATCGGCGTCCCCGGAATAGCGAGACCCGCGATCGCGATCACGCCCACCAGCATCGTGGCGGCGGTCAGCGGCATCTTGCGCCGCAGCGCGCCCATTCGCGTCATTTCCTGCACGTGGTGGCAACCGGCAATCACGCTGCCCGAAGCGAGGAACATCAGCGACTTGAAGAACGCGTGCGTCACCAGATGGAACAGCCCCGCGCCCCAACCCGCCACGCCGATGCCCAGCATCATGTAGCCCAGCTGGCTGATGGTGGAGTACGCCAGCACGCGCTTGATGTCGGTGGCCACAATGGCAATCGTGGCGGCGACGAAGAGGGTGATGCAGCCCACGTAGGCGATCGTCAGCAGCACCTCCGGCGTGAACATGGGATAGAAGCGACCCGCGAGGTACACGCCGGCGGCCACCATCGTCGCCGAGTGCACCAGCGCCGACACCGGCGTAGGGCCTTCCATGGCATCGGGCAACCACGTCTGCAGCGGAAATTGCGCGCTCTTGCCGATGCAGCCCGCGAAAATCCCCAGGCCCGCGGCCACCAGCAGCCAGTACGGGATGGTCTTCGGCATTGGGCCGCTCATGAGGTGTCCGCCCAGCGCATCGCGGAGCAGCACGTCCTTTCCGTCGGCGGAGACCTCGATCTGCTGGTCGAGGCCGCGAATCATCGTGAACAGCCCGGTCTGCACCGGGAACTCGTCGCGCGGCGAATCGTAAAACCGGAACGTGCCGAGCGACGTCCACAGAATCATCAACCCGATGATGAATCCGAAGTCGCCCACGCGGTTCATGATGAACGCTTTGTTGGCCGCGGTGCTGGCCGACTTGCGTTCGACGTAGAACCCGATCAAGAGATAGCTGCAGATGCCCACCAGCTCCCAGAACACGAACACCATGAAGATGTTGCCGGACAGCACCAGCCCCAGCATCGAGAAGCTGAACAGCGACAAGAACGCAAAGAAGCGATGGAACCGGCCGGGGCGATGGAAGTGCCCGCCGTCGGGCAGGTGCACTTCGTGATCGACGTATTCCTCGGTGAGCTCGTCGCTCATGTAGCCAATGGCGAAGATGTGGATGCACGTGGCGATGAGCGTGACCATCGCGAACATCACGAGGGTCAGGCTGTCGATGTAGTAGTCCAGCGAGACTTCCAGCGGGCCGAACTTCGCCAGTTGATAGAACGTGCCCGCGAAATACTTCGGCGCCGCCGCGTGCGGTGGATGCGTGTGGCCGGCGTCTTCGGCGTGCACTACCGGCGCCTCGTCACCGGCGACGGCGGCCAGTGCATCCGCCGGCTGGTCGGCTTCGGCATGATTCTCAGAATGCGCGGCGGTGGCCGCATGCTCTTCGTGTGCGGCGTCGCCGTGCGCGCCGTGATGCTCGGCGGGTGCGTGCAGGGCGACCCAGCCGGTCTCGCTGCCCCAGAGAAACAGGGCGGAAGCGCTGCACAGGAAGCCGATGCCGATGCACGCCACGGCGAGGTACGCCGGCGCCTTGCTCAAGCGATGCGACCACCTGGCCTGGATGGCATACAACTCGACCACGAAGCCCGCCAGAGGCAGCAGCCACGCGATGGTCAGCAGCCAGCACAGCCAGTCGCCGGTGTCCATTCGGAGGGAGTCCTGCAGAAATACCCGAAATCAGTTCCCCGTTGAGCCGCGCCCGGCGGGGAGCGCTCTGCCGGCAGAGCGCTCCCCGCCGGGCGCGGCTCAAC
>Ga0073934_10007430_pt1 | contig 15282 bp, 13 predicted proteins | sample LarsenN4metaG_FD_76834 | JGI IMG/M metagenome (GOLD analysis project Ga0073934, IMG submission 76834) | Hot spring sediment bacterial and archeal communities from British Columbia, Canada, to study Microbial Dark Matter (Phase II) - Larsen... ...
ATGCCACGGCCTGGACGTCGTGGCCAACGCGGGCTATACGCGGCAGGACTGGCACCGCGTGATTGGCACGATGGTGGCGCTCCCGGTCGATCGCGCCGCCGTGGTGGTCGATTACCTGGCCGCGAACTTCCCCGAGAAGCCGAAGCCTCCAGCCGTGATCGTTCCCGGCAGCGCGGCGGTCTCGATTCGCGAGTGGGACGTCCCGTCCCTTGGCTCCCGTCCGCACGACCCGCTTGCCGCGGCGGACGGCTCCCTGTGGTGGACCGGTCAGTGGGCCAACGTCCTCGGCCGCCTCGATCCGCGCACGGGCGACATGAAGGAGTACCCGCTCCGCCGCCCGAAGAGCGGGCCGCACGGGCTCGTCGAGGACAAGGAGGGCAACATCTGGTTCACCGGGAACTCCGCCGCGTACATCGGGAAGTTGAATCCGAAAACCGGTGACGTGACGGAATACCCGATGCCGGATCCGGCGGCGCGCGATCCGCACACGCCGATCTTCGATGCGGCGGGCACGTTGTGGTTCACGGTGCAGGCGGGCAATTTCGTCGGGCGCCTGATCCCGAAGACCGGCGAGGTCACGCTGGTCAAGGCGCCGACGCCGGGCGCGCGCCCGTACGGCATCGTCGTGAGCTCGAAGGGGGTGCCGTGGTTCGTGGAGTTCGGGACGAACAAGCTCGGGAAAATCGATCCCGCGACGCTGCAGATCACCGAATACACGCTGCCGAATCCCGACACGCGCCCGCGCCGGCTCGCGCTCACCGACGATGACGTGGTCTGGTATGCGGATCACTCGCGCGGCTACCTGGGGCGGTTCGACCCGAAGGACGGCAAGGTGACCGAATGGCCGTCCCCCGGCGGGCCGAAGTCGCTGCCGTACGGCATCGCGGCGGTCAAGGGCATCGTGTGGTACAGCGAGGCAGGCGTTCGGCCGAACACGCTGGTTCGCTTCGATCCGCGCACCGAGAAGTTCCAGACGTGGGCGATTCCTTCGGGCGGAGGCGTCGTGCGCCACATGGTGGCGCGCGCCGACGGCAGCCTGGTCCTGGCCTGCAGCGGCGTCAACAAGATTGCGCTGGTTCAGGTGGGACGAGGGACGAACAGCGAGCAGGCGGCGAAGAAGGAGTAGACGCGCGGATTCACACTCGCAGGTCTGCCGCCCGTTCCCGCTGCCAGGCCTCGATCTCGGCGGCGCTCACCGCGTCGCCGTGGTGCAGCGTCCAGTTCAGCGCCGCGATCAGGTCGTCGGGATCCTCCATCCCGACGGCCAGGCGTATCAGGCGATCGAACCCGTTGCGGCGCAGCTGCTCGGGCGGCGTGAAATACTCCGAGACGGTCTGATGGTGGTTCACCTTCGTGGTCGGACCGTCGAACGACAACGCGTACCGGACGACGACGCAGGTCGCCAGGACATCTGCAAGATGGCGCGTGCGCGCTTCGTCCGCGCCTCGAACCCGGAACGAGAGGAGTGAGCCGGGGCGGCGGTAATGCCGCGCGATCGCAGCGGCATCGGGGTGGTTCGGAAGCGACGGGTGAAACACCTCGCTGACCTTCGGATGGGCGGCGAGGAAGCTCGCCACGCGCGCCGCCGACGCCGAGCGGCGTGCATGCGCCGCCTCCGCTCCGTCGAAGCCCGCCAGGATGGCCGTTGCCCGCCTCCAGTCGAGAATGCCGCCTCGCATCGCGAGCAGATCCATCACGGAGTTCGCCACCGGCGTGTCGTTCGTGGCGATGTAACCCCACAGATCGGTGTCGCGGCCGCCCAGCGACTTCGTGCCGCTGCCGACGACGAGATCCACGCCGGAGTCGAGCAGCGGCGCGGCGAACGCCCACGGCGTGGCGATGGTCGAATCCACGATCAGCTTCAGCTGCGGTGCACGCGACCGCCCGGCCGTGACGACCCGGCGCAGCGCATCGAGATCCTGCGCCCGGACCAGCGGGTTGGTGTACGTTTCCGCGAACACCAGCCGCGTCTCCGGCCGCAGCGCCGCCGCCAGCGCCTCCATGTCCCCATCGTCGACGATCGTGACCGAGCCGCCGAGACGGCCGGCCAGCCACTCCATGTAGCTGCGCGTCTTGTTGTAGATCTGCCGCATCAGCACCGCGTGCGCGCCGGGCGCCATCAGCACGTCGAACGCGAGCGCCGTGGCCTGCATCCCGGAATCGCAGACGAGGGCGCAGCTGGCGCGCTCGAGCGCCTTGAGACGGGCGATCAGTGCGGCCGTGGCCGTGGTGCCATAGCGCGCGTAGAGGTGCGGAAGCTCCGACCAGCATCCCTCGCTCGCGAACAGGAAGGCCGCCTTCGCCTCCTGCCATGCGATCACCCGGGCCGACCCGAAGAGGTCGAGCTGCACGGTCGGCTCGTCGGGATTGAGATACGGAAGACCCGTCCGGCGCGCGTGGGCATCGATCGCCTCGTGCAGCTGTCGGGTCGCGGCGCTCATCGCCTCGAGCGGCGGCCGCTCCGCCGGACAGCCCGCGGGGTCGAGCCAGGCGGAGACGCCGCTCACGCCGGTGCCGGCGTTCATTCCAGCACTCCCAGGCACAGGCACTGCTGCACGCGCCCGAGCTGCGCCACCGCACTGCGGACTCCTTCGATCGCCGCCTCCGGGCTGGACGAGATCATGAACCCGAGATGGACCCGGTGATCCTCGCTCCGGCTCGCGCGATTCTGCACGGTGAGGCCGCTGCGCCGCACCAGGCTCTCGACGCGGCGCTCGAGCCCGGGGTGCGCGTCTCCAGTGACGCGAAGGTAATGCCGCCGCGCCGGAGGCTCGGACGCCGCTCCCTCGCTGGCGAGCGGGAGCGGCTGCGGAACGGGCCACCGCACCGAGTTGTCCTGCGCGAGGTCGATGAGGTCGCCCAGGATCGCGGTGGCGGCGGGCAGCGCACCCGCTCCCTTGCCGAACAGGCTGAGGTCGCCGGACGATGCGCACCGGAGGTAGACGGCGTTGTACTCCTCTTCCACCGACGCGAGCAGGTGCCAGGAGGGCAGCAGCAGCGGCTCCACGGCCATATCGAGCGCGCCGTTCACGCGCGCGGCGCGGGCGATGAGCCGGATGCGCGACCCCATCGACTCGGCGAGATCGCAGTCGGCCGGATCGATTTCGCGAATGCCTCGTACGGGGAACCGATCGGGGCGCATCCAGGCGCCGAACGCGCGATAGGCGAGAATCGAGAGCTTGGCCGCCGCGTCGTGCCCGTCGATGTCGGCCGTCGGATCCGCCTCGGTCAGGCCGAGCGCCTGCGCCTCGACGATCGCTTCGGCGAGCGACAGCTCCGACTGCTCCATGCGCGTGATGATGAAGTTGCACGTGCCGTTCACGATGCCGTGCAGGCTGTCGATCTCGTCGGCGCGATGGCTCAGGTGGCGGATGATCGGCAGCGCCGCGGCCGCGGCTGCTTCGCAATAGAGCGGCGTCCCGGTGCGCTGCGCGAGCACGCCAAGCTCCGCCAGCTTCGACGCGAGCAGCTCCTTGTTGGCCGTGACCACCGGCTTGCCCGCCGCCAGCGCCGCCCGCAGGATCGGCTCCATCGACTTGCCGCCGGCCACTTCGACCACGACGTCGACTTCCGGGTCGCTCACGACCTCCAGCGGCGCCGTGGTGATCTCGATCCCGGCCGCGCGTGCGCCCCGATCCCTGGCCAGATCGCGCACGGCGATCCGCGTGACCTCGAACCGGACGCCGTAGCGATCGGCCACGGCATCGCGCTGCCGCTCGATCATCTCGAGCAGCCCGCGTCCGACCGTCCCGCATCCCACCATTCCGATTCGCAGCTCCCGCACCGGCTGGACGCCGACCCCTTCGAACCTGGGGCGCGGCACGGTGCGCAGCTCGCCGCCGAACGCCCCCGCGCTGCGAAGCACGTCTGCCAGACGCTCCTGATCGGCGAGAAACGCGTCGTGACCGTAGACCGAATCGAGCTTCCAGAGCGACGAGTGCGCGCCGGCGGCCTGCAGCTCCCGATGCAGCTCCACCTGGAGGGCCCACGGGAACAGCATGTCCCCCGGCACCCCGACGACAATCGTCTCGGCCGTCACCCGTTCGAGCGCCTCGCGTACGCTGCGTCGATCCTCGCCAAACGACGTGCGATCGATCGCTTCGCTCAGCAGAAGGAACGTCTTCACGGGAAAGCGTTCCGCGAACCGGCGGCCGTGGTGATCCAGGTAGTCCGCCACCGGCGGCCGTTCGAGCCCCGGCGTCAGCTTGCCGAAGCGGGTATCCAGCTCGTCGCGCCCCCGGTAGGTGAGCATCCCGAGCTGGCGGGCGCGGCTCATGCCGGTGGCGACGTCGCCGTTCCGAATCGCGTCGCGCACGAGCTCGCGCTGCAGGTGGCGCGTCGCCGTTCCCCAGCCATCGGGGCGCAGGCCGGCGGAAATCGTGATGAGCTTGCCGCAGCGCTCCGGGTGGCGGATCGCAAGCGCCACGCCGACCATGCCGCCCAGGCTCGCGCCGACGAACGTGACCGGCGAGGCGCAGCCGCACCCTTCCAGCCACGCGGCCAGCAGATCGGCCAGCCCCGAGACCGAGAGGGCCGGCGGCGGCGAGGGGTCATCGAAGCCCCGCCACGTCGACCCGTTGCCTGGCCAGCAGGGACAGAGAATCGTGTGCCGCTCCGGATCGATCAGCCCCGGCCCGAAGATCGCCGGCCACCATGCATCGCGGCCCGCTTCGGGCGGCGCCGAGCTGTCGCCGAGCGGAAACGGCGACGCGGTGATGCCGCCCACCACGACGACGACCGGCGCGGTGCCGAGCTCGGGTCCGTACGCCCATCCGGCCAGCGAGACGTCGGCGAGCACGAGGCCGTCAATGGCCATCGACGAGCGCTCGATGGCCAGGCGCCGTGGCGTGGTGGCATGGGCGGGCATCGTCAACATCGCTGGACCCTGGATGGAAACTTCTAGGTTACACCGGGCAGGCAAGGTTGCCATCGGCCAGTTGTCTGGCCCGGGCCTCGGTGTCGACCCGGCCGATGACGCAGCCCCGATCCTCCATCAACCGGATGACGAACAGCGCGGTCACGTCGCCGGTCAGCGTCTCACGATCCCTGGCGGTGACGCGAAAGATGACGGCCGTCGGCCGCCCTTCGCCACGCCAGCGCCATTCCACCCGTTCGGAGCCGTTGACGCTCGGGAACAGCCCGATCGGGGAGTCGTAGACGATCGGCTGTTCGCCGGACCAGGTGAGCCCCGGCCCGCGCAGCTCGATCCAGGCGTTCGCGTCGGAGGCCACGACGAGCAGACGCCATCCCTCCGGCGCCGGGCACTGCTGCACCCCGAGATCCCGGGCCGTAAAGGCGGCCGCCACATCCTGAGGCGGCGCCTGGCAGTCGGAGGGACGTATCGACGTGTAGAAACTCCGAGGCTCGGCCTGCGGCCGGCAGCCGACCGCGACTGCTGCCGCGACGATGGCCGCGATGGCCGCCGCGCGGCGCATCACGTCAGTCCCAGCGCGGTGAGCGTGGCGGGTCCGATGACGCCGTCGGGCCGCAGCCCGTGAGCGCCCTGAAACGCCGTCACGGCCGCCCGCGTTCCGGTGCCGAACACGCCGTCGAGCATCAGGCCGGCGCCCATCTCATTGAGGCGGCGCTGGACCGCCAGTACTTCCGGCCCCCGGTCCCCGATGGTGAGGAGTCGATCGGGCGCCGCGGCGGGGGAAGGACCAAACAGCCCCCGAGCATGCCACGAACGAATCAGCGCTTCTCCCGCCTCGAAATGCATGGCGTCCTCGGTGCGGAACCCGGCACCCCAGAACCAGCCGTGGCTGTTGAAGATCGGCGCGAGGCGCGTCAGACCCTCCTGGACGCGATTGTCGCCGCGGGTATCGAGGATGCCGTCGAGCGTCAGGTCGATCGCCGTGCCCCACGAATGATTGCTGATGGATTGCGTCGATCCGCGCACCAGGCGGGCGCACAACATCCCGGCGGAGCCGAGCCCCGCGTACACGTCGGGGACATCGCGTCTGATTTCCTCGAAGATGCGTTCGAGCGCCGCCACGGCCGGCCGCAGTCCCTGCACACGGAAGGGGCCGACGTGTGCGATCTCGATCAGCGGCCGCAGCGCCGGGTTCGTGACCTCGCGGCACACGTCATCGTACTGGCCGCGCGGGTTGCCCAGTAGCCCCAGCATCGTCGACTGCCGGGCGCACTCGACTCCCACGTTGACGGCCGGCGGGATCGCGACCGGCCTCGTAATCGCTGTGGGCATGCATGCCTCGCTTCACCCGGTGAGCCGTCGCTGCTCGATGACGTGCTCGGCAACCGTGCGGCCGCCGACCAGGTGCTCCTGGATAATCCGCTCGAGCACCGGCGGATCGCACGCGCCGTACCAGGCGCCTTCAGGGTAGACCACGGCAATAGGGCCACCTTCGCAGATTCGCAGGCAGTTGGCCTTCGTGCGCAGGATGCCGCCCTGTTCGGAGAACCCCAGCTCCTTCAGCCGGCGCTTGAGGTATTCCCACGCCGCCAGCCCGCGCTCGCGGTCGCAGCATTTCGGCGTCGTCTGGTCGCAGCAGAGAAAAATGTGGCGGCGTGCCACCGGCACGCCCACCGTCGCGGCAGCCTGCTTCTGTGAGTCGGTCACGGTCGCAGTATAGGCCCGCGTGCGTATGATGGACCTATGATGGCGTTGCTCCTCTTCCTGGCGGCTGCCTGGGCGCCGGCGCAGGTGATCGTCACACACGACCTCGACTTCGTGCCGCCCGTGGAGTACCCCAACGGGCAGGACCGCCTGGACATCTACGCGCCCGTGGGCGCGAGGGGGGCGCCGGTGATCCTGATGTTTCACGGGGGAGGGTTGACGGGAGGAGACCGGAAGGACGAGCGCGCGTTCGGATACCGGCTCGCCGAGGCGGGCTACATCGTCGTGGCCGCCAACTACAGACTCTCGCCCGTCGTACGCCATCCCGCGCACGTGGAGGACGCCGCGTGGGCGTTCGAATGGGTTCGGCGCTACATTGCCGGCTGGGGCGGCGATCCCGACCGTATCTATGTTGCCGGCTACTCGGCCGGCGCCTACCTCGCGGCGCTGCTTGGAACCGACGCGCAGTACCTGGCGGCGCACGATCGATCGCCTCGGGAAATTGCAGGGCTGATCCTCATCGCGGCGACGTTCAACCTCGCGCGCCGTCCTGCGGCGATGCGCGCGCCATGGGGCGACGACCCGCACGTACTGAACGACGCCTCACCGCTGCGGCATGTCGGCCCGGGCATGCCGCGCACGCTGATGATCGTCGGAGACCAGGACGAGCCGTGGCGCCTGGCAGATCACCGCGAAGCGGCCGCCGCGGTGCGCTCGGCCGGAAAGACCGATCTGGTACTGAAGATCGTGCGGGGCCGGAATCACGCCACGATCCGGCGCGCCGAGGGAGAAGAGCAGGCGCCGGAGACGATTGCCGCCATCCTGGATTTTGCGGGGACCGCCGGCGGGCGCGACAACCGCGCGTTACGGCTGCTTCCGGATAGCGTCCCGCAGCGCCCGGCAGAACACCCAGGCGCGAGCGGTTGGCACCCGGACGACGGTGGTCGTGGATCGAGCCGTGAGGAGCGTCACCGTCGTGTGTCGTCCCTCGCGGTGCTCCTCGATCGCCATGACGCGGCGGAGGCTCACGCTGGAAATCTTCGTCTCGCCGTGGGGCATCGTGATGAGCACGACGTTCCGGGGAGTCGCAACCAGCACGGCACGCCATGCGCCCTGCCATCCGGCGCACACCGTCACGTCGTCGCCAGCGGGCGCGGCGGGCAGCTCGCGGGTGGAGGGGGTGGGGATCGGTGACGCCGGCATTCGCCACGGGGGGGCGACGCGTGCGCGGGTCTGTAGCATAAGTCTCGCTCTTGTACTCCTTCTATCGTCCTTCCGCCTCCGCCCGATAGGGGCTTTTGGCGAAAAATCCGATGTTTACGATTGGCAAGGGTTCTGCTGCATCCCGCTCGATGCTCAAGGTCGAACTGCACACCCATACCGCCGACGACCCGGTGGACCGCATTCCGCACTCCGCGATGCAACTGATCGATCGCGCGGCCGCTCTTGGCTATCACGCGCTCGCGATTACCCTTCACGAGCGGCAGCTCGACGTGGCCCGGCTCGTGCCGTACGCGCGTGAGCGCGGCATCGTCCTGATTCCCGGCGTGGAGCGAACGGTCGAGGGTGCGCACGTGCTCCTCTTGAACTTCTCGCGTGCGGCAGAGGACGTTCGTACTTTCGATGAGCTTGCGCGGCTGCGTTCGCGCGAAGGCGGGATCGTCGTCGCGCCCCATCCCTTCTTTCCCACATCGTCATGCCTGCGCGGGCGCCTCGAGCGGCATGCCGGCCTGTTCGACGCGGTCGAGTGGAACGCGATGTTCACACGCCTGGTGAACTTCAATGCGCCGGCGGCGCGCTGGGCGGCCCGCCACGGCAAGCCGATGGTCGGCAACGGCGACGTCCACCGGCTGTATCAGCTCGGCGCCTGCTACTCGCTGATCGACGCGATGCCGGACGCCGGCGCGATCTGCGACGCCATTCGTGCGGGGCGTACGCAGGTCGTGGCGAGCCCGCTGTCCGCGGCGACCGCCGCGTGGACGGCAGCGGACCTGATCCTCGGACAGGCGTTCGTCCCGCGCGCCGCCACATTGGTTGAAGCGCGCTCCTGATTGTGGAGTACGATCGCCAGGCCGCGCCTCGGGCGATCACTCATGCCAATGCGTCCCACCTTCGGCAGCACGCTGCTGCTCGGCATCTTCGCGCTCTTCGCAGGCCTCTCGACGTTTCAGTCTTCGACGGCGGCCCAGCCGCGCGCGCTCCGTTTCTCCCCGGTCCTCTCGCGGGCGCAGATCGACGCGTTACGCCAGGCCTGGAACGAGCGCCTGACGTACGTGCCGGGCGAGGTGCTCGTCAAGTTCCGGGACGACGTGGAGGCGGGCAGCCGCGTGCGCGCGCTCTCCATCATCCGCGGAGGCGTCGACGCGCGCGGCGCGCGCTGGATCGGCGACGTGCTCTGGCTGCGGGCCGCCGGCGAGCCCGACGGCGAGCAGCTCGCGGCCGCGCTGCGCCGTCAGCCGGAGGTCGCCTGGGCGCAGCCCAACTACGTACGCCGTACCCGTGCGCGCCCGAACGATCCGTCGTACTCCGCCCGCCAGTGGAATTTCGATCTGATCGAGATGCCGCGCGCCTGGGACATCAACGCGGGCGCGAACGAGACCATCACCATTGCGATCCTCGACAGCGGTTTCACGACGGTGACCGAGTCGTTCGACTTTCCTCTGTGGACGGGCGATCGCTTCGAGACCGTCGCCGTGCCGTTTCGCGTGAGTCCCGACATGAGCGGCGCCCGGCTGCTTCCCGGACGCGACTTCATGTTCTGGGACGGCCCCGTGCTCGACATGGACGGACACGGCACGCACGTGGCCGGCACCGCCCTCGAAGAAACGAACAACAACGTCGCGCTCTCGGGCATCGCCTACCGTGCGAAGCTGCTGCCGCTCAAGGTCTGCATCGGCTACTGGGATCTCCAGATTCTGATCTCGTCGGAGGGCATTCCGGGCTTCCTCGATCCTGAGGACGAAGGCTTCTGCTCGGATGCCGCCGTGACCGAAGCCATCCGGTATGCGGCCGACAACGGCGCGCAGATCATCAACCTGAGCCTGGGGGGATCCGATCCGGCGCCCGCACAGCGCGAGGCGCTGCAGTATGCCGTGGCTCGCGGTGCGTTCGTGACGCTCTCCGTCGGCAACGAGTTCGAAGACGGCAATCCGGTGGAGTACCCGGCTGCGTACGCCGCGCAGATCGACGGCGCGATGTCGGTGGGCGCCGTCGGGCGCTCCTCGCAGCGCGCGTACTACTCGAACACCGGATCGCATCTCGAGATCGTGGCCCCGGGCGGGAACCCGCGCGACGGCAATCCGCAGGGTTACGTCTGGCAGGCGACGATCTCCTATGACGACTCCGATCCCTTCACGATCGTACGGCCGCGTTTCGATCGGTTCGTCGAAGGGGGTTATGCGGGCACCTCGATGGCGGCGCCGCACGTGGCGGGGCTGGCGGCGCTGCTCTACACGCAGGGGGTGACCCGCCCGGCCGCCATCGAGGCGGCGATCCGGCGGTTTGCCACCGATCTCGGCACGGCAGGCCGCGACAACGACTACGGGTTCGGGCTGATTCACGCGCGCAACACGCTGCGCGGCCTTGGAGCGGCCCGATGATCGCGCGGCGGATCGGCGTGCTGGCGCTCGGCCTGCTGCTCGCGGGCCATTGGGCCGCCGTCGCGCAGACGCGCCCTCCCGCGTCGCCGCCGCGCCGCGCCGCGCAGCCGCCGCCGCGCCGGGCGCCGCAGCCGCCGGTCCGCGTCCGCGGCTATGGCATCTTCGGCATAACGCAGCTTGCCGCCGCCGACACCTTCGACGCGGTGGCCGGCACGACCCGGCGCCCGGTGTTCGGCGGAGGCGCGCAGGTGACGAACCTGTGGAAGAGCATCTTTGCCGACGTGGCGTTTTCGCGCCTGCGTTCGATCGAAGGGCAGCGCGTGTTCGTGAACGGCGGCACCGTGTTCGGGCTTGGTATCCCGCTCCAGGTGCAGCTCCAGGCGCTCGATGTCGCGGCCGGCTGGCGCACCACGTACGGCCGTGTGGCTCCGTACGCCGGGGGTGGGATCTCCTACCTGATGTACAACGAAACCTCCGATTTCGCCGATGCGGCTGACAACGTCGATACCGGCGGCGCCGGACCGCTCGTCCTGGGCGGAGTGGACGTGGCAATCTCGCGCTGGCTGCACGGCGGGGCCGAGCTCCGCTACCGGAGCATCTTCGGCATCCTCGGTGAGAACGGGGCGTCGGCGGCTTTCAATGAGAAGAACGCGGGCGGCTTCTCGGCCGCCGTCCGGATCTCCGTGGGCCGCTGACGCTCCGTCACGCGCCCGGATGGTGGGCATCCACGCGGCGAGCACTGCTCCTGTTTCCGGAAGCGTCGGCTGTCAGTTCCATCCTGGATCGTGCGAGCGGCATGCCCGGTGCGCGTCGGCGCGGGTCGGGCTGCTCACGGTCACCGCGCTCGAGCGCCGCGCGCCCGGCGCTCGATGATCCCGGCAACGGCGTCGAGTGACGCCGCGCGCTCGCAGTCCACTCCCTCGTACAGGCCGCCCGGGTCGAGCAGGATCGCGTCAAGCCCCGCATTGCGGGCGCCGATGACGTCGACGTGGTAGAGATCGCCGACCATGAGCGTGGATTCCGGACGGCTGCCGGAGCGCTCGAGTGCGATGCGGAAGTACCGTGGGTCCGGCTTCTCCACCTGCTCCACTCTGGAATCGCAAATCACGTCGAAGTAGCGTGCAAGGCCGATCCGTTCGAACATCCGGTGCAGCACGCCGTTGGAGTTCGAGACCACCACGAGCTTCGGCACGGTGCGCCGGAGGCGCTCCAGGGCCGGGACCACGTCTGGGGGCACGAATTCCCAGAGGCCCTGATCCGCGTGGTAGGCGGCCAGTTCGCCGACCGCGGCATCCGACGCCGGCGAGCGTGGAATGCCCGCCCGTTCGAACACGAGGTCCATGTAGAGCCATGCACGCTGCGCGTCGGTCGTCGAGCTGATCCGGGTGCCTTCGTCAATCGTCCGGCGCGCGTAGGGCTCGGCGCGCCTCAGCGCGTCGGGGTCGGCCGCGACGCCATGGCGGCGCAGCGTGTCGGCGACGCGGGACCAGTTCGGGTGAACGAGGACGCCGCCGGCGTCGAGGAACACGGTTTCCAGGGACATCGGTGCTATCGTACCGCGGCGTGCATGAAACGTTCATGCGCGCCGCGCTGGAGCAGGCGCGGCGCGCGTTCGAGGCTGGTGAGGTGCCGATAGGAGCAGTTCTCGTCGCCGGCGGCGAGATCGTGGCGTCGGGCTACAACCAGCCGATTGGCGCATCCGATCCGACCGCGCATGCCGAGATCGTGGCGGTGCGCGCTGCCGCCAGGGCGCTCGGCAACTATCGGCTGACCGAGGCGGCGCTCTACGTCACGCTCGAGCCATGTCTGATGTGCGTGGGAGCGCTCGTCCACGCTCGCGTGCGCGAGGTGATCTACGGGGCGCTCGAGCCGAAGACCGGGGCGCTCGTGTCGACCACGCGCGCGCTGGAGATTCCGGGCCTCAATCACCGGTTTGCCGTGACCGGCGGCGTCCTCGAAGCGGAGTGCCGGGAGCTCATCCAGGCGTTCTTCAGGGAGCGGCGGGGCGCCCGGCCGTGAGCGCGCGCCGCTGAACCATTCGCCGCTACAGCAGGAAGAACGCCGCGGCGAAGATGGCGATCATCGAGAAGGCCATCGCGATCTTCACCGCGGCGCCAGCCGCAAAGCCGATCCAGGCGGCGATGCCGACGCGTCCCGCTCGCCCGAGGTCCCGGTGCGCGCTCCACTCGCCGAGAATGGCGCCGGCGAGCGGACCGATGATGAGGCCCGGAAGTCCGAAGACCAGCCCGAGCAGGGTGCCGAGGGCCGCACCCGCCACCGCGCGCGGCGTCGCGCCGGCGTGGCGCGCGCCCAGCGCCGCGGCCACGACATCCACGGCGTAGCTGGCGGCGCCGATGACGCCGATGAGGACGAGCGTGCCCGCTCCGACGCGCGAGAAGCCGTCGGCCCACGCGGCAAGCAGGAGTCCGGCGAAGATGAGGACCGTCCCCGGCAGGGCCGGGAGGATGACGCCGGCCAGGCCGACGAGCACGAGCGCGACGGCAAGCGCCCAGAGCAGCGCGGTCACGTCTGCCACGATAGCGCGATTCCGGATGGGCGCCGCGTGCCGCTGCCGAGTGCCGGCGCGTCTGCGGACGCGGCGTCGAGCCCGAGCGCAGGCCCGAACGGGATGAGGGCGCCGCGGCGGCACACGGTGGGTGCGAGGCCGGGCGCCGCGCGCGAGCCCCCGGCCGGCCGTGTATAATTGACTGTTCGCGTCCCGCCGAAATCCGGAGAGGTACCGAAGTGGTCGTAACGGGGGCGCCTCGAAAGCGTCTTGTCGGGTAACCGGCACGTGGGTTCGAATCCCACCCTCTCCGCCAACCTCGCTTCGCGAGGTTGGCGTCGACGCTGGATTCAGGCACGCGGCAACTCGCCTGCGGCTCGTTGCCAGCGGGCACGAATCCCACCCTCTCCGCTCTAGTAAATAACGCCAAGGAAGGATTTCGTCGCCGGTCGTTCGGACGAATATCACCAAATTGTTGCTCGTTCGGCTCTCAAGCGAGGCCCTCACCGTCGGCGCAGTGTCGAGGTCTGCGGATACCGCGTGCCGAACGATGGCGACGTTTGTCCCCCTCCCGGCTGACTTCTTCGCGACTTCGACGAAGGATCGCTGATTCTGGGCGCAAACAGTTGCGCCCGGGGGGTGTTCCGTTTGCATCGCCGCGCCAGCCCTGCTGGCGATGCGCCTTCTTTGACGCCGGAGCGATCAGATGCTCAAGCGACGAACTGCAGTTGCGCCCCTCGCCATGTTCTTGTTCTGCGTGACGATCAGCAGCGACGCAGCAGCTGATCCATTTCAGGTCGGAGACTTCATCACCTATTCGCAGGACAGTTGGGGCACGCTTCATACGGCGGCATCGGATCTGCTCGACGACCAATTCGATCTTCAGTACCCCGGTGGAGTCGAGATCGGCATTATTGGGCCCCCGGGGAACTCTGCCCTTTTCACCAACTCCACCGCGGTCCTCGTCTACCTGCCGGCGGACGGTTTGCCGGGTCCCCTGCAAAACGACCTTCAGGACCCGGTGACTACGTCGGCAGGAGCCTTTGGCGGCAATGTGCTTGCGCTCCAATTGAGCGTGGACTTCAACGATGCGGGCCTCCTCGCAGGATCGGCTGGCATTCCATTTGGCGACCTCATCCTGTTCGACTTGCCCTTTCCAGACGTGAATGGACTGCCCGTTCGCGATTTCCTGGCTGCGGCGAACACCTGTCTCGGTGGTGGATCTTGCCTTTTGCCGCTCGAAGAAAATGGGGCCGATGGTGCCATGGTGCTGACCACACTGTCCCTTGCGCTCTCGTTCGAAGGCGGCACGCCAAGCCAGTTCGCGCAGGACCATCTCGCACTCCCCGCACAGCCGCCTCAGCCGGTTCCCGAACCGGCGACGCTGGGCCTGCTCGGGATTGGCATCACTGCTGCGACGATGCGGCGCTTCAAACGCAGAGGCTAGATTCCTCGCTTCTCCCGAAGTCCACGCGAGTGGCGACGAGGAGCCGGAGACTCGGTTGGACAGTCGGGATCGCATTGCCGGAATCGACGGCGTTCGCCGATCCACTCACGTCCACCCGAACATGTCGGTTCGCAAGGCGGACAGACGACGCGTCGAAGGGGTTCGACGTCATCGCCGATGCCGCCACGTCGCCGGTGCGGGTGTCAAGGCGGAGAGGTGGTGAAAGCCGAATCAGGCGGTTCGCCTCGCTCCTCGAGACGACGGAGGCTCACCGGGGGCGGCTCCCGCGCACCGGAGTCGGTCCCAGACGCCCCAGCTTGTCTGGATTGCGGACGATGTACAGCGCCCGGATCGTCTCGCCTTCGATCTCGAACGCCGCGGTCTGCACTGCTCCCTCGGGCCCATCGACGATCACGCCCGGCAGGCCGTTGATTGTCGCAAAACGCAGCGAGTAGTCCTCGCGCCACCCTTTCCGCGTCGCGCCAGCCAGGAACCGCGCCGCGCGATCGGCGCCGGTGAGGACGTTCAGTGCCGCCCTGACCTTCCCGCCGCCGTCAGTCACGACCCGCACGTCGCTCGCGAGCATCTGCGTCAGCGCCCGCAGATCTCCCGATCGCGCCGCCGCGACGAACGCGGACATGAGCTGTGCGTGCTTCGCGTCGATCTCGCCCGAACGTTGCGGCGCGGCCGCGCCGCGCGGCCGTACGGCCCGCACGTGCGCCCGTGCGCGGGCGGCAAGCTGGCGGCACGCCGCCTCGCTTCGCTCCAGCGCCCGGGCGACCTCGCTGAACGAGAAATCGAACACGTCGTGCAGCAGGAAGGCCGCGCGCTCGAGCGGCGACAACCGATCGAGCGTCAGGAGCAGCGCAACCGATAGATCCTCGGCCAGCTCCGTGCGGCTGTCTGGCGCGAGCGCGGCGGTGTCGACCACCGGCTCCGGCAGCCACGGGCCCACGTACTCCTCCCGCCGCGCGCGCGCCGACGCCAGCATATCGAGGCAAATCCGCGTCGTCGTTGTCATGAGAAACGCCCTCGGGTTCGACACGTTGTCGCGGTCGGCCGCATGCCAGCGCAGGTACGTCTCCTGCACCGCGTCTTCGGCGTCGGCCATCGATCCGAGCATGCGGTAGGCGAGACCGAGCAGGCGGCGGCG